>JAABUN010001024.1_pt1 | contig 66609 bp, 58 predicted proteins | sample 5559311 | NCBI WGS metagenome assembly JAABUN01 (sample SAMN10711877, study PRJNA513370) | rock metagenome | isolation source: Antarctica rocks | place: Antarctica: Victoria Land, Siegfried Peak sud | reverse complement strand
CAGACAAACAAATAAAGTTGAATCAGTTGATTTTCCATAAGTAAGAAAATTCTACCAATCAACCTGTTTGTCTGTCTTTTCAACTACTGATTCGCATAATAGCTTCAACCGGGTCAATGCTCGTTGTTGAAGTCGTGCCGACGGTGGCGACGACGCAAAACGGAACAAAGCCGTTTCCTTTATCTTCTTCAATTGCCTCGCGCAATTTGTCGGGGCGCATCCGAAACTGCTCGTCGGTTTCGATTTTCCGCAAGCCTTTTTGACCCAAACCCAACAAAAGCACAGCTTTTTCAACCGACGAATGCGCCTGGTCTGAAGTATAAACTCGAAGAAGCGGCAAATCTGCGCGTCCGCTCATTCCGTCTTCCCGAACTCGCAAGTTCAAGCCTTCGCGCGCCGCGGCGATTGCGTGCAAAGTCGAAACCGAAGCTGTGTCATAAACGATTCCTTTGAAACCGGCGTCTAAATTCATCATTTGCCTTAGCCAATCGGTAACGACTTCTTCGAGTTCGGTTGACGCGGGCGACGTGCGCCAGAGCATTGCCTTTTGGTCGAAAGCCGCTGAGAAAAGCTCGCCGAAAATTCCCGCCGCGCTCGTCGAAGTCGAGAAAAGTCCGTGAAAATTCGGATGATTCCAATTCGTGACGGCGGGCAAAATCAAACGGTCAACGTCGCGTAAAACCTCCGCGAAATCTTCGCCGTTTTCGGGCGCGGACTTCGGTAAATTTTCCTTCAGCCAATTCGGCTCGATTTGCGCCAGCACCGGAAGCTGTTCGATATTTTCAAAATAATCGGCAATCCAATCAATAATTTCGTGTCCGTGGCGGCGAAAATCTTCCGCGCTCATATCGCCGGAATTCTTTTGTTTTTCGTTCATAAGCGAAGCGTTTTTATTATAAATTAACGAAATGTTAAAAATTTACTCGACAGTTCCTTTAATAAAAGTATAATATCTCAAAACGATTTCCTCGCCAGCGCAAAAGTATTAATAATTTTTATTTGCCGAAGATTTGTCCGAAAACCTATCGGCAAAAAGCATTTCTGTTGCAAGCAAAGAAACTTATGACAGCCGACGCTGCCGAACACGACGAAACAAAAGAAGGTTTTATACGCGGTCTTGGACTGCTCGACTCGACAATGATTGTCGCCGGTTCGATGATTGGTTCGGGCATTTTTATCGTGTCCGCCGACATCGCTCGGCAAACAGGCTCGGCGGGCGGCTTGCTTTTAACGTGGATTATCACGGGCATTTTGACGATTTTTGCCGCGCTTTCTTACGGCGAGCTTGCCGCGATGATGCCGAAAGCGGGCGGGCAATACGTTTACTTGCGCGAAAGTTATTCGCCGCTCTGGGGATTTCTTTACGGCTGGACTTTATTTCTTGTTATTCAAACCGGAACCATTGCGGCGGTCGGCGTCGCTTTTGCGAGATTTTTGGGTGTGCTTGTTCCTTCTATTTCGCCGACTTCGTGGATTATTCCTCCGATAAATTTAACGAGCGGTTACGCCGTTTCGCTTTCGGTTCAGCAATTAGTCGCCGTTCTGCTGATTATTTTTCTGACGATTCTGAACACGCAAGGCTTAAAACTCGGAAAAATGATTCAGAATGTTTTCACGTCGGCGAAAACTTTATCGCTTTTCGTTTTAATTTTGTTGGGAATTTTAATTGGCGGCGCGGCGGGAACTTTTTCAAATAATTTTGCGAATCTTTTTACGCCGCAAAATGCCGCTGTCATCAAACCGGATTTTGCTTTTCTGCCGGAAGTTTCCGTGCAAGGCGGTTTGTTCAGCTTGATTGTCGTGTTTTGCGTCGCGCAGGTCGGCTCGCTTTTTTCATCCGACGCCTGGAACAACATTACTTTTACGGCGGGCGAAGTGAAAAATCCGCGTCGCAACGTGCCGCTTTCGCTTGCGCTCGGAACGGGGTTGGTTATCTCGCTTTATATTCTGGCGAATTTTGCATACCTGGCGACGCTTTCTTTGACGCAGATTCAAAACGCGCCTGAAGATAGAGTCGGAACGCTCGCTCTGCAAACAATTTTCGGCGGAATCGGCGCGACGGTGATGGCAGTTGCAATTATCATTTCAACTTTCGGATGCAACAACGGTTTGATTTTGGCGGGCGCGAGAGTTTATTATGCGATGGCAAACGACAATCTGTTTTTCAAAGCAACAGCGAAATTGAATAAAAATCACGTTCCCGCGATTGCGTTGATTTTGCAATGCGTCTGGTCGTGTCTGCTGGTTTTGCCGCGCACGCGGTCGGGAAAGTTTTTAGCGAGTGGAGCGGAAGATTACGGCAATCTTTACGGAATGCTGCTCGATTATGTCGTTTTCGCCGTTTTAATTTTTTATATTTTGACGATAATCGGTTTGTTTATCCTTCGTAAAAAGCGTCCCGATGCGGAGCGTCCATATCGCGCTTTCGGTTATCCGGTGATTCCGGCAATTTACATCGTCGCGGCGACCGTTATTTCTTTAGTTCTTTTATTTTATAAACCGCAAACGTCGCTTCCCGGTCTCGCCATAGTTTTATCGGGCGTTCCGGTTTATTTAATCTGGCGGGCAATGTCAAAATCGGGCAGCTCAAAACAAAACGAAGCAGAAATTTATGAATAAACGAACATTACCGCTGGGAATCGCATTCGTCATTCTCGGAATAGCTTTTATAATAATTTTTAGGAACAGCACGCCTGGAACCATCGGCGGCGTATTGCTCTTCATTGGTGGAATCGTGTCTCTATTAAAGGCGCAATGGCTCGAACGTAAATTAGCAATCATATTCAATTTAATAATTTAGGAGAAAATTATGTCACTATTTGCGACAAAATCAATTGATAAAATCATCGCCGAGTCTCAGGAGACGGGCGCGCATACGCTTAAAAAGACGTTGAGCGGGCTGGATTTAACAATGCTCGGCATCGGCGCGATTATCGGGACGGGAATTTTCGTTCTGACCGGACAAGCCGCCGGAAAACACGCCGGTCCCGCCGTTATTATTTCGATGATAATCGCCGGTATCGTCAGCGCGTTCGCCGCGCTCTGTTATTCGGAATTTGCGGCGAGCATCCCGATTTCCGGTTCGGCTTACGCTTACGGCTACGGCACGCTCGGCGAATTCGTCGCGTGGATTATCGGCTGGGATTTGATTCTCGAATACGCTTTCGGCGCCGCGACGGTCGCCGTCGGGTGGTCGGGTTACGTCGTCAGTCTTTTTAGAGATACGCTCGGCATAAATTTTCCGCTCGCTCTCAGTAAAGGACCGTTTGAAACAATACAACTAGCGGACGGAAGCCAGGTTCACGGAATCGTCAATCTTCCAGGAGTATTAATTTCAGTCGCTGTCACCTTGCTTTTAATCAAGGGAATTAAAGAATCGGCGAGCTTTAACTCAATCATCGTTTTGGTTAAGATTCTGGTCGTCGTGCTGTTTATTATCGCCGGCATCGGGTATGTCAATAAAAGCAATTTAGGAATCGGCTGTGCGGCGGGAAGTCCGGGCTGCGCCGAATTTATGCCCTACGGTTTCAGCGGAGTCGTGACGGGCGCCGCGGTCATCTTTTTTGCCTACATCGGATTCGACGCGGTTTCAACTGCGGCTCAGGAAGCGAAAAATCCGCAGCGCGATATGCCGGTCGGTATTCTCGGTTCGCTGGCGGTTTGCACGGTTCTTTATATTCTGGTCGCCGGAATTATGGTCGGCTTGGTCGATTATCATCTCTTAACCAACGCCGCCGCTCCGATTGCCGTAGCGATTGACGCCGCTTTGCAGCAGGCGCAAGGTACGTCGATGGGAACGATTCTGAAGGTCTTCCCGACGATTATCAAAGTCGGCGCGGTGCTGGGCTTGAGTTCGACGATGGTCGTGATGGTGATGGGACAGCCGCGTGTTTTCTATTCGATGGCGAAAGACGGCTTGTTGCCGGCTTGGGCATCGAAAATTCACCCGGTATATCAAACGCCGCATATTACGACGGCGCTGACCGGGACGATTGTGGCGATTTTAGCTGGAATCGTTCCAATCAGTCTGCTCGGCGAATTGGTCAGTATCGGAACATTGTTCGCTTTCGTCATCGTCGGCACGGGCATTATCATTTTGCGTTCGTCAAACCCGAATTTAAACCGTCCGTTCAAAGTTCCGCTTTCGCCTTTTGTGCCGATAGCGACCGTTGTTTCGGCGGCTTATTTGATGAACAGTCTGCCTTTCGACACCTGGCTTCGGCTGATTGACTGGATGTCCATCGGCTTGGTCGTTTACTTTGCTTACAGTTATTCGCACAGTAATCTCAGACAAGTCTCCAGCGAAGTGGCAAACCAGTCCGATTCGAGAAACGCGCCGCCGATTGCGGCTATCATCGCGATTGGATTGGCGATTGCTTTAACTTTATATCAAGTTCCGTATCTGTTAGATTTTAGAGCGGAATATCATCTAAATCCAGAAGATAGTTTAGATAAGCTGCCGCAGAATGCAATACTTCTCAGTCTTGGGATTCGTCTGTTTGCGTGGATTGTGACCGGAGTTTTGGTGGCGATGCTGATGTATGGCAAACAGGATAATCGCGGCGGAAGCGACGACAAGATAAAGAATACAGGTTTAGTCATCTCGCTTGTAAATCTGGCATTATGGGCGGGAGTTACTTATTGGTTCTTTTTTCATTAAACCGAACTATCACAAAATAGTTTGCCTGGGGAAAAGAAAAAGGGCTATCCGGTTGATATAACCGGATAGCCCTTTTTCACAACATTAACCTTTATTCTTCTTCGGCTTCGGCAGGAGCGTCGTCGAGCTTTGCCAGCGCTTCTTTGTAGATTTTAATATCGCCCTTGGTTTCCATTTCGTGTCGCTTGGAAGCTAAATAATCGGAAAACACCTGTCCGCGTTTCTTCGTCGCCGCTTCTTCGATTAAACTGTCACGCTCCTTGGCAAAATCGGCGGTGTCGGCTTCTTCACGATTGTTGACGGCGACGACGTAAAAATTCTCGCCCAGTTGGACGGGCGTTTTAGTAACTTCACCGGTTTTCAAATTGTAGATCGCATCTTCGAGCGCGTCATTGGTCGAAGCGCTCGGACCTTGACCGAGCGGCGAGCCGAGAATGAAACTTTTTGTCTCCTGCGTTTTCAAGCCTTTGCTTTGCGCGGCAGCAGCCAGATTGCCAGCCGAAGTTGTGCTTGCCGCGATTTGTTTGGCAATTTCTTCGACGCGCGTTCGCGCCTGTTCGATTTTGACGGTTTCGGCAATCTGGTTTTTTACTTCATCAAACTCGGCATCGCGCGGGTCTTTTTTATCGACGAGTAGCGGAACGGCGAAACCGTTTTGGACGGGAATTTTATCGCCGACATCCGATTGATTTTCGAGCGCGGCGATTCCTTCTTCAAATTGCGGCGAAACACCGATGTTTTCAACCGTATCGCCCGGTTTGACGAATCCTGTTTCGCGCACCATATCTTTCGGCGACATATTGGCTTGCGCGGCAAATTCTTCAGCCGTCTTTGAGGCGTCTTTAGTTTCCTTCAAACGGTCGGTGATTTTCTGCGCTAGTTCGGCTGCGGCGGCATAGGCGCGGCGATTTCTGAGGCTTACTTCAATCTCTTTTTTCGCGTCTTCGAAAGTCTTCGGAACCGCTTCGCCACGCCGCAGAATATAATAACGGTCTTGATATTTAATTGGCTCGCTGACTTCGCCCGGCTGCATTTTCAAAAGCCGTTGATACGGGTCGGTCGGATTGTTTTTATTTTCCTTGACGACGCCCGCCAGCTTTCCGCCGTTTCCCGCGCTGGTCGGGTCTTCGGAGCGACCTTTGGCAAGCTCGGCAAACGCTTCTTCGGAAATGCTGCCGCCGTCTTTTCTGGCTTGCGCGACTAATTCATTAGCTTTCGTTAAAGTCTGCACGTCGGGGTCGGATTTCGGAATGCGCAAAACGATTTGCTGTCCGTTAACGCCCGCTTGTTTTTTATCGTCGGGAATTTTATCGTATTCCGCCCTCAAATCTCCTTCCGAGATATTCAACTTTTCGCCGAGTTTTGAAGTATTAAGGAAAACATAGCGAATCTTTTTTTGCGGAACACTGATGTAATAATCTTTTTTGTGCTGCTCGAAATAGCTCTTTAATTCTTCGTCCGACGGTTTGATGGTTTGCGCCAAATCCGCGCTCGATACGGGAACGTATGTTAAATCGAATTTCGTGTTTTTGCGGCGATAATCGTTTAAGATTTCTTCTTCGGAAACGGTGATGCCCGAAGTCAGAAACGCCACGACCTTTTGCCCGCTCAACTGGTCGCGCACCGATTGCTCGAAATTCTGGATGCTTCCGAACTGTTCGGTTACGTTTTCTTCGTAACGCTGCTGGTCGAACGGCTTTCCGTCGTCGGATTTATTTTGGCGGCGAATGTAAGCGGCAACTTCCGTGTCCGTCGCCGTCAATCCGAGCCGAGCCGCGTCGCCGCGAATAATGCGTTCCCGAATCATATTGTCGAGAAAAAACTTTGCGGGCAGCGGTCGCCCGAGACGATCCATATTGTCCTTCTGTGTCGCCAAATCGCCGATTGTCACCGCTTCGCTGCCGACTTTGGCAACCGTCGTCGTGTCGCGCGACAAATTTTCCTGAACGCCGTTGCGCGTCGGAGAATAAAATAGCACGAGACTTAAAACCATCAAAATAGCAAAAACGAGCAGAACGGCGTTGCGCGTTCTTTCCATACGACTGAAAAACTTTAACATCTTTTATTTCCTGTTGATTGAAGATTTATTTTATTTTACTCTTTTGTCGCCTGTTCGGACAAACCGCGATTTTATCAGATTACGGCGTAATGTCCAATCCTGATTCAAACTGCCAAAAAAGCTGAAATTATTTACGCTTCAGCCTTCCCCGGTCAGTTTCAAGTTTAATTTTCACCGTCGCCTTTTTTGCCTTTGCGCTTCGTCGTTTCAGCCTTCGGTTTTTCGGGCAGCGGCTCGGGCTTTTTCACCGGAGCGGGCGGCGGCGGTTTCGGTTTCGGCGTCTCTTCCTGCGGAACGACTTCGGGTTTCGGATTGCTCACCGGCTTGCTTGAATCGGTCGAAGTCGGCGGCAGTGTCGAATCAATCGTCGAATCGCCGTCGTCGGTGACAACGGTTCTATTAACGCTGCGACGCGGTTTTGTTCCCGTATTAAAACTGACGCCGAGCGTTTGTCCGGCTTCGTCAGCCTTTTCGAGTTTCTCGAGTTCTTCACGTTTACGCTGTTCGGCGAGCGCTTTGATGTCGGAGGTCATTGGCGGCGTTTCATAAAAAGTTTCCTTTTCCTTGCCTTTCATAAACGGAACCATAAAGGCGTTAAAATAGGGAAGCGCGCCGTGTCCGCCGGTCATATTGTTGCCGAGATTTTCTTTTTTCAGAGGATTTCCCATCCACACGCCGGTTACATAAGTCGGCGTGTAGCCGATAAACCAAACGTCCGTATGGTCGTTGACCGTGCCGGTTTTCCCCGCCAGCGGCTGCCCGCCCGCGTTGGCGCCTTTCGCCGTTCCGAACGGCAATTCGACGACGCCGCGCATCAATTCGACCATCGTTCCGGCGACGTATTCGCTCGTTACTTTGGAAGTCGTCTCTTTTGATTCCTTCCATTCTTCCAGAAGACTCCCGTCACGACTGTAGATTTTTCGGATAAAATGCGGCTGGACGCGAACGCCTTTGTTGGGAAAAGTCGAATAAGCCGAAACCATTTCAATTAAGGACGCTTCGCTCGCGCCGAGCGCCGACGGCAGACTCGGAGCCATCGGGTTGGTAATCCCGAAACGGCGAACCATTTGCGCGCCGGTTTGCACGCCCACCTGGTCGAGCAGGTGAACCGCCGCCAGATTATAGGATTTTGCCAGCGCGACCTTCATCGGCACGTTCGGGTGACTTAGACTGCCGTCGTAATTATGGGGCATCCAATCGCCGCGTTTAATCGGCGCGCCGCTGACCATCGAATCCGGCGTCATTCCCCATTCGACCGCCGCCGTGTAAATAAAAGGCTTGTAAGCCGAGCCGGTCTGCCGCAAGCCCTGCGTCGCGTTGTTAAATCGGTTCGTGTGATAATCGTAGCCGCCGACCATCGAGATGATTTCGCCGGTGTGAGAATTCAGCGTCGTCATCGCCGCCTGCACTTCCGGGAAATGAGAAAGCACAGCCTGCAAAGTCTGATTGTTTTCGTTGACTTCTTTAACTTCAAACTCGGCGAGGTTTCCGATTTTCAATTCGTCCTTCGGTTTTTTCTGGCTTCTGCCCATTTCCTTGGCAGTAATAATCGCTTTGTATCTGCCGAAACGAACCGTCGCTTCGTCGCGCGCGGAATCGACTTTAGTAACTAAACCTTTGATAAATTCGCCTTTTTCGTAATCGTCGCCGTACCAATCAGCGTGTTTGAAAGTGTCGAGCTTGTGCAGAATTTCCTTCTGATCGGTCAGCGGCTGGTTGTTTTCGTCAACTAAAATGTTGTCGTAATCCGATGTCCAGCGGCGACTTTTGTCGTAGTTTCGCAAATTTTCCCGAACGACTTTAGTCGCCAGCTTCTGCGCGTCGACGTTAATGCTCGTGTAAACTTTCAGTCCGCCCTGCGCGACGCGCGTCGTGTATTTTTCTTCGATGTATTTGCGAACTTCCTCGACCGGGTAATCCCACGCCGTAGATTTCGGCAACGATTGATAATAAGCCGTGTCAGCCAGCTTTACCGGTTTGGCTTTTGCGGCGTCGATTGCCGATTGCGGATACTTCTGCGGAAAATATTTTGCCATCTGGTCAAGCACGACGTCACGCCGCTGTTTCGCCTTGTCTATATTTTTGGTCGGCGAATAATCGGGCGATTTCGGTATCGCTGCAAGCAGCGCCGCTTCTTCGAGACTTAAATCCTTCAACGATTTCCCGAAATACGTGCGCGACCCGGCTTCAAATCCGTAAGAACCGGCGCCGAGAAAAATATAGTTCATATACATTTCGAGAATTTGCCGTTTCGTATACAAACGCTCGATTTGCAACGCGACCATCCATTCATTGACTTTTCGCGTAAAAGTCTGGTCTCTGGAAAGAAAGAGGTTTTTGGCGAGCTGCTGCGTGATGGTCGAGCCGCCTTCCATTCTGCCGCCGCTGACGATTTTTTTGACGACGACGCCCGCGATGCGATACGGGTCGATTCCGATGTGGTCGTAAAAACGATAATCTTCGACGGCGACCAGCGCGTCTTCGACCGTTTTCGGAATGTCCGCTTCTTTTATCGGAATCCGTTTTTCCAGCGCGAATTCCGCCAAAATCGTTTCGCCGTCGTCGGCGTAAATCGTCGTTACCTGCGGCGGGCGATAAGTCGCCAAGGCGGATACTTCGGTCGTGTAATGAGAATTGTTCAAATAATAGGAAGCCAGAACGCCGGTCAAACTGCCAGCCGACAAAGCCAGCAGAAGCGCGGTCGGAAGCCAGAAAAATCTCCAGGCACTTTTCTTTTTAACTGATACCGATTGGATTTCGGTCGTTGCGATTTTTTTCATTTCTCTTGCCATATTTTTGAACTCCTAATTGACAAAACGCCGCATTTTCACGCTGATAACAAATCCGATGGCGATAAACGTCGCCAGAACCGCCGAAAGTCCAGCGCTCATCAAGGGCAGCGGAACGCCGATGACCGGCAGAAAGCCTAAAACCATTCCGACATTCATAAATATTTGAAAAGACAATTCTCCGACGATTGCCATTATAACAATCATTCCGGGACGGTCGGGAGCCTGCCGCGCGCCGCTGACGAGCCTCGATAAAAGCAGCGCGTAAGCCAGCAGCAACGAGACGCAGCCGATAAATCCGGTGTTTTCAGCCGTCACCGCAAAAATAAAATCCGTGTGCGGTTCGGGCAGAAATTTCAAAACGCTCTGTGAAGTTTCAGTGTCGCCCTTGATGCCCGACAAACCGCCTTTGCCGACCGTAATCATCGATTGAATCGTGTGATAAGCAAAGCCTTTCGGGTCGGCGCTCTCCGGGTCGATGATGACGTCGATGCGTTCTTTTTTATAACCTTTTAGTTTTCCGGTTTTCACGCCGACCCAATAACCGACGGGCATCATTACCGCGACCATCGCGACGGTCAAAATTACATAACGTATCTTAACCGCCGAAAGAAACAGTACGATGGCGAGAATCGGAAAATAAGTTATCGCCTGTCCCAAATCCGGTTCAAGCAGTATCAAACCGAGCGGAACTGCTAAAATCAATCCGCCGATAACCAGTTCCTTTAATTTCAGACTGCCGTCCTTGCGCGAACCGAAATATTTGGCGAGCATCAAAATAACCGGAATCTTGACAAACTCCGACGGCTGAAATTGTCCAACCACCGGAACTCTTATCCAGCACTGCTGACCGTTGATTTTCATTCCGATGCCCGGAATTAAAACGATAATTAGCAGAAATAACCCGAGTCCGTAAAAAAACGGCGCGGCATCCACAATCCGGCGGTAATCGGTAAAAGCGACGACGAGCATCGCCACCAAAGCGATAGCTAAACCGATAATTTGTTTCGACCAGTAATTCATATCCGGCTGGGCGTTATAAATTTGCCACACGCCGAAACTGACGATAGCCACCGCCAGGATTGCGACCAGCCAATCGAAATCCCTGAAATCGCGTTTTTCGATAATTGCAACCATAAAATCAATTACGAATTACGAATTTCAAATTACGAATTACGTTGTTTTGAAGATAGACACATTCGTAATTCGTAATTGATAATTCTTAATTGCTACTTTATTGCCACCTGCTGTCCACCCGATAAATCGGGATGGTTTTTCAAAAGATATGCGTCGTAAACGCCTTTGACGGCAGGTGCAGCGTTTGCGGCTCCGAAGCCGGAATTTTCAATCAAGGCGATAACGGCGATTTCCGGTTTGTAAGCGGGCGCGAAACTAACGAACCAGGCATGGTCTTTTGCGCCGCCGGAACCGATTTCCGAATTTTGTGCCGTTCCAGTCTTACCGGCTATTTCAAAATTCGGATTTTTAATGCGTCCGGCAGTTCCGCCGTTATTGACTACGCCCCACATACCTTTGAGAACATAAGCGTTTTGTTCAGGCGTCATTTCGATAATTTTCGGTTCCGGGTGGTCGAAGCCAAAAGCAGCCCGCAACGGAACGTAATTTTTGTCGCCTTCTTCGCCGACGGCGCCGATTGCCTTGAACTCTTTAAGCAGATGCGGCACATACATTCTGCCCTGCACGCCGACGCTCGCCACGGCGCGGAGCATCGAAATCGGCGTAACGTCAACCGTGACCTGTCCGATTGAAGCGAAAACCGTTTCAATATCGTTCCATTTTCCGTTGTCGCGTTTTCTGATATACGGCTCAAAATACTTTGGCGTATGACTGACTTTTTCGTTTGGCAAATCAATTCCGCTCTGCTTGTCGTAGCCGAAGGTCTCGACCATTTGAATTAAACCTTCGAGCTTCATTTTCAGTGCCAGACGATAATAATAACCGTCGCAGGAATGCGTAATCGCCGAAGGCAAATCCGGCGTTCCGTGATTGCCGCTCGTATCACGAACTTTGCGAGTGCCAACCTGTAGCCCGCCGCCGCAGACGATGTTTGAATGTCCGACCGTAATCACGCCTTGTTGCAGCGCGGCAACCGATTCGGGAATTTTCCACGTCGAACCCGGATGATAACGACCTTGAATCGCGCGATTCAAAAGCGGACGCTCCTTATCCGAGTAATACTTCTGAATTTCCCTTCGTCCTTCAGGTGACGTACTTCTGGTGACGAAAGCGTTCGGGTCGAACGATGGCGCGGAAGCCATCGCCAGAATTTCACCGTTATTCGGATTCATCGAGATAACCACTCCGCGTTTGGTAGCAGATTCGGCAAGCTGTTTTTCCGCCTCCATCTGCAAGTCCAAATCGATGGTCGAAACCAAATCCTGCCCGGCTTGCGGTTGGACGACTTCGAGTTCGTCCTGGACGCGTCCGCGACTATCGACTAAAACCTTTCGATAACCCGGTTTGCCGCGCAGGTATTTGTCATAATACTGTTCGAGTCCGCCCAAGCCGATAATGTCGCCGGGACGAAAACCCTTTTCTCTAACTTCTGGTTTGTCTAGCTGTTTCTGGTTGATTTCGCCGACATAACCTAAAACCTGCGCCAAAACTGTGCCGAGCGGATAAAAACGCTGCGGCTGAATTTCGATACGCAGTTCGGGATATTCAAGCTCGTGTGATTTGACCCAGGTTATATCCTGAATCGAAGCGTTTTCCTTTAAAACCAAAGTTTCAAATTCCGGCTGCTTTTTTATAAAATTAAGCCGCTCGATGACGAATTGGCGGTCGACCTGCAAACCTTGCGCGTAAACGTCCACGCGTTCGCCGACATCGACTTTTTTTATCGGTTCGTTCGACAAAGTGACGTTGTAAGTCGGGCGCGAATCGACCAGCAGTTTGCCGTTGCGGTCGAAAATCGCTCCGCGCGGCGCGGGAATCGGAATCAAACGAATGCGTTGACTTTCCGCCCTCTCGCTGTAATATTCGCCCTTGACGATTTGCAGGTAGTAAAGACGAACTCCGAGCAGTGTCAGCAGTACAAAAGCAAACACTTGTATCGTTCCAACTCTGGTAGCTAAATTTTGCGCCTGGTCGTATAACTTCATTTTTAGAGCGGAAAATCTGTGGAATATTTCTCTTTAACTTTTCACTATCAATTATCAATTCACCGGCTATTTTATCTTCTGCTTCCGAGACGAATCGGATTACGCCGCCGCGTCTGTCGGCGCGGAGCGAAAACTTCGCGTTTTCGCAGCGTGACGTTTTTTACGAAAAAATTATCTAAAAGCAAATAAACAATCGTTCCCGCAATGGTCGTTCCAATCAGCGAATAGGCTAAAGTCACCGTCAATTGAACGGTCGGCTCCTGACCCAAAAGACGATTCATTCCGTAATAAACAAGGTTATTTACCACGCAAGCCGCAGCTATGACGGGGATTCTGAGCAGCAAGTTGTCCAGATAGACGCGCCGCACGACTTCCGTCACGGCATAAGCGACCAGCGTTTTAGAAAAACCGTTCGCCCCCAAAAGCCCGCCGCTGAGCGCGTCGACCGCGATGCCGGCAAACGTTCCGTAAAACAACGCTTTAATTGAATTTCGCTGAAGCGCGGCATAGACGACGATTATTAAAGGAAAATCAATGTAAACAAATGGTTCGGCGACATTGCGAAGCGTCCACTGAAGCAGTATGGCGATAATCAATGCCGCTGTGATTTTTACCTGTTCCATTGAGACTGAAAATTTAGAATTTAAGACTGGATTTTAATTTTGAATCTTAAATATTAAATCTAAAATTACTTTTTCTTCGCGCCTTTTTCGTTACCGACCGCATTCGGCAACGATTTATCGTATTCGGGACGCGGCGGCGGCTCGTAAAGAAGAACGGCGACTTCCTGCATCGCGTAAAGATTCGCGCTCGGTTTGATGAAGATTTGATGCGGAACCGTTGCCGAACCGGAACGCACTTCGACGATTTCCCCGAGCTTTAAGCCCGCCGGATAAATTCCGTCCTGTCCGGTCGTGTAAACCGTCTCGCCCATCTGAACCTCGACGCTTCCCGGCACATAACCCATTTCCAGCGTTTCCTTTTTGCCGTTGCCGCTGACGACGCCAATCGCGTTGGTGTTGCCGAGTTCGCCGATAATCGCGCCCAGACCTGACTTATCTTTTGTAATCAAAGCAATCTGCGCCGTCAGCGGACTGACTTGAATAACTCTGCCGACCAGCGCGCCGTTGGTGGCAACCGGCATATTCAATTTTACGCCGTCGAGACTGCCGCGATTGATAATCGAAGTGTCGAACCAAGCCGACGGGTCGCGCCCGATAATTTGAGCCGGCAGAATTTTATATTTTGCCTGTTCTTTCAGTTCGAGCAAGGATTTCAGCCGCGCGCTTTCAAAGGTTAAGTCTTCTTTTTGCTTGACCTCGACTTCGAGTTCCTGAATGCGCTGTTTGAGCGCGTCGTTTTCGCTCTGAGCGTTTCGCAGGTGAGAGATTGATTGAAAATAATTGTTGAGCGACGAGCTTGCCGTCGTGACGGGAGATTGAACAAAATCGGCGGCGACCTGCGCCCAAACGCGAACGACTCGTTCCTGCGAAGAGGTTTTTGCGTCGAAAGCCATCAAAATAAAATTAAATAAAAGCAGGGCAATCATTAGCCACGGAGCTAATCTCCAAACTTCCTGTTGACTTCTTTCCGCCATTTCTCTTCAATTACGAATTACGAATTTCAAATTACGAATGAAATTTCACGGTTTACTATTGATGACTCAGGAAAAGCATTTTTCAATTCGTCGTTCGTAATTTGAAATTCGTAATTGATTTAACTTCCCGTCATTAACGAATTGTCCCATTTGACGCGCTTGAGGAGTTCAAAATCCGACAGCATTTTCCCGGTTCCAAGCACGACGCTCGAAAGCGGGTCGTCGGCGATAACGACCGGCAAACCGGTTTCAATCATCAGACGCTTGTCTAAATTTTTGAGCAGGGCGCCGCCGCCCGTCATCACGATGCCGCGCTCGACAATATCGGCGGAAAGCTCGGGCGGCGTGCGTTCGAGCGCGACGCGCACGGCGTTGATAATCGTCGCCACCGAATCGGAGAGCGCTTCGCGGATTTCTTCGTCGCTAATCGTGATAGTCTTCGGAATGCCTTCGATTAAATTTCGTCCGCGCACGTCCATCGTCAGCGGTTCTTCAAGCGGAAAACCCGAACCGAGCGCGATTTTGATGGCTTCGGCGGTGCGCTCGCCGATTAAAAGATTGTATTTACGCTTGATAAACTGCGTAATCGCTTCGTCCATCTCGTTTCCCGCAACGCGGACGGCGCGCGAATAAACGATTCCCGAAAGCGAGATGACGGCGATGTCAGTTGTTCCGCCGCCGATGTCGACGACCATATTTCCGTGCGGCTCCGTGATTGGAAGTCCGGCGCCAATTGCCGCAGCCATCGCTTCTTCGACTAAATAAACTTCAGACGCCTTTGCTCGATACGCCGAATCTTCGACCGCGCGGCGCTCGACCTGTGTGATTTCCGATGGAATTCCGATAACGACGCGCGGTCGCACCCAGCTTTTGCCGTTGTGCGCTTTGCGTATAAAATGCTGGAGCATTTTCTCTGTAACTTCAAAATTGGCAATCACGCCGTCCTTCATCGGGCGAATCGCAACGATATTGCCGGGCGTTCTGCCGAGCATTTCTTTGGCGTCGCGCCCGACGGCTTCGACCTGGTTGGTAACTTTGTTGATTGCGACAATCGAAGGTTCGGAGACGACGATGCCGCGACCTTTGGCGTAAACGAGCGTATTTGCCGTGCCGAGGTCAATTGCCAAATCGCTGGAAAATAAACTAAATAAAGACTTAAATGCCATTTTTATTAAATATCCGTCTTAAAATAAATTCTAAATATAAATGCGTTTGTAATGAAAATTCCGCTCTTAAAAAACTGCGCGAGCCGCGTTTCGGAGTAGACCTTCGTCTCAAACTTTAACCACTAAGCATACACCGAAAATGCTTTCCATTTCCAATGAAAAAATAAAATTTACAAAACTTTTTATTATTCGCTGAAAAGACCCGGCTGATTATCTTCTCCCGCCGCAAAACCTTCGGGCGACCAGAGGTATATTTTCAAATCGCAGCGCCCTTTTTCATTAAATTCGACGCCTTCGTCTCCGAGCATTTTCTGCTGCAAATTCACCGGCAAAGTCATTTTCCCCGTTGAACACGCGCCCTGCGAATTGATAACTCTTTGCCACGGCACGTCTTGCGTATCCGCCGCGTGCATCACGTAACCAATGGTACGCGGCGTATAGCCCGCGCCCAGAATTTCCGCGATTTGTCCGTAAGTCATCACGCGCCCAACCGGAATTTCGCGGACGATTTCATAAACGCGCTCGCGGTAGCTTTGTTCGTTGACTTGATTGTTATTCATTTTTCCGTCCTAATTTTCGAGTAAAAGCGTTGTATAATTTATTGATTTCGGCAACGCGCAGGATTTTCGCCATTAACACAAAAGTTATTCCGCCCAAAACAATCGGCACGAATGCTTCGATTATTTTCCTGGAAAAACTTTCGATGCCGAATTGATTAAATAGAAAATGGTAGCTGAAATAGCAAACCGCCGACATCACCGCCGAGGCGACGGCGATTTTGACGAATGCGGCGACGATTTCTCGTCCGTCGATGCGCTCGATGCGTTTTCGCATCATCAGAGCGAGCGCGAAAAAATTGACTAGAGCGACGCTCGAAGTCGCCAGCGCGACGCCGACGTGACCCAGACCGTTCGGATATTCGGGCGACACGCCGTAATGCGACAGCCAATTGCGAAACAAAAGACTGGCGAACGCGTTGACGGCAATCGAACAGACCGCAATAATCATCGGCGTTTTCGCGTCGTTCAAAGCATAAAACGCGGGCGAGAGAACCTTAATTGCCGCGTAACCGGTCAGCCCGATTGAATAACCGGCTAAAGCCCAGGCGGTCATCGGAACGTCTGATTCCTTAAACGCGCCGCGCGAATAAAGCAGGCGAATAATCGGCTCGCCTAAAACAATCAGACCGCAAGCCGACGGCAGTGTCATTAGAAAAACAAGGTTGATTGAAGATGAAAGCGTCGCGCGAAAATCGTCGAATTTTCCCTCGCTCGCCATTCTTGATAATACGGGAACCGAAGCCGTGCCGATTGCCACCCCGAAAAGTCCAATTGGAAACTGCATCAGGCGAAAAGCGTAGCCGAGCCACGAAAGTCCGCCGACGATTCCCGATACGAAAAATGTATTAATCATTACATTTATCTGCACGGCGGAAGTTCCCAGAATTGCCGGAACCATCAGCGCCATTACTCTTTTAACGCCTTCGTCGGTAAAACTGATTCTCGGCGAAAATCGAAAACCGACGCGGTAAAGCGATGGAATCTGCATCAAAAATTGAGCAGCACCGCCGAGCAACGTCCCAATCGCCATTCCGATAATCGCCCATTGCGCGGAAAATTCGGGAATCGCGTTTTTGTCTTTCGGAATACTCCAGCCGCCGCCGGAGAGCCAGTAAGCGAAACCGAGTCCGGCGAAAATCGAGACGATGTTAAAAACGGTCGAAGCCGAAGCCGGAATGCCGAAAATGCCTTTCGTGTTTAAAACGCCCATTGCCAAAGCTGCCAGCGCGACGAGCAAAATAAATGGAAACATTATCTGCGTTAAAGTCGTGGCGAGCGCGGCTTGTTCCGGGGAAAAGCCGGACGCGATGAGATTAATGAATTGACGCGAAAACAAAATGCCGATAATCGTGACGATGCTGAGAACAATTGCCAAAGCATTCAGCACGAGACTGGCGAGCTGCCACGCTTCACGCTCACTTTTATTGATTTGATAATCGGTGAAAACCTTGACGAATGCGGCTGACAGTGCGCCTTCAGCAAACAAATCGCGCAGAACATTCGGAATCCGAAAGGCGACGACGTATGCGTCGAAGACAAATCCTGCACCGAAATACCGCGCGAATATCATCTCGCGCACCAAGCCCAAAACACGCGAAAACATCACGGCAATCGAAACGATTCCGGCACTTTTGGCGACGCTGGTTTGTTTGGTCTTTGATTTTTCGGGCGCTGATTCTTGGTGCGTGTCGGGTTCGGATAAAAGTTCGGGCGTTTCTTCCGTGCGGTCTTTTTCCTGTTCGATTTCGTTCATTTTATTTTTCAGTGTTTCGGGCAAACGTGAATTATCTTATTCTTTTTCGCAATTCGCAACGCAAAAAAAAGGAAACAGAGGTTTTCTGTTTCCTTTCGTTAAAAATGTTTTGACGGTTTGATTATTGATTAACTTTTGTGCGTGATTCGGGATAAGTGATACGCGTTTTCGCCAGCCGCGCGTCGAGCGAAATCGGCACGTATTCTAAAGAAGCCGCGCCGCCGAGTTGACCTTGAATCAAGGAGACGAGCGAGTTTTGAAAAGCGCGAAAATGATTGACATTGCCGTGCATATTAAAAATTACGAAAAGAAGTTTGCCCTGCCGGGTTTGAATCTCGCCGGTCAAGCTGCTGACTCCGCCGTCGCCAGTCGGCAGAGTTCCGGTTTTGCCGACGACGCTGCCGCGCGTAAAATCCGTGTCAAAACGTCTTTCGAGCGTTCCTTTATCGATACCGGCGACGGGCATAATATCGGCAAAAGACATTTTATTGCGCGCCAATTCCTTGCGCAAAGTTCGCAAGAGACTCATCATCGCGTGCGGCGTGACGCGGTTGATGCCGAGACCGCTCGACGATTGAAGCGTAAATTCGGCGGGCGGAATCTGCGCGTTTTGCTGGACGATTCGCGCAACGGCGTAAGAGCCGCCGAGCATATCGCCGAGGCGTTCAGCCAAAAAATTGTTTGAATAACAAAGCGTCGTTTTGATAATCTCGCGCATCGGCGTCGATTCGTGCGAAAAAAGAAGTCTGGCGTTGGTCGGAATTGCCTGCACATACGTGCCGCCGGAAATCGTCACGCCGGGAACGCCCGCGACTTGCGAGTATTTCCCGGCGTTGACTAAATAATTTTGCCAGGCACGCGTCGCCGCGACATTTCGTCTCGCCGAATTCATCGTCGCCGAAAGCGTCGAGGCGGCTTGCTGCGCCGAAGTGTTGAAATTCATCACGAAGTTATCGGTGACAATCAAATCGCCGCTGATGTTCCGCACGCCCAAACGATTTAGTTCGTTGGCAATATCGACGGCGTGTTCGTAATTAAAAACCGGGTCGCGTCCCGAAATATAAAGATTACCGTAGAGCGTCCCGGAAACCGCGTCGACTTGCCCGTCCGTCCAGACGTTGGTTGGGAAACGATAATCGGGTCCGAAAGTTTTGATAACGGCGTAAGCGGTGGCGACTTTGACGTTCGACGCCGGATTAAAAGCGTAGTTTGAAAAACTGTCCATCACGACATTACCATTCAAATCTTCCACTAAAATACCCGAAAAGCCCGGAATTTCCACGCTGGCGAGAACCGGAAAAGACGTTTTTCTGGCAACCGGCGCGACGCTTCCCGTTTTCGTCACGAGTGGCGCCGAAGTCGGTTGTATTTGAGTGTTATTTCCCGTTTGAACCGTAATCGGCTGCATCAGAGGCTTCGGTTTCGTAATCGTCGGCTGCGAAGGCGCGGCTTGTCCGAAAACTGCAACGGTCGAGAAAAGCCACATCGCGGCGACACCGAGACACAAAAATTTACTCTTAGCGAAATTATTCATATTTTCTTTGGTATTTACTGTTGCGGCAGGCTTCCGTTCGTCGAAACGATTGAAGGCTGTCCGAATTATAACACATCGAACGCATTCGATTTCAAGCCCAAAAACCTTTTCAATTCTCGCGTCTTTCGAGACGATTTTTAAGATGTATAATGTTTGAATTTAGATGCAAGCGAACAGAGCCGCTTATGGAAGCAATGCTATATGCTTATACATTATAAATTTCTAAAAGGAAAGTATTTTTACCAAAAGTCGAGTATTTTTAACTTCGTTCGTGAGGGAAACTTTTCTGAAAAAACATTGATATTATTATTTTTCCGTGATATTACATCTGTTCAAGGACAATACACACGAAATCACGAAGTGTTTGTCAATCTCAATTGCCCTTCCTAAATTGTAGTGTGTGCTGCTTTCACACATTCCTTTGTGATTTCTTTTATACCCGCAGACGAAAGGAAATTAAAATGGAAGACGATTTAAAGAGTGTTTATCTTTTCTTAAACAAAAGAAATCTCTTAATTCTTCTAATTCGGAGTAATAGTTTTAATCCTGCGATATTGCCGGTTTTTACTTTCACGGTCTAATTTTCATCCTTCATCAAGGTGAATATATGAATAAAACACAACAAAAAATAGAATTGGTCGCCAATATTTCTATCATTTTGGTTGCGCTTCTGCTCGGAGGCGTGATGGTTCAAAAATACTTTTTCGCTGCGCCGACAGTAATTGTTAATCAGCAACTGCGTGTCGAGCCGAAAATCGGCGCGAAAATGGAAGTCCAAAACGTGAACTGGTCGCAGCAGGCAAAGACTTTGATACTCGCTTTGCAAACGGGTTGTCACTATTGTAACGACAGCGCGCCTTTTTATAAGCGTGTAATCGAAACCGTCCGAGACAAGAACGTCAAACTCGTCGCCGTCTTTCCAACAGATGTTGAGAAAAGCGTCGCGCATTTGAAAGAACTTGGTCTTGACGGTGCAATGGAGGTGCAACAGTCATCTCTCAGTAGTCTTCAAGTCAGCGGAACGCCAACCTTGATTCTCACTAATGAAAAAGGTGAAATCACGGATTATTGGGTCGGACGCCTTTCGCCTGATAAAGAGACTGAGGTACTCAACAAACTCAATTCCTAAAGGAGAAAAAGCAATGAAATTTCGACAGTTATCTAGTTGGTTAATGTTATTAACAGCCGCCACTGTTCTGGGCTGTTTGATTGGGTTAGGTATCAAAAATTCAATTAACAATGCTCAGGCTCAAAGTGAAAAGAAAACTATTAAACTGGCTAGGACGATTAACCCACAGTTGAAAATTACCGAGGCTAAAGTTGGTCAGAATGACCGAAAATTCGAGGAAGGTTTTGATGCAGAGTCGGATTGGGTCAAAAATCTTTCCTTTAAGTTAGAAAATATTTCAGGTAAGTCAATCGTTTATCTTCAAGTTAACGTAAATTTTCCTGAAACCAGAGCATCCGGCAACTTAATGTCTTATACGGTGATTTTCGGCGAATTCCCCAGCAAGAAACTTAAAAATAGTAAACCGATGTTATTAATGCCCAGCGAAATTTTGAAGATTTCTTTAGACAAAGAAAAAGATAAAATTTATAAGTTCGTCAACGAGCGGCAGCCTATCGAATCAATTCAAAAGGTCGAATTGGAAATTGGCTTCATCGTTTTTGAAGATAAAACCGCTTGGACTGCCGGAAATTTTCTGCGCCAAGATCCCAATGATCCCAATAGATACAACAATATTGGAAGCCAACCACCGAGGTAAAGTTAAGGAGGATAAGCTCATGAAAATTAAAACTATTCTTTCATTTATAATTATTGGGGTCGCGGCTGCTTTCATTTATCAAGGAGTCGACCAAAAAGATCTGCGCGTAACGGCGCAAGTAGGAGGCGGATGTAGCAGTTACGATCTAAGGACTGATGAATGCGGCGACAGTACAACTTGAGGAAGTGGAATATACACTACTAGCGCTGCGTACTTGAATGGTAATGGAATAAATGGAGCAGAACCTCGATATGTTCCCTGTCAAGGTTCTGATTGCGGGAGTGTTCAAACTTTAACAGCATACTTTAACGCTGATTGTTGCGACCAAGACCTAGACGGGGTTAGCAGAACGAGTTGTGGGGGTAATGACTGTAACGATGACCCTTATAACGGTGGTTACTACATTCACCCAGGTGCGGCTGAACTTTGTGACGGAAAAGACAACAATTGTAACGGTCAAATTGACGAAGGTTGTCCGACACCAACACCAACGCCGACACCGACTCCACCACCGGAAATTTGTGATGGAATGGATAACGACGGCGACGGCTTAATTGACGAAGGTTTTGATTTGGACGGCGATGGCTGGACAACTTGCGGTGGTGACTGTGATGATGAAAATCCAAACCGATACCCGGGTAATTGTAGCCCGATGAGTTGTGATGACAATGATTGTAACGGCATACCGGATTGTCAAGATTTTAATTGTCATGGCACTCCGATTGTGATTGACATTGCAGGCAACGGATTTAATCTGACAAATTTTGCCAACGGCGTGCAGTTTGATTTAAATAAAGACGGTGTGGGAGAACAATTATCCTGGACAGCCGCCAACTCTGACGATGCGTGGCTTGTTCTAGACCGCAACAACAACGGCGCGATTGACAATGGAAGTGAATTATTCGGCAACTTTACTCCGCAACCTCTGCCTCCGATGGGAGAGGAACGCAATGGTTTCCTCGCGCTCGCCGAGCATGATAAAGCAGAAAATGGCGGAAATAGCGACGGTAGGATAACTAATCAAGACGCGATTTTCAACAGTTTGAGATTGTGGCAAGACACAAATCACAACGGCATCTCTGAAGCGAACGAACTTAAAACGCTTTCATCGTTGCGTGTCGTTACAATAGAATTAGATTACAAAGAGTCGAAACGCACGGACGAACACGGCAATCGGTTCAAGTATCGGGCAAAGGTGAAAGACGCGCAGGGAGTGCAAGTCGGACGCTGGGCTTGGGATGTTTTCCTTGTTACACAACAGCGGTAAAATCAAGACATAGCTGAAAACTCAGGAAAAGAACGTCGTAAAATTACGGCGTTCTTTTCTTTTTACTGTAAAAACATTGACATTATTCCGTCAAAAGCCATAAAATTTAAGCAAAAATCAGCATTTTGTGAAAAAAGAACACCAACCCTTAACGTTTGAAAAAATAAAAACGGCTCACACCGAAAGACGCGCTGAGATTCTCGAAAGACTTGCTGAGTTCGAAGCCGTCTGGCTGTCTGGAACGGACGAGCGATTGTGGGAAGAAATGGTTTTTTGTTTCTTTACCGGCGGTTGTTCGGCGCGAATGGGAATTCGCTCGGTCGAAGCCGTCAGACCGATTTTATTGAGCGGAAATTACGACGAACTCGCCGCCGCTCTGCGCGGAAAACATCGTTATCCGAACGCGCGCGCCGGTTACATCGTCGCATCGCGGGAATTCCTTCAGGAGCATTGCGATTTGCGGTTGCGCGAAAAACTCGAAAGTTTCGTCGACGATTTCGAGCGGCGCGATTGGCTGGTTAAGGAAAAACGCATCAAAGGTTTGGGCTACAAAGAAGCGAGTCATTATTTGCGCAACATCGGTCTGAAAGGCTACGCGATTCTCGACAAACATATTTTGCGGAGTTTAGCCGAACTCGGAATCATTGACGACCCGAAACCGCCCGGCACGCGAGCGAAATATCTGGCGGTTGAAGAAAAACTGAAAAATGTGGCGGAGCTGACAGAGATTGATTTCGATGAACTGGATTTGGTTTTATGGTCGCTCAAGACGGGCGAAATTTTGAAGTGAAGCGGCGCGTCGCCGCTGAATTTTGCGTGAAGGAGAAGAATGTTTTATGCGGTATAAATGTTTTTTATTTAGCTTCTACCGATTTTCTTTACGCTTTGCTCGTCTAAATATTTTATTTCTGATTTGCTTTCTTCCGGCTGGCTTTTCCTCAATCCTCTTAGCAAACGGCGAAGTTCGGCAATCCGGTGCGGCAGACGAGGCGCAGCAACTCGTCAAGCAGGCGAATAAACTGGCGCGCAAGGGCGAATACGCCGAAGCCGAGAAGATTTTGCGCCGTGCTGTCGAGATTAGTCCGCTGGACACGAAAATCAAGCTCAGTCTCGCATACGTTTTAATCAAACAAAGGCAATTAACCGAAGCCTATGAATTTTCAATCGCCGTCGCCAAAGCCGAACCGAAAAATTCTTACGCATTCGCCCTTTTAGGCACGACTTTTTTGAGCGCCGGAAATTTCTCCAGCGCGACGATTGCTTTTGTCAACGCGCTGAAACTCAATAAAAGAGAATCGCTGGCTTGGGCTGGACTCGGAGCGCTCGATTTTTACGAGAATCGAATGGCGGACGGACTGGCAAATTTGCGCACCGCTGTTTATTTCGACCCGGAAGCTCCCGATTTTATCTTTACGCTGGCGCAAGTCGCGGCGCGCGCCGAACAATATAAGGAAGCCGCCGCCGCTTACGAAAAATTTCTGGAAGTTTCGCCGCCGACCGATTCCGAGCGGCGCGACCGGATCAAAGGACTGATAAAATTTTTGCGTTTTCTCGGCGACCGGCAATCGCTCTACGCGGTTGCCAATCAAGGTCAGACAATCGTTTCATTCAGGTTGGTAAATGACCGTCCGATACTGGAAGTTAAGATCAATAAAACGGACGAACCGCTGAAATTCGTTTTGGATACCGGTTCGGGCATTTCCGTCGTTTCGGATGAAACCGCACAGCGATTAAAAATAAAAGCCGTTTCGCGCGGCGGCACGGCGCGAGCCATCGGTGGTAATGGGAAATTCGAGATTGTCTACGGTTTTTTGCAATCGGTTAACATCGGTGATGTGAAAATCAAAAATGTTCCCGTCTATATTCGCAAATTTCATTCGACGGATGAACGAATCGACGGTTACATCGGTTTGTCGCTCATTTCGAAATTTTTGACGACGCTCGATTACGGAAATTTGACTTTTTCTTTGAGGCGAAAGGATTTGACGGACGATAAAAAGCCCGTAAACGAACTTTTATCGCTGCCTTTGCGCCTGACTTCGAGCGGTTTTTTGAGCGGCGAAGTGCGGCTCGAAGGAATCGAGACGCCACTCAATTTTATCGTCGATACCGGCGCGAGTGTTTCGGTTATCTCCGACGCACTCGCCGGAACAAAGGAAATCAGCCGTTTCGTCAAAGATGAAAAAATGCGCGTTACCGGCGCGGCGGGCGTTATGGAAAACGTGCCGTCTTTTTTGCTGCCGCGCGTGACGTTCGGCACGCACAGCCGCGAAAGCCTGAAAGCGATTTCGCTCGACTTGAATTTAATCAACGAAGCGTCCGGGTTTGAACAAGCGGGAATTCTGGGCGGAAATTTTTTGAAAAACTACCGTTTGACATTTGATTTTGAAAATTCAAAAGTAATCTTTGTGCCGGTGAAATAAGTTCAAGGTTCAAAGTTAAAGGTTTAAGGTTATTCTTGCTTTTGAACTTTGAATTTTGAATCTTGAACCTTAGAGCTTATGAAGCAAAGTTTATATCTCGAAACTTCCGTTATCGGTGCGTATCTCGACAATGGCGAACCGTTCCGGCGCGATTTGACGATTCGCTGGTGGGAACACGAACTCGTCGAATACCGCGCCGTCTGTTCGGTTCTGGTCAGGCGCGAACTCGAACAGCTCGCCGAGCCTCACCGGACAGGTTATCTAAAGTTGATTGCGCCGCTTCCCGCGCTCGAACTTGCCGAAGAAGTGGCGATTTTAGCCGACGGCTATGTTTCGCGCGGAATCTTTCACCGCAAATTTATCGCCGACGCGCTGCACGTCGCTTTCGCTTCGTTTCACAAAATAGATTATCTGGTAACCTGGAACTTCGGTCACCTGGCAAATGTGCGCCGCCAAGCCAGAATTCGACTTTTCAACACCGCCGCCGGTTTTTTCGTGCCGATGATTGTCACGCCCGAATTTCTCGTCCATACGGTTTAAGCAATTGCTTATTCAGCCGTTACGCTTTACTATTCAGAAATGTATCGCCGCCCGAAATTCTTGGAAGTTTTGCTCGAAATTCGTCAGGAAATGTCGCGCCAAGCCGATTACGACGTGGATTTGTTCGCCGAAATGGTGCGCTCCGATAAATTTGCGAAAGGCTCGAATCGGTACGAATTGAACGAGCCGAACGGCGGAAACGACAAAGCGAAAATCAAGACGACCGATAATCCGCCGTCAGCCGCATCCGACATTCCGGCAAATTAAGATATGGAAATCGCTTTTGATGCCATCGGTATCGAGATTACAAATGAAACCGCTTTTAACGATTTAGCCGAAGATGTCGGCAGACGCGGTGAAAGCTCGCAGCTGCCGCGCAAAAGCGGCGTGCTTCACGGTCGATGTCTGAAACTCGGGTTCGGCTTGGAAGTTTGGACGATGCTTTATGAATCCGGCACCGGCGAAGTTACTTATGCCGATTGCCGTCCGGCTTTTCGCGCCCGCTACGCCCAAAAAATTTCACCGTTTATTTTGACCGAGTTTGACGAGGAAAGCGAAGTTTTGATTCACGGTTTCGTCGAAGATACCGAGACCGAAGTTTTGTTTGAACTGCAAAATCTGACCGAAGTCGGTACGCAGATTTTCGAGCAAAATTCTCTGCGCATCGGGCTGTGCGGCTTGGCTCATAAAGCGCGCGTCTCGAAGACGAGCGGGAAAGTTTACTGGAAATCGCTCGATAAAATGGAATCGGCGATCAAAATCGGCGAAAATGCGTGGAGCCTGGGCGGCAGAGTCATCGCTTTCGATACGCTCCGCAACGATTTTTCGGGCAGCGATTTATACTGGCTATATCTTGATGTCGGCGAATTGAAAATCGAGATTCTGGTAAATCAGAGAGCATTAAAAGGCGAAAAATTACAAATCGGCGCATTCGTCAAAGCGGAAATTTGGCTGCAAGGTCATATTTTGCAAAAAGACGTTTCCCGAGTTGCCTACGAAGGCGCTGACCGCTCGCATCGAACAGTGGATTTTTGGAAAAGTTTTAAAAGAAAAAACTAAAAAAATTGGGTGCAAACCGCCTCCAACAAAAGTTATTCCAAAATCTAAAATCTAAAATCGAAATGCGTCGTTATTTACTTTCCAGTCTAATAATTCTCGTCCTTTTTTCGCTCGCCGGAATTTATTTTTTTAACCGATTCTGGACGCATCGCTACGACGATTTAATCGCCAGGCAGGCGAGCGTTTATCATTTGGACGAAAAGTTGGTTTGGAGCGTGATTTACGAAGAAACTTACTTCCGAAGCTGGAAAATCGGCGCGAAAGATGAAGTCGGTTTAATGCAGGTTACACCGACGGTGGCGCGTGAATGGGCAAAGGAAACGGGCTTTCGAGAATTTGAGAAACAAACGTCCGAGAATACCGTAGAATTTTTGCGCTCGCCCGAAAGAAACATTCAAATCGGCTGCTGGTATCTGGAAAAAATAGGCGAAAATTATCGCGGATTTCCAGCTGAAAACGCAATGATGCTCGGCGCTTACAACGCCGGTTCGAGCCGCGTCGAAGAATGGACGAAAGACACCGACGCTGCGAAACTGACGCCGAAAGAATTTATTGAAAAAATCAACATCGCTTCGACCAAATCTTATGTCTCCTCGATTTTAAAACGGTATTACGCCGAAGAATCTGCCGTTGCAAAATTTTTTGATTGACTTGCTTCGCTTCTTGATTGAAATATGAAAATTCTTTCCGCGGATTTTGTTTTGCCGATTTCTTCCGAGGCAATTCCCGACGGCGCAATTGCAATCGATAAAACAAAAATCGTTGCCGTCGGCACAAAAAACGAACTTGCTGCGAAATATCCTGATGCGTCGCGCGAAGATTTCGGCGAAGCCGTGATAATGCCCGGTTTGATCAACTGTCATTCGCATCTGGAAATTACGGCGATGCGCGGGTTTCTCGACGATGTCGAAGAAGATTTTTATTCGTGGTTGATGAAATTGACCCGGACTCGCGCCGAAAAATTAACCGAAGCCGACATCGAAACGGCGGCGATTTCCGGCGCACTCGAAGGCGCTCGTGCGGGCGTCACCTGTTTCGGCGACATCGGGCGTTTCGGCAAAGCCGGTTTCCGCGCTTTGAAAGCAAACGGTTTGCGGGGAATTCTTTTTCAGGAAACCGAATTTTCACCGAAAAGCGAAGAAGCCGAAAATGATTTTGCTCGCCTTAAAGATAAATTTTTAGAACTAAAAGAAACCGAAACCGAACTCGTCAAAGTCGGACTTTCGCCGCACGCGCCTTACACGGTCAGCCGAAAACTTTTCGAGAAAATTACCGATTACGCGATTTTGGAAAACATAAAAATCACAGTTCACGCTGCCGAATCGAATCAAGAGCGAGATTTTTTTGAAACGGGTGCGGGTTTTTTCGCGGGCGTTTACGAAAAACTAAATCTCGAATGGCACGCGCCGCAAATCTCGCCAGTCGAATATCTCGCAGACATCGGCGTTCTGCGGGCAAAACCGCTGCTCGCGCACTGCGTCAAAGTTTCAGACAAAGACATCGAACTGATTGCCGAAACAGATTCGCGCGTCGCGCATTGCCCGAAGTCGAACGCCAAATTCGGACACGGCTTCGCGCCGCTCGAAAAGTTTTTGGCGGAAAAAATTCGCGTCGGCTTCGGCAGCGATTCGGTCGCCAGCAACAACACCTGCGATATTTTAGAAGAAGCGCGTTTTGCGGCGCTTTTTGCCAGAAACTCGGAAAATCGAAAACGATTTTCTAATGCAAAGGAAATCATTGAAACGGCGACGCGCGGCGCGGCGCGGGCGCTCGGACTCGAAAGAGAAATCGGAACGCTCGAAATAGGCAAACAAGCCGATTTAATCGTTGTTTCACTCGACAATATCGCGCAAATGCCGATTCACGACGTTTATTCGACTTTGCTTTTTGCTTCAAATGCGCGGGACGTGAAAATAACGATGGTCGCCGGCAGAGAAATTTACCGCGACGGACAATCGCAAACGATTGAGGAAGCGGAAGTTAAAGAAAAAATGAAGGCGATTGCCGAAAAAATGAGAACTTAATCTTGTTCCCAATCAAACTTATTTCAGTGTCGCCTGTAACTCTCTTAATAAATCGCCGTTCGTCCAATCGTTGCCGGAAAAAACCTTTTGCACTTTGCCTTCGGGCGTGATGACGATTGTGCGCAGGGAATGGTTGAATTGAGTTTTGTCTTCGGTATCGGTTTCATAACGCAAACCAAAAAATCCCGCGATGTCTTTGGTTTCCTTATCTGTTCCGGCGGCAAGCTGCCAGACGGTAAAATCGGGATTTGCAATTCCGCGCAGATAACCGAGCCCGTAATCTTTCAAAACCTTCGGCGTGTCGTTTTTCGGGTCAAAAGAAATGCTCAACAGGCGAATTTCATTTTTCAAATCGGAGTTTTGCAGTTGTCGCGCGAGGTCGGAAAAATTCGTCGACATTTTTATGCAGTAATCGGGCAGCGGACATTTCGTATAAATAAAAGTAATCGCCAACGCTTTGCCGCGAAAATCTTTCAGGGAAATTCGTTTTCCGTCTTGATTCGTCAAAGTAAAGGCGGGAACTTCTCTGCCGATTTGGGCAACGTCTTCTTTTATCGGCAAAGGCTTTTGATTCGGATTCGGCGCGGCGACGACGGCGACATTTTCGAGCCAGAAACTGTCTTTGTCGACGACCAAATCGGCACGAACTTCGGCGTCTTTCGACAATTCGTCAATCACCCAATCGTCTTTGACCGGGAAATCCATCGTCATCGCGGGCATATAATTTTCAATGTCTTCGTGCGCGATGCTCGCTTTTTTGCCCGACTTGTCAACCGCCATTACTTTGCCGCGCAGCGTGTAGCGTTTTGCTTCGGGCGACGCATTTTGTTGCATCGTCGTAGATTTTTGGCAAGCCGAAAAAAATAAAACCGAAAATAAAATCAATAAAAAATGACGCATAATTTTTATCTCTGTCTGATAAATTCTGAAGGAAAATCGTCGTCGCGGCAAGTAGTGAGTTGAATCTAAAAAATTTGATGTTTAAAGGTTACATTCCGGTTTCAAATTTTCAATTCTGAAGTCCGAACTTATCTCGACTTTAATTTTTCATCATAAAACATTTGATAAACGCGGTAATTCGCCATTACTTTATAAACATAATCTTTCGATTGCGCGAATAAGATTTCGGGAACGTAGGAATCGGGATTGTCGGTTTTGGCGCGTGCCAGCCAGCGCGTCATATTGTCTTCGCCGCCGTTGTAACTTGCCGCGACCGCCGCTGGCTGTTTGGGAAATTGCCGGAAAAGATTCGATAAATACTGCGCGCCGAATAGAATTGCGGTCGGTGGATTGTACAGTTCGTCCTGGACGAAATCGCTTCGTCCGAGTTCGGCGGCAAGCCGGTCGGCGGTCGTCGAGATAAACTGCAAAAGCCCGCGCGCTGCCGCGTTTGATTTAACATCGGCGCGATAACGTGATTCCTGCCGCGTAATAGAAAGCATAAAACGCGGGTCGACTTGTTTTGCAGCGGCGGATTGCAAAAGCGCGTCCGCATACGGCGCGGGGTAAAGCAGTTCGATTTGTTCGGGCGGAATGAGTTCGATTTGATAATCGGCGGGAATCTTTTTCCAGAGCGGTTCGCTGAAAGCGACGGCGCGGTTTGCCATTTCGCCGCGCCGGTAAAAGACGGCTAAAGTGTAAGCAATGTCGTTAGATTTTGGGTTTTGGGCTTTGGCTTTTGGATTAAGGTCGTTATTTTCATCAGTTTCCGTTTTTCGTTTTCCATTTTCCGTTAGCGAAATTTCCAGTTCGGGCGTCGCCTCGTCATAAAGTCCCAAAAATAAAAGCTCGTCGGCTAAAGTCTTGTGATAATTATTCGCTATTTTTTCATCGCTTTCTTTGAAAATTGTTTGGCGTCCGAATTCGAGCAGTTTTCCGCTCGGGATTTTTTGGTAGTCGGACAAATTCAGGTAAGCTCTTTTTATAATTTCCAGCAATCTGCGGCGAATGTCGGCGTTTTCCGTCATTCGCAGAGCGGCTTGCGCTGATTTTCTTTGCGCGTCGGCGGTTTTAGTTTCGATATTTTGGGTCAGTTCGGCGAGTTTTTGAGTCGTCGAAGATTTTGTTTTTTCGCCGTTTGCCATTGCTTCCAATTTTTCCGTCGCGCGCCAGCCGTAATATTCGCCGCGTCCGTCGGGAATCGAAAGATAAACGTCTATTGCCTCATTATAACGATTGAGATTTTCCAGGGCGAAACCTTTGAGAAACGTGATTTCAGCTTTATTCGTGCCGCCGGCAACACGAACGCCGCCCAAATCGGGAAATGTCAGCAGCTTATCCAAATCAATCAGCGCGTTTTGCCAATCGTTTTGCGCAATGTGAATTCGGGCTTGAGCGAAAAGCGCGAGTGCTTCCGGCAATTTTCCGCGAAACACTTCCTGCGTTTTCGCCGTCCATTTCAGAGCGTCGACTTCTTCGCCTTTGTCGCGGAAAACGTCGACGATATTCAAATACGCGCGTTCGAGATTGTCGGCGTTCGGATACTTTTCGATAAATTTTTGATAACGCGAGACAGCTTCCTTCGGCTTTTTGACGCGCGAATACGCCGAGGCGGTTTGGCTCAGAGCGTCTTTGGAAATTGGAGATTCGGGAAATTCGGCTTGCACGCGCTCAAACCAATTGATGGCTTCGTTGTAATTATTTTCCTGCACGAAACCGCGCCCGATTTGAAAAAGCGCGTCCGCGACATTTGCCGATTGCGGAAAGCGTTCGACAATCGCCCGGAAATGCAGGCGCGCCAATCCGAAATTTCGGTTAAATTGATAAATCGAAGCGCGGCGAAAATGTTCCGTGTCGCTCAAAGGCGACGCGGCTTTGCCGAAGTTTGCCGCTCCGCCGTCGAGCGCGTCGAGACCTTTGGCGCCCGCGAGCGCAAAATCGTCGGGCTGCGCCGGATTCGGTAAATCATTTATTAATTTTGTAAAAATTTCCCGCGCTTCGTCTAATTTTCCGCTTTGCAAATACGCTTGTCCAAGCAAAGCCAAATCGTCCCGGCTGTTAATTTTCAGTTTCCGGTTCGGGTTGTTTTGCTGTTCTTTTTCGTTAGTCTTTTGTTGCCCGTTTTCTGAAACCGGCAAATCATTATTTATCGCCGTATCTTTTTGCTCAATACTAACTGTTGACTGTCGGTCGATTACCTGAATCGCTGCCGGATAATCTTTGCTCTCGAAATAGCTTCGCGCCATTCGCGCGTTTGCCGCTTCAATCGTCAAACCGTTCGGCGCGACGATTGAAAGCTCGCGCAGATAAATTCTTTCGAGCAGCAAATTGCCCGTCTCGCGCGCAATTTGCGAGAGATGGCGAAGCGCGTATTCACTGAGAATCGAATTTCTATTGACGACCGCTTGATAATTTGTTGCCGCCGTTGCCAAATCGCCGCTTTTTTCCGCCATTCGTGCCAGCAGATAATCGTAATTGTTCGCCTTGAAAATTTTTTCGTCCGATTTTTCGAGCGCAGCAAGTTCGCTTACCGCGGCGGCATAATCTTTTCTTTCGACGGCGGCAACAATTTGAGAATGAATTTCTTTGAGATTTTGAGCCGGTGCATTAACTCTGGAAATTAAAATTAACAATAGAAAAAAGATTTTTTTCATCAACGAATCTTAGCTTTATTTTGAAAAATAAAAAAGAGAAAGCCTTTTGACCTTCTCTTATTTTAAAGAAAATTCGTTTGAATTTTACGGAACCGGAACGATGCTCTCTTTAGCGTTAAGCGAAGCAAGCGGAATGTCCGTTGCTAAACCGTAATCAAAAGCCCGAAATTGCCCGGTCGAGCTTTCTAAAATATACCAGATTCCTTTTCGGTAAACCGCCAAATCAGTTTTTCGGTCGCCGTCATAATCGGCGGGAACAGGCTTGTCAGCAGGCAATCCGAACTGCTGAGTTAAAAACCGATTATCTTCACTGCGCCGGATAATCCAGGTGCCGCGGCGGTAAACGGCAAGGTCGGCTTTCCCGTCGCCGGTGTAATCCGCCGGAACGAGCAAATCAGTGCCGGCTTGCCCGAAATTTACCGATACAAATTGATTATCGCTGCTTCTGCGAATATACCAGCTATTTTCCGTCGAGCGAAAAACGGCAATGTCGGCGCGCCCGTCGCCGTCGTAATCGGCTTGCACAGGCTGGTCGCCGAGCAAGCCCCACTGATAGTATTTTGCGCGAGCCGGATTATAACCGTCGCTTGATTGAAGAATATACCAAACCCCGGAGTCCGGTCGCCAAACCGCGAAATCCGCTTGCCCGTCACCGTCATAATCGGCAGGGACGGGAACGTCGTCGGAAACGAACGAGATGAAGCCGGGCGGCGGAGAAACGGGAATCCTGCCCCATTGAATCGAAAAGAATTTCCCGTCGATGCTGCGATGGACATACCAGAAGCCGTTCGACGGTCGCCAGACGGCAATATCAGTTAGACCGTCGCCGTCGTAATCGGCGGGAACTAAAACGTCGCCCGGCAAGCCCCATTGAAAGCCGGCAGAGGTTTCGGATTCGGTAGAATATGTATACCAGATGCGGTCCGACGGGCGAAAAACACTAAAATCGGCTTTGCCGTCATAATCGAAATCAGGAAAGGCGTTAATTTTTCCGGCGGTTGAAAAATATAAGAAAACGAGCGCGCCGATAAGGAAAAATGTTTTTGCAGCCGGACTATTTAATTTGAACATAAATTTTACTCCGCGAGTTTCAATCGAGCATCATAAAGCAATTAATGAAGCCGGAGAAATATCTTTTCCGTAAAAACAGAATTCGCCTCACTTATTTTGCATTTCCTTTTTTATTAACTAAATCTAAACTAACAATAAAGACGGGTTTCCGGTAAAATAAAAAAATTATGAAGGCTGAAATTTTGAGCGGCGCTAAGATTGCCGAAGCGATAAAAAGAGAAGTTGCCGAAGAAGTTAAAGCATTGAATGAAAAATATGACTTTCGTCCGAGCTTAACAGTGGTGCGCATCGGCGACGATCCGGCTTCGGAAATTTATGTTAAAAGCAAGGTAAAAACTTCCGAAGAACTCGGAATCGCGTCCGAACATCGGCATTTACCAGTTGAAACGACACAGGAAGAACTTTTAGAAATCGTCGAAGAATTAAACGCCAGAGAAGATGTCGACGGAATTTTGGTGCAGCTTCCGCTTCCCGAACAAATCGACGAAAACGCGATTTTGGAACGCATCAATCCCGAAAAGGATGTGGACGGTTTTAACCCGATTAATGTCGGTCGGCTCTCGCAAGGGCAATTCGCGCTCGCGCCCTGCACGCCCGCCGGAGTGATTGAAATTCTCAAGCGCTCGAACATCGAGATTGCCGGGAAACACGCCGTCATCATCGGCAGAAGCAATATCGTCGGCAAACCGATGGCGATGCTGCTTTTGCGGGAAAACGCGACGGTGACGATTTGCCATTCGCGCACGAAAAATTTAGCGGAAATCGCCGTTCAAGCCGACATTCTCGTCGCGGCAATCGGGCGTGCCGGATTCGTCCGCGCCGAACATATCAAACAAGGCGCGACCGTTATTGATGTCGGCATCAATAATGTTTCGGACGCGGCGCAGGCACGCGAACTTTTCGACGAAACGGAAATTGAAAAACGTCTGAAAACGATTGAGAAGCGTGGTTTTACTTTGGTCGGCGATGTCAACCCGCAAGACGCGCGGGCAAAAGCTGCTTATTTTACGCCCGTTCCGGGCGGCGTCGGACTTTTGACGGTAGCAATGCTGATGAAAAATACGGTCGAAGCAGCAAGAAATAGAAGGTTAAAAAAGTAATAAGCTGGAGACAGTAAATTTAGGAAGATTTTTTTAGCTGCTATTTTTCGTTTGCCGCTTTCTAATATTTCGGAATGCTCGGGTCGACTTCGTTTGACCAAGCCGTAATTCCGCCCTTCAAATTCGACATCGTTCCCTGATAACCGGCTCGCGTCAAAATCATAATCGCCTGTGCGCTTCGCCCCCCGACTTTGCATTGCAAAACGACTTCTTTGCTCGCGTCGAGTTCGTCCATTCGCTGAACGATTTCGCCGAGTGGAATAAGTTTTGCGCCGTCAATTTTGGCAAAAGCATATTCGTCCGGCTGGCGCACGTCAATTAATTGAACGTACTCGCCCGCGTCCATTCTTCTTTTTAATTCGGTAGCGGTAATTTCCTGCATTATTTTCACCTCAAAATTTTTGTTTAAGTTTAAATAATAATCGCACGTTTTGACAAATGATGTTTAGAACGACAGGGAAATCAGACTGATGCATTTTCGAGATTATTTATTCTGGTCATACAAGGAAAGACCCAAACCGAATTTCGCGCTTGCGCGGCGCAGCGCCATTGATTCTGCGTTGCTCGAAGAATCGCCGTAGCTTTCCAAAGTCTCGTCTTCCTGCCCGGTCGCTTCACGATAGACGACGCCTTCGGCGCACAGAATCGAAAGCCGCACGATTAAAATTAATTTTCCGGCGACCGATTCAATCGAGCGAATTTCATAACACCAGCCGGGCGCGAAATGGTCGAGATACTTCACAGCGTCGTGCCACGCCAGATAAGTTATTTCTTTTCCGCCCTGTCGCCGTTTGCGCAGATGTTTTTGAGCGAGTGGTTTTGACAAATCCTTGACGATTTCGCGGATTGAGCGCAATTCGAGATTTGGTTTTTCTCTGTCGGCAGATTCGCTGCGATTTTCAATTAATTCTTGTTCTGTGTTTGTAGTAGGCATAATTTGGGTTTCCAAAGTAATTTAATAAAGCTGTTTCACGGATGAAACAATATCATTGTTAAAACGGCGAATCAAACGGCGCGAAGTTTTTCCAAACTAATTTTAGAGCGCGATTGCCTCGCGGTATTCGCCCCAAACCGTCCGCAGACGATTTGAAATCTCGCCGACGGTCACGTAATTTTCCACACAATCTAAGATGCGCGGCAAAAGATTTTCCGTGTTGCGGGCGGATTCTTCGAGCTTCGCCAGCGAATTTTCGGCTTTTACTTTATTGCGCCTTTCGCGCAAAGCACGAAGCCTCTCGACTTGCTTTTGTTCCATCGCCGCATCTGATTTCATAATCGGAATCGGTTCGTTTTCAACGGTCTGGAATTTGTTGACGCCGACGACGATTTCAGTTTGTTTTTCGACGGCTTTTTGATATTGAAAAGCTGCTTCCTGAATTTCGCGCTGCGGAAAACCGTTTTCAATCGCTTTGAGCATTCCGCCCATTTCGTCGATTTTTTCGATGTATTCGACGGCTTTTTGTTCCAATTGATTCGTCAGTTCCTCAATTGCATAACTTCCGGCGAGCGCGTCGACAATGTCGGCAACGCCAGATTCGTGCGCAATAACTTGTTGCGTTCTGAGTGCGATGCGCGCCGCCGTTTCGGTCGGCAGAGACAACGCTTCGTCCATCGAATTCGTATGCAGAGATTGCGTCCCGCCCAAAACTGCGGCAAGTGCCTGAATCGTCGTACGCACGACATTTACTTCCGGCTGTTGCGCCGTTAAGGTCGAGCCGGCGGTTTGCGTGTGAAAACGCAGCATCAAGGACTTCGGATTTTTCGCGCCGAATCTGTCGCGCATAATTCGCGCCCAAAGTCTGCGCGCCGCACGAAATTTTGCGACTTCTTCCAGAAGATTGTTGTGCGAATTAAAGAAAAATGAAAGACGCGGCGCGAAATCGTCAACCTTCAAACCGACGGAAATTGCCGCGTCGACATACGCGATGCCGTCGGCAAGCGTAAAAGCGATTTCCTGCGCGGCGGTCGAACCGGCTTCGCGGATGTGATAGCCGGAGATGGAAATCGTGTTCCAATTCGGAACTTCCGCGGCGCAAAAAGCGAATGTGTCGGTAATCAATCTCAAAGACGGCTGCGGCGGATAAATATAAGTTCCGCGAGCGATGTATTCCTTCAAAATATCGTTTTGAATCGTGCCGTTGACTTTATCGAAGCTGACATTTTGTTTTCTGGCGACCGCTAAATACAAACACAAAAGCGTCGAAGCCGTCGCGTTTATCGTCATCGAAGTCGAAACCGTGCCGAGGGGAATCTCGTCGAAAAGCCGCAGCATATCTTCGAGCGAATCAATCGCCACCCCGACTTTACCGACTTCGCCCGCCGCCAGCTCGTCGTCCGAATCAAGCCCGATTTGCGTCGGCAAATCAAACGCAACGCTCAAACCTGTCGTGCCGTGCGCGAGCAGATATTTATAACGCGCGTTGGATTCTTCGGCGGACGCAAAACCGGCGTATTGGCGCATCGTCCAAAATCTGCCGCGATACATATTCGAGCGGACGCCCCGCGTGTATGGAAATTCTCCGGCGTCGCCTAAATCCCTTTTGTAGTCAATATCTGTATTAATCGGATTAAAATCGTTCGGCAATTCGATGCCCGAAGAAGTTTCAAATTTCTCGCGTCGTTCCTTCATTTTAGTTCAAAGTTTCAAGTTTGATGTTCAAAGTTATAATTAAAATTAACTCAAAACCAATGAATTATGAAAGTTTGAAATCAAAACTTTGGACTTTGAACTTTGAACTTGAAACTTTGACGCGCCTCGCGTAGCATTTCACTTTACGAAAATGGAACTCGACCAGGATGCAAAAAAAGCCGTGCGCGAACTCGGCGACGCGATAAATGCGGCGGTCGAAAAATCCGCGCGCGTCAGCGAAGCGATTGAAAATCTGCGCGGAATCGGCTATGAATCGAGTTTGACTTTGAAGCTGGAAATCGGATTGCAGAAAATCGAAGATGGATTCGACGATTTCCCCGAAGACATCGAATTGGAGTTGACCGACGAAGACGTGCAAACCCTGCGTCGTATGAAAATCCGCCTCGAATAATGGAAAATGGAAAATGGATAACGGGCAATTTAATTAAAAATTATCCGTTATCCGTTATCCGTTATCCGTTATCCACTAATGAACTATTACAATTATTTTTCCGAAATCGAAGAAACTTTTATTCGCCGTCGCGGTCGCAACCTGCTTTTGAGTCCGCTCGATTGGGCGTTGATTGAAACCTGGCAGGAGCGCGGCATTCCGCTGCGCATTGTTTTGCGCAGCATCGAAAATGTTTTTGATGGCGTGGACAAACAACCGGCGCAAAAGCGGACAATCAAATCTCTGACTTATTGCAGCGGAGAAATCGAAGCGCGATACGCCGATTGGCTCGGAACACAAATTGGAAAAAACGGCGGCGCGGAAGCTCAGAGCTCAAAGCTCAAAGTTCAAAGCTCTGAATTACAGGAATCAAGTTTGCCGAAAAGCGATTTATTTTCCGACGAAACGATTTTTGCGCATTTGGAGAAATCGGCGGCTGATTTGCAAAGGGCACGGCAAAAAGCCGAAGGCGAATTAAGTGAAACATTGGAAAATGTTTTGCGACATCTGGCAAATTCCCGAGAAAAATCTTCAAAAATCGAATCGTTGGAAAAATCTCTGGAAAAATTCGACGCCGAAATTGACGAAGTTCTTTTGAAAACCAGTGCGGCGGAAAAACTGAAATCCGAAATCGAAAAGCAAATCGCGTCGTATAAAAACAAAATGGAAAGCGAAGTTTACCGGCGGACGTTTGATTTGATGCTTCTCAAACGCCTGCGCGAACAAGCCGAAATTCCGCGTCTCAGTTTGTTTTATTTGTAATCTTCAGCTTAAACTCAAGTTATTTTGAAACCGACCAATAACCAAATAATCGAAGTTAAAATCGAAAAAATCGTGCCGAACGGTTTCGGGCTGGCATTTGCCGAAAATCTGACCGTTTTTGTCGCGCTTGCTGCCAAAGGCGACCGTCTTCGCGTCAAGATAATTCAAACGAAAGGTAAAGCCGCGTTCGCCGAAATAATCGAAATTCTCGAACCCTCGACGGACAGAACCGAACCGAAATGTCCGTATTTCGGGCGTTGCGGCGGCTGCAATTTTCAACAATTAAAATATGAAGCGCAGCTCGAAGCAAAAGTCGCAATCGTTCGAGATTGTCTGTCGCGCATCGGGAAAATAAATTACGAGCACGAAATTTCGATTATCGGCAGCCCGCGTGATTACGAATATCGCGCACGCGCTCAATGGCATTTGGACACGAGAAAGAAAAAATTCGGTTATTTTCAAAGAAAATCGCACGAAATTATCGACGTTGAAGTTTGCCCGATTCTTAAGCCCGAACTCGAAAACACTTTGACCGATTTGCGCGGAGAAATCAGTTGGGAAAGTTTCTGGAGCGAGATTGTCGAAATCGAAGCCGCAAATTCGGGCGCGGAAACTTCCGTTTATTCGGCGGAAATTATCGAGCCGACCGACGAAATCGCTTTTGAAGCGAACGGCGAAAAATACTTTTACGACGCGACAAGTTTTTTTCAGGGCAATCCGTTTTTAATCGAACCGCTTGTCGAAATCGCTCTCAGGGATGCGGCGGGCGCAACCGCGCTCGATTTGTATTGCGGCGTCGGGCTTTTTACTTTGCCGCTGGCGCGAAATTTCCAAAATGTACACGGCGTCGAAGGTTACGAAAAGGCAATCGATTTTGCCGAGAAAAACGTTGCAAACGCGCGGCTTTCAAATGTGAAATTCCACCGCGAAAACGTCAACGAATTTTTAGCGCAAAATCAGAATGAACTGAAAAATCTCGATTTTGTCCTTCTCGACCCGCCGCGTTCCGGCACCGAACGCGAAACAATCGAAAACCTGATGAAACTGCAGCCGAAACAAATCTCTTACGTTTCCTGTGAGCCTTCGACTTTAGCCAGAGATTTGCGCCTTCTCACCGAAAGCCTTTACCGAATCGAATCGATTACCGCGCTCGACTTATTTCCGCAAACGCACCACGTCGAAACAGTCGTCAGATTGCATCTCACGTAAAATCAAAACTTTTTACAACGCATCTTCGTTTGAAACATCGAACATTTGAATTATTCGAAACATCTGACTACACTCGTAAATTATGCCAAATGAAAATTCAACCGCCGCGATTGCCGAACGCTACAGCGTTCGCTGTCGCTATTGCGGACAGAAAAATTCAGTCAAAGAAGATTATGTGAACGGCGAAGCGGTTTGCGGGCGCTGTCGCCTGCCTTTGTCGAACGCGCCGCACAAAAAGTTTGCCGATTTGAGCAAGCACGATTATGTTCACCCGCTCGACAGCAAAGCGCTCGCCGCGCTGCGGGCGATTCCGGGCATCGACACCGCGCTGCGGAAATTTCTCGCGGTAACGGGCGAATCGGCGATGCGCGTTTCTTTTATGGCGAGTTCGGTCAAGGTAACACCGAAGCAATTTCCAGATTTGCACGCGAAACTGCAAATCGCCTGCACGACGCTCGGCGTCGATATGCCGGATATGTTCGTGCAGCAAAATCCGGTGGTCAACGCTTTTACGTTCGGCTCGGAAAAACACATTATCGTCCTTCATACGGCGCTTATCGAGCGTTTAAATGATGAAGAAACATTAGCCGTCATTTCGCACGAAGTCGGTCATATTCACGCCGAACACGTCCTTTATCTGACGGCGGCGCGAATTCTCGAACAACTCGTTCGAGTTCCGATTTCGATGATTCCCGGCGCGGAAATTATCAAGTTTATGCTGACCGCTTCAATCAGCAGCGCGCTTTTGGCTTGGGCGCGGCGGGCTGAGCTTTCCTGCGACCGCGCCGCGCTGCTGGTCGTCCAGGACCCGCACATTATCGGCAACGTGATGATGAAGCTGGCTGGCGGAACGATGGCTTCAAAAATCGATTACGATGAGTTTCTGGCGCAGGGCAAAGAATTTCAGAAAAACTACGACGAAAAAATGCTCGATAAATTTTGGGCGAACATCCTGAATGCCGGAATGACGCATCCGTTTCCGGTCTGGCGCGTTTCCGAAATACTGGAATGGGTCGAAAGCGGCGATTACGACGAGTTAATGAAGAAATAAAATTGGGAATTGCCGCCAAAGGCGCGAAACGAAATTAGCCGCGAACAAACACGCACAAACACGAAATAGAAACATAAAATTTTCGTGAAGTTTCGTGTTCGTTCGCGGCTAAAACTTTATGCTGATTGTTTTAACCACAACTTCCGGCAGCGAAGAAGCCGAAAATCTGGCACGAAAAATCATTGAAGCGAAACTTGCCGCCTGCGTTCAAATTCTGCCGCCGATGAAATCGTTTTATCTTTGGAAAGGCGCGATACAAACAGACCAGGAACATCTTCTTTTAATCAAAACTCTCGCCGAAAAATTTGCCGAGCTGGAAAAATTTATCAAAGAAAATCACAGCTACGACGTTCCCGAAATCGTCGCGCTGTCGGCTGAGAAGGTTTCGGAAAATTATTTGAATTGGGCGAGAGATTCCGTGAGAAATGAGAAGTGAAAAACCGAAAAGGTTTTACTTCTCATTTTTATTTCCATTCTCGTCTTCCTGATAAGTTTTAATTACGAAATCAACCGCGTCTTTCGGCGAATCGGTCAGGTAAATCAAGCCTAAATCCTCGGCGTTGATATTTTTTTCGTTGAGCATTACCGAAGTCATCCACGAAACCAGTCCGCGCCAATACTGCGAGCCGAAAAGCACGACCGGAAAATTGCGAATTTTTTTGGTTTGAATCAAGGTCAGGGCTTCAAAAACTTCGTCCATCGTGCCGAAACCGCCGGGGAAAATAATATAAGCGTTCGAGTATTTGATGAACATCGTCTTGCGGACGAAAAAGTATTTAAAGGTCAGAGATTTAGTTTGATACGGATTCTGTGTCTGCTCGAACGGCAATTCGATATTGCAGCCGACCGAGGTTTTCCCCGCCTCGAACGCGCCGCGATTGGCGGCTTCCATAATTCCGGGTCCGCCGCCGGTGATAATTTCAAACCCGGCTTCGGCAAGCAGTCTTCCGGTTTCGCGGGCGGCGATATAATTCGGGTTATCTTCGCCGGTTCGCGCCGAGCCGAAAATCGAAACGCCGCGCGTAATGGTCGCCAGTGAATCGAAACCATTGACGAATTCGCCCAAAATACGAAAAACGCGCCACGAATCCGAGCTTTTAAACACGTCGTCCGGTTCGGGCGAGCGCAGCAGGATTTCGTCTTCGGTCGTTTGCCAGTAAGAATGTTCCTGTTGTTTGATGGCTTCGGCAACCGTTTCCGGTTCTATTGGTTTAGCCGCGTCAATTTTTTTGATTTTATTATTTTTACCGCTTGTTGTTTTATTTAGAGTTTTCTTTTTTTCTACCATTGCAATTATTAAATTCCGATAATGTTAAAACCGCAGTCGACGTAAATCGTTTCGCCGGTGATTGCCGACGCCAGCTCACTGACGAGGAAAAGCGCGGTGTTGCCGACTTCACGCGCTTCGACATTGCGCCTGAGCGGTGCTTTTTCCGCAATTCGTCCGAGCATCGCGCCCATATTTTTGACGCCGCGAGCCGACAGCGTGTTAATCGGTCCCGCACTGATGGCGTTGACGCGAATGTTTTGTTTGCCTAAATCTTCCGCCAAATATCTGACCGAAGATTCGAGCGCGGCTTTGGCGACGCCCATCACGTTGTAATTTTGAACGACCTTTTCCGCGCCGTAATAAGTCATTGTAACGATGCTTCCGCCTTCTTTCATCAGCGGCACGGCGGCAAGCGCGAGCTGCGTCAGGGAAAAAGCGCTGATTTCGAGCGCGGTCGAAAACGCTTCGCGCGAAGTCATGACAAATTCGCCGTCGAGCGCTTCTTTCGGCGCAAACGCAATCGAATGAATCAGAAAATCGAGCTTGCCGAAAGTTTTTCCGACCGTCTCAAACGCCGTGTCAACTTCCTGCTGATTCGTTACATCGCACGGCAGGACGAGCGCGCCGTCCAAATCTTTCGTCAATTTTTCGACGTTTTCCTTAAGGCGTTCGCCTTGATAAGTAAAAGCGAGTTTCGCGCCTTGGGCGGCGCACGCTTCGGCGCACGCCCAGGCGATTGAACGCTTGTTCGCCACGCCGAAAATCATTCCGACTTTATTTTCTAAAAACATAATCTTTAAATCGCTGTAGAAGCGAATTGCACATTGTAAATGGAAATTTGTCGTTTGTTAAGCTAATGTTGTTCAATAAAATTTTATTAAGCAAAAATTAAATTGTTTTCCGACAAAATGAAACTAACATTCGAAGAATATCAACGACAGGCGAGCGAAACGGCAAAGTATCCAAAACGCCTGCAAAACCTTGAATACCCGACGCTCGGACTCGCGGGCGAAGCCGGCGAAGTCGCCAACGTCGTCAAGAAAATCCAGCGCGATTTCGGCGGAAAATTAACCGACGAAATTCGCGTCCGATTACAGGACGAACTCGGCGACGTGCTGTGGTATATTTCCGCCTGTGCCGACGAACTCGGTTTGACTTTGGAGGAAATCGCAGAATTTAACGTCGAAAAGTTAGCTGCCAGACATAAGAAGAATTAAACACAGATTGACACGGATGAACACGGATATTTTAAGAATGATGAATACAAAATTAAACCTTAAACATTTAATACTCTACATTTATTATTTACTCAATCTGTGTTTATGCGCGTAAATCTATGGTTTCAGATTTCTTAAAATTCTATGTGTTTGAAGCCTCTCCACATCAGAAATGTTGAAAATAGGATTAACCGGTTCGATTGCCGTCGGTAAAAGTTACGTTTGTGAGATTTTCCGTGAACTCGGCGCGTTTGTTCTCGACGCGGATTCGACGGCGCGCGAAGTGGTTACGCCCGGTACGAAAGGATTAACAGCGATTGTCGAAAATTTCGGCGCGGAAGTTTTGCAGCCGAACGGCGAACTTGACCGAGTGAAATTGGGCGCGATAGTTTTTGCGGACGAGCGAAAACGGCAACTTTTAAACGCCGTCGTGCATCCATTAGTTATCGAAAAACAAGATGAATGGTTGCGGACACGCGGAAGGGAAACCCCGGAGGCGATTTGCATCGTTGACGCCGCGTTAATGATAGAATCGGGCGGTTACAATCGTTTCGACAAAATAATCGTCGTCTGGTGCGAAGCCGCGATACAATTGCAGCGATTAATGATGCGTAATAACCTTAGCGCCGAAGAAGCCGTTAAACGCATCGAAGCGCAAATGCCGCAGGCAGAAAAAAAGCGTTACGCTGATTTTTTGATTGACACTTCCGAAGGTTTTGAGGCAGCGCGAAAACAAACTGAAGAAATATTCGGGCGCTTAAAACTTTTAATGATGTAAAACGAAAAGCGGAAAACTCGAAATTTTCCGCACCGAAGAAATTAACCACAGATGCGCGCAGAAAAAAAAAGATTCAAAATAAAATTTCAAATTCTAAATCTAAAATCTCTTATTCTCAAAAAATCTGTGTTCATCCGTGTCAATCTGTGGTTAATTTCTTTACTTTTGTTTTCGGCGTGCACTCAGCTCGACAAACCGCAACCGGAGCCTTTTTATTCGCAAACCGCGCCGCCTCTGAAACAGGAATTTCGCTGGAGCAACGGCAAAATGCCGAAATCGTTCGACCCCGCGCTTGCCGCCGCGCCGCCGGAAACCGATATTGTCCGCGCCGTTTTCGACGGTTTGACCGATACGGACGCGAAAACTTTGCAGACGATTCCCGCCGTCGCCAGAGAATGGAAATCTTCCGCCGACGATAAAATCTGGACGTTTTTTCTGCGGAAAGACGCCAGATGGTCAAACGGCGAAACGATTAAGGCGCAGGATTTCGTGCGCTCCTGGAAACGTTTGGCGGAGATGGGCGAAAAAGTTCCGCGTTACGAATTGCTTAATAATATCGTCGGCGCGCAAATATCTGAAAAGGAAAATTTACCGGATAAACAAAAGGAAGAATTCAATATTCTTTCTAAAAAAACGACCGCGGAAAATTTACAGTTGTTCCCAAAACAAACAAACTCTAACTCGGCAACCGCTTTGGGTAAGAGTGAAACAAAACCGCCCGAAGCTGAGGAAAAAAGCACTCCACGGCTCAAAAAAGACCAAAAGTCTGAGGCGGAAAATAAAACTGAAATCAAATTCGGCGCCGAAGCAGTCGATAATTTTACTCTGAAAGTTTCACTGGTTAAACCCGACGCGGATTTTCCGGTGCTTGTCGCGCATCCGATTTTTCGCCCGGTATACGGCGACGGCACGCAGTTTGAAACCGGAAAATTAAATGCCGATATTGTAACCAGCGGCGCGTTTCGCGTCTTTAGCGTCGGGCTGGACGGCATTACTCTCGACCGCGCCGAATTTTATTGGAACAAAAAAGATGTCGAAATACAGAGAGTCCGGTTCGTGCCGACCGAAAACGCGGAAAAAGCGCTCGCGGCTTATCGCGCGGGCGAGATTGACGCGGTCACGAATGCCAATTTCGAACCGCTCGCCTTGAAACTTTTAACGCCTTTTGACGATTTTCAATTGACGGCGCACAGCGCGCTGAATTTCTATGAATTTAATTTGAACAAAAAACCTTTTGACGACCGCCGTGTCCGCGAAGCATTGGCGATTGCCATCGAGCGTGAGCGTCTGACCGAAGACGATTTGGACGGCGCGAGCGTTCCGGCTTTGAGTTTTCAACTGTTTGACGACGAAGGCGAAACGAAATTTGTCGAGAACGCGAGCCGCGCGAAAAGTCTTCTGGCGGAAGCCGGATTCCCGAACGGCAGGGATTTTCCCGTTATCCGATTGGTCATTAACCGCAACAACGTGCAGCAGCGAATCGCGCGTAGCGTGGCGAAGATGTGGAAACAGAATTTAAACGTCGAAACGGAAATCCTCGCCAGAGATTCCGCCGAACTCGAAATTGCCGCGCAAACGGACGATTTCGATTTGCTCCGGCGCAACGCGGTTTTGGCGACGACGGACGAATCGGCGAATATGGCGGCGATTTTTATCAAACGCGGAAAAGTAAAAAACGAAGATGCCGGGAAAAAGACGATTGACGAAAAAAATGTTGAGATAAATAAAACAAACGAAAATACAAACTCGGCTTCGGCGGCGGAACAATCTAATCAAGCGGAAAATTCATCCGGCGCAAAATTTTTCGATAAAAATGCAGCGGCGGAAGATTCGGAAAAACTGATGGAAAACGATTCGATTTTAAACGCTGAAGAAGCCGTCAATCGAGTTCAGGCGATTCCGCTTTATTTCCCGACATCTTACTCGCTCGTTAAGCCTTATGTGCAGGGATTTGAAATCAATATTTTAGACGCGCCTTCGCTCAGAGATGTCAGAATTAACAGCGATTGGCATCCTAAAACGGCGAACGGCGAGCAGTAAAAAGAAGGCATAAAAAATCGTCAATCTGAATTTATCTTGCTTTCATTCGTATTTTTTCTTGCCTGTAAGTGCAAGTACGTGGTAACTTTATCGCAGTTTCAGATTTATTTAACCGCTCTTCCCAATGTCCGATACCGGACTTTCCCGTTTTCAGCAGTTTCAAAGAAGGAGTTTTAAGTTATGGCGCGAATCAGTTTAAATCAAACTCGCCTTGTCCTTGCGCTCGTATTTTTGTCTTTGTTGACGGCAAGCTGCACGAGTTCGGCAAAAAGCCGTTATTTTGGTCTCGCGCAGACGCCGAAAGATAATGTTTTGCGTTATATATCAGGCTCCGAACCGGAATCGCTCGACCCGCAGTTCGGAACGGGACAGCCGGAAGCGAGAATTTATCTGGCTTTGTATGAAGGCTTGGTCGAGTATCATCCGAAGACGATGGAGCCGATTCCGGCAATCGCCGAAAGCTGGGAAATCGGCAAAGACGGCACGGAATATCTTTTTCATTTGCGCAAAAACGCCAAATTTTCCAACGGCGACCCGATAACGGCGAAAGATTTCGCTTATTCGTTTCGCCGTGCTCTGTCGCCCGAACTCGCTTCGCGCAACGCCATTCTCGCTTATTACATAAAATACGCCGAAGCCTACAATTCCGGTCAGGCGTTCGTCAGAGACGAAAACGGGAAATTTTTGAAGAAAAAAGATTTCGCCGAGCCGAATCCGAACCAGAATCAGACGGCGGACACGACCGTCGCGCCCGGACAGCACAACATACTCGGCGGCGACAGCGAATTTCACCGCTTTATGGACGAGCCGGAAAATCTTTACGTTCCGGCTGACGAAAAGGAACGCGCCAAGTTTTTTGAAAAAAATCCGAAAATTAAAACCGCCGTCGAAGGCAAACAGATTATTCCGGTCAGAGCCGAAGATATCGGCGTCGAAGCAGTGGACGATTACACGCTGCGCGTTAAATTGTATCAGCCCGCGCCGTTTTTTCTCGGTCTGCTCGCGCATCAGCTTTTCCGCGCCGTGCCGCAAAAAGTCATCGAGAAATTCGGAGCAAATTGGACGAAGCCGGAAAATATCGTCACGAGCGGAGCGTTTAAGGTTTCGGTCGATAAACCGTATGACGAATTAATCGTCGTCAAAGATTCGAATTACTGGGACGCGGCAAACGTCAAAATCGACGGTATCGAATTTTATCCGCTCGAAGAACTGACGACGACGATGAATCTTTACAAAGCGGGGCGGATTGACGCGTTTTATAATCACGTCGTTCCGGCTGCCTGGGTCGAAAGCATCCGCCAATACGGCGACGAATATCTAAACGCGCCGGAAGCGGCGACGGAATTTTATGTTATCAACGTCAAAAAACCGCCGATGGATAACTTAAAGGTGCGGCAGGCGTTCAGTCTGGCGATAGACCGCGTGGCGCTCGGCGAGTTTCGCAAAACCAGCAAGCCTCTGACCGATTTGACGCCGGAAGGCATTTTTCCAAAGTATGAAGAAGCGCGAAAGAAAGTTTACGCGGAGAAATTAAAGGAAAACAATATAACGCAGGAAGAATGGGCGAAGCGAACTTTCGACCCGGAAAAAGCGAGAAAACTGTTGGCGGAAGCCGGTTTTCCGGTGCAGAAAAACGGAAGCGGCTATAATTGCCCGGCGTTTCCGGTCAATAATGTGAATATCACTTACAACACGGCGGAGAGCAACAAAGCCGTCGCCGAATTCGTTCAGGCGCAGTGGAAACAGAATTTGGGCATTACCGTTCCGCTCAAAAATCTCGAATTTAAAACCTATCTGCCGCTGCTCTCGAGCGTCGGCTACGACGGTTTCGGACGGCGCGGCTGGGTTGCCGATTATATGGATCCGTTCACTTATCTCGGACTTTATTACACGCCGGCGAACGACGGCGCGACCGGCTGGTGGGACCCGAAATACGACAAAATACTCGACGAAGCAAACAACACGGTCGACCCGCAGAAACGCTTTGAAAAACTAGCCGAAGCCGAGTTTTATGTTTCGCAGCAGCAAATTATTATTCCGCTGACGACTAACGGCACGAGCTGGATGAAAAAACCGTACGTCAAGGGATTGTATCCGAATCCGGGAACGCTGCACGCCTGGAAATTCGTTTATATCGAGCGCGACCAGAACAAATGGGATACGAACGTCGATAATTTGATGAAGGATAGCGATCCGTCAGTCGACGCGCAAATCGGGCGATTGACGGCGACGCAGGAACAGTTGGAAAAATCAAAATCCGTCGGAAATAAACCGGCTGAATAAACCAAGATAAAGGTGATGGACGAAGATACAATAAGTAAAACCATTGAAATTCTTTTGCAAAATCAAGCGCAGTTTTACGCTAATTTGCAAATGATTCAGAAAACCAATAAAGACGCGGAAAAGCGAATCGGCGTTTTAGAGAGCGACCGTCAATCTTTACAACACAGTCACGAAAACTAATGAAACAGTTGATAAATTGGCTGGTAAAGTCGATGAGTTAGTTGTCACGCAAAATGAAACAGGTGAACGTTTGCGGGAAACAGACGAACGTTTGAATGCGGTGATTTTTATGATGGAAAAATTTCTCAGCGGTCAGAACAGAAAGTCAGAATAAAAAACAAAATGTTAAGTTTCATAATTCGCAGATTGTTAATCATTATCCCGATGGCTTTACTGGTGGTTACGCTAACCTGGGGTTTAATTCGCATCGCGCCCGGTAATTTTTATTCGACAGAAAAGAAACTACCGCCCGCCATCGAAGCCAATATCAAGAAAAAATACGGTCTCGATAAACCCTGGTACCAGCAATACGCGATTATGATGGGCAATATCGTGCGCCTCGATTTCGGCGATTCGCTGAAATATCAGGGGCAATCGGTCAATGAAATTATCCGGCGGCATTTTCCGTATTCGGCGACGATTGGACTCTTGGCATATATCTTGGCTTTAATCATCGGTCTGGCAGTCGGAATCTTAGCCGCGCTCAAACAAAATTCCGCGTTCGATTACGGCTCGATGTCGCTTGCAATGCTCGGTCTTTCCGTGCCGAATTTCGTCATCGGTCCGATTTTAGTTTTGGTTTTTTCGTTGTGGCTGTATGTCTTTCCCCCAGCGCGTTGGGGCGGAATTCAAGGGGTAATCTTGCCGGTTATTACATTATCGGGAATTTACGCGGCGTATATCGCGCGGCTGACACGAGCAGGAATGCTCGAAGTAATGCGTTCCGATTATATTAGAACAGCGCGAGCGAAAGGCTTAGACGAAAAAACCGTTTTGTTGCGCCACGCGATTCGCGGCGGTTTGATTCCCGTCGTTTCATTTACCGGACCCGCGCTTGCCGCGTTGCTCGCCGGAACGGTCGTCGTCGAAAGAGTTTTCGCCATTCCGGGCTTAGGCAACATTTTTATCCAGGCAGTTTTAAATCGTGATGAGCCTTTGATTTTAGGCATCGTCGCATTTCTCTCGATTCTTATTATGATTTTCAATCTGCTGGTCGATATTTCCTACGCATTTTTAGACCCGCGAATTCGTTACGAATAGATTGACAACTAAATCAAAAGTCAAAGCGGACAAAAAACAAAGGACAAATTTTTATGTCGGAAAATGTTGAAGTAGTAAAAGGCGCATCGCTCTGGCAAGATGCCTGGAAGCGTTTGTTGAAAAACAAGTTAGCCGTTTTCGGGTTGGCGGTCGTCGTGATTATGGCGATAGCCGTAATCATCGGTCCAGCGATTATTAAATGGACGACCGGCTTTACTTACGATTTTATTCCGCCCGAAGGCAGTCAAATCAAGTCCTTTCCGCCTTCGATGCAGCATCCGATGGGAACGGACGATTCGGGGCGCGACATTCTGGCGCGCGTTCTCCAAGGCGGCAGAATTTCTTTGATGGTCGGCGTTATTTCAACGATTGTATCTTTAGTTGTCGGTGTCAGTTGGGGCGCAACCGCCGCATATTTGGGCGGGCGAATTGATAATTTGATGATGCGTCTGGTCGATATTATCTATGCCATTCCCTATATCTTAATCGTCATCGTTTTATTGTCGGTTTTCGGCGGACCGAACACGCCGCTCTGGATTCAAACAATGGCAAACGCCTTTGGCGGCGGACAAGGTTTGAGCCAGATTTTTCTTTTGTTTATTGCGCTCGGTTTAGTTTCGTGGCTGACAATGGCGCGGGTTGTGCGCGGTCAGATTCTCTCGCTCAAAAATCAGGAATTTGTCATGGCGGCGCGGGCGACGGGCGTTTCAACTCCGAATATTATTTTCCGTCATCTCGTACCGAATGCGCTCGGTCCGGTTATTGTTTATGCAACGCTGACAATTCCAAGCGTGATGCTCTCGGAAGCATTTCTCTCGTTTTTGGGAATCGGCGTGCAGGCTCCGTTTGCTTCGTGGGGAAGTCTTGCGTCGGACGGCATCAAAAATATTGCTATATTTCCCTGGCAACTGATTTTTCCGGGCGTCACGATGGCTCTGACTTTGTTTTCGTTAAACTTTTTGGGCGACGGTTTAAGAGACGCGCTCGATCCGCAAACACGCAAGTTTTAACCGGATAAAATAAATAACTATGAAGAAACTCATTTTTATATTCGTTTTATCGACCGTTTGTTTCGCTCAAGCGCAAACCGATGATAAAGAAACTCTCAAACAAATCAACCAAAATGTCGTTTCTTCGTATAAAAATCAAAAGTTTGACGAAGCACTCAAACTTGCACAGCAGGCAGTTGATTTGAGCGTCAAAATTTATGGAGTCGGGAATCGGGAAACCGCGGTCGCTTATACCAACTTGGGCGCGGTCTATCAACAGAAAGGGAAGTTGAAGGAATCAATCGAAAATATGCAGAAAGCGATTGACACTTATCAGAAAATCCCGAATTTCAAAGGCGCGGAATTGATTGCGGCGTATCAAACGCTTGCCTATTCTCAATTTTTGAGCGGAAAGGAAACCGATTCTCAAACAAGTTACTTAAGCGCGCTCGAAGCGTCTGAAAGAATATTTGGAAAGGAAACCAAAGAAAGTTTTACGCCGAGTTTGAATTTAGCAAACACTTATGCCCGCAGCAAAAACTTTGAAAAAGCCGACGAGTATTATTTGAAGGCTTATGCGCTAGCAATCAAAAATTTCGGCAAGGAAGCCAAGCAAATCGAACAAGTCGGAGATTCGAGAACTTGTCTGTTAGCCGGTCAAAAACTTGGTGATGAAAAGGAAAAAAACTATCACGAAGCCAAAGATAAATTGTTTGGAACAACCGCCGGACAAAGCGAGGTAATCAACGGAAAAGCATTATCGCTTCCAAAACCGCCTTATCCGGCGGAAGCGAGAGAAAAAAGATTGACCGGAACGGTCGCCGTCAAAGTAACGATTGACGAACAGGGAAGCGTCGTCGAAGTAAAGTCCATTTGCCGAGACGATGTTTTAGGCAGAGCCGCCGCAGAAGCGGCAAAAGACGCTAAATTTGCTCCGACCATTAAAGACGGAAAACCGGTAAAAGTAACCGGAATAATAGTTTATAATTTTCTTGCGCCGAGATAAGAATGAATAATCAAAACGGAAACATTTTAACGGTCAACGACCTAAAGACTTATTTTCAAACCGAAGACGGCGTGGTCAAAGCGGTTGACGGTATTACGTTCACGCTCGAAAAAGGCGAGACTTTGGGAATCGTCGGCGAGTCGGGAAGCGGAAAATCGGTGACGAATCTTTCGATTATGCGCCTAATTCCAGAACCGCCGGGCAAAATCGTCAACGGCGACATTGTTTTTGACGGCATTGACGTACGCTCGCTTTCAATAGACGACGTGCGGAAAATTCGCGGCAAGCGAATTGCGATGATTTTTCAAGACCCGATGACTTCGCTGAATCCGTTTTTGAAAATCTCGACGCAATTGATGGAAGTGACGCGGCTTCATCTCGGACACACGAAACAAGAAGCCTATCAGCACGCGATAAAAATGCTGAAAACCGTCGGCATTCCCGACGCGGAAAGTCGCGTTGAAAGTTACCCGCACGAATTTTCCGGGGGAATGCGCCAGCGCGTGATGATTGCGATGGCTTTGTCGTGTCAACCGGAATTATTGATTGCCGACGAGCCGACGACGGCTTTGGACGTTACGATTCAAGCGCAGATTCTCGAACTTATTAAAAACTTACGCACCGAACTCGGCACGAGCGTTATTTTGATTACGCATGATTTAGGCGTCGTCGCAGGAATGACCGATAAAATTATCGTGATGTATGCTGGAAAAGTTTTCGAGCAAGCACCGACGACCGAACTTTTTGCCACGTCCGCCAATCCATACACCAAAGGTTTGCTGAAAAGCGTTCCTGACCCGGCGCACGAACAAGGCACGGAGCTTTATCAGATTCCGGGACTTCCACCGGATGTCGCGCATCTTCCGCCCGGCTGCCCGTTTTCGCCGCGCTGCAATTGGGTGCAGGAAATTTGTCACCGAGAGTTTCCGCCGTTCGTTCAGATAAACGCGAACCATCAATCGCTTTGCCATTTCGCGCCCGAAGTTTATGCCGAATCTTTGAAGGAGAACGCCGCCAAAAATGTCTGAAAACAACGAAAACAATCTTATTTCGATTAAAAACTTAAAAGTTTATTACACGGTCAGCGGCGGATTTATGAAGGAGAAAAAATTCGTTAAAGCCGTTGACGATGTTTCTCTCGACATTAGACGAGGCGAAACGCTAGGACTCGTCGGCGAATCGGGCTGCGGAAAATCAACTCTCGGTAAAGCGATTTTGCGTCTGACCGAACCGACGGGCGGGCAAGTTTTTTATAATGGCAAGGATCTGGCGCATCTGTCGAAAACCGCGATGCGTGAGGAACGCAAAAACTTGCAGATGATTTTTCAAGACCCGTATGCTTCGCTCAATCCGCGAATGACGGTCGGGCAAATTATCGGAGAGCCGATAAAAACTTTCGGTTTGACGAACGGGAAATCGATTGAAGAAAAAGTGCAGGAATTAATGGAAACCGTCGGAATGAGCCGCCGCTTCGTCAAACGCTATCCGCACGAATTTTCCGGCGGTCAGCGCCAGCGCATCGGAATCGCTCGCGCACTCGCGGTTGACCCGGAATTTATTGTCGCGGACGAACCGATTTCAGCTCTAGACGTTTCGATTCAAGCGCAGATTATGAATTTGATGGAGCGTCTGCAAGCTGAAAAGAATTTGACGTATCTTTTTATCTCGCACGACCTTCGCGCCGTTCGGCATTTATCAGATAGAGTTGCGGTGATGTATCTCGGCAAAATCGTCGAGCTTGCCGAAGGAAAGGAGATTTACCGCGAGCCTTTAATGCCTTATACAAAAGCTCTAATTTCAGCTGTTCCTGTTCCAGACCCGCAAATCGAAGCAAAGCGCACGAGAATCATTTTGACGGGCGACGTGCCTTCGCCGATAAATCCGCCGTCGGGTTGTCATTTTCACACGCGTTGCCCATATATGATTGAAGAATGTAAAAAAATCGAACCGAGTTTAGCCGAGATAAAACCTTTGCACCGTGCGGCTTGTATTCGGATTTCACCCGAATATCCTTATATCGAAGAGAATGATAAAAACGGCTTGCGCGTTGTCGGAAGCGGAAAGAATCTTGAATCAGCCACAACTTAGAAACTCAAGTTGATTTTTCAACATTATAAATGTCCGTGAAATTTATATTACTGCCTACAAACCTAGATTTAAAGTAGGAAAAGGGGAGTGTAAAACTCCCCAAAAACAGTGATTAAAATGAACTTAAAAGCTCGTCTCTCTACGTAGTTGCGACTTTTGCCGAATCACGCAAATCTCTTATTTTATCGTGCGTCGTTTTAACGGTATTAAACTGATTTTGAACTGTCGTTTTAACATTAGCCGGTAACTCCTGTTCTGCGGCTTTTTGGTAAGCAGCTTTCGCAATGTCTTCGCCGCGCTCGCACTCATTCAAAATTGCCGTTTCGTCTTTACCCAACACAATTGATTTTATGTCTATAAAGCCGCGATGAAGAGCGGCAGTCAAACTGCCGGAATCTTCCGGGTCGCCGCCGAGTTCTCGGACTAAAGACTGCAATTCTCCGGCAAATTGTGAACGCTGCTGCGAACATTCGTAGAAAAGTGATTTCAAATCAGACCTTTCGACTCCTTCCGCCGCTTCTTTGAATCCGTTTTGTCCGTCTTTGCAGGTTTCTATCAAACCGTTCAGAGTTGAAATAGCATTTTCGTTCGTCATTATTGTATATCCTCCGTAAAAATAAACTTTGTCTTGTTCGCTGTTAAATAAACGCTTTTGACTTGTGGCTTTGCACAATACAAGATGCGTGCCAAATCGAATTCCGCCTGAGTTCAAGCAGTTTGCGACTTAAAATTCTTTACCGTGAAATGTATTCAGACGTTGCGTGTATCGAATACGGTCATAGAAAGAAATAAAAGAGGCTTCCGATTAGTTTTCATCGGAAGCCTCTTTTATTTCTTTCTACAAAAAGCTCGATTTATTGTTTCGCGGTCATTTGTTTGCCGTGTTTGCCTTCGGCGATTTCCTCAATCAACTTTTTGTTAAAGGCTGGAATATCGTTCGGATTTCGGCTGGTGATAAGTCCGTTGTCAACCACGACTTCCTGATCAGTCCATTTTGCACCTGCATTTTCCAAATCCTTTCGCAGCGTCGGATACGAAGTCATCTCTCTGCCTTCGACCACTTCGGCATTAATCAGCGTCCAAGGTCCGTGACAGATTGCCGCCACCGGCTTTCCCGCCTCGAAAAACGATTTGACAAAGCTGATTGCCGTTTCGTCAATTCTTAATTTGTCGGGATTCATCACGCCGCCGGGCAAAACGAGCGCGTCATAATCGTCGGCATTGGCTTCGGATAAAACAACGTCAACCTTTACATTATCGCCCCAATTGTCCGTGTCCCAGCCTTTTATCTCGCCGTTTTCGGGTGAAATAACGCTGGTCGTCGCGCCCGCTTCTTCCAACGCTTTTTTGGGTTTTTCCAGCTCCGATTGTTCAAAACCATCGGTCGCTAAAATTGCTACTTTTTTGCCTTGTAATCTGTTATTCATAAAAACCTCCGTGAATTTTGACGCGAAAATAAAACCATTCGAGATTCGTTCGTCTTCGCATCTTAATAGAAGTCAGTTCAACTTTTGTGCCATAATTACATATCTCAAATTACACGTCTCAAATATTGAAAGTTGCGATTGATTAGATGTATCTAGCACTCATAGTGTCAATAAAAACCCGTACTTCTAAATTGTCAGAAGAGAATTTGAAATTTAATTTTTCTTTAAAGTTAATGAGCGCAAATCGAATCGAAAAAGAAAAAAATTGGCAGATGATCGAAGACAGCTTTGCCGCCGACGGCAGTGTCGCAATCGTCGTCGTCGATGAAGAATCGTCTGATTTAGCAAAATCAAATAATAACTCGATGTGCGATGTTTTATATAATTCCGAGGACTTTGCGCCGGAATGCGCGAAGTTCTGCGGCAAGGCTTTTGATTGGGCGACCGAAGCCGAAAAAACGGTCGAATATAAATGTTACGCGGGGCTTAATTGTCTGGCTGTTCCCGTCAAACTCGAAACGAAACAGCTTGTCGCCATCGTCGGCAGAACTTTTATGAAAGCCGATGATTACCGCAGCGCCACGACGCGCGCCATTTCCGGTGACTGGCAGAAATTTCCGCCGACCAAATTTTTTGAAAACGTATTGCTGAGCAGTTCGATGCGGAATCTGGAAAAAGCAGCCGAGCGGCTTGAAAACTTAAGCGAAGAAGAAAAAACTACGCTTCTGCAACACGTCGAAGAGTCGCGGACGATTAATAAACAAAAAAATATTGATACAAAGACTGCCGAAGCTGAAACTCAAAACAATCAGGACAGCGAAGTTGCGCCAGGTCAAAGATGGAAAATTGAAAAGACGGAAACATCGCCGACTGAAAAACTTGCCGAACTCGGCGAACAGCTTCACAGCGCAGCGAGAGAGTCGGCAATTGTTAGAAAAAAACTTTCTCGCGGAAGCAGCAAAAAAGCCGAGGAAATCAGTGAATGGCGTTCACTTCTCAGCTCCTTGCTCAATCAAAGTTATCTTCAGGCTTGCGAGTCGATTTTGAATTTTGTTTCAAAAAGGTATGAATTATCTTCACTGGCTTGGCTCGAATGCAAAGAAAACCGGCTCGAAACGATTTTTGCCGTCGGCGAACTGAAAACGCGGCGGATGCGGCTAAATTTTTCAGCCGATGATGAACGCCTGCGCGAAGCGATGAAAAAAGAAATTTCGCTCGAATTGCGCGAGCGTCAAAGCGCGGAAAACGATTCGGCGGCGCAGACGATTCAACTTTTCCCCGTCACGGTCGGCGACGAAATCCGCAGCGCCTTAATCGTCGGCGACGAAATTCCGGGCGAAAACGCCAAACGTCATATCTCGCGGTTTTGCCGGACAATCGCGCCGCAACTCGAAATTCTGCATTTGCGCGAAGAATTGAAAAGACGCGGCTGGCTCGAACGCGCCGTGCAAAAATTTAACGAAAGCGTCAAAGAAATCGATACGGACGAGTTCTGGTCGAGTCTGGCGCAGATTTTCGCCGAATTGATGCGCGCCGAACGCAGTTCCTTGCTCGTTTTCGACGAAAAATCAAACACTTTATCGGCAAAAGCGGCAACCGGCTCGCGTGCCGACAGTATCAAAGCGGAAAAAGGTCATCTCGGCGGAAGAGTCGCCGACAAAGTAATGGAGAGCGGGAAGCCGCTGGTTGTCGAAGACGTTCGGAAAACCCGGATTAGCGATGCGCCCGCTGAACGCAGTTATAAATCGAGGTCATTTATCAGTTATCCGATTATGATTGGCGGGCGGAAAATCGGCGTCTTGAATGTTACCGACCGCGCCGACGGTGAAAATTACGGTGAGATTGATTTGGAAATTCTCGATGCGATTGTGCCGCAGTTCGCCGTATCGATTGACCGCGCGCTGCTCAAACACAAAGCGGGCGAATTCGAGCAGCTTTCAGTCACCGACGCTTTGACCGGACTTCTTAACCGGCGGTATCTGGAAGAACGTCTCGCCGAAGAAATAAAACGCTCGAAACGCGACGGTCTGGAAATGAGTTTTATGATGATTGACGTTGACGACTTTAAGTCTTACAACGACAATTTTTCGCATCCCGAAGGCGACCGAGCTTTACGCCTTGTCGCTCATTGTCTGAAAGAAACTCTGCGCGGCGCCGATGTCGCAGCGCGTTACGGCGGCGAGGAATTTACGATTCTGCTGCCGCAAACCACGTCCGACGAAGCCCGGATAATCGGCGAACGCCTCCGTGAGAGAGTCGCGACCACCGAATTTCCGAATCGAAAAGTAACCATCAGCGTCGGCGTGGCAAGCTGCTCGGACGATATTTGCACGGCGCCGAAGATAATTAAAGCGGCGGACGACGCGGTTTATGAAGCAAAGCGGCGCGGCAGAAATAACGTCCAGGTTTTCGAGGATTTATAAAACGTTTCATTAAACGGAATTAAAATCGTCGCACAAAAGTCAATTCCGATTCGCCCGAGTCAGCACAGATTTTAATTTCGATTTAATCGAATCGATTCCGTCTATCAAGTGAAATTTTACGATTAGTTTAAGAAAATAAATGAACAAACTCAATCGACAAACAATTTTGGCAACCACTCCGGCGCGAGATTTTATCAATCGAACGCGCGAGACGGAAACTATTTTGCAGCACGCGCGAGGTGGAAATGCTTCTCGCGGACTTCTTGTTTTGTCGCCGCCCGCGCTCGGCACGTCGGAAATTCTCAAGCAGGTTTACGACCGCTTTTTTGATGAACAAAACGGTACGATTCCGTTTTATTTTTCGTTCGACAATACGGATAAATCCGTCGAACAAGTCGGGTTGCGATTTTTACAGAGTTTTTTGCGGCAGACAATCGCTTTTCGCCGCCGCGACCCGAAAATCCTCGATGCTTCATCCGATATTTGCGAATTGGGAGAACTCGCCGTTCCAAGTGACGGTTTATGGATTGACCGCCTCGTTGCGACGTGCGAAACCGAAAGCCGACTCAACGACGGACGCTCTTTTGTCAGAAATTGCCTGAGCGCGCCGCTGCGCGCCGCCGCGCACGGGGCGAACGTTTTTGTAATAATTGACAATCTCGACGAAGCCGAAAAATTTGCCGACGAAATGGATTTAATTGAAGAGATAAAGGAAATTTATTCGCGCGCCGACATTCGTTTTGTTTTGGTGGGAAGAAGACGATTTTTATTAAATGCGGCGCGGACGGGAAACACGAAGGTAACGGATGCGGATGTTTTGCAGATTGAACCGCTCGCGTTTTCCGATGCGGGATTTTTAATAGAAAAAATGGCGGACAGGTTTGAAGTAAAAATCAACGAGCAAACACGCGATTTAATCGCGCACCAGTTTGAAGCGACTCCGACTTTTATTACGCTTTTGTTTCAAGCGGCAAATCGAAAAAAAATGAATCTCGATAGTTTTCGGCACGTCGAACAAATTTACGCCGATGAAATTTTCGGCGGCGGAATCGCTAAATTTTACGAGACAATTTTTCAGGAAATCGCTCCGAACGTCGAAACGCAAAAGAATATTTTAGGACTTCTTTTCGATGCGCTGACCATTGAAAAGGAAAAAACTCCGTTTGAATCCTGGCAAAAACGCAGCGGATTAGACGATAAAAGTTTTTACCGTGCGATTAATCTGTTGAACGCTCACGAAATCATTCGCCTGACTTCAAACTTGATCGAAGCAATGAGCGAAAATCAGATTTTGACCGATTACATAACTTCGCGTTTCCGGCTGGAAATCATCGCCGAAAATCGCGCTCTGGTCGTCGGCGAAATGTTGTCGGATTTTCTGAAAAACGCGCCGCGCCGGATGACAAAGTTTTATCGCCGCAGTTCATCCATTGACTTGCGCCAACTGCTCGGCGTGTTTGATTGTCAGGAGACGCCCGCCGCACTGCTCGATTATTCGATTTTCAAGGAAAGATACAAAGGCGCTGAAGACGCCGAAATTCTCGAACACCTCAAAGAAAACACCGAGAAAGTTCGTCTGCCGCAGATTGTTTACGCCGCGCACACCGCCGCTTTCTACGCGCCGCTCGGTCAGGTCGCCGAAAAAGAGCGTTCGGCGGTCGCGCTCGGTTTTGAGCAAAGCACTTATTCGGACGAAGACCAAACCGTGTGGATTGCGGCGGAAATCGACTCGAAGCTCGAAGCGACTAGAGAACTCGCCGAGTTTTGGTGCGACCGTCTGGAAATGGTTGCGCTGATGTGCAATTTCCTCAATTATAAACTCTGGCTCGTCGCGCCCGAAGGCTTTACGCCCGAGGCTCTGGATGTTTTGCAAACCAGAAATGCTTACGGCTCAAGCCACCGGCAAGTCAATCTTTTGATAAAATTTCTCGATGCTGAAGATACAGTCGGCTCAAAAAACAATCCGAACGAGTATGAAATGGTCGTGCCGATGGGCGAAGACACCGAAATAATCGCCGCTCACGCCGTCGAGGAAATCGCCCGCCGTCATTCGTTCGAGCCGAAAGCCATCAACCAGATTAAAACCGCGCTGGTCGAAGCGTGCATCAATGCAACCGAACATTCTTTGAGTCCCGACCGCAAAATCTATCAGAAATTTGCGGTCGAAGCCGATAAAATCGTGATTACGATTTCCAATCGCGGTTTGCGCCTGTCCGAGAAAAAAGCGGTGGAAATTAAACCGGACGAAGGCAGACGCGGCTGGGGATTAAAATTGATGCAAACCTTGATGGACGAAGTAAAATTCGAGCAGGTCGACGACGGAACGCGCATTTCGATGACCAAATATCTCAAGCCCGAAAAGACTGGTTGATATTGATTTGCATAAATTATGCTTCACGATTTTCAGCTTGCCGGAAAAAGAATGCGCCTGTGGCACAGGCAAGGCGAATCTTACGAGCATATTTTGATGAAGGCGCTCGGCTTTGCAATGTTTTCCGCAAAATACCTGACGCTCGAAATCGAAGTAAAAGTCGGCTTGCGTTATAAGCCTGATTTGATTGCTCGAAACGCGAGCGGCGATTTTCTTTTCTGGGGCGAATGCGGCTCAAATTCGCTTCGCAAAACTGTCTGGCTTCTAAAACATACGCGAACTCAGAAATTAGTTCTCTTCAAAATCAATCAAAATTTAGAACAATTAACGAAACAGTTACGCGAAGAAATTCCAGCAAAATATCGCTTGCAAGGTAGACTCGTTTTGATAAATTTCGTCGGCAATATTGTGAGTTTGACCGTTTCCAAACAAATCGAAAAAGTTTCGGAAGAATGGTTTTCCGAAACAATCATCTAATTACCAAAACTCTTTTCGGGCAAACATCAATCCAGTTGAAAAAGGTTTGCGATTTGTTTATCGTTGTGTAAATTATGAAGACTTCTGAACCCGCCGAAAACTTTATCGAAACCGAAATCGAAAATCTTCGCGTTGAAATCAACCGGCACAACGAGCTTTATTATCAAAAAAGCGAACTGGAAATTTCCGACGCGGAATTTGACGCGCTGCTAGTAAATTTAAGAAAACTTGAAGAAGAAAATCCCACGTTTATTACGCCGGATTCGCCGACGCAGCGAGTCGGCGGGAAAGCCGAAGGTTTTAAGCCGTTTGTGCATCGGGTTCCGTTAATGTCTTTGGATAATTCCTACGACATTGACGATTTATGCGCGTTTGATGAACGTTGCCGGAAACTTGCGGACGGGAGCGAATTTGAATATGTCGCGGAACTGAAAATTGACGGTTTATCGCTTGCCTTGCATTACGAAAACGGATTTATCGCGGCGGGCGCGACACGCGGCGACGGTTTTACGGGCGACGATGTTTTTAATAATGTCAAAACGATTCGCACGATTCCGCTCAAATTAAAAAATGATTTCCCCGAACATGCCGAAGTCCGTGGCGAAGCGTTTCTGGCGCGTTCGGTTTTTAAGAAAATCAACGGCGAGCTTGAAATGCAGGGCGAAAAACTTTTCGCCAATCCGCGCAACGCCGCGTCCGGCACGTTAAGACAGTTGGATTCTTCGATTGTCGCTTCGCGCCGTTTGGATTTATTTCCGTATGATGTTTTGTCGGGAAATCAAAAGATGTTTGCGACGCATTGGGAAAGTTTTTTGTGGCTGGAAAAAGCCGGATTCAATGTCAATCCGCATCGCGCGCTTTGCCAAAATATTGCGGAAGTCATCGAGTTTTGCAATCAAATGCAAACAAAACGGGACGAACTTGATTACGATATTGACGGCGTAGTCGTGAAAATAAACTCGACGCAGCTGCAGCAGGAATTCGGCGCGACGACGAAAGCACCGCGTTGGGCAATCGCTTACAAATATCCGGCGATGCAGGCGACGACGCAGTTAAATGACATAAAAATTCAAGTCGGCAGAACCGGTGCATTAACGCCCGTTGCGTATCTCGAACCTGTTTTACTCGCCGGAACGACCGTCGCGCGCGCTTCTTTGCACAACGAAGACGAAATTAAACGTCTTGATATAAAACTCGGCGACTTTGTTTTGATTGAAAAATCCGGCGAGATTATCCCGCAGATTTTGCAGGTCATCAAATCACGGCGCAACGGCACGGAAAGGGAATATGAGTTTCCCAAAAAATGTCCGGTTTGCAATTCGCCCGTCGTTCGTCCCGCAGGCGAAGCCGTAACGCGCTGTTCAAACGCCGATTGCCCCGCAAAATTAAAAGCCAGAATTTTATATTTTGCATCGCGCAAGGCAATGGACATCGAAGGTTTGGGCGATGTGCTGGTTGAAAAATTGGTTGATTTGGGTTTGGTGAAAAACGTCGCTGATTTATACGATTTAAAGTCAGAGCAAATCGCCGAACTCGAACGAATGGCTGAAAAATCTGCAACAAACCTAATCAATCAAATCGAAGCCGGCAAACAGCGCGGACTTCAAAGATTGCTTTACGGTCTGGACATCCGGCACGTCGGCGAACGCTACGCAAAAATTCTGGCGCGCGCGTTTCGCACGATTGAAAATTTGCAAAAAGCGACAGTCGAAGAACTCGACGCGATTCACGAAATCGGTTTGACAGTTGCCGTCAGCGTGTTTAATTTTTTCCAAAACCCCAAAAATCAGGAATTGATTGAACGCTTGAACCTCGCCGGAGTGAAAACCGAAATTGACGGCGAAGCAAACGCCAGCGTGAACGAAAATTTTAACGGCAAAACTTTTGTGCTGACCGGAAAGCTGGAAACTATGACACGCGATGAAGCCGCGAAATTAATTGAAGAACGCGGCGGGCGCGTTTCAAATTCGGTGAGTAAAAAAACTGATTTCGTCGTTGCCGGAAGCGATGCCGGTTCAAAATTGACGAAAGCGGAAAGTTTTAATGTAAAAATAATTGACGAAGCTGAGTTTACTTTAATAATTAGCTAGAATTCTTTAAAAAATCAGTAAATCTGCCGAAATCAAAATAGCCGCAAAAAAGCGCAAGAGACGCAAAATATTTTTTTATTTTTGTGCTTTATGTGCCTTTTTGCGGCTATTACCTTTTCTAATTTGCCTTAACATTTTTGTAAAGCTATCATTTCCCTTACTTTTCTCGGAGGAAACTTAATGGTTGAAAAAGGCGTAGACATTGCACCAGCAAGCGGGAAGCTCGGAATTTTGCTCGTCGGACTCGGCGCGGTCAGCACGACGTTTGTCGCGGGCGTCGAAGCGATTCGCAAGGGAACGGCAAAGCCAATCGGCAGTTTGACGCAGATGGGAACGGTTCGGCTCGGCAAGCGGACGGAAAACAGATGTCCGAAAATAAAGGATTTTGTGCCGCTCGCGGATTTAGACGACATTGTTTTCGGCGCGTGGGACATTTTCGCGGATTCGGCGTATGATGCCGCGCTGCACGCCGGAGTTTTGGAGAAATCGCTGGTTGAAGATTTGCGCGAGCAACTTTCTTCGCTCAAGCCGATGCCCGCCGTTTTCGAGCATAATTACGTCAAACGTCTGAACGGCACGAACGTTAAAAACGGCAAAAATAAAATGGAGCTTGCCGAACAATTGATTGCCGACATCGCCAATTTCAAAGCCGAGAAAAATTGTGACAGAATTGTCATTGTCTGGGCGGCTTCGACCGAGATTTTTCTCGAACAATCGGCTGTTCATCAAACAATCGAAGCGTTTGAAAAAGGTTTATACGACGACGACCCGGCAATCGCGCCTTCGATGATTTACGCTTACGCGGCAATTAAGTCGAACGTTCCGTTTGCTAACGGCGCGCCGAATTTGTCGTGCGACATTCCCGCGCTGACGAAATTAGCCGAAGAAACGGGCGTTCCGATTTGCGGCAAAGACTTCAAAACCGGGCAAACTTTGATGAAAACGATTCTCGCGCCCGGTTTGAAGTCGAGAATGTTAGGCTTGGAAGGCTGGTATTCGACCAATATTCTGGGCAATCGTGACGGCGAAGTTTTAGACGACCCGGAAAATTTTAAAACTAAAGAAGAATCGAAATTATCGGTCTTAGAACATATTTTGCAGCCGGATGTTTACCCGGAGCTTTACAAGGATTTCGCCCACGTCGTCCGCATCAACTACTATCCGCCGCGCGGCGACAACAAAGAAGGTTGGGACGCGATTGATATTTTCGGCTGGCTCGGCTATAAAATGCAGATAAAAATTGACTTTTTGTGCCGTGATTCCATTTTAGCCGCGCCGCTGGTTTTGGATTTGGCTTTATTTATGGATTTGGCGCAGCGGGCAAAAATGAAAGGCATTCAGGAATGGCTTTCATTTTATTTCAAAGCGCCGCAAACCGCGCCGGAGCTTTATCCCGAACACGATATTTTTATTCAGTTGATGAAGCTGAAAAACACCTTGAGATATCTTCAGGGCGAAGATTTAATAACGCATTTGGGACTTGAGTATTACGACTAATTTTAATGGAAAATGGAAAATGGATAATGTAAGACATATTCTTAATTATCCATTTTCCATTTTCCATTTTCCATTATTTAGGCGGATAGACGTGAAACGTACAGAATTCTTTCGGTTCTTCGCCTTGCTTGAAAGTCTGCGGCTGCTTTGTCGGACAATTGGAAGTCGCGCGCATTCCGGTCACCGGACAAATCATTACGGTAATGTTTTGCTGAAGACCTTTGTCTTCCAAATCATCTTTTTCGAGAGTCGAATTTGATTGTTTGTTCTTCGGATTTTCCTGCGCGTCCTGCCAGCTCATAAAAGGCGTCGAGGTCGGACTCGGAACAATCGTTGTCGTATTGCTGTCGTCCAAATTCGCTTCATCGGTCGGCAGTAAAATTTTATTCGGCACGGTTCCGACAACAAAAAGCTCGATGCGACGAAATTCCGGCGGAACTTCAGTCACGTAAATGTTTTTTGCTTCCGGCGCGTCGGGCAAGATTTCCGAATTCGTGTTGGACTTGGCGTTGACATTATTTTTTAACGCCGTTTGCTGCGCTTTCACCGATTCGGCTTCGGCGTCCGTCAGTTCGCGAATCAATTTGCCGTTGCGCGTGTCAATCTCGGCTCTGTGAACCGAATCCGGCATTTGCCAATCGCCGTTCCATTCCGGGTGTTCGCTTAAAGCCTCGCGCATAAAATCGCCCCAAATCGGCAGCGCCGAATCCGCGCCTTTCATTCCCAAATCGTCGCCGTCGTCAAAGCCGACATAAACGACGCAAACCAAATCGGGCGTAAAACCGGCGAACCAGCCGTCGCGCGAAGTTCCGGTTTTGCCAGCGAAACCGGTTTTTCCGGCGACGTTTTTAAAACCCCAAGCCTGCGCGTCGACGGCTGTACCTTTGTTGATAACGTCCTTCATCATATCGTCCATAATGTATGCGACATCGGGGTGAAGCACGTTTTTTCTTTCGGGCGCGGGCGCGGCGATTGTCGTTCCATCGCCGTTTGTCACGCGGGAAATCGGCATCGGCGCGACTTTATCGCCGAGATTGGCGAAAACCGTGTAAGCCGTCGCCATCTGCAAAGGCGTCACTTCGCTCGTCCCCAAAGCCATCGAAGGATACGCCTTTTGGACTTTCGGAAGTCCGGCTTTATTGGCGAGCGTCATTACTCTGCCGATATTTAGCTGCATTCCCAAATCGACTGTGATAACGTTTTTGCTTTTATAGAGCGCCTCGCGTAAAGATAATTCCTTGTTGCTGAACGTATCGCCGTAATTATTCGGCGCATAAGTTTCGCTGCCGAATGTAAAAATCTTTTTTTCGTCTTTGAAAATCGAAGCGGCGGTAAAAACCTGCGCGTTTGAATCATAAGCCGAATTTATCGCCGTCGCGTAGACGAACGGTTTGAAAACCGAGCCGGGCTGACGTTGCGCATCCGTCGCGCGATTAAATTGATTTTCCAGATAATTGCGCCCGCCGACCATCGCGACGATTTCGCCGGTTTTCGGTCGAATGGCGACGAGCGCGGCTTGCAAATTTCCTTTCTGTTTTTTCGGAAAGTATTTATCGAGCCTTTCGAGCCTTTTATTGACGGCTTCGTAAGCAGCTTGCTGCAAATCCGGGTCAATCGAAGTATAAACGCGCAGATGCTGCATCGCCTCCGGGTCGGAGATGATTTTCGGAAGCTCTTCGACCGCGTATTGCGAAAAATATGGCAAGCCCTGCGATTCTTTGCGCGGCGAAACTTCGTGCAGAACGAGCGGCGTATTTTTCGCGTCATTGAGTTGCTCGGGCAAGATTTCACCGGCTTCGAGCATCGAATCTAAAACCTGGTTCCGCCGTTCGGTAGCTTTTTCGTTGTTTTTTCGCGGATTATATCGATTCGGACTGCGAATAATTCCGGCGATAAGCGCGACTTCGGGCAAAGTCAGCGCCGAAACGTCTTTCCCGAAATAATCGTTTGCCGCTTCGCCGACGCCGTAAATGCTCGTTCCGCCGGGTTGCTGTCCGAGATAAATTTGATTGGCGTAGAGCGTGAAAATTTCTTCTTTGGTCAGCCGCGTCTCCAAAATAACGGACATATACGCTTCCTTTATTTTGCGCTCAATCGTCGGCTCGTTTGAAAGAAGTAGGTTTTTAACGAGCTGCTGCGTAATCGAAGAGCCGCCTTGACGGGCGAGCGGCGAGTTTTCGATGCCTTCGTAGCGGCGCCAAAGAGCACGGGCGATACCGCGAAAATTCACTCCGTAATGCTCGAAAAAAGCGCGGTCTTCGGTGACGGTAATCGCTTTGATTAAATTCTTCGGCAAATCGCCGAACGCCACTGTCTTGCGTTTGCCGCCGTCGCCTTCCGCCGCAATCGAACTCAGGATTTTCGGTTCAATCTGCACCTTTTTTACATCCTGCTTCGCGTCTCTGTCGGTAATCGAGGCGACGGACTTTCCGCCTTTTTTAAATGTGACAGCGAGCGCCGGAAAAACTTTTTTGCCGTCAATCGAACCGGTTTTGCCCGGTTCGATTTCGATTGAATTATCTCCGACTTGATAACGGCTGCGTGCCGCATCCGCCTGCTGATTTTTTTCGATGTAACCTGCGGATTTCAAATAATCGACCAAATCTTCCTGAGAAAGATTTTCGCTGCTGCGCAAAATTTTCGGCGCGGAATAAACACCTGCCGTGCTCGTGAAAACTTCGCCGCGGAGCAGTAAATCGACTTTATCCGAGAACTCGAACCAAAAATACGTGAGCGTGAAAAAAACGCCTAAAATTAAAAGCAACGAAAGGGAAATCGTAATCGGATTAAAAATCAGGCGGAGAATTCGGCGGACCCAACCGGGCTTCGGTTGTTGAAACGACTTGACCGGACGCGCCGTCCTGCCTCGATATTTAATCGCTGATTTTGGCTGGGCGGAAATTGCTTCGATTCGGTTTGGCATTGTCGGTTGATTGTCTCGGTTAGTGCGGATTTCGTCGGGAGCGGTTGCCTAATAGAATTTTATCGGTTTTGAGCCTGAAATGTCTAGCTATTTTTTAAAAGTCCGTCGTGCGACGGGTTTCGTGCCAACGGCTAAAATATGAGATGGGCGTTTGCCATCTTATATGCGAATCAGTAGTAGAAAACGAGCAGAAAGAAAGCAACTGCTAGTTTTCCCCAACAATGTATCAGCAAAGCGTCAGTTGAACGGACTTTGCTGGCTTTTTGGATATTGGTTTTCTCAATT
>JAABUN010001023.1_pt1 | contig 66636 bp, 59 predicted proteins | sample 5559311 | NCBI WGS metagenome assembly JAABUN01 (sample SAMN10711877, study PRJNA513370) | rock metagenome | isolation source: Antarctica rocks | place: Antarctica: Victoria Land, Siegfried Peak sud | reverse complement strand
TCCTGATTCAGTCGACACCCTCGTTCAGGCTTTCTGCGACGCTACCAAAACCCTTACGTCTGAAAATGTTCGCAAGTCCTTCCAGCACTGCGGCTATGGCGTGGTTCAGTGATTCGTGGAAGTGCTATTCGTACAGGAACGCGCAGTTATCCGGAGAAAATCGGCGTGTCTTATTTGAAGGACGATGCGCCCGTCTGCTCGGCCCAAGCACAGATCGTCTCCGCTAACTTGCGCGGTTCCTCGAGGTTGGGACAGTGCGCCGACTTGCCAAACCACGTGAGCTGTTTGCCCGGCGCTGTAAGGGCGTCCAGATAGCGTTCCGCCAGAACCGACGGCGTGGTCATGTCGTATTTTCCCAAGCAGAACAAAACCGGAACCTCGACACCCGGAACGTCCCTCGAGAGCTCGATCGCCTCGACCTCGGGCCAGAGCTGCCGGAGCGAGGCGCGCAGATGCCGGGAGTAGTTCAGTTTGTCTTTCAGGCTGTACGTTCCGGACGACAAAAAAGCGTGTAGGTAACGGAGGCCAGCCCGCCTCGAGTGGAAAAAGCCGCCGAACAGGTAGAGCCACGCGCGCTGGGTGAGAAGCGCCCCAACATTGCTGCCGTACGGCGGGACGCTGAGGCGCGACGCCAGCCGAGGGCTCAACCGGCGCGCTCGCGCCCGCACGTACTCGGAAGAAGCCCGTTCGTTTTCGGATGCGTCGACGAGTTGACCGACGCCGACGTAACCCGCGACGAGTTCGGGATGACGGCGCGCGACGAATAAGCCGAGCGCGCTGCCCCACGAGTGGCCCAGCAAAATCACCTTTCGTTTGCCGAACCGTGCCAGCAGCAGCCGTATCAGTTCGGTAGCGTCGGTGACGAGCTGCTCTACGTTCAGGTGGGCGTCCCCGCGTCCGGACTTGCCTGCGCCGCGCTGATCCCAATTGACAACCAGAAAGTGTTTCTCCAGCTCGCTTTGGTAGCGGCTGGCGGTAGCGATATCGGCGCTGCCGGGGCCGCCGTGCAACACGAGCAAAAGGGGATGCTCGGCCCGGCCCCGGAGCAAAAGCCACTGTTCGGTACCGCCTAGTTCGGTAGGCTCGGGAGTCCCCGGCATCGTTACCCTCCTCGACACATACTCCTCAGCACATCTTCATAATAGCTGCGGCGTCCCCCATCCCCACAAAAAAAGGCGACCCGCAGGCCGCCTTTTGAAGTTGGACGAACTTACATCCCGTGGGTGATCTGACCCCGGATTTCGCCACCGTTATGCATCTCGGTGTGAAAGTTGAAGTACAGCTCGCCTGCGTTAAAGGCGTCGACTTGCTCGGGGCTGAGCGTAGTGGTGAGGCTGAAAATGCCGCTCATCCCATCTTCGTCGACGCTTACGTTGAGCGGATAGATTACGTCACCGTTTTCACCGGCGGGGGCCATGTGAATGTGACCGGGCGTACCGGCGACCTCGATAACCGGGCTGCTCAGACCGGAAAAGTCGCCGCTGACGGTCATCTCATCACCCATCAGAGAGACGGTGGCGCTACCTGTGGCCTCGGTCTCAACCGGCGGGACTTCCTGGTCGCCCGAAAGCGTGACCTCAAAGCTCTGATCCATCATGCCGCCACCCGACATCATGCCACCAGACATCATTCCGCCGCCGGACATCATTCCGCCCGACATCATGCCACCGGACATCATGCCGCCTGACATCATGCCACCGGACATCATGTCGTCTTGCGCCGAAGCAGCACCGAGGGTAAGTAGACCGGCGAGTAGTAAAATGCGTTTCATAAAGAACTCCTTTCAAGTTTTAGAGCCTAGCTCTAACGTTCTCTTTAAGTATATACCCATGTTTACCCCCTTCGGATGCGAAGCGGGCTACGGTCACCCGCATACACAGCCCTCATGTAGCCCCTGTGCTCACAGCTCGAGCAGCGTAAGGGGCGTGGTGGTGGGCTGCTCACTGCCACCGGGAGGCTCAACGGTAACGCCGAACGTCTCCCCCGCTGCCACCGCGCCGGGGCTTAAGAAGGTGCGCCCGCCGAACGTGCCGAGCGAAACCGCCGCGTCGCCGATAGCCCACGCCTGATAGACCCCTCCGGTGGGCGGCGCGCCGAGCGCGGCGAAGACCCGCCCGTCCTGAAGTTGCACGAGCGTACCGAGCGGGTCCGAAGCTTCCGCACCCTCGAGCACGTAAGACGTCGCCCCCGGTCGCGCCTCGTAGCCGCGCAGCGCCCGCGCGGTGCGGGCGTCCGGGTCGAGGAGCGTTGCGGACAAGGTGAGGTAGAGGAGCGCGACCACAGCGGCGCTGAGCGCCCCGAGCCAGGCGTAGCGGAGGATGGGCGGCCTCGGCTCCACTTCAGGGGGCAACCTCATAACCGGCGGGGGCGCTGCGTCTGTAGCGGGAGGGGTCGGCTCGAGGCTCGGTTCAGCCGTCGTCGCGGCTGTAGTTGCAGCTGTGGGTACCGACACCCGGTCGGCGTCGCGGACGCGCGCCAGCAGTTCAGCGCTGCGAACGCGGGCCAGCAGTTCGGTTTTGCCAGTAGCTCCCAGCGACTCTATGGGGAGCGCCAGCACCAATCCAGTCAGACCGTCCAGATAGCCGGAAACCGTCGCCGCGTCTTCAGGGTGGCCGTTCAGATGCGTTTCGACGACCGCCTCTTCCTCGGTGCCGAGGTGTCCAAAGGCGTAGCTGACCAAGATGTCTTCAGTGATGTTCACGCCTCACCTCCTCTACCACCGCGGTTATCAGAACCGTCGTCGAGATGCGCGCGCAGCTTTTGGAGCGCGGCGCGCAGCTTGCTTTTAATGCTGCCCAGGGGCCTGCCGGTCAGGTCGGCGAGTTCCTGATGCGTGTGACCCTGGTAAAAGGCCAGCTCGATAAGTTGACGCTCCTCTCTCTCAAGCGTCCCGACCGCCCGCTCGAGCCCGATTCGCTCGACCGGATCGGCTGCCTGAGTAGGTACGTCCCACGCCTCGAGGGGGAGCGTGGTGGGTCTGCGCCCACGCAGCTTGTTGATAGCGACGCGGTGTCCAATCGTGACCAGCCACGTTTTCACGCTTGCCCGCGCCGGGTCGAAACGTTCAGCCGCCTCCCAAGCCCGGAAAAAAGCGTCCTGCACACATCCCTGCACGTCGCCGTGGTCGCCCAGCATCCGCCTCGAGAGCGCCGCCAGATACGGCGCGTAGCGTCCGTAGAGCTCCTCTAGCGCCGCCTCGTCGCGCGCCGCCATCCGCGCGATGAGCTGTTCGTCGGACTCCTCTATAAAACTGATACACATCACCCGGCCCTTTTGGATTTGGCAGTTACCTGCGCCGCACCCCCCGGTGAGCAGCCCTAGACGGTTCGACAACAAAAACTGGTACTAGAAACTCGGCGCTAAAGACCCGGCGCTGACCCAGCGCCAGAGCTGTCACCGATTACTACCTCTGATTATCCTCCAGCTGACGGCGGTGGTGCGCCATGTGCATAGCGGCAGCCTGCGCCCAGCCGAGCGCGTCCAGGTCGCCAAAATACGGATGAAACCAGGTACGTCCCTCCCAGTCGTGGGTTTGCTCGGCCTCGCGGAGCAACCGCTCCTCCATCTCCGCCCACTGCGGCTCGAGCACCGCCCACGGCTGCGGCTCGCCGGGGAGCGAAAACGCGGGCGCTTGCGCCCGACCCTCCGAAAGCGTTCCCGGTGTCCGCGGCTGTTCGGGCAGCGGCGCGTCCCCGCGGAGTATACGGAGCGTTTTGCTCATCCCGACGTTGACCTTGAGCACGTGTTCTGCGACCTCTGCGGGCGACCACGCCCCCGGCGCGGACGGCTCGAGCCAGACTGCCCCGATCTCTCCGGGCAGCGCCCTGAACGCCCCGAGTTCGCGCTCGAGCGCCCCCTTCACCGTTTCCGGATTTCTACCGAAACGTGCCAGCAACGTTTTTGGGAACATGCGCCAGCTTACCTCGAGTACCCGCCACCGACCCACAGCCCCGGCTCGCCTGCTAAAGCAGAAAACAAACCGGCAAAAGACAAACCGGCAAACAGACCGGTGACCTTCTGACTGCGTTCAGCCAGCGTCACCGGGAATACGGGCGGGTCTCGAGGCTAACTCAGCAAATCCTTCGCGCGTCAGCCATACGTCTAAAGCGTCCAGTAACCGCGTCAAGTTGGGCAACAAACGCACCCCGTCGCCCGCCGCCGCCAGCGTTTCGGTAACGTCCCGCTCGAAGGTTTCAGGCAAACTCGGCAGCTCACCGGCAAGGCGCAAAAGCTGTTTCTCACCCGGATGGAGCGCCCGGTTGACGGCGAATAAAATGTCGAAATAGCTCGCCAAAAGCGCCGCCAGCCGGTGATTCAGACTTACCAGGTCGTGACGCGAGGCGGCTTTTGTAATCTGCGCGGTGTATGACGACAAGACGCCCCGCAGCATGGGATGGTTGTAGCGGACGACCGCCTGACGAAGCGCGTCGGGATAAGGTTCAAGGCTCTCTGCTTGAAGTGCGGCGAACCTGCCCCCGGCGTCGTAGAGGATGCGTGAACGGCTGACGGTATAGGCGAACGCGGTGCTGTAACCCAGACTCGGCTGATGGTGGATCAGCGGGCTCTCGACCTGCTCACGGAGCCACTCGAGCCCGAAGTACATCACGTCGAAATGCGCGCCCGTCCCAGCATCAAGCCACTCGTCGCCGCCGCCAAAATAGTCGTGGCCCACGTTATCGACCGATGCGCCGCCGAGTTGCCGAACAAGGCCCCGCCGCGTCTCCAGGGAAACGTCAGCCGTCGTCACCACGTACACGTCGAAGTCCGACGCTGCGTCCGCAACGCTGCTCGTCCTCGAGCCCCCGAGCGCCACCGCCTCGACCTGCGGGAGTTCGGAGAACGCACCGACCAGACGGGTCAGCACGGGAGCCTCTACCCCTCCCATGCCACCACCGACCCTGCCTGCCCCTTGCGAACCACAAGGCGGTCCGGCAGCCGTTCGGTCAGCGCCGCAACGTGCGTAATCACGCCGACCATCCGCCCGTGCGCGGTCAACGACTCTAAAACCTTGGCGACGCTCTCCAAGGTATCTGCGTCGAGCGTCCCGAAACCTTCGTCTAAAAAGAGCGCGCCCAAAGACGTGCTGCCAGCGAGCGTGTCGGACAGGGCCAGCGCGAGCGCCAGCGAGGTGATAAACGATTCGCCGCCCGAGAGCGTCCGGGCGCTGCGTTCGGCCCCCGTCCAGGCGTCTAGAACGACGTATTCGTCGCCGCGAAAAAAGAGGTCGTAACGCCCTTCGGTGACGGTTTTGAGGATGTCCGAGGCGCGCTGCGCGAGTTCGGCCTGGACGCGCTCCAAAAGGTACGCCGGAAAGTTACCGACCTGCAAATCGCGGGCGAGGGTGCCGTACAAGCTGGCGGTTTTTTCGTACTCGGCGCGCTCCGTGCGGAGGCGTTTGGCGGTCTCTAGCTGCTCTTCGAGCCGCGCCGTCTCACCCTTGAGCGCCCCCAACCGGTTTTGCACCTCACCCAGACGCGTTTCGGTTCGGGTGTAGTCGGCGCGGGCAGCCTCGAGCGCGCCCGGTTGGAAGGTTTGTCCGGCTAGGCGAGCCTCGAGCACCACATCTTCCCGGGTCACCTGCTCCAAATCGTGCGCGTAGCGTTCGATGGTTTCAGCCAAAGCCCGCTTCCGCGCGGCGGGGAGGGCGGCGGCGCGCAGCGCGTCCGGGTCGGCGAAGGGGGTGCGCGAGAGAAGTTCGGCAAACACCCGCTCCGCCTGGGCGTGCGCGTCGGTGGTTTCGGCGAGGCGTTCGGCGAGTCCTTTCGCTTCGGTGCTCAGGCGTTCGGACTCGAGCTGCGCGCGGTGCAGGGTTTTTTGCGCCCGTTGCAGCGCGTCGGCGAGCTGCGTACGTTCACGGGTCAGCGCCTTGTGCGCCTCGTCGGGGTCGCGCCCGCCGGTTTTTTCCAAAATACTCGCCGCGAGTCCGGCGAGCAGCGCCCTGCCCGCAGCGGTGAGTTTGGCGCGCAGCCGCGCCGGGTCGTCCTCACCGAGTTCGGCGGCGAGGGTGGCCAAATCCTCCATACGCCGCACCAGATCGGTTTCGGCGCGCTCTAAACGTTCGGCCTGGTCATTCAGGCGGGCCTCGAGCGTCTTTAACGCCGTACGCTGCTCCGAATAGACCTCTTTAAGCCGTTCGTGGTCGGCAACCGCTTCAACACGTTCTTTTTGGAGCGCGTCCAAGTCACCGGTAATGGGCGGCGGCAGCACTGCGACGGTCTGTTCACAAACCGGACACGCCTCACCGACGTGCAGGTGAGGCCGGAGCGCGGCGGCGGGGGCGGCGCGAACCGCGTCGTCGTAAGCGGTTTCGGCCCCCTCACGGCGGGTTTTGGCACGTTTGCCCTGGGCCTCGAGCGTCGTCAGCGCGGTCTGCGCCTCCTTAAGCTGCGCCTCGGTCGCCGCCTGCGCCTCACGCGCCTGCTTGCGCCGCATCTGCACATCCGTAACCTCGCCGCGGGCGCGCTCCAGCGTCGGTAGCTGCTGAAGCCGCGCGCGCACCGCGTCCCACGCCGCTGCGGTGTAGGGTTCGTGCGCTTCGTCGGCGAGAGCCAGCGTCCCGCCCTTTTCCTTGAGGTCTGTTAAGTTCAGGCGCGCCTCGGCGAGCCCTTCGGTGCGGGCGGCGAGGTCAGGGAGTTTTTGAGCGCCCCGCTCGGCGTCGTTCAGGGCAGTCTCCGCCGCCGCAAACGTTTTTTCGGCTGCGCCCAGAGCGGTTTGCTGCTGCGCGTGCTGCTCGCTCAGCCCTTTTTCTTTGCGGCGGTGAGCTTCGAGGTCGTTCAGGTGCGGCAGCAGGTTGTCGGCGTCTACGGCCTGCGCTAACAGCTGCCGGGAGCGGGCCACGTCGGGTTCTTGCGCCCCCAACGCCTCCAGCTTGCGCCGAATCCCGGCCTGTTCGCCGAACAACCCCTCCAACACCTTGAGCTGCTGCACCCGCTCTTGCAACGTCCCGCGCGCGCCCAGCAGACCCACGTGTTCGTCCGTCAGGGTGCCGAGTTCGGTCTTTAGCTCGCGCCGCCGCTCGGGAGTCGCGTGGGCATAGTCGTAAAGACGCTCTTCGGTAGCTTGGGCGCGCGTTTTGGCGTCGCGGGCCGTTTCCCCGGCGCGTTTGGCCATCTCGAGGGTGACGGTAAGGCCGAGCAGGTCACGCAGGAGGTTCGTCCGCTCGCCCGGTTTAGCGTGCAAAAAACGGTCGAACGCGCCCTGCGGCAGCAATACCGCGCGGGTGAAGTTCTCATAGGTCAGGCCGACGATCTCTTCTAGCTTGCGGTCGGCGTCTTTGAGTTTTTCGCTTTCGGAAAGCTGTTTCCATACGGCGGCGTTCAGGTGCTCGAGTCTCGTCTCATTTTTGGGGCCGCGCGCCCCTTTGCGCTCACTTACCCGCGCCACCCGGTAAGTCTCTGCGCCCATCTGAAAGGTGAGCTGCACGCTTAGTTTGTCCAAGTCGGGGCTAAATAACGATTCGCCGGGACGGGTACCGAGCCGAGCCGTCTGCCCGTAGAGCGCGTAGGTGATAGCGTCGAGCAGGGTCGATTTGCCCGCCCCGGTGTCGCCGCAGATAGCGAACAGCTCCAGATCGTCGAAACTCACCACGGTCGGTTCACGAAAACAGGTAAACCCGCTCAGCGTCAGGTTCAGGGGTCTCACGGTTTTGCCCTCACAGCTTTGCCCCCACGGTCTTACCTCTACACGACGTCACCTTCACGCCGCAACCTCGCCAGCTTCAGGGTCGGCTAGCGGCTGCGCTTCGGCGTAGAGCCGGGAGAACGCGCCGCGCAGGTCGTCGGGCAGCGCCCCCGCGCGTTCGTCGTCGTAAAACTGCGCGTAGGCGTCGGTGAGGCTCAGGTGGCGCTGATCTGCGCCGCGTTCGGCGACGCGCTCGCGTTCGGGCAAAAGCTGTTCAACCACCAGAATGTTCGGATAGTCACGCTTCAGGCGGTCTTTAAGGCCGGGGTCGGGGCGCTCCAGCTTGATCGACAGTTTGAGCCAGCCGTCCCACGCCAGTTCGTCCAGTTTACGGTCAAGCTCGTCTCTCGTCGCCGAGATGCGTTTAAGGCGTTTGCCCGCCCCCAGCGCGTGCTCTTTAAGCACCTGGGTAGGTTTGCCAGGGTGAGCCTCGAGGATATACACATATTTCGTGTCCCCCTGTTCGCCGAAGTCGAGCTGCACTACCGAACCCGCGTAACGCCCCGCGTTCTCCGGCAATCCCTCCACCCGCTGCGGTTTGTGAATATGCCCGAGCGCCACGTAGTTGCACGCCTCCGGGAACAGGTCGGCTTGCAGCGTATAGGTGTCGGTACAGTGAAACTCGTATTCGGAGTGCGCCAACCGCGCGCCCTCGGTGGTGGTGTGCAGCATAAGCAGGTTTACCGCATCGCTGCGAAAGGTGGCGGTCAGGTTGTTGATAAGTTTCCGCATCCCCTCGCGGTAGTTTTCGCGCCAGCCGCCGGGGTCGCCGCCCAACAGCTCGTGTACCTTGACCACGCGCCGCTCGGAGACGAACGGCAGGGCCGCCACCCGCGCGGTTTCGCCGCCGACGTCAAGCGTAAATACCCCGCCCTGACGGGCCACTTTCGGCTCGCCGAATACCCGCACACCCGCCAAACCTAAAAGTCCGGCGGCGGCGTCCAGGCGTCCGGGCGCGTCGTGGTTTCCGGCGATGACGACACTTGGAATACCCGCGTCACCCAACGTTTTGAAGAATTCGTAGACGGCGGCCTCGGCCTCCGCGCCGGGGTTGCGGGTGTCGTAGAGGTCTCCGGCGACGAGCACCAGATCGACGGCTTCGGTACGGGCCAGCTCCGCAATCTCGCGGAGTACGTCGCGGATTTCAGGCGTGCGGGGCTGACCGTGCAACACCCGACCGGCGTGCCAGTCGGCGGTGTGGAGGATTTTCATAAGGGTAGTTTACCCCGGTGTTCGGGGAGTTCACGAAAGTGCCGGGGTCAGGAGGGCGTGTTCGGGGGCTCGAGGTTCAGGGGGCATCTAGCCGGAGTCGCCACAGACTGCGCGGCCCCGGAACATAAAGCTCAGAACATCAACAACGCCGTCTCCTTAAAAGAGACGGCGGGGTGATCTTCTACACTTCTTGCTACCTGGTCAAATTACAGCGTCCAACTTGGGCAGTTAAACCTAACCCAGCACACCTTCGCGCTTTTCCTCTTCGTAAAGTCTTTCCTGGACAAAGGTCTTCAGCAGTGTCTGATAACCCATACCTTTACGCTCAGCTAAAGTTTTGAGACGGGCTACCGTATCATCCTCAAAGCGCACTGCAATAGGCCCTGAACGCTTGGGCTTGTCGAGCGTTTGGAGCAAGCGGCGCACCGATACCCCCTGCTCTTGGGAGACTTCTCTAAGCCTTTGCAGAACGTCTTCGGGTAATACGGCGACGCTCCGCTCACGCACGGGCGGCAATTCAGGGTCGTCCGCATTCGGCCTCCGAAAAACAATCTCGTCACCAAGCTCATGCTCTTTCCAAAACTGCGCTTCTTCCTCCGAACTCATCCCCGCCGGGACTTCACCCAAATTATTGATGACTTTCACGGCTACTCCTTTCTCATCCGTTTGTACCGGGCGACTTCTTTCGGTTTCGTTTGCACGGAGAAGGGGCGAATAGCTCCCTCTCTCACCGTATAGATGATGGTAATAACGTCACCGTAGCTCGTTTGACCCGTAAGCGCACGGCGCTTTTCGGCAAACGTGTTGTAAGCGTCGGTGCGGATACGGTAAGGGTCGGCGAAGGCGTCTTCGATATCTCCAACTTCCCAACCTCGTTTGGCGATGTGGTCCAGGTTGGCGTCATCCCACACGAACGTCATCGTTTAGTATATATGATTGTTAATACAAATAGGATATCGGTATTCTATATCTTGTGCGGGCAAAAACCGGTCAATCTTTGCTGTAACCGTTCAAATGTTCGGGGTTGCTCGCCAAATCACCAGGGCCACCCTCGACACTCCCTATCAGGTTTCCTGCCAATTCCAGCGCAGACACGCCGCTAGCAAATTTTTGCGTTCTGCCTTCTAGGAACTCGACAAAGTCCAATACTTCACGCTGACGTTCGGGCGGCAACTCACGCAGTTTTTGGACAACGGTGTCCTCAATCGTCACAGTATTGCCCTTCTACGAAGCAAGCTGATAGATCGCTGGACGGTAGCGCGGCTCAGGAATGGGCTTCCCTGCCTCTTTAGCTGCTCCTAGCCAAGCCGCCTTTGCCTGCTCGAGCTCAGCCAGCGCCTCAGCTGGAGTTTCACCGAAAGCACTGCACAGCTGCAAATCGGGAACATCGGCGATGTAGCCACCATCTTCCTCGCTGTAAAAGATGTTGATGTGATAGTCCTTCATATCTTATCTCCTAGCCTCAGATTATGGAGATTTAACTATAAGCCCAGTTGTTGCTTAACCTCCTCCAACGACAACGTAGGAGCGTCCCCTTCCGCCTCTTTAGCCTCTCGCAAGTCAAGCAGGTCTTGCGCGTCGGCAAGGAATTCCTGTAAAGCTTCAAATTCCTCAATCGTCAGCACGACAAACTCTTTTTTGCCATTTTTGGTTAGAAACTCTGGATGCAAAGCCAAAACGCCCACGGTGTAATCCTTTCTCACCTCACTTATAGCTGTCTTTACGATGCTGAACGCGGTAGATGACAATCTTATTATCCTCGAGCGCGAAGAGTAAGCGGTAGTTACCGACACGCAAACGGTACTCAGGCGTAAAGTTGGTCAGGTTCTTTACGTCTCCTGTAAGGTCACGCCGCAGTGCTTCAATCTTTTCAGCGATACGCGCCCCTTCACGCTTGTCCAACGCTCTCAAGTCCTTGACCGCTCGAGGCTTAAAGCCGATGTCGTAGTCCACGCCTACCTCGCCACCGCTTCTTCCACGATTCTAATCTCTTCTTCCGTAAGCTCGTAAAGCCCATACACCAACCTGTCAATTTGCTCGTCCGTCGCTGCAATCTCCTGCTCCAAACGCGCCCGCTCCGAGGGGTCAGCGGTCACCGCTTGTTCGTGCAGGGAGAGCATCGTTTCGACAAGCTCCACCACCGCGTCGTGTTTTTGTTTGTCTGCGGGGTCGGAAAAGTTGATGGTGCGGATGGGGAGAGGAGCCATATACTGACGTTTCCAACGTAGAAAACCACCTTGAATTTCTGAACTTACAGCCTTAAACAGAAATGTCCAAAGTTGTGAGCTTAGGATGCCGAGCAAGTATTTAGAATCACTACCTAAAATGAATCCTGTTGTGTCGCAGTACGAATTAGATTTATCAAGAATAAATTGACCTATTTGAGCTATCTCAGCATAAAGAATTTTTTGCTTTTCAAATTCATCGTAATAGGCGCATGAACGCAATTCCCACCAATGTTCGCCTTGGTCATATCGTTTCTTTGCACGCTCTGCAAAAGGCTGTAAATACTTCGTAACTTCGGGATACCGCTTCTGTAACCAAGTCCACTTGTCGCTTGCTGTCCCTGATTGCTCATTTGTCCAACCGTTTGGGAAAAAGATTAAATGGTTTTTGCCCTTAAATGGTTGATAACGTTTGATTTCTTTTCCTGCCAGAAATGGTTTGATAACCTCGGCACTTTTCGGGTCTTCGGCTATCAACTTGTTTTTGGTCGCTTCGTCAATAACAAAGGCTTCATTGAGTCCAGTCAAAACGCCTCGATAAATTTTTCCGTCTACATACTGCGCGAGCGGCACGCCTACCTTGTTAATTTTCTCCAAAACCTTCTGCGTGTTTTCGCTTGCCAGTGACCAGCCGTTGTCGTCAAGCTCTCGTTGCGGCTGCGTGTAACCGTGTTTTTCTACATAGCCGCTCAAGTTGTAAAATGCCAACTCTTCCATCTTGACGACCTGTACGTTGTCGCTTGGTTTGTCTTTGCTGACGAACAAAATACACGGGTAGGTCGTCGCGGTTTCAAATACCGGCAGGTCGCCGTAATCGATAATTTGCAAAAGTTGCTGCTTTTTAAGCCATTGCCGGAGCGGTTTGCCGTAATTTGCCCGCATCCACTTGTTCGCTACGATGTAGCTGAATACCCCACGCTTTTTGAGCAGTTTGACGCCCAGCTCGACAAAGTACACGAACAGGTCGGCGCTGCCGTGGTACGCCTCGTACTTTTTGAGCATGGTTTTAAGGTCGCCTAGCGCCTCTTGCCGCACATAAGGCGGGTTGCCTATCACCACATCGAAACCGCCCTCTTTGAAGGTAGCGTCAAACAAACCGGGGCTGTCCGGTGACGTGAGCATCGCTGCAACAAGGGGTTGCACCCCCTTGTTCTCGGGGAACTGATGTTTGTCCCGGTTGTGCGTTACATAGTGCATGGTGTTATGTAGTTGCGCGTCGGTCGTGATGGGTTGTGCGTGATACTTTTGTGCCCACAAGTTGAGGGGTTCGGTGATGCCGTGCTGCTGCTTAAAGCGGTAAGTAGACTTACCCTTGAGTTTACGCACGATGTTGTCGCGTTCTTCAGGCTCACAGACCAAAACCGTGTGAACGTGGTCTCGGCAGATGGCGTAAGCCAAAACTTTCAGCTTATCTTCGGCGACAATTTCCCCGAGGTGGCGCGTCAGGTCTTGTTCTTGTAACTCGCTGAGCAGAACAGGTTCACCCCGTTTAACGCCGAACGTCACCATACGTTCGCTTACGCGGCTGTTGTGCGTGACCCAGGTGAGGTGAAACGCCTGCGGAGTGCGTCGCTGCGGCCTAAAGACCTCGCTAAAGTGAACGCGAAAGTCGAAGTTTGCCTTGGAACCAAAATCTTGTGCTGAGCGAAAAATGTTGCTGATGGTCTGCTGAATACGCCCGTCTAACTCGTGTTTTTTGCTGGAGCGGGTTTCGCCGAAATAGCTACGTTTAAGGGCTTCCAGCTCGCGCATCTCGCGTTCGTCGGTAATCGCCCCTTCCAGACTCAAAACCGAGTTTCCCTCGACAATCTTGTATCTCAAGTTCGGCAGCGGCTTGATCGTCCCGAAGTCGTCTTCATCGACAATGAGGGACAGCCACAAGCGCAACTTGGCGATGTCTACGGCGCTCTCCTCGATGTCTACGCCGTAAATACTCTCCTGAATCGCGTGCCGCTTAAAGTCGTAGGCGCTGCGTCCGGCCCCGTCCAGATGGGCGCTTAGCGCGAGGCATGTCCGTACGATTTCGTTCATCATTCCGACCGGAAACGCCCCCGACCCGATGGCAGGGTCACAGATTTTGATGCTTGCCAGGGCTGCGTTTATCGCCCCGGCACTCCGGCGGACGCTCTCGGGCGTTCTAAAACGGTACGCGTCCGTCTCTCTACCCTTTTGCGTGGTGGTGGCGTCGTGTTCCTGTGCGGCGTCGCCCAGGCGAATAAACGCTTCTATATCGGCTCTGGGAATACTCTCTTCGTACACGTCTTCGGTCAACGGCGCTTGTTTGGTTTGCGGCCTGCCGAACATATCATCTTGCGTCGGGGTTTGTTGGGCCATCGGACGAGTCACGGTGTTGAGCGCCGTGTCCAGATAGTTGATCAGGCTTTCCTGACACATGTAGTGGACGATTTCGCGGGGCGTGCAAAAGGCTCCCTTGGATTTACGGTCGGTCACGTCGAGCAGGTTCTCGAACACCTTCCCGAGCATTTCAGGGTCTACCGCGACCTCTTTGTCGAGCGGTTCGTCTTCTTTGTCGAGCGGTTCGTCTTCGCGGACGGTGAAGTTGTACAGATCGAAGGTGCTGAAAATCTGCTCAAAGGTCTCGTTGCGGAGGTTGATGCGCGTCTCCTGCCAGTTGTAGCCGCCGACAGGCTCGAACAAGCCGCCGTTTAAGAGGGGAATCCGGCATTCAAAACGGCTGTAGTAAGACGCTTCGCCCCGGTCGGAGGCGAGGGCTTCGTAAAAGAGGGGCTCGAGATTGCCCTTCAACGCCGTCCGTAGTGTCTTCACAGTATTCTTCGGGATTTGTCCGGCCTGTAACGCCTCACGCACGAGTTGCGAATAGCGTTCGTCATCGTCGGTAAAACCTTTGAAGTGCCGCACTTCTCGAGCCTTAATTGCTCTAAGGACAAACGTCTCGTTTGAGGAACCGCCGCCCCTCGTCGCGGTCATGGGGGAGGGAGCCTCGAGCGTCTCCAGATGGCGTTTGTTAGCCTCCAGCAACTCGTAATAGCTGGGCGGAATCGAAACTTTGGACGTTTCAGACGTACATTCAAAGCGTTTGGCAGCTTCCAAAAACGTCAGTTCGTGCGCTTCATCGGGATAGGCCAAAGCAAAGCGTTTGAGTTTGCCGCTGCGAGAAAAGGTGACGAGGCTTTCGGGTGCTTTTGTGGTCGGGGCGTCCCGTCCGCTGCGCGCTTTTTTGGGCAGCCGCTTGATCTTTTCAGACACGTCCGGCGCGTCGTCGCGCACGCCCCGGATGACCTGCAAATACTTGAGTTCGCTCTCGTCTTCGCCAGCTATTTCAGCGCCGCCTTCGTACGTTTCCTTGTCGCTGAGTTTTTGATAAAGCCGGTCGCCGAACAGCTCATGCGTGCTGATCTCTTCGTCACTCGAGAGGTATTTGGCGTCTTCACCGAGCGTGTTGTGAAACGCTTGCAGCTTGGCCTTGATGTTCTCTTCCAGCCCCAGATGCGCGTCGGCTTCGGCGGTCGGGAAAAAGTTAAAAACGTACACCTCATTGTGCGCGGTACCGACGCGGTTGACACGCCCGACGCGTTGCAAGACGCGGGTCGGGTTCCACGGCAGGTCGTAGTTCACAACTACATTCGAGCGGTGGAGGTTGATGCCTTCGGCGAGGACGTCGGTGGTCATCAGGAGCTGGACGTCATCTTTTTGAGTTTCGGCGCGGGGGTCGTAGTTCGTTTCGATGAGGTCTCTCGCCGCCCGGACGCCGTAGCCCTCGCCGTTCCACGAGCCGCCGCCGCTGGCGTAGCGCATGACCTTGCTGGGAAAATGAGACTCGAGCCCATCCGCCAGATATTCCGCCGTCTCTTTCGATTCGCTAAAAATCACCAGTTTGCGGCCCTTTAAGAGCGGGTTTGTTTGAAGGTCATGAATAAAGCCCTCGAGTTTGGGGTCTCGGGTGACGCTCTCCCACATCCCCAGCATGGTTTTGAGCAGCTCGAGGTCGCGCTCCAAAGCGCCTTGCAGTTCCGGTTTGAAGCGGCTCGAGTCGTAGCGTTGCGCCCGCTCCTCTTCGACCAGACGTTGCAGCTTCACCTCGTCTTCAGCCTCTAACAGCTCGAACACATCGACATCTTTGCTGATGTAGACCACGCCGCCCGCAAGCATGGTGATGAACCGTTCATACGAACCTATAAAGCGGCGCAGGGTGTTCTTAAAGGCAAAAAACGAGCTTTCCAGACGTTTAACCAACAAGCCTTTCATAAACCCGCCGATGTTGCGTTGCGACTGCTGTTCAAAATCACTCAGCGCCGCCTGGAGGTACAAGAGCGGCGTGTAACGGGCGTAGGAAAACGCTCGGAGCAACTCGACCGTGCGGTTAAACACCTCGTTCGTTTCTTCATCGAAACGGTAGACGATGCGCTGCGGTTCGCCCAGTTTGGGAAAGGTGAGCCCCTGACGCTCCAAATCTTCGCTAAAGTAGCGCCGAACTTCGGTACGGGTACGGCGCACCATCACGTGTTTGAGCACCTTGTCACGTACCCGTGCGGCGGTTTCTTTTACAGCGTCCAGGTACGCCGGGTCGGATTTGTCGAAGCCGTCTAGGTGGCGCTGCTGCTCGCGGAAAAAGTGCTCGAGGTTCGGTACGCCCGGAACGCTGCTCTTTTTACCCGGTTGAAAGAGCTTGAGCTGCGCCAGGATGTCGTCGAGCTTGTTGTTCAGCGGCGTTGCCGACACCAGAATCACCTGTTTACCGCGGCAGATGGCGTGCAGGTCTTCATAACCCTTCGTCAGCTCGTTGCGAAAACGGTGCGCCTCGTCAACCAGCACCACCCGGTACTTGTCCGTCCCGCGCTCCTTTACCTCACTGAGTTTGCCGAGCGAGACCACCTCGAACCCCGGCACGTAAAACTGGTTCAAGGTTTCGCGCCAATAGTTCATCAAAACGGGCGGACAGACGATCAGCTTGCGCCCCGGTAGCTGCTGCAACAAGAGCGCCGAGATAAAGGTTTTACCGAGCCCCACCACGTCGGCTAAAAAGACGCCGCCGTAAGCCTCCAACACCTTTTTCGCGGACACCACCGCCTGCCGCTGATACGCCGAATTCATAAAACCGGGCGGTAGGTTGAAGTCGGCTTCTTCGTCAACGTTGATGTCTTCTCTAAAGTACTCGTACAAAAACTTCAGATAGACCTCATAAGGCGTGACCCGGTCGGAGAGCCACGTTTTGGTGCGGAGCGTGTCTACATACGCTTCGCTGAGGTCAACACCTTCGGCCCACAAAGCTTCAAACTTCTTCAAGGCAAACCGAACGTCCGGGCTTATCCTTTAACTCGACGTTGAACTCGCGCTGGGCAACCAGACCGTTTTCAGAAAAATTCGATGAGCCCGTGATCACGCGGCCATAGTCGCGGTCTTCTGGCCCGAAGCGGCTGATGTAGACCTTGGCGTGCAGGTCACGGCCCGGACAAGCGCGCAGCTCGAGCCTCCCCGACTCTAAAAACTCGACAAACTTTTGCGCCGCCTTCTCGACCTCATACGTGTCTTCAGACCCGTCCATCTCAGCGGTGAGATTGCGACTAAACACCTCTCTGGTGCGCCCATGCGATTCAAAATCCAAGCGTCCCTAGGCGCGCAAACGCTCGATGGTCCTATACGCACGTGCGTCTACACTCAATCCGACCAGAATTCGCGTCTTTTCGACACCCTCCAGAGAGGCGTAAAGACGCCTGAAGCCACTTGTACGGAAGTAACCGACCAGCACATCGAAATACTGCGCGTCGCGCAACGTTTGCACAAAACGGTCATAGAGCGTTTCGTTCGGTTCGTTGGTAAAAAACCGCAGATCGGTTCGAGTCACGTTCGGCGAAAGATCACCTTTCGATTCATAACTCGGCGCACGCGCCCGGTGATCATTACTTTACCCCGCAGCGTTTGCCTGACGGTTTACAAACTGGTTTCTCACAACGCTGCAAAACGGGTGCGGAAATGGGATTGCAGACAGACATACAGCTACAGACGGCTTCTTTGCAGCGCGTGATAGCGTAGCCGGGTGGATGTTCCCGCAGGTTTTGCCGAAAAGATGCGGGCGCTGATGGGGTCGGAAACCGACGCGTTCTTGGAAAGTTTGGAGCAGCCTGCACGGGTCGGCTTGCGGGTCAACACCCTGAAGTGCAGTCCCGAAAGGTTCCAAAAGCTCTCGCCGTGGACGCTGGGGGCCGTCCCCTGGTGCAGTTCCGGCTTTTTGCTCGGCGACTCCCCTACCCGCCCCGGTCTCCACCCGCTCCACCGCGCCGGGGTCTACTATCTGCAAGAACCCTCGGCGATGGCGGTCGCTGAAGCGGTGGCCCCCGAACCCGGTGACTGGGTGATTGACCTAGCAGCGGCTCCGGGGGGCAAGGCGACGCATCTGGCAAGTCTCATGAAGCGGGGTTTGTTAGTCGCCAACGAGGTGACGCGGGGCCGGGTGCGGGCGCTGGGCGAGAACCTCGAGCGGTGCGGCGTCAGGGGCGCGGTCATCACCCAGAGCGGCGTCGGCGAACTCGCGCGGCGGTGGGGCGCGGTCTTCGACCGGGTGCTGCTCGACGCGCCGTGTTCGGGTGAGGGCATGTTCCGCAAATCCGAAGAAGCCCTGTCACAGTGGAGTGACTATCTCATCGACACCTGCGCCGCACGGCAACACGGGCTGCTCGCGGAGGCGGCGGAGCTGGTTAAACCGGGGGGCGTGTTGGTGTACAGCACCTGCACCTTTGCGCCCGAAGAAAACGAGGGGATCGTCGCCGAGTTTTTGCGGGAGACGCCGGAGTTTGAGCTCGAGCCCTTCTCCCTCCCCGGCGCGCAACCGGGCCGCCCCGACTGGATCGCCGGGCCGCCGCGAGGTTTGGAGCACACCGCCCGTTTCTGGCCGCACCTGATCTCCGGTGAAGGCCACTTCGTCGCCAGACTCAGGCGCGCAGACGGCCCCGAAAGGCGCGTTAAACCTGCCGCGCTTGAGCCGCTACCCCGTCAGGCCCGCGACCTCTGGCGGACGTTCGTGGGTGAGACGTTCACGGAAGACCCCGCGCCGGACGCGCCGCTGGCGCTGCGCGGCGATAACCTCTACGCGCTGCCCGAAACGACGCCCGACCTCGGCGGCGTGCAGACGCTGCGCCCCGGTTTATGGCTCGGCACGCTGAAGAAAAACCGCCTCGAGCCCTCTCACAGCCTTGCGCTGGCCCTCGAGCACCCGGCGCTGAGCGGGGCGCGCACGGTAGACTTCGCAGCTGACAGCCTCGAGCTGACGCGTTACCTGCGCGGCGACGTGCTGGAAGCCCCCGGCGAGGACGGCTGGCTCGTCGTGACGGTTTCGGGGTTTGCGCTCGGTTGGGGGCGGCGAAGTCAGGGGACGGTCAAAAACTTTTATCCCAAAGGGTTACGCCAGCCCTGACTCACCTGCTGAACGTCACTTGTCGGCTCGAGCGGCCCAGAGCAGCCCCCGGCGCTGAATCTCGCGCGCTTCAGGGACGTCGAAATCTTTCAGCACATGCCCCAGAGACGAGTAAAAAACCCGCCCTTCACCAAACCGGCGCTTCCAGACGACCGGTATCACCGTTCCGGCAATCCAGGGAGCGTCACCGTGCTCACCCGAAAAGGTGGTGGTCGCCAGCACCTGATTGCCCGGATCGACGTGCAGGTAATACTGTTCCGAAAGCATCTCGAAAGCCTCTATGCCCGCTGTTACGGGGTCACCCGAAGCGGTGATATCGACGGTATAGCGGATGACGTCGCCGGGGTGCGCGACCCACTGCCCGCCGACCATCCACTGGTACGCGACGTTGCGCCTGAACGCATCCGCCATTCCGCCGTGCCAGCCTGCCAGACCCACGCCGCTACGGACGGCGTTTAAGAGACCCTGTTCCTGCTCGTCAAAAATCTCGCTCATCGTCCACACCGGAACGATCAGGTCACATGTTTGCAAGTAGCTGAGGTCGGCGAACACGCCGAGGTCGGAAACTACATCGACCTCGAGCCCCGCCTCACGCAGAAGCCCGGCGAAAAGGTTCGCACACGCTTTCGGCTCGTGACCCTCCCAGCCGCCCCAGTTGATCAGTGCTTTAGGCAACGTTTTCCCCTCTCATCGCCGAGGCTACCCCCTGTCACCGGCAGGTCGGTTCGGGCAGGTCTCAGCACCGCCTTACCGCCCAGACTGCCGCCACCGCCACGACGACGTGCATCAGCTCGAGCACGACTACCGTGACGGCGGGCGGCGCGGAGAGCGTAAAGGGCGTAAAAAACATCAGGACGAACACAACCGCCGCCACGGTGTAAAAAACCCGTTTGGGCCGCGCCACAAATCGAGCCAGCAGCATAAACACGAGCGCCGCCACCAGCACCGGTACGAAGCTGAAGATCACCACCGGCAGGACGCTGAACGGTTCACCCTGCACCTGAACCGAAGCCGGAAACGCGCCGAGCGCAGCCCCCCCAAAGTACAGCAGAACGTTGACGAGTACCGCGCCCACGGCGGCGATGAGCGCGCCCATGCTGAGGCGACGGTAGGGGACGGAGTGCGCGGCAGTTTTGGTGTCGGTAGTGGTCACGAAAACCCCTTTCGGCGTGCTGAGGTCAGCGTAACGAAACGGTAACGGTAGCGCAAGCTGAGTATGGGGATGTCGGGGGACTCGAGCAGCCAAAAGAAGGTTCGACACGCTTGAGATTTACGTTTTACCCGGAAGGTGACGATGCGCGGCCGATACCAGGTCGGACTTCTTCGACCCTTGCGATTGGTAAGAAGTGCGTAGCTGGAAGATGAGCAGGACATCTCGAGTTGGGTAAGAGCCGAGCTTCCTGTGGGTTGTGCGTGCTTTAGGTAGTCGAGGGGCAGAACGCGGTTCAGAGATACTCGAGCACCACCTTCAAGACTTCCTCCGGATGCTGGTCGATAAGCGCGTAGGCTTCAGCCGCACGCTCAAACGGAAACCTGTGCGTGATAAACGCGCCTGTATCTAGCGTCCCGCTGTCGAGCAGCTTGACCGAGGTTCGCCGGAGCCGCGCCCGGTCCCAGGCCGGAGCGTCGCGGTGCGTGTTACCCCACCCACGTTGGCTCGACCTCATCGTCACACGGTTGTGGTGCCACTCCTCGCCCAACCGCAGCGCCGCGCCGCCACCCTGATAAAACCCGGCAGCGATCACCAGCCCCGCCACCCGCACGCTCCGAACCGCCTCGTGCAGCGCCGCGTAAGAGCCGGAGAATTCGATAGCTACGTCCGCCCCGCCCCACTCGCGCAGCCTCAGCCCAACATCTCCACTCGTCGGGTCGAGCGTGAGGGTCGCGCCAGTCCTTTCAGCCAAGCTTCGCCGTGCCGGGAGCGGATCGACAGCGACGACCTCCCCGGCTCCCGACAAACGCGCGAGCTGCACCGCCAGCAGACCCAAAGCCCCGAGCCCGAAGATCACCACCACGTCACCGATCTTCACTCGCGCGTCGTGGAGAGCTTGCAGGGCGATGCCAGTGCTTTCCAAAAGGGCCGCACGTTCGGGCTCGAGGTCTCCCGACGGCTCCACCCCGCGCGCCGCCATCTCCGCTTGTGCAAAGGTGTGCGTCTCACGGTGCGGTAGCGGCAGCTGTACGGGATCGCCAACCGCAAAGCCGGTTACGTCCGGCGCGACCTCGGTCACGCGCCCCACCCACTCGTACCCGAGCCGGGCGGGGTAGCTCTGCGCCGCTTCCGCCGGACGAAACAGCCTCAGCGCCGGGTCGAAGGCACGTTCGTGGAAGGGGGCGGTACCCCGGTAGAGGCTCAGTTCGGTGCCGTGGCTGAGCGCGCTAAGGACGGCCCGCGCGCGAACTTCGCCCGCTTTTAGCGGCGGTTCATCGTAAGGTGACAGAGTGATTTTATAGGGCTGGGTAACGAGAAGCTCTGTGGGCATGGTTCTCCTTGAACTAGCGTCATTTTATGCACAGATGGCAGTAGAGCGGCTTTAGACGTTGATAGCCAGCTGCTAAGGCTTGAGGCAAATCAGTTTCTTGGTTGCAAAAACTTTAATGGTAGAAGCGCACAATTGTCCCGCTTCCTGCGTTTAGCAGCTTTTTGGATTACAATCAAGAAATGGCTCAAGATACTGACAGGTCAGCGTTGTTTTCCGAGCCGGTGGACCAGTTGCTCAACGACATTGAAGAAGCAACTAGAGCTTCAGCCGAAGGTGTTAAAAGGTTTATAGAACCCAAACAAGGGACTCTGAGGCGAGCATCAAATAAAAGACACCTTCTCGTCTTTGGACGACGCGGCTCAGGAAAATCTAGCTTGCTCAGGAAAGCTTTTGCTAATCTCTCACTAAATCGCCAGCCAACTGCATATATTGACCTCGAAACTTTTAAGGGGCATAGTTATCCCGATGTTCTGATTAGCGTTATGATCGAGGCGTTTAAGAAGTTCTCTGAGTGGTTAGATACTACGGCGGTCAATTCCTCGTCCAATAGTTGGTGGGAGAAATTCTTTGGGGCTAAACCCGCGCGCAAACCGATTAACCGGAAAGAAGCAAAAGAGCTTGCTGTTCGCTTTAGAGAAGAAATATCAGATTTAGAGAAGACTTTATTGCAAGCTGAGAAGATTGATCGAAGAGAAATGACTGCGGATGAATCTGAGTTTTCCAGCCAGACAAATGTAAGTGGCCAGATCAGCACAGGACCTAACAGCCTTAAATCTAGTGTAGGAGGTTCAGAAAGAAGCAATGATAGAAAACAAATCGAAGACACTTACATCTACGAAAAAGAAGCATATCTTCACCGAAATATCCAGCGTTACAGGCAGCTCATTGTAGACCTCACAAATATCAGTGAGAGCGATGCCTTTTTATTTCTGGACGACCTCTATCACATAAGACGTGCGGATCAGGCAAAGGTCATCGACTACTTTCACAGAATCGCTAAGAATAATCGTTTGTGGTTGAAGATAGGCACAATACGCCATAGAACGACCTGGTATACGCATGGTCCTTCTGTCGGCGTAAAGCTAGGTGATGACGCGGACGACGTTGATCTTGACATTTCGCTAGAGCAGTATGGACTTGCGAAAGACTTCCTAGTACATATTTTACAAGATTTTTTCCGAAGCGATTTACAGTTAAACGCTGTACTTACCGAAGACGGAAAAGATCGGCTGGTTCTTGCTAGTGGTGGGGTAGCACGAGACTTTCTTGGTATATTTCGCCGTTCTGTAGATGTAGCTAAGCAAAGGATACTAGAAGTGGGAATACAGCACAGGGGGCCAAGAGTTGGAGCAGAGGACGTTAATCAAGCAGCCGGAAGCTACGATGTTACAAAGCAAGAAGAGTTGCAATTTGACTTGGGTTCAGAAGGTGATGAACGATCAGACCTCATAAAAGAGTATGAGAACATCAGGATTTTCTGTACGCAGGTTGCAAAAGCTAACATTTTGTCAGTTGATAAAGATAACCCCAAAGAAAAATTGGAACTTATAGAGGAAATTGTTGACTTACGGCTTTTGCACAAAATTCAATCAAACGTTTCGATTAGTAAGCGTCAAGGGCGTAAGTTTGCTGCATACATGCTCGATTTAAGTCAATACACAGGGGAGCGAAAAATTAGAGATTTTGAAATGGTCAGTTTTTGGGAACGGGACGTCAATCTTAGACAGGTAAAGTTCGTGTACGAACCTAAGACTGATTATAGTGATAGGGTACAACACGTAAAAAATACAGCTACCAAACCGCCAATCACAACCCAAGAACGCAAGGCTCAAGAAGGACAGTATCCCTTGTTTGATGTTGTTAGCGAAGAGCAATGACTTGATCTGAGCTTCACCTCCGCAGGGCGTACCTTTCGGAAATCGGAGGTCTGTCATGAAGATCGGTCTGCACGCCGCCATGCTCGAGCGCCGCTACCCCTACCCGCCGGACGCTGTGGCCCAAGCCGCCGCACTCGGCGCGGACAGTTACGAGATCGACGTAGGTATAGGTCTCCCCGGCAAACCGTGGGCGGTGCGGTTCGAGGCATTTAAGCAGCTCATTCCGGCACTACAGGAAGCTGCCGAGCGCACCGGCGTCTCACTCTCCTCACTCTGTTTAGGGACGCTCTGGCAGACCAGTCTAGCCAGCGCCGACCCGGACGAGCGGGCGCAAGGCATAGGCGTTATCCGCGATGTCTGCGGCGTGGCCCCCTCCCTCGGCGTGTCGGCCCTGCTGCTGCCTGTCGGTCAGCCAGTGGGCGTCGAACCGGCGGCGGCGCGGGCGAATGTGGTCACGAGTTTGCGTGCGTGTCTCGAGGTCGCTGAGGATGCGGGCGTGAGTCTGGCCCTCGAGAACGTCTGTCAACCCTTTCTGGAAACTGCGGAAGAGCTGCTCGAGGTCGTCACCGCACTGGATTTCAAAACGTGCGGCGTCTACTACGACCTCGGCAATCCCAGCTTCGTCGGGCAAAACCCCGTGCAGGAATTGCGTCTCGTCGCCCCGCACCTCGTCCGCGTTCACGCTAAAGACACTGTAAACGTCCGGCGTAAGCGTCCACCGCGGCCCGAAACCCCGATCACCGGCGACTTTGGGGTCTGGCAGCGGCGCACGACTGTAACGCTCGGGAGTGGCGAGGTCGATTTGGAGGGCTGCGCGGAGGTTTTGCGCGATATCGGGTACACCGCGGGCGTCATTATCGAGGTACCGCAACCCCCGGAACGGGCGGAGGCCGGAGGCCGCGAGAACCTGGCGACGGTTCGGAAAATCTTTGGGACGTAGTTCTGAAAAAAGTACACCGCTAAACCCCGGCTTGACAACTCCGGAGCGGGCGTCTATTCTGAAAAGAACAGCAAAGTGTAAACGTTTACATCCGGTCTGAACGGGAGCACCACTGGCGTGAGCAAACGCAACCTGACCATTTTAGATGTCGCGCGTACGGCGGACGTTTCGACGGCGACGGTCTCGAGAGCCCTCAATGGGGGCAAGGTCTCGGGTCGGGCGCTGCGCCGGGTCGAGGCCGCGGTGCGGGCGCTCGGGTATCAGCGCAATACGCTGGCGCGCGGGCTCGTAACCGGCAAAACGGGCGTCGTGGGCGTAAGCGTACCCGACGTGCTGGGGCCGCTTTACGCGCAGATGGCGCGCGGTATCGAAGACGTGCTGACGCCTCTGGGGATGCAGTACACACTCGTGACGAGCAGCCGCGACCGGGCGCGCGAGGTGGCAGCGACGCGGTTTTTGCTCGAGCATCAGGTCGACGGCCTGATCCTGATCGGTAGCGAATTGGACGCTGATGATCTCGGCGCGCTCGTCGGCGACCGTCCGGCGGTTTTGGTGCAGCGCGAGGGGGACGTAGCGGCGTATCCGACGCTGAGCCTCGACAACGCGCAGGGGGTGCAGGCGGCGCTGACGCACCTGTTCGGGCAGGGTCACCGCCGAATCGCCCACATCGCCGGAGTCCGCCGCGACGGTGAGGCGCGCCGCGCTGCCTACGAAAGCGTCCTGCGCGCCGCCGGGCTCGAGCCGCTCACACTGCCGAGCGATTCGACCGAGGCGGGCGGCGTCGCGGCGGGTGAGGCGTTGGCGGCGTACGGGGACGTTACGGCGGTGCTGTGCAGCAACGACCGTGTGGCGCTGGGGTTGTATCACGCCCTGCGCGGGCGCGGCGTACAGGTTCCGGACGAGGTTTCGGTGGTCGGCTTCGACGACCTGCCGTGGGGCGAATATCTGGCCCCGCCGCTGACGACGGTGCGCCAGCCGGGGCGCACGATGGGGCGGCTTGCGGCGCGTTTGCTGCTCGGTGACGCGCCCGCCCGGGCGCTGCCATTTCAACCCGAACTCGTCGTGCGGGCGTCGGTCGGCCCGCCCGGAGCGCCAGCCGGAACCCGCCACCAAACCGAGACTACCCGCCGAGGAGGTGCCACGTCCGCTTGAAACCCTACGCCTTTTCGTACGCAAAGGAACCCATATGACCAAGCTGATATTTCCGCTCGCCCTTACCACCGGCCTTTTGGTCGGCAGCGCGTCCGCGCAACTGACGATGTGGACCACGCAGGTGCAACCCGAACGTGTCGAGGTGCAAGAACAGCTCGCCGCCGATTTCGAGGCGGTTTCGGGTACAGCTGTCGAGATCGTCCCGGTCGAAGAGAGCGCGATGGCTGAACGCGTTACCGCCGCCTTCGGCGCGGGCGACCTGCCGGACGTGATCTATCACCCCGTCAGCCAGACCATCGGTTGGGCCGAGGCGGGTATTTTAGACACGCTGACCGCGACCGACCTCGTAGACAGTCTGGGCGAAGATACCTTTAGTGCAGGCGCGCTCAACCTGGTGCAGTTTAACGAAGAGTACGCCGCCGTACCCTCAGACGGTTGGACGCAGCTGCTGGTCTACCGCCAAGACCTCTTCGACGAAGCGGGTCTGGAACCCCCGACCACCTTCGCCGCCATTCAAGCGGCGGTCGAAGCCCTACACAATCCGCCCGAGCTGTACGGTTTCGTCGCGGCGACCGACCCCAGCAACGACTACATGATGCAAGTTTTAGAGGAGTTTTTTCTCGCCAACGGCGTCACGCTTCTGGACGACGACGGCAACATCGACCTCGAGAACGACGCGGTTATCGAAACGCTGAACTTGTACAAAACCCTGGTCGACGCCTCGCCAGACGGCAACCTCTTCTGGGAGCAGTCGCGTGAGCTGTACCTGGCGGGTCAGGCCGCGATGATCGTGTGGTCGCCGTTTATCCTGGACGAGTTGGCGGGTCTGCGCGACGAGGTACCCGTCACCGCTGCTGAAGACCCGACCAGCGCCGATCTAGCCAAAAACACAGGTTTCGTAACCAGTATTTCGGGTCCGAGCAGCGAAGGTGGTTCGGGCTGGGCCAGCTCGAGCAATTGGGGCATTACCGTAGACGCCGATTTCGACGCGGCGGGGCAGTTTATCGAGTACATTATGAACGACGGCTACTTAACTTGGTTGTCGATGGCTCCCGAGGGCTTGTTCCCGGTGCGGAGCGGCACAGTGGACGCACCGAACAGCTTTACCGAGGGCTGGCAACAGCTCGAGGTCGGCGTCGACCGCAAAGCGCCCCTAAACAGCGTCTATCCGCAAGAGGTGATCGACAGTCTCTTGGCGGGGCTCGAGGTCGGCGACCGCTGGGGCTTCTCGCAGGGTCAGGGGGCGCTGGTTTCAGAGCTGTACGGCACCCGTGTGATGACCGAGGTGGTACGTCAGTTTACCGACGGCGACCTGACGGCTGAAGAGGCCGCCGCACAGCTGCAAGAACGTGTAAGCGCGCTTCAAGAATAGCAGCAAGTGGCTTGTGGCGAGTGGCTTGTAGCTTTTTCCCACTTGCCACTCGCCACAAGCTCTTCAGTCACAAACCGCCCGCCACAGACTAAGGGGAACTCCATGACCACACCGCCCCGACGCCGCAAGACGCTAGCCGCCCGCGAAGCGCAGTTGGCGTACTGGATGCTTTTACCGACATTTATCATCGTCTTCGCTATCGTGTTGTTTCCGGTACTGGCAAACTTCTGGATCAGCTTTAAGCCCGTCGGTCTCGCCGACCTGCGCGCCCCCGAACCGACCATCAGGGAGCGCGTACGTGAGGAGCCGGGAGCGCCCGGTGAACCGTTGACGGTGCTCTATCAGCTTCTCAACCGCTCGCAAGATACCGTCCTTCGCAACGTCGTTTTTACCGACACCTTGCCCGCGGGATTGACCTTGACCGGCGAGCCGCGGTGTGAGACGTCCGGGACCGAACTACGTTGCGACTTGGGCGACTGGGAGGGCGGATTTCGGGATGACCTGACGCTCAGCTTCACCACCACCGAGGCTTTTTTTAGCGCCGCCAGGGACGATGTAGCGGGGTTTTTGGAGACCACGCTCGAGGACGGTGAACCACGCGTCACCGCTCAGGCCACGAACGTTCTGACCAACTTCACCTTTACGCTCGCCAACTACCGCCGCTTTCTGGGCAGCCCCGAGTTTTTGCCGACGCTGCGCGTCACGCTTCTCTACACCGTTTTCGGGACGCTCGGCTCGATTTTTTTAGGCTTGTTCGCCGCGCAGCTCCTGAATGAAAAGTTCCGGGGTCAGGGTTTTTTACGCGGGCTCTTTTTGTTTCCCTACGTCGCGCCGGTTATCGCCGTCGCCTTTACCTGGGCCTTTTTACTCGACCCGCAGAGCGGCAGCGTCAACGCGCTCGGCGTCGAGTTCGGGCTTTTGCAAGAGTCGGTGAGTTTTTTAAGCGAACGCACCCTCGAGCTGAGCTTGTTCGGCTTCCCCTTCACCCTGCCGCTGGCGCTCACCGTCGTGATCTTGTTTGAAGCGTGGCGTTATTTTCCCTTTGCCTTTCTCTTTATCCTGGCGCGTTTTCAGGCTATTCCCGGCGATATGTACGAGGCCGCCGACGTAGACGGGGCCAGTCCGTTGCAAAAGTTCTGGTGGGTGACGTTGCCGCAACTCGTCGGTATCTTGTCGACACTTTTTTTGCTGCGGTTTATCTGGACCTTTAACAAATTCGACGACATCTTCCTCCTGACCGGCGGCGCAGCCGGAACAAAAACGCTGACGATTGCCGTGTACGACGAGGCGTTCGCCCGCGCCGACCTGGGCGCGGGGGCGGCGGCGTCGGTGGTGTTGTTCGTGATTTTAGGGGTGTTTATGGTGCTCTACTTTCGCTTTGCACCGGAAGGGGAATGAGGATGGCGCAGCTTACACAACCGCTGGCGGCGAACCGCATCCGTCCGACCCTCGGCGGGCTCGTCTCGGCAACCGTGATGGGGGCGCTCTCGAGCCTCCTCACCTGCGGTTTATGGTCGTTTTTGGCGGTCGTCGTCGGCAACGTAGAGGCGTCGCTACCGCTCAGCGGGACGCTTTTGTCGGGTGCCGGACTCGGGCTCGGGCTGGCTTTTTTTCGGCAGGGCAAAACGTCACCTTGGCCCGCCACGCTTCTCCTCGGCCTCACGGTCGGGGGGCTTTGGCTTTTGCTAAGCGGCGCGCAGCCTTTGGGTCTGGAACAGGTTCGCCCGTTCTGGGGCGTCGCCGCGTGCCTGCTGAGCTTCGTATTCGCCGCCATTCTCACCCGTTACGGTCTGCGCGACCTCGAGCTTAGCGCGCCCCGGCGCGACCTGTTTGAAACGCTCTTCCTGCGCGCGCTGCGGGCGGCTGGTTTCGTGTTTTTTCTGAGCGTGGTCATCTTCCCGTTTTACTTTATGGTGGTCTCGAGCCTTAAAGCGCGCGCCGCTCTGCTGCAAAAGCCGACCTATTTGGGCGTTGATCTGACGCGGGGTCTGCGCGACCTGCTGGTCGGCTACCGCGAAGTTTTGTTCACCTTCGACTTTTTGCGGTACATCGGTAACAGCACCTTCGTCGCGCTTGCCACGGTCGCCATCACACTGGTGCTGGCGATTCTGGGCGCGTACGCCGTCACCCGACTGAAGTTTCCGGGCCGCACCTTTTTGTCGCGGTCGATTCTCCTCATCTATATGTTCCCGGCGATTATCCTGGTGATTCCGCTTTACGCAATATTTACCCAACTGAGTTTGCGGAACACGCTGCCGGGGCTTCTCATCGTCTACCCCGCCACCACCATTCCGGTGGCTCTCTACATGCTGCGCTCGTACTTTCAGACGCTGCCCGCAGATTTGGAGGAGGCCGGGATGATCGACGGCTGTTCCCGGTTGTCGGTCATCTGGCGGATTACCCTGCCATTGTCGCTCCCGGCCCTCGCGTCGGTCGGTCTGTACGTTTTTATGATCGCCTGGAACGAGTTTTTGTTCGCCTTTATGTTTTTAGATACCCCCGCCATCTACACGCTCTCACGCGGGATGGTGGCGCTCAACTCGCAGGAGGTGCCGCGTCAGTTTCTGATGGCAGGCGCGGTCATCGTGACGGTACCGATCATACTGATCTTTTTCTTTTTCGAGAAGTATCTGGTCGGCGGGCTTACGGCGGGCGGGGTCAAGGGATGAGCACCGATCTGAGGGCCACGCTAAGGGCCGAAGCGCGGCGCGTTTTGCGCCAAAACGACACCGGCAGCTTCATCAAACCGAGTCCACACCAGTATCCGCACCAATGGAACTGGGACGCGGCGCTTATCGCTATGGGTCTGGCAACTTTCGACGTAGCGCGCGCACAAGCGGAGGTGCGTAAACTTTTGGAGGGTCAGTGGCGTAACGGGATGGTACCGCACATCTTGTACCACGGCGGCCCTTCGGACTATTTTCCGACCCCTGACTTTTGGCGGACGCAGGCAAACCCGGACGCGCCGCAAGTAGCGACCTCCGGGCTGACCCAGCCGCCGGTTTTAGCGACCGCCGTACGCGCTATCGTTGGTAGAGACAGAGATAAAGACGGGGGGCTCTTCGTCCGTGAGGTCTACCCCAAACTGCTGGCGTGGCACCGCTGGTTCAGGCGCGCCCGTGACCCCCACGACACCGGACTAATCGCCATCATCCACCCGTGGGAGTCGGGGATGGACAACTCGACGCGTTGGACGGAGGCTCTGGCGCGCGTTTCGCCCTCCGGCGTACCCGCTTATGGGCGGCGCGACCGCCAGCACGTCGCCGCCGACGAGCGCCCGGTAAGCGGCGATTACGACCGTTTTATGGCGCTCATCGGTCACTACCGCGACGCCGCCTGGGACTCCGAAACCCTCTACCGAAGCTCGCCTTTCTGCGTGCAAGACACCTTTACCAACGCCGTTTTGCACCGCGCCGACGAAGACCTGCTGTTTCTCGCCAAGTTGGTCGGCGAACCCACACAAGAGATCAGGAGCTGGCGGGAACGTACCCGGCGCGCCTTCAACACGCATCTTTGGGACGAAGACGCCGGGCTCTATTTCGACTTCGACCTGCGCGCAGGCCGGAACATTCGGGAAAATACCTGTGCGACCTTTGCGCCGCTCTACGCGGGCTTGTCCGACGACGCGCAGGCGGCGCGGCTGCTCGAGCATCTGCTCGAGCCAGACGAATACGCCCCCGACGACACCACCCGCTACTTTTTGCCCTCGGCGGCCAAAAACAGCCCCCACTTCGAGCCCAAACGCTACTGGCGCGGCCCGGTCTGGATCAATATCAACTGGTTGGTGGTAGAGGGGCTGAGGCGCTACGGTTACGCCGACCACGCAGCCGCGGTTACGGCGCATACGCTGGGGCTCACCGAACGTAGCGGGTTCGCCGAATACTACGACCCCCGTGACGGTGCGCCCTGCGGCGCACGCGAGTTTTCGTGGAGCGCGGCGCTCGTTCTTTTGCTCGCCTGACGCGCGCCGGGCGAAACGTACCCGTCCGGCGACCTCAACTCGGCGCTGCGTGGCAGGTCTGCGAAAGCCCGCCCCGTGGTCACATCGGCCCTAACGACACCTGATAGACTTGCGGGGATACAACGAACCGAAACCATTCTGCAACGACTTCGCCGACATCGGTTCCAAAAGGGAGAGCGACGTGAAACGAACTGGATTAGTGCTGTTTTTAACCACGGCGACGGTGCTGGCGGCGTGCGGCGACGACCCTGAAACCAAACCGCCACCCCCCCCGGCAGCGACGACCGTCGCAGAGGTGCTGGCAGCGGAGGGATTTACCACGCTCGCAGCCGCGCTCGAGACCGCAGGCCTGACCGAAACCTTGTCCAGGGCGGGACCGTTTACCCTCTTCGCCCCGACCGACGAGGCGTTTGCCAAGTTGCCCGAGGGCGCACTGGACGACGCCGAAGCGGTCGCCGAACTGCTCAGCTATCACGTCCTCGAGGAAAAGGTAAGTGGAGCCGACTTCGAGCCGGGTTTTTACACCACACTTCAGGAAAGCCCGCTCGCCGTCACCCTCGAGGGTGAAAGAGCCGACGTTACGCTGAACAGCCTTAGTACCGTCACCGAGGCCGACATCGCCGCGGACAACGGCGTGGTTCACGGCGTCGACACCGTTCTCAGCGTTCCCGAAGCCAGATTTGCCGCACCCTTGGCAGGTCGCAACGAACTCCCGCCGGTCGAAACCTCCGCCACCGGTCAGGTCAACGCGACCCTCGCAGACACGACGTTGACGATTTCAGGAACCTTTAGCGGTCTTACGGTCGCCGACCCCGGCGCACACATCCACGGCCCCGCCGACGTCGAGGCGACCGCCGAAGTATTGTTCCCGCTCGAGTTCAGCAATGAAACCGGCGAAATCAACACCACCATCGACCTCGCCGCCCCGGAAAATGTCGCGTTCGGACCCGCAGCGTTCGGGTATCTGCAAAACGGGTTTCTTTACGCCAACCTTCACACCGAAGAACATCCTGACGGCGAAATCCGTGGTCAGCTCCTCGCTACCGACGAGGTACCGACCGGCAACGCCGACTTTTCCGCCATCTTGAGCGGCGACGAAGAGGTTCCCGAGGTCACGACCGACGCTACGGGTACAGCCGCAGCTACGCTCGACGACGAAGGCGCGATCCTCTCGCTGACGGGTACGTATCAAGACCTGAGCGGCGCGCCCGTAGCGGGCCACATCCACGAAGCGCCTTATGACGAAAACGGCCCGGTCGTCGTTCCGCTTACCCTTACCCCCGACGAGACCGACCCCACCAGCGGCACCTTCGCCGTCGAAGCCGTTATCGGTGCAGGCGAACGCAACCTCGACGCGGCGACGCTCGCGGACAATGGTTACTACCTCAACATCCATACCGAAGTGAACCCCGACGGCGAAATCCGTGGTCAGCTGAGCGCCGCGTCGGAAGCCGAACCACCCACTCCAGCCCCGACCTCGAGGTAAGCTCTTAACCTAAACCGAACGCTAACCAAGCCCGCCTGACGAGCGGGCTTTTTCGTGTTTTGGGGTGGGTTGTGTTGGTGTTTGTTCTTTGTTGCTCTTTGAGGGGTGTTGTGAGCGGGTGGCTTGTGGCGTGTAGCTTGTGGGTTCGCCTTCCGAGTGTTTGAAGCCCCGCCGAGAAGCGTAGATCGGCGGTGCTCGAGGGACATTTTCGGCCCGTGCTATAACCACCTGATGAAACCCTTTGTCTTTGCCCTGCTGCTCCTGACCGCCTGCGCGCCCGCCCTCGAGCCCCAGCCGGAGCGCGCGCCCGTCATCCCCGGCGCGGCGGCCCGAACGCTCCCTTTCGGTGACTACCAAACCTATTACGAGACGCTCGGTGAGGGCGACCCGGTGGTTTTGGTTCACGGTATCGGGGGGGGCTCGAGCGTCTTTCAGTACCGCAAAAACGCCGCCGCCCTCGCCGCCGCCGGGTTCGAGGTCTACGCGCTCGACCTGCTGGGTTTCGGTCGGAGCAGCCGCCCCGAGATTCGCTACACCCAAGACCTGTTGACCGAACAGCTGATCGAATTTTCGGAAAAGTTACCAGCGCCCGCCGCCGTGGTCGCTAACGGTCTCAGCGCCGCGTACGCGGTTCGTATCGCCGCCGAACGCCCCGAACTCGTCGATAAACTCGTGCTTATCAGCCCGACGGGTTATGAACGGCTGGCGCGTCCGCAAAACGAGGCGCGCGTCGCCGGATTCAACCGTTTTCGCGGCGTCTTGGGGGGTATTTTTAACGCCGTACTGCTCGACCCCGGTACACAACGCTTTTTTCTGCTCGACGCTTATGCAGGGCCGGAGAACCTGACGCCAGAGGTTTTAAGCAGCTACGACGACAACCTGCGCGCCGACGACGCCCGCTGGGTGATCTTTTCGTTCATCAGCGGCAATTTGGATCAGGACGTGTCGAAACTCTGGCCCACGGTAGCGCAGCCGGTACTGATGCTCTGGGGCGACGAGGCGACGACCACGCCGATCGGTGACGCGCAGGACTTTATCGAAGCGCGGCCCCGAACGGCGCTGCTGCCGGTTCGTGGCACCAAGCTGCTGCCGAACGAGGACAGACCGGGAGTCTTCAACCGGGTGGTAACGACGTTTTTGCGTGACGGTTTGGATTAGGGTGCCGGGTTTAGCCGAAGCTCCCGTGTTTCCGATCTCCGGCACGCTGGGGTCGGGCAAAACATCGGTGGCGGGGGCTTCGATGCAGCACTTTCCGCGCGGATTGCACCTTCCCGTGGACGATTTCCGGGAGTTCGTCGTCTCGGGTCAGGCGTCCGTGTTCAGCTGGTCTGAGGAGACGGACAGGCAGTTTGCTCTAGCCAGAACCGCCGCTGTAGGGACGGCGACAAATTACCTGGACGCTGGTTTTGCCGTAGTTCTGGACGATGTGGCGTTTCCGGCTGAGACCGAGCAGGTTTACGCGACACCGCTCCCTGACATCCGTAAAGTGCTGCTCTTGCCGAGCCTCGAGACCATCCTGAAACGCAACGCCGAACGCACCCACAAACCTTTCGACACGGCGACGCTGACAGGCGTCATCAAAACCTTGCACGGGAGGTTCACCGAACAAGCGCAGGATTTCAGAGCGGCAGGCTGGCGCGTCATCAGCAGCAGCAAGTTGACGCTCGCCGAAACCGTGGCCCGCATCGTGGACGGCGCGGATCAGTCCAGCCGCTGAGATACAATCACTCAGATGCCCTCACAAACGCTCTACGCCAGCCGCCGCGCCGCCTCGTTCGGCGAGACCGTGTTCGCTACCTATACCCGTTTGGCGCAGCAGCACGGGGCCGTCAATCTGGGTCAGGGATTTCCCGATTTTGCGCCGCCGGAGTTCGTAGTGGAGGCGCTGCGTGAGGCTGCGGGTGGCGCTCAGCAGTACGCGCCGCTACCGGGATTGCCCGCTCTCTCGGAGGCTGTAGCGGTGAAAATGTCGGTTAGAGTGGGCCGCGACTTGGAGCCCGTCCCGAACGTGCAGATTACCGTGGGCGCGACCGAGGCGCTTTTTGCGGCGATGCAGGCATTTATCGACCCGGGCGACGAAGTGGTGGTGCTCGAGCCCTTTTACGACGCCTACCCCGCCGACGTGGTGATGGCGGGCGGCGTCCCTAAGTTCGTGGCGTTAGAACCTCAAGGCGACGACTGGGTACTGGATTTTGACGCGCTGGAGGCCGCGTTTAGCAGCAAAACCAAAGCGATCATCATCAACACCCCGAACAATCCGACCGGCAAGGTCTTTAGCGAGGCCGAACTCGACCATATCGTGGCGCTTTGCGAACGTTACGACGCGCTGATCGTAAGCGACGAGGTGTACGAGCACATCGCCTTTACGCCGCACGTGAGTATTGCAAGCCGTCCGGGGGCGTGGGAACGGACGCTTACGGTCTCGAGCATCGGCAAAACCTTTTCGGTCACGGGCTGGAAGGTCGGTTGGGCCGTCGGGCCGTCCACGCTCATCACGCCGCTCAGGAGGACGCACCAGTGGATTTCTTTCGTCGTAGCGACGCCCCTGCAAGCGGCGTCGGCGCGGGTGCTGGAGGAGGCCGAAACGAACGGTTACTACGCGGAACTCGGGGCACGCTTTAGGGCCAAACGCGACCTGCTGCTGGCGCAGCTCCGCAACACGCCGTTTCGGGCGCTCTCCCCCCAGGGCGGATATTTCATCGTCGCCGACAGCTCGGCGCTCGAGTTCAGCGACGATGTGGCGCTCTGCGACGCGCTCCCCGAACGTGTGGGGGTCGCGGCGGTGCCGCCGAGCGCCTTTTACTCGGACGCGCACAAACAGCTCGCCCGCCATCTCGTGCGCTTCGCCTTTTGCAAATCCGACGAGGCCATTCTCGAGGCCGGAAAGCGCCTGCAACGGCTGTGACGCCGCTCTTTCTAGTCGGGCTCACCGGCGTCGGCAAAAGCGCCGCTGTAGGCGCGCTTCAGCGTAGCGGCGTCCCGTTGACGCTGCTGCCTAACCGCCGCACCCTCGCCGACACGCTGATGATCCCCGACGTGCAGCGTGCGGCGGGCGAACCCGTGCAGGCTGTGACCGACCGCGTGGAACGTTTCGCGCTGACCTGGCGCTACCGGGAGCGGTATCCGGGCGGCGTCGTTCACGCGCTGGGTCGGTATCTGCAAACCGCGCCGCCTGTGGAGACTGACACCGTAGTATTCGACAATCTGCGCGGGCTCGAGGAGGCTCAAGCGGGCGTAAAGATGTTTCCGGGAGCGCGGTTTATCTTGCTCGACGCACCCCCACTAGTTAGAGTGTCACGGCTTGTCGAAAGGCGCGACGGCTTCGATCAGGTGTTAGCAACAAGGTTGAAGGATACGCCCTTTGACGAACAGCTCAGGTCGCTGAAAGGGTTTGATGAGATGTTTGATGCGTTTGATCTGGCGCTCGAGCTACAAGGAAGAGCCAAAAATGACGTTCTAAAAGCCGTCCGTATCATCATGAGCGAAGCCGAAAACTACGATATGAGCGCCGCTACTTCGTACCTGCGTGGGGAAAAAGACGCGGCGGGGCTTTTGCACCTGGACACCGCCGACCTCTCGATTGACGAAGTGCAGGCGCGTATTCGGAACTGGGTGTAGATGCCCCTGCTTGCGCGCGTTTCGACCCGGCCTTTCGAGCTGGCGCTTAGGGGCGCGCTCCGCTGGGGGGCAGCGGGCGAGCTAGGGCGGTTGGAGCACGTTCTGGTATCGGTGTTCAACGACGCCGAACACGTCGGCACCGCCGAAGCGCCCGTTCGCCCGACCATCTACGGTGAGACCGTCGCCGGAATTGAGGCGGTGATTCGTACGCAGCTGGCCCCGGCGCTCGTAGGGCTCGAGGTCACCGACCGCGCCGCCCAACTCGAGGCTCTGGCGCGACTCCCGAACAACGCTTGCGCAAGAGGCGCGCTCGACACGGCGCTCTGCGATCTGCGCGCGAAAGCGACGGGCCGAACTCTGTTTGAAGCGGAGAGGGGAAATAGGGAAAGGCTCCAAGTCAGTTTTATTCTGGGTCTCGGCCCGCTTCAAACCATGCTGGCTGAAGCTGCGCGTGTGTACGAACAGGGCGTCCGCGTGTTCAAGGTCAAGGTCGGACGGAGCGCCGCGCACGACGAAGAGGTGCTGGGCGCGCTGGGTCACCTTTTTAGCGGCGCGGGCGTTAGCGTTTACGCCGACGCCAACGAGAGCATAGACCCGGAGACCGCTGCAAAAGACCTCGCGCGTTTGGCAAAACTCGGGGTGATGTACGTCGAGGAACCGTTGCCGGTGCAGCTGCTGCGGGCTAGAGCGGCCCTCAAACGAGCCGAGATTTTGCCCCTGATCGCCGACGATTCGTGTTTTACCCTCGCCGAACTGGGGCGCGAGCTGGATTTCGACACCTTCGATATTCTCAACATCAAAACGGCCCGCACCGGGTTTTCGATCTCGCAAAAGATGCTGGAGCTGGCCCAAAATGCAGGTAAGGGCGTGATGGTCGGGTCGCAAGCGTCGGCGGGGCTCGGGACACTGCACGCCGCTATCTTTAGCAGCAAGGCGGGCGTTACGCACCCGTGCGAGCTGAGCTTTCCACTAAAGCTCGAGTCCGACATCTTAAGCGGCTCGTTCACTTTTGAAGACGGGTTTTTGGCCCTGGAAAACCTGAAAACCCTCTATCTCTCCCCTGAAGTTGCACCGACCTGAAATTTGCACCGACCTGAAAAACGCGCCGCAAAAGATTGGGAGGCAAAGATGAGGTAGGGTTTGTCCCCACCTCCCAACGGTTACAAAAGGTTTTACCGTTCCGAAACGTTTACCGGATGCGCGCTGCAAAATTTCCGGCAACCGGGACCCTTATGGAACAACCCCTAGCTCGACAGCCCCTCGAGCACCTCGAGCCGCCCCAACTCGCGTAACGACCCGCTCACCTCGTCTAAAAGCGCGAGACGGTTGCGGCGCACCGTCTCGTTATCGACCATCACCAGCACGTTGTCTAAAAAGGCGTCGAGCGGCGCTTTGAGCGCCAGAATGTCGGGCAGACCGGGCAGGTCGCCGAGTTTACCGACCGGGCCGCTCCCTAAATCCCACGGCTTCAGCTCTTGACGAACTGCTGCCAAAAGCTCACCGAGGGCCGCTTTCGCTGTCGGGATGGCCTCGTATAGCGGCTCTTCATATGGACTGTCGAAACGTCCGGGGTCGATCTCGGTTTCGGCGTCGAGGTTGCGCGCAAGGTTTGCCGCGCGTTTGTAGAGCCCCAGCAGGCTCCCGAACTCGTGTTCGCGGCTGAGCGCGGCGAGCAGATGGGCGCGCCTGCTCGCCGTCACCATAGGTGGGGTGTCGGCGGTGACGGCGCGAACCAGCGTCGCGGGGACGCCCTCGAGTTCCAGCAGTCCGGCGGCCCTGTCCCACACAAACGCCGTAACGCTCGAGACCGTTTCGGCAGTCACCTTCAGGTCGCCGTCCGTATACGCCGTGGCTGCTGCGCGGACGACCTCACCGAGGCCGACACGCCAGCCCTGCGCGTTTAGCGTGCGCGCCACCGCCACGCCGTCGCGCCGTAACCCGAACGGGTCGGCCGACCCCGTGGGGCGTTGTCCGAGCGCAAGAAAGCCGATGAGTTTGTCCAGTCGGTCGGCGAGCGAGAGCGCCGCGCCCGCCGCCGTCGCCGGGAGCGGGCCACCGGGCAAAACGGGACGGACGCCGTGCTCGAGCACCGCCGCGACCTCCGGCGGTTGCCCCTCGGCGAGCGCGTAGGCGCGTCCGATGACGCCCTCCAGTTCGGGCAGTTCACCCACCATCTGCGTCGCCAAGTCTGCTTTGTAGATCGGCAGCGCGCCACCCAGCGCCGCGCGTTCGGCGGGTTTTAATGCCACCAGGTCGGCGACGGCGAGCGCCGCTGTGTGGGTCCGCGTCACCTTGTCGGCCATCGTCCCGAGACCTTTGTGAAAACCGACGCCGGAGAGGCCCCACGCGTGTTGCGACAGCGAGCGGCTGAGGTCGGCGTCCCAAAAGAACTGCGCGTCGGATAAACGCGGGTTGAGCGCGCCCTCGTAACCGCGCTGCACGAGCGACCGTTCCGGTACGTCGTTGTTCGACACGCCGACGAAATAGGGGGCCAGCGTCCCGTCGGCGCGGCGCGTCGGGAAAAACCGCTGGTGGTGGATCATGGTGGTCGCCAAAATCTCTTCGGGCAGCGACAAGTAGCGTTCGTCGAACCTACCCAGAATGGCGACGGGGGTCTCGAGCAAATCCGCCACCTCTCCCAGCAGACCGGGTTCGCGCCACAACGTCAACCCTTCCGCCCCGGCAGCGTCCTCTACGGCTTTTAAGGTCGCGGCCCGGCGTGTGTCCGGGTCGGCGACGACCGACGCGCCCGCCAAAACCGCTTCGTAGTCGCGGGCGTGGGTCAGCTCGAGCGCCTGATCACCTAAAAAGCGGTGGCCCCGCGTCGTCCGCCCGGAGGTGACGCCAGCGGCGGCGACGGGCAGCGCGGCGTCGTCTAAAAGCGCCACGAGCCACGCCACCGGACGCAGAAAGGGTGTGTCGACCACGCCCCAACGCATTTTGCGCGGCGCGGGCAGGTCACGAACCAGCGCCCCCAAAAGTGGCGGGAGCAGCTCGGCGGCAGCTTCACCGCCGAGGGTTTTGCGGACGAAGACGTACGCGCCCTTGTCGGTCTCTTGCGTAAAAAGCGCGGACGCTTCGACGCCGTTCGCGCGGGCAAAGCCCTCGGCGGCCCGGCTCGGTTTGCCCGCCTCGTCGAAGGCGGCGCTCGCGGCGGGGCCGCGCTTGAGTTCTTCACGCACCACGCTCCGCGCCGCCAACCCCTCGACCAGCACCGCTAAACGGCGCGGCGTCCCGAAACTACGCACGCTCTCGAACGCCAGCCCCGCCGCCGTCAACCGTTCGGCGGCGAGGCGTTCCAACCCCGTTCGTCCCTGCAAAACGTACCAGCTCGGCAGCTCTTCGGTACCGATCTCAAAAAGTAGCGTCGCCACTACGCCGCCGCCGTTCGGGGTTGCGTCAGGCCGAGGTAGCGTTTGGCGGTGCCTTCGGAAAGCCGCCGCAGACGCTGAACGTAGTTTTGCCGCTCCATATGTGAGAGCACCCCTCGAGCGTCGAGCAAGTTAAACGCGTGCGACGCTTTCATGACGAATTCGTACGCCGGATAGATAAGGCCGAGTTCCAAAAGCCGCTGCGCCTCGCCCTCGAACGAGTCGAACAGCTGCCGCTGCAAAGGGGCGTTCACCTGCGTAAAGTTATAGGTACAGCTCTGCACCTCGAAATCGCGGCGCAGGTCGCCGATGGTGACGCCGGGCGCGTATTCGACCTCAAAACCGTGCGCGGCTCCCTGCAAATACATCGCCAGACGCTCCAAACCGTAGGTCAGCTCGACCGACACGGGGTTCAGATCGACGCTGCCGACCTGCTGAAAATAGGTAAACTGCGTCACCTCCATCCCGTCCATCTGCACCTCCCAGCCTAGCCCCCACGCACCCAAAGACGGCTGCTCCCAGTTGTCTTCGATAAAGCGGATATCGTGGGCGTGCGGGTCGATCCCGAGCGCGTACAAAGAGTCCAAGTATTGCTGCTGCACATCGGTCGGTGAAGGCTTTAGAAGAACCTGGTACTGAAAGAAATACTGAAAACGGTAGGGGTTCTCACCGTAACGCCCGTCGGCGGGGCGGCGCGACGGGGCGACGTAGGCGGCGCGCCAAGGTTCGGGTCCGAGCGCCTTAAGAAAGGTCGAGGGGTAAAAGGTTCCGGCACCGACCTCGGTGTCGTAGGGCTGCACGACCACACACCCACGTTCGGCCCAGTAGTGCTCGAGCCTGAAGATCATCTCTTGAAAAACCATGACTTACCTTTCTGATCGGCACCTGCCCGGCGCAGCACACCCGAAGAATTACAGGGCGCAAACCACACGGCATGAACGACTCATGAAGGTCACTTGAGTCTTTTGCCAGCGAAATCGGCGTAACGTTTGGGGGCGGTGGGATTAAAATACATATCAGGTCAGCGTACCGGGTACTCGGCAGGGCGGGCGAAGAACGTAATGGAAGACCTTCCCGACCCCCGTATGACCGCGTAGTATAACATTATGTATGACACGTTCTCGCCGCGTTTTTGCCGCACGGGTATAGAGCGCATGTTCCGCTTTACCGAGAGGGGCGACCTTTGAACCGCTACGACGACCGCGCCCGCCTGGTGTTTCACTTTGCCAGAGAAGAAGGTTCAAAACTCGGCCACGCCATGATCGGCCCCGAACACCTGCTCTTGGGCCTGATGCGTGAAGGCGGCAACGCCAGCCGCGTGCTAGCTGATTTCGGCGCGACCCTAGAGGGTCTGCGCCGCCAAGTCGAAGAGATGGTGGGCCGTGGTGACGGTCTGCCCCGCAACGAAACCGCCGCCATCACCCCACGCGCTCGCCGCGTGATGGAGCTCGCCGGAAGCGAAGCGCGGAGCCTCGGCTCGAACGTCATCGCTACCGAGCACATCTTGCTGGGCATTATCCGCGAGGGTGACGGGGTGGCCTACCGCATCTTGCAACAGCTTACCCGCGACGTCGACACGGTGCGCTGGCGTATCCTGGCCGCCGCCGACCCTAAAGCGCAAAACGAGGTCGTCAATACGCCCTTTTTAGACGAATACGCCCGCGACCTCACCAAAGAGGCGCGCGAGGGCAAGCTCGACCCGGTGATCGGGCGTACCGAAGAGATTCGCCGCGTGATTCAGATTTTGTCGCGCCGCAACAAAAATAACCCCGTGCTGATCGGTGAACCGGGCGTCGGCAAGACCGCCATCGTCGAGGGTCTGGCGCAGTCGATTATCGAGGGCCGGGTACCACCGAACTTACGCAATATCCGCGTGCTGTCGATCGACCTGTCGAACATCGTCGCCGGAACGAAGTACCGTGGCGAGTTCGAGGAACGTCTGCGGCAGGTGATCGAAGAACTTCGGAGCGCCCGCGTGGTGGCCTTTATCGACGAACTTCACACGCTCGTCGGAGCCGGGGGCGCGGAGGGTACCCTGGACGCCGCCAACATCCTAAAACCGCCGCTCTCGCGCGGCGAGGTGCAGGTGGTCGGCGCGACGACGACCAGCGAATACCACCGCTACATCGAGAAAGACGCCGCTCTAGAACGCCGTTTCCAGCCGGTGATCGTTTTAGAGCCCTCCCCCGAAGAGACGCTCGAGATCATGCACGGGCTCCGCGAACGCTACGAAACCCACCACGGCGTCGTCATCCCCACCCAGATTTTAGAGATCGCCGTGCGCTACGGTGAACGCAGCCTGCCGGGCCGCAATTTTCCCGATAAGGCCATCGACCTGATCGACGAGGCCGCCGCCCGCACCCGCCTCAACAAATCGCTAGGTTTTCCCATCCTGGAAGAAGACGACGGTACCCCCATCGTCAGCCGCGAGGACATCGAAGCGGTGGTGAACTCGTGGGGCGGCGTCTACGTCGATGACCAGGACGACGAAAAGCTGGCGAGTATCGAAGCCGAACTCCGCAAGTTCGTCGTCGGTCAGGACGGCGCGATCCGCTCACTCGGCGCAGCCCTGCGACGCGCCCGCGTCGGTCTCGGCGGACGCACGCGCGTCTCGGCGTCGTTTTTGTTCGTCGGCCCCTCGGGTGTCGGCAAAACCTTTTTAGCCAAACAGCTCGCCGTCGAACTCTTCGGTTCGGAGCGTTCGCTGGTGCGCCTCGACATGTCCGAATACCAGGAACCGCATTCGGTCTCCAAACTTATCGGCGCGCCTCCCGGTTATGTAGGCCACGAACAGGGCGGCAGGCTTACTGAAGCGGTGCGGCGGCAGCCCTTTTCGGTGGTGCTTTTAGACGAGATCGAAAAGGCGCACCCGGACATCTACAACGCATTTTTGCAGGTGATGGACGACGGGCGGATGACCGACGGTCTGGGCCGCACCGTCGATTTTCGCCGCGTCATCCTGATTATGACCTCGAACACCGGCTTTAACGTCGGCGGGCAGATCGGTTTTCAAGATGTCTCCCGAGACGTACAAACGCCCCTCAAACGCATCTTTACGCCCGAGTTTTTGGACCGTTTAGACGAAGTCATCTCGTTTGAGACCTTCGACGAGCACGGCATCTTGCACATTACCAATCAGATGCTCACTGAAATCCGCGAAGACCTGGGGCAACGCGATATCGAGGTCTCGTTCAGCCCTGAAGTAGCGACGTTTCTGGTTTCGAAGATGCCCAAAGGTGAATCGGCCCGCCCGATGCGCTCAGTTATGCGCGAGTACATCGAAGACCCGCTGTCTTTGGAGATTTTGCAGCAGGGCAGCGAAGAGCCTATCGTCATCGCCGTCGAGGACGGCAAGGTGGTGTTCGCGCGGCCAGTACCGATTGCCTGAGCGGGGTTTTACAGAGTCCCGGAAAGAGCGAGCCGTTTGGCTCGCTCTGATTTTTTTAGTGAGGGTTTACAGTGGGGCTCGAGTTCTTAATTTCCAGACGACGGACGCTAGAGGCAAAACCCGCCCACATCAGGGCTGTCGCAGGATTCGAGACCCGTCACCCTAACCTCGACCTCTGCACCGGGGCTGGGAACGGGCGTGTAAAACTCATTGATCAGGTCTCCCACAACACCCTCATCCCCCGCACCCGAAAACACCTCGACATCCAAAAAGTAGTCACCGTCTCGAGCAAAAACTGTTTCGGGGTCGCCCTCTATACGGTAAGCGAGGGGAAAGCTCACAATACTTTCAATCATTGTTTCAGCAACAAGCTCGATAGGGGCGTCTCCCAGAGCAGAAACAGAGTAGTAAAGCTGCACGACCGCGTGCGAGTCTTCAGTGAATACGAAGGCTTCCGGGTGAGTAAACGGTTCGTCTTGCACGTAAACGATGTCACCACCTACAAGCAGATCGGTATCATCCTGAGCGCCATCGGCTTTTTTGGTCACGGAAAAACTGAAAGCGCCGCCCGGCGCAAACTGGTCAATCTGGTTTAAGAGCACCACGTCAAACTGTGGTGGCGAACCTTCGGGAGCGTCGCCGCAAAACTCCCAAGTATCATCGTCCGAAAAAGCGGCAAAGGTCTCAGCGCACACCGGGGATAGCTGTGCGCTGAGACCTGGGGACGCTTGCGTGACGGGAACGCGAACAACGCCTGAGAACTTTACGGGAACCTTGTCGTCTAACCTAAAGGTACCGGAAACCTCGTAGCCATCTTCGCCAGGAAGACCTGCTTTAACCTCGAGCACCAACGAACGTCCATCTTTACTCTCGCCCGTCCAGGTTCCGCGCAGGATACGCGGGTCACTGCCAAAGTCGAGCGGTTCAGGTTCAACCGGGCCTTGCGTACAAGCACCCAGTACAACGAGGAGAAACGGCAGACACAAAGCGACCCGAGACCTGAACATATAACCTCCTGTGGTTTGGCTGGTAGCAGCTTACTCTCGAGGTCCTACACCCCCAAGCTTAACGAAAGCTTAAGGCTCCCCTAAAACGCCCACTCCCCCGCCGCCATCACCGGCTCCTCACCCCCGTCGTCACGGACGCCGGTAATCTCCGTTTCACCGGAGCCGATCATAAAGTCCACGTGGGTGAGTGAGTCGTTCAGGCCCACGGCTTGCGCCTCGTCGTCGCTCATGGTGGTGCCGCCCTCGGCGCAAAAGCGGTAGGCGCGGCCCAGCGCGAGGTGAGAAGCGGCGTTTTCGTCGAAAAGGGTGTTGTAAAACAGCACGCCGCTCTGCGAGATGGGGCTCGAGTGCGGGACCAGCGCCACCTCACCCAAACGGGTCGCGCCGTCATCGGTCGCCAAGAGACGCTTCAGCGCGTCCCCACCCTGCGCGGCCTTGGCATCTACCACGCGTCCATCCTTAAAAGTGAACGAAAAGTCTTCAATCAGCTGCCCACCGTACGAGAGCGGTTTGCTACTGCTGACGGTACCCTCGACGCGGGCGCGGTGCGGCGCGGTAAAGACCTCTTCAGTCGGGAGGTTGGCGACGAAGGTCGTTCCGGCGTCGTTTTGGCTCGCGCCGCCTTTCCAGACGTGACCGTCGGCGAGGCCCAGCAGCAGGTCGGTTCCAGGGGCGCGGTAGTGCAGCGCGCGGTAGCGGCGGGCGTTCAGGTGGGTTCGGCGGGCTTCCAACTCTGCCAGGTGCGTCTGCCAGTTCGCCACGGCGTCTTCGCTGTCAGCGCGCACCGCCCTAAAGATAGCGTCCCAGAGGAGCTCGACACGTTCTTCTGCGGGCGCGTCCGGGAACACCTTGTCGGCCCACGCCGGGGTCGCGGTCGCCGCCACACACCAGTTCACGGCGTCCTTCATGATCTTGCCCATAAAGGGTTTCAGGGCGGTTTGCGCGGCCTTTTGTGAAGCGGCGATGGCGTCGCCGTCCTGACCCTTGAGCAAGTCGGGGTCGTTGCCGGTAATCGACAACCTAGCGCCGTCGTCCTCGACCAGCTCGAGCATCCCCCGCGCCAGCCAGTCCGGATAAAATGAAAACGAGTCGCGCGGCGCGTACTTGAAACGCGCGAGCGTCACCGCGTCGTCGCTATAAAACGGGTGGACGTAACGCGCGCCGCGTTTGTAGGCGGCCTCGGTCACTTTAGCGAGCAGAGGTGAAGCCTCGAGGGGCGCGCTCGCCATGAGTTGCTGCCCAGCCTGAAGGTTGAGGCCGACCGCCACGATCAGGTCGGCGTAGCTGCTGAGTTTGTCGTCGAACGTCATGGTTGAGGTCATAGGTGGAGTCATGAACCGAGCATACCGCCGGGAAGCTGCTTTTGACCCCAGGGACACAGCGCCACCACGGGACAACGCGCGCACGCCGGGTTTCGGTAAAAGCAGCATTTCTGCCCGTGAAACATCAGGGCTTCGTGGTGGTCGTACAGGGTCTGCGCGTCCCAGCTTTCGGGCAAGAGAGCCCGCAGTCGCGCGTGGGCGGGGCCGGGGCTAATCTTGTCGGAAATCCAGCCCAGACGTTGCGCGACGCGGTGGTGGTGCGAATCGACGGGCAACGCGGGCATCCGCAAGCGGCTAAAGAGCAGCACCGCCGCGCTCGTTTTAGGGCCGACGCCAGGAATCTGCTCGAGCCACCTCTGCGCTTCGGCGGGCGACAGCTCCGCTAAAAAGTCCAGCGACAACTCGCCTCGAGCCGCCTGAACGTAGCGCAGGGCGCTCTGGATACGCGGAGCTTTTTGCTCGGGCCAGGTCGCCTGACAGATCGCCGCCTGAACCTCGGCTGTAGGCGCGTCCATCACCACCGCCCAGCTGCCGAGTTCGGTAAGGTCCGCCAGTGCGCGCCCCGAATCGGCGTTTTTGGTGCGGTGCGACAAGAGCGAGCCGACGAGTTCGCTTAGCGGGTCGGCGTCGCGGAAAAAGGGGAAGGGTGCGCCGTAGGCCGCGCCGAGACGCGCGTGAACCTCGAGCACCTGCTTTTTGATCTTCTCCATAAGCCAGTAAACAGCGCCGCCGCGCGGGACGCTGTAGAGCAGCCCCAGATTTGCGCCGGGCTTGGGCAGAAAACCTCTGCGCCAGACAGTCATCTATACAGTTGTATGGGCCGGACAGCCCTCAGCGACCAAACGTGAGAAAATTAGGTGTTTGAAACGTTTACAAACGGTATAAAGGTGGAGTCCAACCACGTCCCCTTCAGCGTCCTCGGCATCACCGGATAAACCGCCCACACACTCGGTTCGTGGCTGCCTAGCGTATGGCTCCAGCGGTCGCGCTAAGATGTGAGATATACGCCTAAACTCGAGAGGACGAAATGATATTTCATTTTTTATGACAATCAGGATTTTCAGTTCGGATCGGTGAGCACCACCTTCTGATCGACCCGTTTCTGACCGGCAACGACCTAGCGGTAGACGAACCCGGCGACTTCTCGCCGTCGCATATCCTGCTTACCCACGGTCACGCCGACCACTACGGCGATACCGAAGAGATTGCGAAACGCAGCGGCGCGACGGTGGTCTCGAGCTTCGAGATCGCCGAATATCTCGGCAAAAAAGAGATCGGCGCGCACGGCATGAACCCCGGCGGAAGCTTTACCTTTCCCTTCGGCAAGCTTAAATTTACCCCTGCCTGGCACTCGAACTCGCTGCCCGACGGCACCTACGGCGGAATGCCGATGGGTATGGTTCTGGAGGCTGAAGGCAAACGCGTCTACCACGCCGGGGATACGGCGCTTTTTAGCGATATGACGCTCCTTGCGCGCGGTGGCCTCGACCTGGCCTTTTTGCCCATCGGCGACAACTTTACGATGGGGCCGGACGACGCTTTAGAGGCCGTTAAACTGCTCCGGCCCAAACGGGTGGTGCCGATGCACTTCAACACCTTTCCGGTTATCGAGCAAGACCCGGAGGCGTTTAAGCGGGCGGTCGAAGCCGAAACGGACGCCGTGGTCGTGGTGCTCAGGCCGGGCGAAAAGCTCGAGCTGTAGCTTGACTCCTGACTTCGTTCCCGCAGGCTACCGCCTCGAGCGCCTTTTGGGTTCGGGAAATACCGCCAACGTCTATGCGGCGGAGCATCCCACTTTCGGCACCGTCGCGCTCAAGTTGCCTAAAAGCGAGCTGCAACGTGACCCGGTTTTGGGGCGGATGTTTGAAAACGAGGTGCAGATGACGACCGCCCTCAAACATCCGCGCGTGGTGAGGGCGTTCGAGGGCTACCCGACCGGCGCGGAGGCGTTTTTGGCGCTCGAATTTTGCGAGGGTACGCTGGACACGTTGGGGCTCGCCTTACCGCTGGAGACTGCGTACCGGCTCGTCCTCGACACCGCGCAGGGGCTTTTGCACAGCCAGCAGCGGCAGATTTTGCACCGCGACGTCAAACCCGCCAACGTTTTCGTCAGGGACGGTCGGGCCAAGCTGGGTGATTTCGGGACGGGCGCTTACCTGAGCGGCGTGTTCGGCGCGGCGCAAGCGACCGGCAAGGTCGGCACCGCCTTTTATATGGCCCCGGAAGTCTTTCAGGGCAGACCCGCCACTGTCAAAAGCGACGTGTACAGCCTCGGCGTCCTGGCCTATGAGGTGATCGGCGGCGAGCGTCCCTTCGACGGTCAAAATGAAGGCGAACTGATGCTCGCTCACAGTTCGGCGGTACCGCTCGCGCTCCGGCAGCACCGCCCGGAGGTCGATCTCAAGGTCAGCCGCGTCGTCGCCAACGCCATGTCACGAACCCTCGAGCGCCGTTTCGAGAGCGCCGAAGCCTTCGTTACCGCCTTTGCCGAGGCTACCGGCCTGCCCCCCACCGACGAGATCGCCGAAAGACCCATCGGGCGGGCAGGCCGGGTTAAACAAGAAGAAGCGCCCGCGCCCGAAAAAGCCCCACGGTTCGGCTGGTTCGGTCGCAAGCGTTCGTAACGCCGGGAGAGTTGTGCAGTTGGCGAGTTAGAAAAACGCGCGGGCTCCTGTAGGGAGATAATTAGAGGGCGTGACAGGCTTTCTACAAGACGTTGCTTTATGCAGTCCTCGAAGCAGGTCTGATGAGTGGTTGGGTTGGGCTCGAGTCCCTACAACACGCGTTCGCCGACGTTCTATAGCAACTGCTACTCCCGCACTGTGGATCGCCTCGAGCCCGAATACCTACATGACCTGAAGTAACGACAAAACGCCGCAACCGAAGCGCGGGCAGGCTCGAGATTTTCGCGCCGCGCACGTCAAGCCGCCTACCCGCCGAGCCCAGGTCGGCGGTGTATACTAAAGTCGGAATGAGTCCTAGATTGGGCTCGAGCACAGCCCCTTTCCCCGTCCACATTTTTGCGAGGTGCATATGAGTCAAACGCTGGAAATCCGTAACCTTCACGCTGCCATAGACGGCGAGCCGATCTTGCGCGGCGTCAACCTGACCGTCCCGAGAGGCGAAGTTCACGCGCTGATGGGTCCCAACGGTTCGGGTAAATCGACGCTCTCGAAAGTCATCGCGGGCGACCCGGTCTACGAAGTCACAAGCGGCGACGTTTTAGTCGACGGCGAGAGCGTCCTGGAGATGGAGCCCGACGAGCGCGCCCGCGCCGGAATCTATCTCGCGTTTCAGTACCCGGTCGAGGTTCCGGGCGTGTCGATGGCGAACTTTTTGCGTTTGGCGCTTAACGCCCGCCGCGACGAAGACGACGAAATCGGCGTGATGGACTTTTACAACAAGGTGCAGCGCGCCGTTCAGGAACTCAACTGGGACGAAAACATCTTGGAGCGTTATCTCAATCAGGGTTTTTCGGGCGGCGAAAAAAAGCGCAGCGAAGTGTTGCAGATGCTCGTGCTCGAGCCCCGTTACGCACTTCTCGACGAGACCGACTCGGGTCTGGACGTAGACGCCCTCAAGGTCGTTTCGCAAGGTGTCAACGCGGCGCGCGGCCCCGATTTCGGCGCGCTCGTGATTACCCACTACCAGCGGCTGCTCAACTACATCGTCCCCGACCGGGTTCACGTGATGTACAAGGGCCAGATTATCAAACAAGGCCCCAAAGAGCTGGCGATGGAACTCGACGAGCGCGGTTACGACTGGATTCGCCAGGAACAAGAAGCGGTCGGGGCGTAAATGTCCAGCGTCGTAGCACGTCAGGGAATGCTCGCAGGAGCTGTGATGCTCGTGTGCGCCGCCTGCGCGCCGACTACCTATACAAAGCCCGGCAGCAGCCAGAGCCAGAGCGAACGCGACTTGAAGGTTTGCAGGTTGGAGGGTGCCGCCCGTGTTACCGAAACCCTGCCCCGCTTCGAGGATTACCGCGTCGAAGTCTCTGCGTTTGCGCCGGGACCGTACGCGCTCGAGACCCGAATGCGTTTTGCAGCTCAAGACGCCGCCGAGTCCAGATACCGCGCGTATTTCGATGAACAGGTTCGCGCCTACGTTGCGCTCTGTATGGAGCGCAAGGGCTACCGTTCACAACACCCCCAACCTCATCCTCAAGGGAGACACCATGTCTGACACTAACTTGCAAGGAATGCAGCACGAACGGCAGTACGAGTTCAGTATGCCGGAAAACTACTTTTTCCGCTCGGAAAAAGGTCTGAGTCGCCGCGTTATCGAGCAGATCAGCTACCACAAGAACGAGCCCGAGTTTATGCTCAAGTTTCGGCTCAAAGCTCTTGAAATCGCCAAGAAAAAAGGCCGTCCCAAGTGGGGGCCGGACCTCAGCCACCTCAATTTCGACGACATCTACTTCTATATACGCCCGCAGGACAAGGCCGGTAGCAACTCGTGGGACGACGTACCCGAAGAGGTCCGCGAGACCTACCGCCGTCTAGGAATTCCTGAAGCCGAGCAGAAAGCTCTGGCGGGCGTCGGCGCGCAGTACGAGTCCGAGATGGTCTACCACTCGCTTAAAGAAGAGTGGGAGAAAAAGGGCGTGATCTTCGCCGATACCGATTCGGGATTGCAAAAGTACCCGGAACTCTTTAAGGAGTACTTCGCTACCGTCGTACCGCCCGAAGACAACTACTTCGCAGCTGTGAACTCCGCTGCTTGGTCGGGTGGGTCGTTCGTCTACGTTCCGGCAGGCGTCGAGGTCGATGTGCCGTTGCAAGCGTACTTCCTTATCAACGCGCAGAGCATGGGTCAGTTCGAGCGCACGCTCATCATCGGTGAAGAAGGCTCGAAGTTTCACTACATCGAGGGCTGCACCGCGCCGACCTACAACTCGGATTCATTTCACTCGGGCGTTATCGAGATCATCTGTAAAGAGCGCAGCCAGGTGCGTTACTCGACCATTCAGAACTGGTCACACAACGTCTATAACTTGGTCACGCAGCGCGCCCTGGTCTACAAAAATGCGTCGATGGGTTGGTTAGACGGTAACCTGGGCTCGAAAGTCACCATGAAGTATCCGTCTTGCTACCTGATGGAAGAGGGCGCGCGCGGTGAGGTGTTGTCGATCGCCTTTGCCACCAAGGGTCAGCACCAGGACGCAGGCGCAAAGATGGTTCACGCCGCGCCCAACACCAGCAGCAGCGTCGTCTCGAAGTCGATTTCCAAAGACGGTGGGCGCAGCTCGTACCGTGGTCTGGTCGAGATTCACGAAGGTGCGACCGGCGCGCGCAGCAACGTCGAATGCGACGCGCTGCTCCTAGACGACACCGCCAAAACCGACACCTACCCGTACATTCAGATCAACGAAAAAACCGCGCACGTCGGTCACGAGGCGTCGGTCTCGAAACTCAACGACGAGCAGATTTTCTATCTGCAATCGCGTGGCCTGGAAGAAGCCGAAGCCGCCGCCTTGATCGTCCGGGGTTTTTTGGAGCCGGTCGCCAAAGAGTTGCCGCTCGAGTACGCCGTCGAGCTGAACCGGCTTATCGAACTCGAGATGGAAGGTTCGGTCGGCTAACCGGCCCGCGCTCATGGCAGACACACTTCAAACGCCTGACACCCATCGGTATCTTGTCGACGCTGATGGGAAACGCACGCACGTCTTGCTACCGGTCGAAGCGTACGAAGAGCTTCTCGAAGAGGCGTGGCATCGGCGCGTTATCACTGAAAGACGCGGTGGGGAGACCGTATCGCTTGAACAAATGAAGGAGCGTCTAGGTCTTTAATAGCCTATACGCTCCACCTCGATAAACGTACAGAAAAAGATTTGCAGGCGTTACCCGGGGAGGTTCAGCGGCGCGTGCTGGGCACGTTTCTCAAGTTACAGGAGAACCCCGGCACGGTTTCCAGTAAAAAGCTGGCTGGTGAAGATAGTTACCGTATTCGTGTCGGTAGTTACCGGGTCGTTTACGACGTGGATACGGCGAAGCAAAAGATTACCGTGCTTAAAGTCGCTCACCGCAAAGACATATATCGACTTTAGGACATGACGACCTTTATGGCCTGCCAGCTCACCACCCTCTCCACCCGCCCCCAAACCCTACTCGAGCCCCAGCAAGAAAGGACCCTATGAGTTTGACCCAGACCATCTCGCCCGCAACCGTCGAGGAACTCTCCCGGCGTTACGACGAACCCGCGTGGCTCGCCGACGAACGCCGCGCCGCGTTTAGCAGCTTCGAGGCGCAACCCTACCCGACCAACCGTGACGAACAGTGGCGGTATACCGACATGAAGCGGTTCGCGCTAGACGGCCTCGAGCTCGTGTCTGCGCCGACCGACAAAAGCGTCTCGAAACGGATCGAAACGCGTATCAACGACTCCGACGCCGAGGGCGTGCTGGTCTACAAGGGTGGCGAAGTCGTTCTCCGCGACTCGAAGATCAAAGAGGCGGGCGTTATCTTTACCGACCTCCGCACGGCTCTCAGCGAGCACGAAGGCTTGGTTAAAAAGCATCTTTACAGCGTCGTCAACGCGGCGGGGTCGAAGTACACGGCGCTGAACGCGGCGGTGTGGCAAAACGGTACCTTTTTGTTCGTTCCGAAAAACACCGAGGTCGAACTGCCGCTGGGCGCGTTTTATTCGGCGGACGCGGGCGGTCTCAGCGCGCCGCGTACGCTTGTAGTGCTCGAGGCGAACGCGCGCGCGACGTTTATCGACGAGTACACCTCTGAAGAGTTCGGCGAGCGTCTCTTTAACGTAGGCTCGGTCGAGATTATCTTGGGTGACGGAGCCAACTTGCGGTACGTAAGCCTACAAAACTGGAGCCGGACGGTCGCGCAGATCGACCGCATCAAGGCCCGGCTGGAGCGTAACAGTCGGCTCGAGTCTCTTACAGTCTCTTTGGGCGCTGACGCCGCCCGAGCCGAAGTCGAGTGTGAAATGGCTGGTCCCGGTTCCGAATCCGAAATGCTAGGGCTTTACTTTGCCGACGACCAGCAGCACTACAATCAGTACACCTTGCAGCATCACGCCGCCGACCACGCCCACAGCGACCTGCTTTTTAAGGGCGCGCTCCGGGACGGCTCGAGGGCGGTTTATTCGGGCATGATCAGGGTCGACGAGGGCGCGCAAAAAACCGACGCCTACCAGACCAATCGCAACTTGCTCCTCGATTCGGAGTCCGACGCCGTAAGTATTCCGCAGCTCGAGATCGGCGCGAACGACGTGCGCTGCTCGCACGGTTCGACCACCTCACCGGTTCCCGAAGACCAGCGTTTTTATTTGACCTCACGGGGTCTTTCACCCGAAGTTGCTGAGCACGTGCTCGTCACCGGCTTTTTGCACGAGGTCACGAGCCGCGTCACACTGCCCAAAGTCGCCGAGTACGTCGAACGCATCGTCCAGGCCAAACTCGGCGTTCCGGGTGTAGATGAAAAGCTTTAGGAGAGTGATGCGTTCCGAGTTCTTGGTACCGAGTCAAAAACCTCATGTCTCGGTACTCGGAACTTACTGATATGACCGACCTTACCGACGTCGGCGCGGTCGCCGACTTTCCCGAAGGCACCATGCACCCCCTCGAGGTCGCCGGTGAAGCTGTTTTGCTGGTACGCCAGGAGGGGAATTTTTACGCCCTCGCCGACCGCTGCACGCACCGCGAATATCCTTTGCACACCGGCGAACTCTTAGACGGCGCGGTCAAGTGCGAGTGGCACGGCGCGAAGTTCAACCTCGAGACCGGTAAAGGGACGATTCCAGCGATCAAAAAGGTGCGCCTTTACGGTGTTCACCTCGAGGGCGACCGGGTGCTGATCTCTTTGCAAAAGCTGTAACGCCGGAACGAGTCTGTAGGACAGCCTAATGTCACGGACGCGCCGAAATTGCTAGCGTACCCACTGTGAGGTCGCCTTTTTGCCCGCTCAGGCCAGTCTCGTGTCCGCATTTGCGCGCGAAGACGAGAGCGTTAGGTCGGAGAGTCGCCCCCAACCCCCGCCGAGTCTGTTAAACTCGGCGCTAGAAAAGAGGTGTCGATGAAAAAAGTTTTTCTTACCTCCGTAACCGCCCTGACCCTGGGTGGAGCCTTCGCGTTCGCCCAGGACAGCTTTCCCGACGTGCCTTCGGACTCGTACGCCGCCGACGCAGTAGCTCAGCTCGTCGAGCTAGGCATCGTCAACGGTTTTCCCGATGGAACCTTTCGTGGTAACGATCCGTTTACCCGCTACCAGGCCGCGCTCGTCGTCAGCCGTCTTTTAGACGTCATCGAAGAGAACTCGGCGGCGGCCGGGGCGCTCAGCGAAGAGGACTTGGCGACGGTCAACAACGCGGTCGCCGAACTCTCGAACGAACTTACCGCCCTGAACGACCGCGTGGCGGCGCTCGAGTCTGCGCCTCCCCCCGCCGTCCCCGGACTCGGCGCACTCGAAGAGCGTCTGACGGCGCTCGAGACAGCGCCGTCCGGCGACCTCGCCGAGAGCTTCACCGCGCTCGAAGGCCGGGTAGCGGCGCTCGAGCAAGCGCCCGCCTCCTCCGCAGGTGGTGACGAAGTCACGGCCCTGCAAGGGCAGGTCTCGGCCCTTACCCAGCAGCTCAACGACCTTCAGAGCCAGCTCGAGTCGTCGGGAACGCCTCCAGAAGACACCGCTGAAGGTATGGACACCGAAGACGCCGCCGCAACCCCCGAAGAGCCTGACGTCGATTTAGGCGAGGCGCTCGCTGCGCCCGCAGCCGTCGCCCTCAGCGGCGAACGCGGCAAGTTCTACCTCGGCGTCGGTGGTTTTTACGAGATCGGGTATGCGAACACCACCAACAGCGGCGAAGGAACGTTCGGTTTCTTAAGTGACGTCCGGATTCGTCCCCGCGTAACTCTCGGCGTCGACGATATCGTGTCGGGTTTCGGCCTCCGCGCCTCCGCCGATTATGGGCGTCAGTCGCTTATCGACGCCGGCTCGCTCGCCGCGTCCGGACACCTTACCTACACGCTCGGCAGCTCGGTCGCCAGCGGTTACCTAGGCGTCGGGGGTGGCTACCAGTTCAGCGACCTTATTTTCGCCTCGGGGGTAGACGAGAGCATCTTTGCCGGTGCGCTCCTGGGCGCTGAGTTCGGCAACGGCCCGTTGACCTTTTTTGTCGAAGGAAACGTCGACTATTACTTTAGCGATACCGGCGTCGTGGGCTATGAGCAGCTCTACCCGACGGTCGCAGTAGGACTTAACCTGCGTCCGTAAGGGCCGTAATAGCAAGAGATTTAACAGTAAGCAATGTAACGAGCTGTATTTAAGACCGAAAGCCCCTCGAGTGAGGGGCTTTTCTTATGGCTATTTTCAGGAGGAGTGTGGAAATTTTGCGGAAGCTGCGCCGAAGGCCGACCCGCACTGCGTTGAGATTCACTTCTCGAGAACCCTACTTAGTCTCGTGACGAAAGCAAGAACACCCGAAGAACCCAGAGTGCCGGTAAAAATCCGCTCGTCTGATAAAACTCACCCGACGAGCGCTCCAGTCAATCGCCGAGTTCGTCTCTCGCTCAGTTGATCAGGCCAGAACGTCCGCAGCGTCTACCTGCGCGGCGACGTTGCCGCGGACACGCTCGGTGTGGCGGGCCGGGAGGCGTTCGGTGAGCGACAGCGCGTAGTGTGACACCTGGGTAAGGTTCTCGTGGACACCCTGACGCAGACAGAACTCGCCGCTGTCGACGCGGCTGACGAGGTGAAAGGGAGCTTCGCTCAGCAGGTTCAGAATGCCCAGCACCTGGTCTCTCGACATTTCAGAATCGATCATCACGTCCTCGAGCAAAAATACCGACGGCGCGCGCAGCGCCACGAGGCGTTGCAGTACCGACGAGAAGTTGCCGCGGCTGTCGACGCGTTTTTCGACGGTGCGTTCAAAGCGCCGCAGCCCCTCCTCGAAAAGTCCATCGCGGGCGAAGTGGGGCTCGAGGTCGAAGGGGCTCATCGGCACCGCTCCGACCAGATCGAGCGCGCGCTCTACGCCCGCCCACGACCAGAGCGTCGCTCGAGCCTGAACCGCCGGAGCCTGCAACCGGAGCAGATCGTGATGCGCCCCGAAAACCGCCAGATAGGTAACGCCGAGTTCGCGTCGGCGAGCGAGCAGCTTCGTCCAGTCGAGGCGAGCACCGTCGCCGAGCAGCTGAACCAGCACGCTGTAGTGCCGCCGCCCCAGCTCGGCGTGGGCCAACAGCTGCATATAGCTGCGCGGCTCGAGGCGAAATCCGAACGTCTCCAGTGCGCCGCGCAGCTTGGTATGCAGCGAGCCGTCGCTGGGCGCGGCCGCGCCGCTGTGATCCGGCCCGTCTTCGGCAGGCCGCGCCGCGTAGGTCGTTACCGTCGCCCGGCGAGAAGATGTTCCGGAGGACGCAGGGATTTCGGCGGGCGCTTCGGTGACGAACTGCCAGCGCCCCTCGTACTTGCTCAGGCGACCGTCTTGCCGCAGCACCCTGGCTACGTCGAAGTCGGCGGGGAGATCGCTGAAAAGCGCCCGAATCTCGCGTTCGGAGAGCGGCGCTTGCTCGACCACGCGGTCGACAAAGGTACGCTGCACGTCGGCGCGGGTGTAGTCGGCGTGGCGTGGTCGCGCGGTCGGGGTCAGCGTATACGCCTCACCCTCGCGGCGGATCAGCAGCAGGTCGTTGGGCTCGAGCGAGTAGCGTTTATAGAGCGGCCCCAGACCGCCGACGGTAAGCGCGTTCATCAACGTCAGCTCGACGGTTTCGCCGCTGTGAGCGTCGGTGACTTCGACGCTGCCCTCGCGGGGGAAAAGCTCTCTGGCGGAGGGCGACAGGAACATACGACCGCTTTTTAGGCAATTTCGGGTGATGTGATAGGTGTAGGTATCGGACACAGCTCACCTCTTCAGCGCCAAAGGTCAGGCGCGGGCGCACACAGGATGTAGAGGAGAGTCTACCAGAGACCCCAAGGCAGTGTGATGAAGTTCACGGAGCAATAACGAACGGTTTGAGGTTGTTCCCACCGATTGTTGCGAGCAGGACGCGTTGCGTTTTGTAGAGTCTCGAGACCCGCACGAATAGGGCCAAATCAACCAGACCGGTTTTCGGAATACGGAAGACACTAGTCCAGCAGCTGCCAGCGCCCGAAAGGTGAACAGCAAACCAAGGGCAGTTCTGAAAGACGGGCAACCCGAGTTCCCCAACTGCTCGGTTCTCTCCGTCTAAAGACCCGACGCCGAGCCCCTGTTCCCAGCCCTTACTCCCCCTCGAGGCGAAACTCGTCGGGATGAAACGCCGGACTGACGATACACGACACGAGCGTCGCTTCCGGGCCGTCGTTTTTGGTGGTCTGCCAGACACCGGGCGGGACGAGCACTTACGGGTGTTCGCCGCTCCCGACTCCCGGCCCGAGCCGAACCGCCCAGCGTCACGGTAAGCGGGCTGCCCAGATGGTAGAGCCACAGCTCCGCCGAAACGACCACGTGCCAGCGCGACACCTCGCCGGGATGGAGCAAAAAGTAGATGCTCGAAGCGCTCGCCCGCGCCCCCGAATACCGCTCGCCCAAAATTGCCTGCGGCAACACCACCTCGGAGCGCCACAGCTCGCGGTAGTAGCCCCCTTCGACGTGAGGCTCCAAACCCAGCTGCGCGACCAGCGGTGAACGTTCAGGTGACGACGCCATACTCACTTTATGCGTAAAACTAAAACCCTGCCGGGGTTCGGAGTCACCTGACCACCGAGACCCCCGACCGAGTTCTTTCCACATTCCAGATACATCGGCAATTCCACAAAAAGCTGCACAGTTTCTCCGCAAGCGTCATCCCTCAAAGTGAGTAGTGCGTAGTGCAAATCAGCTGAGACCTGCCGACACGCCACTAGCGGCGGTGATGACCGCCGAAAATCAGCACCCGACGTTTGCGGGTCTGAGCTTGGGTAGGTGTAGCCAGGGCAGCAGCCTCAGATACGGCTGGCGTCTGCTCCTCCGGCTTCTCCGGGGCTGCCGCACCGTCACTTCTGGCACCGTCACCTCTAGTAGCGTCACCTCTAGTACCATCACTGCGGGCGGCCCCACGTCGGCCTCGGCCTGTACCACGGGGGCTCCGAACCTCGCGGCGTGAGGCGTCTCGGCCTGAGTCCAGCTCACCCTCGAGGTCGCCTTCATCTTCCGGGTGGGCGTTTTCCGAGTCGGCGTTCAGCGCCCCCGCGTGGCGTTCCGGCCCCCGGTCTTTGGTCGGGCGCGCGACGCCGTTCGACGCGCCGCCAGCGGCGCTGAGCGGTGTTTTGAGGTGGCGGGGGGCGCGCTCGAGCTGCGGTTCTTCTTCGGGTTCGTCGGGTACTTCGGCGCTGCCGGTGCCGAGGTCGATCTGTCTGATGGTCGGGTTGGCGCTCAGGATTCGCACCTCCATCCGGCCCCCCAAACGAAACTTTTTCTTGCTCGATTTGCCGAGCATCATCATCTGCTCTTCGATATACATGTAGTAGTCGTCGTCGAGTTGCGAGACGTGAACAAGCCCCTCGACGCCGTTTGGCAGCGCCACGAAGATACCGAAATTGGTGACGCCGGTAATCAGACCGTTAAAAACCTCGCCGCGGTGCTCTTTGGCCCAGCGTGCGTGGTAGTAGCGGGTGAGGTCGCGTTCGGCGTCCTCGGCTAAACGCTCGCGTTCGCTGGTGTGTTCACCTAGACCCGGAAAATCGCTTTTAAGGCGAGCCTTGAGCGTCGGTGACAGCCGGTTTTGCAACGACGCCCGCAGGACGCGGTGAACGACCAGATCGGGGTAGCGGCGAATCGGTGAGGTGAAGTGCAGATAGTGCTCGAACGCCAGACCGAAATGCCCCAGGTTGTCGGCGCTGTAGCGCGCCTGTTTAAGTGAACGCAACAAGAGTGTGTTGACGAGCTGCGCTTCGGGTTTTCCGGCGGCCTCACGGATGATGTTTTGCAGGTCTTCAGGTTCGACCTGCGTCATGTCGAGCTTGTACCCGAGCCGCCCCAGATTGCCGACCAACGCCTGAATTTTGGCTTCGCTCGGGTCTTCGTGAACGCGGTACAACGCGGGGATGTCTTTAGCGGAAAGCTCCTGCGCCACCAACCTGTTCGCCAGGAGCATCAGCTCTTCGATGAGTTGCCGCGCCTGATTGGGCCGAACCGGGGTGACGTTCAGCTCGCCGTCGGCGGTGACGTCGACTTTGGCTTCGGTAAACTCGAAGTCGAGCGCACCCCTGGCCATCCGCAGCTCGCGCAGCTTTTGGGTGAGTTTGAGGAGTTGGGTCAGGTCGCGCCCGAGCTTGCTTTTGCCTTTGGGGAGTTTTTCACCGTCGGCGAACGCCTGCACCTCGTCGTAGGTCAGGCGCGCGTCGGAGGTGATGACGGTCTCCTTGACCTCCATGCTCTTGACCTCGCCATCTTTGGTCACGTCGGCGAAGACCGACAGGGTCAGACGCGGCTCGCCCTCGACGAGCGAGCAGATGCCGTTCGAGAGCGCCTCGGGCAGCATCGGCAAAACCTCACCGGGCAGATAGACGCTGGTCGCGCGCTCTTTGGCCTCGGAATCGAGACTGGTGCCTTCGGCGACGTAGTACGACACGTCGGCGATGTGGATACCGACGCGCAAAAGGGCGGTCTTGCCCTTGCCGATCCGCTCCAGAGAGATAGCGTCGTCGAAATCTTTAGCGTCCGCGCCGTCGACGGTAAAGGTATTGACCTCTCGCAGATCGGTACGCCCGCTCATCATCTCAGGCGATACGGCGTCGGGGACGGCCTCGGCTTCAGCCAGCGTTTTGGCGTCGAACTCGTCTTTAAGGTCGAACTTGACGATCACCGCGCGCGTTTCGATCTCGGGTGAGTCGCCGTCACCTAAAGATTCCTCAAGTTCACCGAAAGGTTCTTTTTCACCCGAGTCTTCGGGCCAGATAATCTTGACGACGATCCGTGAACCCGCCTCGAGCTTACCCACCGAGTCGGGCAAGAGCAAGATGCGTTCGCGCAGGCGGGGCGAATCGGGGCGCAAGATAGCGTAGCCGCGCGAATACTCCAAAGTACCGACCACGCGCTCGTGCTTGCGTTCGACGACCCGGACGATCTCACCCGAAGGCCGCCCGCCCGCCTGCGTGTTCGGACGCGCCAGCACCCGGTCGCCGTCCCAGGCACCGTTCAGGCTTTCAGCGGCGATGAACAGGTCTTTTTCGCCCGCGTCGCCGTCCAGAATCACAAAGCCGTACCCGCCCGAGGTCACTTGCAGGCGTCCGGGCCGCAGGTTCATCTCCTGCGGCAACCCGTACGAGCGGCGGCGGGTACGAATCAGCCGCCCCTCTTCGACCAGCGCGCCGAGTTCGCGGCGAAGGTCGTCCCGGTTGCCGAGTTTAAGCTGCTTCTGGACGTCCTGAAGATGCCAGGGTTTTTCGGGATGTTGCTGAAAAAACGTATAGAGGTGTTCGCGGTTGATATCGCTCATCAAAGGGTATTCTAGCGCGCTTCGGGCCGCCGGGGGCCACTTTGCCGACCGTACGGTGGTTTGGGGGCTCGAGACGACTTTTCGCACAACTCAAACCGGGACGTTTCGCCCCGACGTGGCAGCCGGACTGTTAAGATAAAGCCATGAAGCTTTCCAAACGCGCCTTCGTGAACGTCCTGTTCGCCGCTGTGCTCGTCGCCGCGCTCGCCGCCTGCGGCCCCGACACCCAGGAAGATTCAAGTACTACCCTGGACGGCGACAACAACACCCAGACCGCCGGGGTCATCGTTCCCCAGGAGGGGATCGGTACCCGCGTCAGCTCCGCCGAGGTCGCCGCCGCCAAAGCGCGTCAACCACACCAGTACGACGAGGCCAGACCGCTGAGTCTATTTGACTTTAGAACCAACCTGAACCCCGCCAGCAACCGCTAGCTCGCCCCAGAGCCGCGCCCCCAAAACCTGTGCCGCCGCACGTACTGCGGGGCGGGCGGGTTTGCTATACTGCGCGCGGTGAATACCCCGCAGCTCTCCTCGTCAGATGACGCTTTGCCCCGAAGTTCCAAATCCTTGCTCAAGCTAACCGGTCGCCCACCGTGGTGATCATCGTTGCTGCGGTCGTCTTTTTTTTAGTCGCTGTCAACGCGCTCTACGTGGCCGCCGAGTTTGCTGCCGTCAGCGCCCGCCGTACACACGTCGAAGAACTTGCCGACGGCGGCAACCGTCTCGCCGTTTCGCTGCTTCCCATCTTAAAAGACCCCATCCAGCTCGACCGCTATATCGCCGCGTGTCAGATCGGCATCACGCTCTCGAGCCTCATCCTCGGATTTTTCAGTCAGGCCCAGCTGACCCCGGTGGTCGCGCCCTGGCTGTCGGCAACCTTCGGCCTGCCCCCACTCGCCGCAGTCTCCCTCGCCTCCATCGCTATTCTGGTGCTGCTGACAGCCCTGCAGGTGGTGTTCGGCGAGCTGGTACCGAAGTCCATTTCGCTCCGCTATCCCGAACGTATGGCGCTCAGCACCATGCTGCCGATGCGCTGGTCCTTGACCCTGCTGCGACCGTTTATCGCCGTGTTAAACGGCTCCGCGCTCGTACTCATGCGGCGTCTGGGCCTGCGCAACACCGGCGAGCATTCGCACGTGCATTCGCCCGAGGAGCTCGAGTTTGTCTTCCGCGAGAGCGCCCGGGGCGGCTACATCGACGCGCGCGAGCGCGAGATGCTGGAAAACGTGCTACATATCCGGACGCGCACCGCCCGGCAGATCATGGTGCCGCGCACCCGCATGGTCACGGCCTCGGCTACCGCCGCGCCCCGGCAGCTGCTCCCCGAGCTGGTGGCGTCACCACACACCCGCTTTCCCGTGATCGGCGAAACGAGCGACGAGATTCTGGGGATGGTGCATCTGCGGGAGCTGTTCTCCTTTGCCCAGGAGCACCCGGAGGGGGAGCTGACGGAGGTCGTCAGACCGCTGCCACTGCTGCCCGAAAGCATCTCGGTCAGTGAGCTGTGGGCCGAGTTGCGGCAGCAGCGCACCCATATGGCGGTGCTCTTCGACGAGTACGGCGGCGTGGCCGGTCTGGTGACCTTAGAGGACGTCATCGAAGAGGTCGTCGGCGAATTGCAAGACGAGTTCGACCAGGAGGTCGAGGCGGTGCGCGAACTCGGTGACGGACGCGTGCGGCTGCGCGGCGATCTGCTGGTGAGCGCGGTCAACAGCCGCTTTCTGCTCGATCTGCCGACCGACACCGACACCATCGGCGGACTGGTGATGGAAAAACTCGAGCACACCCCCCGCGTAGGCGAGCGGCTCGAGTTGGTCGCTGCCCACTTTGAGGTAGGTGCGGTTCATGAGGGCGCTGTGACCGATGTGCTGCTCGAGCTGCCTCGAGATCCGCTGGAAGATGGGGTGGCTGCGTGACGGACGTCCTCACCCCGATCCTGATCATCATCTTGCTGATCGGCATGAACGGCATTTTTGTGGCAGCGGAGTTTGCCGTAGCAATATCGCGCCGCCCTCGGCTCGAGCAACTCGTTAAAGACGGCCAAAGCGGTGCCAAAGCCGTGCGGGATATGGTCAGCAGCTCGGTCAAGCAAGACCGCTACATCGCCGTCGCGCAGCTCGGCATCACCCTGGCGACCATCGGGCTCGGTATGTACGGCGAGCCGTCCATCGCTGGCTGGCTCTACGGCCCCATCGAGCACGGCTTCGGCGTCAGTGAGACGCTTGCCCACACTATCGGCACGGTTTTAGCGGTAGGAATCATGACCTACTTTCACGTGGTCGTCGGCGAGATGATTCCCAAGTCGCTGGCGCTGCAAAACCCGGAACGCACTGCGCTCGGCGTCGTCGTCCCCTTGCGCGTGACGCGCATGTTGTTCTATCCGCTGGTGATAGTCTTAAACACCATCGCCACCGCCTCGCTGAAGCTGCTGCGGATTCCGGTCGAGAGTGGCCGCGACCGTTACACCGCGCAAGAACTCGCCCGCATCGTCAACGAGAGTTTCGAGGGGGGGGCGCTCGGCGACGCTGAACAGATTTTAATCGCCAATATCTTCGACTTCGGCGAACGCGAGGTCTACCAGATCATGACGCCGCGCCGCCGCATCACCGGCCTGCCGTCGGACGCGCCGCTCGGCGTGGTGCGCGAGCTGATCGGCAGCAGTCATCACAGCCGCTTTCCGGTTTTCGAGGAAGATATGGATCATATCGTCGGGGTGCTGCACGTCAAGGACTTTATCAAGCAGCAGACCGAAACACCGGGAACCTTTTCGCTACGGTCGCTTATGCGGCGCGCGCCGCGCGTACCCGAAGGGATGCCCGCCGAAAAGCTACTCGCCGCCTTTAAGCGCCTCAAGGTGCATCTGGCGGTGGTGATGGACGAGTTCGGCGGCACCGCCGGTATCGTTACCTTGGAGGATTTGCTCGAGGAGGTCGTCGGCGAGGCACAAGAGGGAAACGAAGCGCCGCCGCGTATCGAAGAGCTCGGAGACGGCGAACTACTCGTGCAGGGCGGGGTGGCGCTAGAAGAACTCAACGAACGCTACGACCTCAGCCTGACCTCGGAAACTGCCGAAACGGTCGCCGGTCTTGTGGTCGACGAGCTGATGCGGCCGCCGCAAGTCGGTGACGAGCTCGAGCTTTCCGGTGTACACCTGCGCGCCGAAAGTATCGACGGGCTGGCGATTGAAACCGTCGCCGTCTCTATCGCCGGGGCGCACTGGGAGGCGTTTTTACAAAAACGCGAGGCGCAGACGACTCCAGATGAAGCTGGAGACTCCAGCGACGCCGCTACCCACGCTGTCACCGAACCGGGTAGTTAGTAGCTTTACGCAGGCAGTTTGGGTCATAACTCGAGCTAAACAAAAACCGAGCGTTCTGACCTTAGACTGCTACATACCAAGTTCATCTGGTCTGCGACATCCTCGGCTGGGAAAGTTCAGCCTGTCACGGACTTTGTGGGATGATTCCTGCGGTAAGCCGGAGTAAATACTGGAAGTGCTAGCAGTATCGACTTAAAGCGCTTTAAGTTCTTAGCCTGGGTATAATGAGCGCTCACACGACAAATCGCTCGAGCTATTCGATCAAAGAAGCAGCTGAGCTAAGCGGCCTGCCGGAGAGTACGCTGCGTTACTACGAGACCATCGGCGTTATGAGACCCATCAGCCGTAACGCGAGCAGTAAGCACCGCCGCTACACCGCAGGCGACATCGACTACGCGGTCGCCGTAGCCTGTCTCAACGCGACGGATACGTCCACTGATGACATGCATGCGCGCCTATCTTGGCAACAGAGAGAAGGGTAGCCACTCAGCGCAGGAGCAGATCGACTTACTTACGAACCATAAGCGGTATCTGGCAGAAAAAGCCTACAACCTTCAGCTAAAACAGCACTACGTCGACGCCAAGATTGCGTATTGGCGTGCTGTTCTGGCAGGAGACGAAGAAAAAGCAGGAGAAATCGGCGAAAGCGCCCGCTCGATCAGCGAAGCGTTGCGGGCATCTAGGAAAAGCTGTCTAGTGTAGTAGATACAACAGGTGCCACCAACTAAAGATGCCCAACGGCAAACGTTTCCATCCACCCCAAGGAGTTCGGGAAATGCAAACGCGCAAACTTGGAAACAGCGATCTGGAAGTTTCGGCTCTCGGACTCGGTTGTATGAGGATGAGCTTTGGCGACACCCCCACAGATAAGCAGGAGATGATCTCGTCTCTTCAAGCAGCGGTCGAGCGTGGCGTCACCTTCTTCGATACGGCTTTCGACATGGTGGCGAAACCTCGAAGCGGAAATTTTGCCTACACTCGGGGAACTCGGTATCGGTTTGGTTCTCTACAGTCCGCTCGGTCGGGGCTACCTCACCGGTAAGATCGACGAGACCACGGTCTTCGACCCTTCCGACATCCGTAGCCACAATCCCCGCTTTACGGCGGAGGCGATCAAGGCGAATCAAGCTGCAAGCTGTTGTCGACCTACTCGAGCAGATGGGCAAGCAGAAAGAAGCGACGCCAGCGCAGGTGGCGCTAGCTTGGTTACTCGCGCAGAAACCGTGGATCGTCCCCATTCCGGGTCCCAGAAAACTCGAGCGCCTAGACGAGAACCTGGGCGCGGCAAACATCGAACTCACCCGGAGCGATCTTCAAGACATTGACAACGCTGTGGCTAAGGTCAGGGTGCTGGGAGACCGGTATTAGGTAGAGCTGGAGAGAGAACTTGTCGCTAGGCAGAGAAAGGGCTATAAAGAACTTTAGGTAATAACATACTTGACGCACAAAATGGCATGAGTGTGTAGCTTGCACACGTTCACTATTTTGGGTTGTGAGAAGGTGTAAGTTACACAAATACCGTCTATGACGCACTTTGCTGGTGTGTCAGCTGCACATTTGTTGTCGAATCATAGCCTACAATTGTGATATAAGGTAATGTGTGTCTTACACATTATACGCATAGTAATTGCTTTCCCTTCTGGAGGTGGTACACCGCATGGCAGAGAGTCCAAGCAAGCAACTTACTACTAATGACCGCCATCTGTTCACGAAACTTTCAAGAGACAGTCAAAAATTTGTTACAGGTTCCGAAACGAGAGCTTGATGAAGCAAGGCGAGAGAATGAGAGTGCAGATAGTCAAAGAGGTAAGGAAAAGGCCGACAAGAGTTAAGAAATTAACAGGTACAACGTCTAGTAATACCTTAAATAATGAGGTACACTACACGTCCTCTGGAGGGAGGTTTAGACATGCGACCGTTCGACCTTGACAAAGATGTGGCCCTTAATGCCGTTCTATACATCGCCCCTAAGGTCAGAGGGTCAGACATGTATGCCATTCTCAAGGTTATGTACTTTGCAGACAAGTACCACTTGGAGCGCTACGGCAGCTTTATAAGCGGTGACAGTTACATTGCAATGAGTCATGGGCCTGTACCGTCGTTTGCTTACGACATTCTTAAAGCGGTAAGGAACGGCGGGAGTCGTGCGCTTGATGCTGAAGTTTTTGAGCAGTTCAGGAGCGCATTTGAGGTCAGAGGCTTGTATGGCTTTATGCCACGCAGAGAAGCAGACCTTGATTATCTGAGTGATGCGGCGCTTGAAAGCCTTGATCATTCCATCAAAGAGTTTGGACAGCTTCCCTTCAGAAGGTTAAGAGATCTGAGCCATGATGCTGCATTTAAGGCGGCGGGCCTTGACGACACGATGGATGTTGAAGAGATGGCCAAGATGTTTAATGACTCGGATGTTCTTATAGACTACCTAAATGACCCCTATCCGGGTTAGTTTAGGTAGTGGCTTTAGCAAAGTGGGACGTTCACTTTATCCATTGCCAACAAACCTACCCGCCCAAGCTTAAATACGTCATCCTCGCACATCTGGAGGATGACTGGTTTTATGGCTTGTTCATCAATTCTCTAGTGCATCTCTTTGTGCAAAGCAAGCCCAAGTTGTTACCCTGTATGGCTTCTATACCCGTAGCTACACATCCCTTTTTGCGGCATGACTCGTGGGTAGACTGCACCGATACTTACTACTTCAAACAAGTTGATGCTGAGAACAATGTGGGGTGCATACACGTTGATATGGTGCCCGCTATTCAAGCCGCAGTTAAGGCTTGCCCCAAGTTGCTTCCAAATCAAAAGCGTAGAATTCTCAGTTAGCCACCCCGTTTAGCTTTGTCCTCAACAAGGTCTTTGTACGTCATCTTGCGCCCGCTAATACCCTTCACGGCCTTCTGGAAGCGGTCAGCGTCTTTGCCCTTGCGGTTGTTAAACCTAAACGCTTGCTCGTCAACGTAGCGCGTAAGGTGTTCGGGCTCTACACTCACATAAGTACCCTTAACCGAACGCTTTAACAAACTCCAAAAGTTTTCAATCCCGTTGGTATGCACTTGACCGTTTGCATACGTTACGGCGTGGTCTACCATCTCGTGCAGGTAGTTATCCTCTAAACCTTGATAAGCCGGAAAGGAGTCCGTGTAAAGCTGTGAACCGCTCTCTACGTGCTTATGTACTTCGCCGTGCAGGGTTTCCTTAGTGGTGTTCGGAATGACCCCCGGCGTGCACCCGAGTATTGCGTTTTTGTTTCGTACCTGGGCCACGCCGTCGCTGCTCGACGGGAGCATCATGGCCGGGTTGGGACTCGTCTGGGCGGGCGGGATGTATTTCTTGGCGCGCTTACAGTGTCGCGCTAGCCTCGGTCGTTGCCCCGTTTGAATATGTGGCGCTGCCCATCAGTGTGCTGTGGGGCTTTATCCTCTGGCAAGAGCTGCCAGGGTGGACAACCTGGGCTGGCGCTTCGTTAGCACTGTTTAGTGGGCTCTACAGCTTGTATTGGCAGCAGCGGGAGCAGGCCTTTGAGGGAGAGAAGGCGCTTTGAGAAAGAGAAGGCGTAGTAGGCTCTTTTTGGGCCGGTTTTCTAGGAAAGAACCTAAACCAAACCCAAACAGCGCCCAAAGCGTTCGTGCATAAAAGCCAAGTAACATGCTCGGATGAGCAGCGTAAATGATACATCGTTAGAGGATGCTACAGTGCGTCCTATGGCGCTCGTGCTGGTTGTTGAGGACGAACTCACCCTGGCGCAAACTCTAGAACTCTAGAGGTTTACCTGCGCCGCGAAAACCTCCAGACCGAACGGGCCGGGGACGGCGGGCGGGCGCTCGAGCTTTTTCAGGCCGCTCGCCCCGACCTGGTGATTCTCGATCTGGGGTTGCCAGGTCTGGACGGCCTCGAGGTTCTTAAAACCGTGCGGGCAAACTCGAACACGCCGGTGATTGTCCTTACGGCGCGAGACGAAGAGGTCGATGAACTTTTAGGGCTCGGGTTGGGCGCGGACGACTACCTCGTCAAACCCGTCAGCGCCCGCAAACTCATGGCCCGCGTCCGGGCGGTGCTGCGCCGTACCCAGAACGTGCAACCGGAGACGACGCTGCGGTCCGGAACGCTCGAGGTCGATACCTACAGCAGGGTCGTCCGGGTGGGCGGACGCGCGCTCGAGCTGACCCCGACCGAGTTCGGACTGCTTCACCACCTCGCCAAAACACCGGGTCGGGCCGTCTCCAGAAGCGAACTTTACGAAGCAGCGATGCCCGAAAGTGACGCGCTCGAGCGCGCGGTAGACATTCACATCACAGAGGTGGACCCTATCCGCCGGACAGCATCCCGTTAGTTCTTAATTCGATTCATGAGCAAGGTTTAGGCGTCACCGCCCGACCTGGAACCTTTGGATCAGATCGTAGCGGGTTGCTCGTTGCTTG
>JAABUN010001022.1_pt1 | contig 66659 bp, 61 predicted proteins | sample 5559311 | NCBI WGS metagenome assembly JAABUN01 (sample SAMN10711877, study PRJNA513370) | rock metagenome | isolation source: Antarctica rocks | place: Antarctica: Victoria Land, Siegfried Peak sud | reverse complement strand
GGAGACGGCAACGGGGGCGGGGGTGGGGCCGGACATCGTGCCTCCTGGGGGACGGCTATTGCGGCAGCGTCGCGCCAGGCAGTACCCTACCATAACCCGCTACGAACTTCCGCGACCGTGTACTAGGCTGGAAAGCGCACGGCACGAACTCATTCGTAGATCGTACGTCGTGCCCGATCTATACGCTGTACATCGCGAAGGAAGCGGACATCGTGACCCTGGATCTACTGCCGGAGGGTTGCTATGATGGCTGATAGCGAGACAACGTTCGCCTATGTTGCGTGAGCGCGATCTTGTTGCCTTGCCTGCGCACGTGCTGGCGCTCATTATGCCGACAACACTGTCTGGTGGGGGGCTTCAACGGCGACGGGCGGCCCGGCGACGGCATAGACAACCAGCGCTCGGCGCCGATCCAAGTCAGCGGGACTGTGAAATCCAGCGGGACGGTGCGCGCTTGAGGAACAATACCAAGGGGAAGCTCGACAACGGCACGCCTTAACAGTGGCACCACACCCTGAGACGAAACACGTAGCGCCTTCTACCTGGTACGCCGCTGATGTGCTTCCTTCAACCGCTGATATTCGGTGTCAGCGGTAATCTGCCGCCAGCGGGCGCGAAAAATGTCCGCGATCGCCGCCTTGAGCGGGTCGCCGGAGCCGAGCGGGATCGCCGTGCCGTCGGCGGCGAGCTTGCGCCCGCCCCGGTGATTGGCGTAGCGCCGGGCGCGCGTGTACCCCATCTGGAGGTATTTGCGTGCCATGTCCATCCCCACGAAATCGCCCGCCGCGCGATATACCTCGTAGCGCGCGAAGAGCGCGTCCGCCGACCCCTGCGCGAGTTGCGGCGTGCGGATCGTCCAGTGGGGCAATAATTCGTCCTTGTACGGCTGGACGTGGAAGACCCCGCGCTCGCCGCGCCCGATCTCGTACAGTTCGGGGTGCGCGCGATAATCGACCGTTCGATCTGGGAACGCCATCGGTTGTCTCTACCCCTCAGGGGTTACGCCGTCCGCCCCGTACCTTGCGGCATGGAGCGGTGGTCGTTACGTTCGCACAGGCCACCCGCCACATAGGAAGTGATCAGTCGCGCGCCCAGAACTTCCACCAGGGGTGGTCCCCACCACCCGCCGCGCTCGGGGTGCTCCCGCGAGTCGCGGTGCCATCGACGTAGGGCTTCTCCGGCTGCTCGAACTCGTTGCCGAGGCGCTTCGACCAGATCGCGACCTGCGTCGCCTTCTCGCGCGAAGCGGCGCGCGTCGCCGTCGTGACCGTCTCGCCGAGCTGCGAATCGACCACGCGCCCGCCCAATGCCTCCGCCAGCCCGAGCGCGAGGTCACAGCCGCCATCGAAGCTCCCCGGCAACTCGCGGTAGGTGAGACGCAGGGTCAGGCTATCGACCGGCGCGTGCGGGTTCTCGGCGGTCAGGATCAATTCGGTCGCGGCGGAGCGGTACGATTCGGCGTCGCGCTTGCGGAGTTGCGGGAACTTGGCGATCGCCGCCTCCACCGCCGCGCGTTGGAATGTTTCCCCTTCGGGATGTTCGATCAAGAGATCGTAGCTCATCTGCCTCCCTTCCGCTGTTGGCACGTTGTCCAACGACGAGGCCCGCTTAACGGCGTTCATTATTCTACAGTGCGATAGTGCGATAGTGCGATAGTGCAATCGGATGCGCGGCATGAGTCCTGTCTCGGGAGTATGCTATAGGGTAACATGTCGCGCCCGCTCCGGGATGCACACCGAGCTGGTTGTGATGCGGAGAGCAGGCAGTGGGGGAGGGGGCGATGCGCGAACGATACGGCGACGATCTCGACGCTGGCGGGCCGCTGCGAATGGCGATCGGGCGGGTGCGCCTGCGCTCGGTGGCGCGCGTCGGGTTCAGCATCGGCTGGATCATCAGCCTTATCCCCGCGCTGATCACGAGCGGCATCGTCACCTGGATTCTTTACAACATCTGGCGGACGCTGAACGGCTGGACGCCGTGGACCCCCTGGCCGAGCAACACGCGCATCGCCGGTTTCACCCTGCCGACGCCCGAGTTCCGCCCGCGCGAGGCGCTGCGGGTCGACGGCTTCTATCAGTTCCTCGGCCCGCTCGGTCAGCATCCGCTCCTCAGCGCCGTCCTCGGCACGGTGGCCCTGACGATCATCGGCGGCATCCTCTTCGCGCTCATCGCGCTCCTGGCTGGCTTCGCCTACAACCTCTTCGCGCGCGCGACCGGCGGGCTCGAATTCGAGCTCGTCTCGCGGGAGCGCCGCCGCCCCCTCCCCGCCGCGCGTCCCGCTGGCACGCCGCGCCCCGCGAGCGTCACCCGCGCGGACGGCAAGCGTGCGCGCGCGCGCGAGGACGACGAGTGGGCGCTGGAGGATGAAGCGCCGTTGCGCTGGTGAGGCTGCATGTATCTCCCGGTAACCCGGACGGCACAAAAAAGCGATGGGTGGCGGTGTAGACTGGCTGCTCTGCGAACGCTCAGCCTTGTTGCGGGCGTCGGATGACGTGGACCCCGACCGTGACCTCGGCGTTGTCGGTCCAGGGACCGTTGTGGCGCTCGCTCGTGATCTGCCAGCCGAGCTGCGCGGCGGCGGCGAGGAAGTGGCGCGCGGTGTCGCGCCCCGGCTCCGCCAGCCAGAGCGCGCCGTCGGGGGCCAGCAACCGCCCGATCAGCGCCAGCAGCGGCGCGATGTCGCGCGCCTCGTAGAGGACATCGGCGGCGAGCAGGCGCGGGAAGCCGCGGATCGCGTCGGCGCGGGCCAGCAGTTCCTCGGAGGGCGCGCGCCAGTTGATCTCGATCGTGCGCGGCTCGCGCCCGGCGTTGCAGAGGGCGTTGTAGCGGCAGAGGGTCAGCGACACTCCCGAATAATCGGCGGCCAGCAGATCGGCCCCGGCGAGCAGCGCCCCGGCGGCGGTGATGCCGATGCCGCTCCCCAATTCGAGGGTCGGCAACCCGGTCAGCTCGTCCGGGTGCGCCAGCGCATGGTCGGCGAGGGCGATCCCGCTCGGCCAGATCTCCGCCCAATAGGGCAGATTCTGTTCCGGGTCGGTCTCCGCCTCGTCGAGGAGGCGATCGTGATCGCTGGGGGCCAGGATGGCGAAGGTGCGCCCCGCGCGCGGCAGAGTCACTAGCACTTCTTTCAGGGCAATCTGTTCGGCGAGACGGCCACGCAGCCGTTCCAGGCGACGTTCGTTGTCGGCGGCGGTATCTGGCATCAGGTCTCTCCGCGTCGGCACCACCGCGCCCTCGGCGGGCGCATGCTCTTCGCGCCGCGCGCTCACCGCGGCATCCCGAGGATAAGGCGACGGCTTTGCCAAAGATACCACGCCGCGAGGGTACGGTAGGGGCGGAGCGGCTCGCCGAGCGCGAGGAGTTCCTTGCGCTTCGGGCGCGCGGGGAGCGCCCAGGCCTCCTGCGCGGCGATCACCACACCCAGGTCGTCGACCGGCCAGACATCCGGGCGACCGAGCGAGAAGATCAGGAACATCTCGGCCGTCCAGCGCCCGACGCCCCGCACCGCCACCAGTTGCGCGACGATCTCCTCATCCTGCAACCCCTGTAGGGCCGCGAGATCGAGCTGTCCCGCGACGATCCGCGCGCTGAGATCCTTGAGGTAGATCGCCTTCGCCCGCGAGCAGCCGACCGCGCGCAACGCGTCCTCGTCCAGGGCGTGCAAATGCTGCGGGGTAAGGATCGAGTCGGGTGCGCAGAGGGCGAGGACGCGCGCCAGGATCGCGGCGGCGGCCTTGACCGAGATCTGCTGCCCGATGATCGCATCGACCAGCGCCCGAAAATAATCACTTTCCAGTGTCAGGGTACACGGACCCACCGCGTCGATCGTGCGGGCCAGCGCCGGAGCGGCGGCGCGCAGATACGCCGTGCCCGCCGCGATCGTCGGCGCGTCGAGTGCGGCGATCACCGCTCCGCCGTCGCTGCTGGCGGAGCGTAGGGGAGATGACGGCGCAGGAACGTCAGCAACACCTCGATCGTCGCGCCGTTGATCTCGTGCGCCATCGGGAACTCGTGGTACTCCGGCGCGAGACCGCCCGCTTCGAGGAGTTGTCGGGCGCGCCGGGCGAGCGCCACGTCGAGGACGGTATCGGCGGTGCCATGCACAAGCAGGATCGGCTGGCCGCTCGCGGCGGTGACGATGCCGGGCAACTCGGCGCTCTCCGCGAGGTAGCCGCTCAGCCCGGCGAGTGCGGCGTAGGGCGGACTCGCGCGCAATCCCGTATCGAGGGTCATCACCGCGCCCTGCGAGAAACCGAAAAGGGCGCTCCGCTCTGGCCCCACCCCGAGGCGCTCGTGCATCGCCGCGAGGAAGCGCGCGAGTGTCTCGCGCGCGTGCGCCATCACGCCGGGAGAGGCAGGGATCGGCTCATACCAGGAGTAGGCCGCGGGCACCCCGCCGGGGAAGGGGCGCGGGGCCTGCGGGAGGAGATAGCGCCAGCCTGGATCGAGTGCGGGGGCGAGGCTGGCGAGGTCTTCGGCGTTGCTGCCGCGACCGTGCAATCCGATCGCCAGCGGCGCATGGGCCGCTACCGCGTCGGACGTCACCTCGATATAGGCGAGTCCGCCAGCTTCGCCCCATGTCCCGGTCCAGCCCGTCGCCATTGCGCGCTCCCCGTGTTACTGCTTGGCCTGGATCTGCTTGCGGATCTCCAGCGGCGTCATGCCATTCGTCGCCCGCCCGACGACCGCATCGAGCGACTTGCGGTCGTTGAAGCCACGCGCGCGCGCCCAGCTCCAGAACTCGGTCCAGCCGTAATTCGCCAGATCGATCACCTCGTCCTCTTCCTCGAGCGGCTCGCGCGTGAACGAAGATGCGGGCATGGGCGCGGGTGCAGATGCTGGGGTCGATACTGTCGGTCGCGGCGCGGGTCGTGGCGCGGTCTGCATCGGGGTCGGTCGGTTCGGCACCGGGCGTGGAGGGGGCGGCTCATCCTCGAACGGCGTGGGGGTGGGGGGCGTTGGCTCGTGGCGTGGCTCGGTCACCTCGCGGCGCGGCGCGGCGACGAGCGGCTCGGGCATGTGCTCCTCGGCCTCGCGCAGTGGTCGAGGCTGTGCGGCGCGGCGGGCGTCGGCGGGGATCGGCTCCGGGCGTGGCGAAGGGGGGGCGACCGTCGCGCGCGGGGCGACCGCCGCCTGCGGCGCGGTGCCAGAGCGCTCCGGTCGCGGCGCTTCCGGCTGTGCCGGGACCGCGCGCACCGCCGGTGCGGCATCGACGACCTCGTCCTCGCCGAACTCCTGGGAGTACGGCGTGCCGTAGCCGAGCGCGATCAGCGCCCGCCCGAGCGCTTTCGTCTCCGCCTTCTCGATGAAGTCGGTGAAATCCTTGCTCGTCTCCGAACCATAGCCGGTCGCGGAGCCGCCGCCGGGGATCGCGACCTGCGCCTTGAAGATCGCCATGTCGGAGGTGATCGTGACGTGCTCGGTCGCGATCTGGGCGTCCGGGTGTTCCGAGCGCAACCAGACCAGCCGCCATTTCACATCGAGATAATCGGCATTGCCGCCCCGACCGCGCAATTGGCGCAGATGGCGCGTCGGGTCGAATTTGCCGTTTCCCGCGCCCGCTTCCCGCTCGCTCATCGCCCACCCTCCTCGCGTGCCTCGCGCCGGAGCGGGGGCCAAACCGCCGACGCGCGAGGCTTTTGTACGTACAGAACGCATGATAGCATATGGGCCTCGCTGCTGCATGGCCTGCGCGTCATTCGGGCACGCGGATCTGTGGCAAGGATTTCGCGCTACAATTGCCGCCGATGGTGCCAATGTCAGGGTCGCAGCCCACCGCTGCGTGCTGGCGGGCGGGTGCCGAACAATCCGATGCGCGACGGTGCGGTGGTGCGGCTGGCGGTATCGGCGTGTGCTACGTGTGCTACGAACGCTCGTCGCGGCTAGCACCATAAAGGAGGCACGATGCAAGGCGAAGTTAATGTGCGGCTGACCAATCGTGCCATCCTGCTGGTGTTGGGGGCGTTGGGACTCATCTGGCTCCTCTTTCACGCCACGCACATCGTCGTCGTCCTTTTCATCGCCATCCTGCTGGCGACGGCGGTATCGTCCGCCGCGAACTATCTGGAGCGCTTCCGGGTGTCACGCGGCCTGGCGATTTTGCTCACCTATCTGCTCGTCGTGGGGGTGCTCGCCGGGGTGGTGGGGCTGCTGGTGCCGCTGATCGCCAACGAGGTGGAACTCCTGCGGGCGAATCTGCCGAATTACCAGACCCAGGCCGACGCCTTGTTGGCGCGGTTGCCGCAGAACAACGGGCAAGTATTGAAGGTCGATGATGTCATCGGCGGGCTCAGCGGGCGCTTGCAGGAGGGGGCGGTGGAACTGGGTCGCGGCGTCGCCGAAGTCGGATCGGTGTTGGTGACGCTCCTGCTGATCTTCGTCTTCGCCTTCTTCATGGCGGTCGATGATCGCTTCGCGACGCGCGTGGTGCGGCGCTTCTTCCCACCCGCCATGCGCGAGCGGGCCGGGACGATCATGGGCCAGATGGGCGAGGGCCTCGGCCATTGGGTGCGGGCGCAGCTCCTGCTGGCGGCCTTCTTCGGGATCGCGTTCGGGATCGGCCTGGCGGTCTTGCGCGTGCCCTATGCGCTGACCTTGGCGGTGGTGGGGGCGGTCCTGGAGATCATTCCCTACGTCGGCGGCTTCGTCACCGTGATACTCGCGGTGGTGGTGGCCGCGACCACCGGGAAACTCTGGCTGGTCGGGGCGACGCTGCTCTGGTACCTGCTGGTGGTCAACGTCGAGGCCCACATCGTCGGGCCGAAGATGGTCGGCGATGTGGTCGGGCTGCACCCGTTGGTCGTGGTCGTCTCGCTCTTCATCGGCGAGGAGGTGCTGGGCATCCTCGGGGCGTTACTGGCCGTCCCGATCGCCGTGGTGATCCAGATCCTCCTCGACCAGTTCTGGAAGTTCGGCGACGAGCCACAGGAGTCCGGTGAGGAGCATGACCTGGGGTATAACGCGGACATCCTCAAGCCCTACACGCAGGCGGGGCGTCTGCCGCTGCGGCGTAACACCGCAACGGCGCCGAAACCACGGCGGTGAGCGACGGCCCGGATAGCCGCTGAGCGATACGGTACATGGCCCGGTGCCGATAGCCCGATGGAGAGCGGGGCAGCAGCGTAGTGTGGGGAAGGATCGATGTGCGGCGACAGCCACGGGCCGGGTGCGGGCGGGCGGGACGAATTCCTCCTCGATACGCCGCTCGTGCGCGCGTTCATCGCCGAGGTTCGCGCGGCGGTCGGGTCGGCGGCGGGGCCAGCCCAGGCGATCGCGGCGATCCGCCCCGCCTTCGCGCGACTCCTCGGCGACGTCACATGGCTCCCGACGGCGTATCAGGCCCCGGTGCCGGAGAGCGGCATGGGCGGGGGGATCGGCCAGTGGCTCCTCTTCCGCTCCGGTGCGGGCGATCTCTCGCTCTTCGCGCTGGTCGTGCCATCCGGCGCGGCGACGCCGGTCCACGATCATCTCGCCTGGGGGCTGATCGGCCTGTATCGCGGCGAGCAGGAGGAGACGGTATATGCGCGGCACGACGATGCCGCGCCGGTCGGTGAGCGCGAGGAGTTGCGGCTGAGCGCGCGCCGGATCGTGCGTCAGGGCGATTTCTACCCGCTCCTGCCGCCCGCCGAGGATATCCACCGGGTCCGCACGACCTCCCCGGAGACGTCCGTCTCGCTGCATTTGCTGGCGAACGATACCGGCTGCATCTGGCGCCACGCCTATGAGCCCGAGACGGCACGAGTGCGCCCGTTCCGTTCCGGCTATGTGAATCGGCCTTGCGAGTAATCGGTGGTCAGTAGTCGGTGGCGGCGCTGTTGGAAGATGAAGCTCGCCGGCGTTCGTTCTCTAGAGCTACGGTTCAAGGGATTTTCTCTGACTACTGACTACCGACTACCGCCGCTGCTATACTTCCACCCGGCAGCGGGGCGAAGCTGAGGGCCATAGAGGCTCTCGGCTTTTTGGCTGTGGATCATCGCTGCCGAGCGTGGTGTCCCGCCCGGACGGCGGGTCGCTCCTTGTGGGTATTGGGCGTAGTGCGAGGAATCGGGCATGGCCGAATTAAAGCAAACGTACCTCACCGCCGAAGGGAAAGCGCAACTGGAAGGGTCCTTGCCGACTCTGATCGCGCAGAAACGGGCGATCAAAGAGCGGCTGGCCGGGACGAAAACCTATGGCGATGCCGCCGACGGTGGCGAGGGGACAGAAGCGAAAGACGAACTGGCGCGCCTCGACCGGCGAATCGGCGACATCGAACACATGCTCCGCAACGCCAAGATCATCGATCCGAGCGAGCAGGATGGGACGGTGCGCCTCGGCACGCGCGTGACGATCGCCGATACTTCCGGGGAGATCGAGACCTGGACGATCGTCGTCCCCGCCGAGGCCAGCACCCGCAACCGCAAGATCTCCGATCAGTCCCCGATGGGCGCGGCGATGATCGGGAAGCGTCTCGGCGATGAAGTGCGCGTCCGCGCCCCCGGTGGGGACATGGTGTATACGATCCGGGTGATGGAGTAGCGAAGCGAGTCGGCGGTCGGCAGTCGGCAGTCGGCAGAGAGGGGTCGGTAGTCGGTTGTCCATAGTCTGTAGAAGGTGAGCCGACGGGCAGCGTGTTCCTGTCGGCACCGCGCCACTTTCTGCCGACTGCCGACCGCCGACCGCCGACTTTCCTGAGGGGTTATGAGCGACATACAACCGAGCGAGGATTTGCCGGAGCAGACGCGCATCCGGCTGGAGAAGGTTGCGCGGCTGCGTGAGGCGGGCATCGAGCCGTACACGCCGCGCACCGAGCGGACGCACGAGATCGCCGCGCTGGCGGCGTTACTTCCTTCGCAAGAAGGCACGCCGCCCGGCGGCGGGGCGCCGCCGACCGCGAGCACGGCGGGCGATGACGCGGACGAGTCGGTGACGATCGTGGGGCGACTGGTGTCGCGGCGCGACATGGGCAAGTCGAGCTTCGCCCACCTGCGCGACGGCAGCGGCGAGTTCCAGCTCTATTTGCGGCGCGATCGCCTCGGCGACGAGGCGTACGGGCAGTTCAAGGCGCTGATCGACCTGAGCGACTTCTTGCAGGTGACCGGGACGCTGATGCGGACCCGGAGCGGCGAGCCGACGCTGGAAGTCTCCGCCTTCCGGCTGCTTTCCAAGGCGCTGACCCCGCCGCCCGATAAATGGCACGGGGTGACCGACACGGAGACGCGCTATCGCCAGCGCTACGTCGATCTGATGGTGAACGCGGAGACGCGCCAGCGCTTCGTCACCCGCTCGCGGATCATCGGTGCCATGCGGCGTTTTCTCGACGGGCGCGGTTTCATGGAGGTGGAGACGCCGAGCCTGCAACCCCTTTACGGCGGCGCGGCGGCGCGACCCTTCACCACGCACTACAACGCGCTCGATCAGACCTTCTACCTGCGGATCGCGGACGAGCTCTACCTGAAGCGGCTGCTGGTCGGCGGCTTCGAGCGGGTCTACGAGATCTGCAAGGATTATCGGAACGAGGGGATCGACGCCAAGCACAGCCCCGAGTTCACGATGATGGAGCTGTATCAGGCCTACGCCGATTACGAGACGATCATGCGCCTCGTGGAGGAGCTGGTCCACGCGATTGCCCTGGACGTGCGCGGCGGGCCGACCCTCACCTTCGGCGGGCGGACCGTCACGGTGACGCCGCCGTGGCGCCGGTTGAAGATGCGCGACGCGGTCCTGGAGTGGAGCGGGGTCGACTACGGCGCGCTGCCGGAGCAGGCCGACCTGTATGCGGCGGCGATCGGGGCGGCGAAGACCCAGGGTGCCGATCTCGACATCACGCCGCACACGGTCTGGCCGCGGATCGTGGACGAGTTGTTCAAGACCTTCGTCCGCCCTAACATCGTCGAGCCGACCTTCATCTACGACTACCCGACCGCCCTCTCGCCGCTCGCCAAGCAGAAGCCGGGCGAGCCGGAGACGGTGGAGCGCTTCCAGCCGCTGCTCTTCGGCAGCGAGATCGGCAACGCCTACAGCGAGCTGAACGACCCGCAGGAGCAGTTGGCGCGCTTCCAGGAGCAGGGGCGCGACCGCGAGGCGGGGGATGAGGAGGCGATGCCGATCGATGAGGACTACGTGGCGGCGCTCCGCTACGGGATGCCCCCGACCGGCGGGCTCGGCGTTGGCATCGACCGCCTGGTGATGCTCTTCACCGACCAGCACGCCATCCGTGACGTGATCCTCTTCCCGGCGCTTCGCAATCAGGGGGGCGAGTAGGGCCGCGCAGAGACACGCCACGAGGACGGGGCCGAGGCGGCACTGCCCCGGCCCCGTCCTCGTCTGCGCTGTGCTGGTGAACAGGTGCTATTACCCGCCGATCGGCTCGCCCGCCACCGCGACCTGGACGCGCTGTCCCTCGGCGAGGGCGAACTATGTCTGGCCCTGCCAAGCGACGTGATCGCCGGGGTAGATCATCGGGAGCTGCGGATAGGCGAATTGCTGGCGCGAGATGCGCTTCCCGTTGGCGTCCACGATCTCCACGGCGATGCTGGTCGGTCGCGCCGCCTTCTGCCCGGTGTTGCCGACCTTGCCGGACACGACCACCGTGCCGTTCCCGCCGACGGTCACGCTGATGTCGGTGATCTCGAGCCCATCGGCGGGATTCTCCGGTTGGCTCACCAGCGGCGCGGGGTCGTCGACTACCGGCTGATCGCTGGCGAGCTTGCCGGTGACCGCGGCGATGACGCGCGGTTCCGCTGTGAGCGTGACGCCCGACGAGGTGGTCTTGTCGCCACCGCAGGCGGTCAGGGCCAGCAGTAGGCAGGGGATAAGGAACAGGAACAGGCGGCGCATCGGATCCTCCACTGATGACGACATAACGAGGCGAGGCATCACTTCACGAGGTTGATGGCGAGCGGTCCGGTGTAGGGTCGGGATGGGGCCGGGTAGGTCGGCGACCAGACGTTGTTGCCGTTGGCATGGATAGGGTAGTTCTTGATCAGCTTGCCCCAGTATTCGTTCCCCGATTTGGTGATATAGAATGCCCCCCAGAGCCGCCCGATCAGCGTCCCATTGCGTTTGCCTTTGTTGTTATCGCGGTAGGCCGAGGGGTCCTGAGGGACGACGATCGGCAGGACCATCACGCAGTTGTTCGGGTTCTGCCCCGTGACACAGCCTTGGGTGCCGTTGATCGAACGTACTGGACCGGTCGCGGCGCTTGATACGCCCGGCTTCGTGGCGATGATCGGCTGGTAGCGGTCGACATCGTAGGCCGTCGCATCATCGCCAAATTCGCCATTCGTCGCCACCGTCTGCTGCGAGACATCCTGTCGCGAATCGGCAGGCGCGATTAGGCCATGCCAATTCTTGTCGTAGTCGGTGTTGACCGCTCCTGTCAGGCCGCACTTCGCCGCTTCCGGCATGGACGGTGCCGAGATCACGAAATCGGGGGCAGGTGAGGGAGATCGGAGATTGATCAAGTCACCGTTGCTGTCGCGGCGATTCCAGTCGTAGGCGTAGGCGCCTTCTCGGATCACCGCCGTGTCATCCTTGACAACGGTCATCTTCACCGGAGTAGGGGTAGGGCTGATCGAGGGGTTCGGGCGCGGCGCTCCATCATCCTCGACCTCCTTGCCAATCAGGATCGAGCTGTTCTCTCCGCCAGGAGAGTAGATGCCACATACGGCGAAGACGACGTCCCACTCGTATTGCTGCGCCATCACCTGCACTTGGGCCGCTGAGGTGGCGGCGGTGCCGGAGGTATGGATACCGATGGCACGCATGAAGAAGGTGGTGTGCGTCTCGCTGACGCGCACGCGCACGCCGGTCGCATTGGTGGGGATCGGCGGATTCCCGGTGGCCTTGCACGGCTGACCGAGCGCGGTGCGCGCGTTGTCGATGAAGTCGCACGTATAGCGCGATTCGTCGTTCGGTGCACCATTCGCCACGGCGGTGGCAAAAAGTACGTCCCATACGTCGCTGCTGCGGACCGAAATCGAAGTCGTGGCTTGCCGCGCGATCACGCGCGCCCCCGCGAGGGCGGCGGTGTCAGCGGCGTTCTGCATGTTGCGCCGCTCGGCGTAGTTCACGCCGACGTCGATGATAAGGCCGAGCCCGGCGATCAACACCAGCGACATCAGCGCGAAGAGGACGAGTGTCTGCCCTTCGGCATGGCGCAACTTACGCACCAGAGGAATAATCCGCATCAGTACACCGCCCTCACGGTCTGCCGAACCTTCAGGTTCTGCGGGAAGAGCCGCACGATCTGGGTCGTGATCGGCTGGAAGATGTAATAGCCACTGACCTCGATCACATCGCCCGGTCCCGGTTTGGTACAGGCGGTTGGTGGCGTGGTGGACGAACAATCGATCTTCGTCGTCGGCGCGGAAGCCCGGTACAGATTGAGGGTATCGATGATGAACTCGCGGTCGGGGGTACCGAGGAGGTAGCGGTCATCGGATGTACTCGCGGAGATACCGGGATCGGTCGATTCACGGAAGGCGCGTTTCTTCACGCTGATGATGTCATTCTGGTAGAGCCCCGAGAGCGCCCCCTCCTTGACCGCGTTATTAACCCGTGTGGCGTAGACATAGGCACGCCCCAAATCGAGCGCGCCCAGAAGGATCATGACGAGCAAGGGCGCGATCAGGGCCATCTCGACAACGCCCTGCCCCCTATATCGTCGTGGTTTCCGGTGTCGCCAGCGTGTCATCTGCTACCTATCCGTGCGGTGAGGTGGCTAGCACCCGTCGGCGACGCTGTGGCCGCCGACGGGGACGCGATCAGCGTTGGATGTTCTGGATGTCCACCGAGGCGCACTCGCGCATCGGGATGCTCCCGAAGCCGATCAGCTTCGGGAGGGCCAGCTCGAAGGTGTAGCGGGCGCAGACGGTGAGCAAGTTCCCGGTTTGCGGGTTCTCGCAATCCTGCGGGATGAACTTGCCGTCGGCTCCGACCTTGTTCTGGCCGCTCCACTCGATCGGCAGCCCGCCGACGATCGGCGTCGCTGTCGGCGTATTGGTCGGTGTGGCGGTCTTCGTCGGCGTGGCCGTATTGGTCGGCGTCGGCGTGATCGTCGGGGTGTTCGTCGGCAGCGGCGTGGCCGTGTTCGTCGGGGTGGCGGTGGCGGTCGGGGTGTTGGTCGGCATCGGCGTGTTCGTCGGCAACGGCGTGTTCGTCGCGGTGGCGGTTGCCGTGGGGGTGCTGGTCGGCGGCGGCGTGGCTGTCGCTGTTGGCGTGTTGGTCGGCGGCGGCGTGTTCGTCGCCGTGGCGGTTGCCGTGGGGGTGCTGGTCGGGGCCGGGCAGCGCACCGTCCAGGAGATTGTCATGAATTGGTCGATGCTCCCGTCGGTACTATCCCGCCCGCCGAGGGTCATCGTGACGGTGAAGGTCGTGCCGGGTGCATAGCTGGGGTAATCGAAGGTGATGACCGCCTTGCCATTCACGGGTGCAACTTCGGGGGTGTATCTCCAGGTGTCGTTTGACAGGCTCGTGTCATAGTACCCGCCGACGGCTTTGTACTTGCTCGGGATGTTCGTGAGTGTGACCGAGTCACTCTTCGGACAGCCTGTCACGTCGGCGTGTGTCGCCGCCGGCGGCGGGACCGGCGTGGCGGTCGGCGTGTTGGTCGGCACCGGCGTGGCGGTCTTGGTCGGGGTGCTGGTGGCTGTGGCGGTCGGCGTGTTCGTCGGCGTGCTCGTTGGGATCGGCGTGTTGGTGGGGGTTGCGGTCTTCGTCGGGGTGCTCGTCGGCAGCGGCGTGTTGGTTGGCGTGACGGTGCTGGTCGGCGTGTTGGTCGGCCCGGGCGTGGCCGTCTTGGTCGGGGTGCTGGTCGAGGTCGGGATCGGCGTATTGGTGGCCGTGGCGGTCGGGGTGTTGGTCGGCAGCGGCGTGGCGGTATTCGTCGGCGTGCTGGTGGCCGTGGCGGTCGGCGTGGCGGTCGGCACCGGCGTGTTCGTCGGCGTGGCGGTGCTGGTCGGCACCGGCGTCGGGGTGATGACCACGTAGGCGCTAATGACGAACTCCACCGCGAAATCGGTCAGCGGCACCTGGACTTCGAGGTAGTAATTGCGACCGGCATTGAAGGTGCCCCCCGACGTCTGAAACGGGGGCAGGATCTTGACCCCTTTGTCGTCGCGCGACCAGGAGGTGAGGGAGGCCGAGACGTTGGAGCAATTCGCGGCGACATCGAAGATCACGCGGACTTTGTCGCCCGCCCGCACCTTCCCTTCGAGCGTCTGCCCGACCGGGGTCCCGTTCACGGTGAAGGAATAGCGGCTGACGCAGTCGTAGGTCTCGGCTGCGACGGAGCGCGCGGCGAGCGCTGGGCCGACCACACCGAGCGCCAGGCCGGCGGGGGCGGCCACGCCCTCCGGCTGGGTCACCGGCGGCATCCAGGCGAAGTTGCGGTCGGTGCAGCGAATCGTGCCGCCGCTATTGGCGAACTCCTGGGGCAGGGTGGCCGGATTGGGATCGTTCTTGGTGCCCACCAAATTTAGGCCCGGTGACGTTTTCTGCGCCGCCGCGATGATCCCCGCACTATTCGACGGATCAGTGGCACCGTAGCGCGCGGCCTCGCGCACCGCGTTGGTGAGCGTGGTGCGCGCATAGACGCCGCGACCGAGATCCACCACCCCCGCGACCATCGTCATCAGCAAAAGGCTGACGAGCGCGAACTCGACCACGCTCTGGCCGCGAAAACGGGGCGCGCGGGCTGAAGTCACGCCCGCCTGCGCGGCTCTTCTGTGCGGTCTACCCCATGTCGGTCTCGTCGGCCTTCTCATCTACTGCCCTCGCCTTTGTTACGCTCGCGCCGCCGCGTAGCCGCATCGCCACTGCCTGGTTTGGTGACCGGTAGCCAGGCAAACCCTACAGAGTTGGCAAGAGCGACAGGCCCTCATCGGTTCGCTCGCCGCTAACTCTTTACCTTGCTTAGTGTATGGAGATCACGTCAGGCTTGATATGGAGCGATAGTCCTACGGAATTTGAGACTCCTGGGGCAAGTCGGGCGTACTGAAAAGGGCTGGTCATCGGGACAGCCGGGGGGAGAACGTTAAAGACCTTCGTACTTATGGTCGTGATACGGTGGCAGCGATGTCGAATTCATTGTTGATTGTGTGTGATTTTGCTAACTTTTGCCATAGGACCATTAGGGCATAGACGCTGTGCGCCACGAGGTGCAAGAGCGGCAAGGGTGGCCGACAAATAGTTTCTCGACTGGGAAAGCCGGTGGCTCGTCGGCGGCGTCCCCCAAGGGTACTGCGCGACGATGGTCGAAAGTACTCGCGCGACGTGACTTTCGACCCGGGGTCCGTTCGGGGTGCCAGGCCGCGCCATCGGTGCGATGAAGCGTCGGCGAGGGGTGGGATCGACACACGCGGCGGGGCGGGGATGGCACCGCGCGCTTTTCGCTGTATTGGTGTGGCCTGCCGGGCATTGGCGTAGGGGCCGGTCCGGCTTGGTGAGAGGCCCGCGCGGGGCGAGGCGTACCCGCTGGGGTGAGCGATGAGCGATCCGGCGTGCGGGGCAGGGGCGAGCCGTGGCCCCGACATGGTGCCACGCCGTTGTTGTACAGCAGGCCGCCGCCGATGGCGGGGGCGGCCTGCCTGACGGCGGGGCTAGCCGACGTGCGGCAGGACGCTCGTGGCGAAGGCCCGCAGCCCCGCGATGTCGTCGAGGTCGAACCATTGCAGCATCAGTTCCTCGACGCCCGCCGCCCCGTCGGCGCGGATCTGCTCGATCAACATGTCCGGTGTGCCGATCAGGGCGCGCTCCTCGCCGATCATGGTCTCCAGCGCCTGCTCGAACGGCTTGTCGGCGAGGTCGGCGCGCAGCTTGCCCGCGACCCGTCGCTCGGTCGCCGCCAGATCGGCCCCGAAGTGGACGGTCCGCATCAGCGTGCGGCGCACAGCGGCGGGCGCGCGCCCGTGCTCGCGCAGCAGGCGATCGAGCAGGCCGGAGCGCTCGCGGAAGGCCGCGCGATCGAGGCCGACGCCGTTCCACCAGTCGGCGTAGCGCGCGGTGAGGGGCATGGTGCGCTGTGGCCCGCTGCCGCCGATCATGATCCGTGGACCGCCCGGTCGCGCGGGGCGCGGCAGGAAGGTCGCGTCCTTCAGCTGGTAGAAGCGCCCGTCGAAGGTGACGCGCGCGTCGTCGCGCAGCAGGCGGGTGACAATCTCCAGCGCCTCCTCGAAACGGGCGAAGCGGGTCTTGATGTCGCCGAGCGTGTAGCCGAACATCGCGTGCTCGCGCGCCTGCCACCCCGCTCCCAGGCCGAGGATCAGCCGCCCGCCGCTGAGATCGTCGATGGCGAGCGCCTGTCGGGCCAGGGTGATCGGGTCGCGGAAGGAGACCGGCGCAACCAGGGTGCCGAAGTGGAGCCGCGCGCTGCGGTCGGCCAGGTAGCCGAGGGAGATGATCGTCTCCAGCGCGTCCTCGTCCGGCGGGTTGGGGCCGGTGAAGTGGTCGGAGCGGAAGAGCCCCGCGAAGCCGAGCGCCTCCACCTCGGCGACGAGCCGCTTCCAGCGCGGCCAGGTGAGCCCCTGCTGTCCCTCGATCATGATCGAAATCGCTACCATGCGTCCCTCTCCTTTATGCTTCGTGATTCGGTGCGCCTTGCCACGGTGCGGGCGCTGCCCGAGATTATCCTAGCAGACCGACCACCGGGGCGGGCGCTGGGGCGGTCCAGTGTCACAAACTGAACGGCAAGGCGGAATTATGAAGCGGGCGCGAAGAGGCGGCGGGCGTTCTCGCCGAGGATCGCCGCCAGTGCCGCCGCGTCCAGCCCGACCGTGCGGGTGCGGCGCAGGAAGGGGTCGTGCCGCAGCAAGGGGTAATCGGTCCCCCAGAGGATCCGGTCGGGGCCGACGATCGCGGCGACGTGGCGGAAGATGGCGAAGTCGTAGAGGTAGGTAGAGGCGGCGGAGTCGTACCAGACATTGCGGGTCGCCGCCGCGATCTCCGGCATCAGCGCATAAAATGGCAGCCCGCCGCCCCAGTGCGCCGCGACGATCCGCAGCGTAGGGTGGGCGTGTATGAAGGGCAGGAGACGAGCGGGCGTCGCCGCGCCCTTCCCCGGATAGTCGTGGCCGACCGGCTCGCTGGCGTGCAGGAGGAGCGGCTTACCGCGCGCCGTGAGCAGCTCCGCCAGCGCGGCGAGCCCGGCGGGATCCGCGAAGTCGAAGCTTTGCGCGTCGGCGTTCACCTCGCCGATGCCGACCGCGCCCGCATCGAGCGCGCGCGCCGCCTCTGCCGTCGCCGCCTCGCCCGCCGTGGGCGGCACGATCGCCAGGGGGAGGATGCGCCCCGGCCAGCGGCGCGCGGCATCGAGCAGGTAATCATTGTGCGCGCGGCAGGGGGCGAGGGCGCGCCAGGGCCAGCCGCAGGCGACCGCCGCCGCGATCCCCGCCGCGTCGAGGCTGGCGATCAACTCCTCGGCGGTCGCCATGCGCGCCCGACCATCGCCGTAGGTGCGCGCGAACCAGGGGTCGCGCGCGGCGAGCGCGGCACGGTCGCGCGCGAAGTCGGGCGGGAAGATATGCGTGTGGGCGTCGATGATCATCCGTCCCCTTGTACGCCGGTCTGCTATAGTGCGGCCATCGTCGCACCAAGGATACTACCCACGTCGCACGCAGCGCGTGCGGGGCGCGGCTGCGCGCCTGGTGTGCGAGCGGTTGCGGGCATGAGCACAACCGGAGGGAGACTATGGTAACGGAAGGGGCGTTCATCCCGTTCGGCACGCGCTTCGAGGGGGCATTGCTCTACGCCACGCGCGCCCATGCCCTCCAACGGCGCAAGGGGACCGGCGTCCCGTACATCGCGCACTTCCTGGCGTCGCCGCGATCGTCGGGGAGGGGGGCGGCGATGAGGACGAGACGATCGCGGCGCTGTCGCACGACGCCGGTCGAGGATCAAGGGGAGCGCGGCGCGGCTGGTCGACATCCGCGCGCGCTTCGGCGACGCGGTCGCCGCGATCGTGGCGGGCTGCACCGCCGAAGAGTTTCCCGAGTGGCGGGCGACGAAAGAAGCGTACTTGGCGCGGCTCGCGGTCGCCTCGCCCACCGTCCTGTGCGTCTCGTCCGCCGATAAAGCGCACAACGCGCGCGATCCTGGCCGATCTCCGGCGGCGGGGCGATGCCCTCCAGGCGCTCTTCGGCGGCGACAAGGCGGAGGCACCCTGGTATTACCGGGCGCTCGTCGCGTATCGGCGGAGGGCCGCTGGCCCGCCGGTCGATGCGCTGGCACGCGTCGTCGCGACGCTCGAGGCGTTAGCCGGGGAGGCGTGAGCGGGGCGCGTCGTGTCGACACTCACGGCGCGAAGAACGCGCGCGCATCCCTGGCGAGGGCGCTGGCCGGGACGCCGTAGGGGTAGACGACCCGCAACTGCCCCTGTGCGTCGATCAGGAAGGACGTGGCGGTGTGATCGACGGTGTAGCCGCCGCTCGGCAGCGTCACCTTGCGATAGGTGAGGTCGTAATCGGAGGCGATCCGCCCCAGCGTGGGATCATCGCCGCGCAGGCCGATGAAACTCGGATCGAACGCGGCGAGATAGTCCTTGATGGTCGCATTCGTGTCGTGCTCTGGGTCGACGCTGACGAAGAGGACCTGCACCTTATCGGCGTCCGCGCCGAGCGCGCGCTTGGCCCCCCTGAACTCGGCGAGGGTGGTCGGACAGAGGTCCGGGCACCGGGTGAAGCCGAAGAAGAGGAGGGTCGGCTTGCCGCGCAGCGCGCCGAGCGCGAACGACTGCCCGTTGGCGTCTGTGAGGGTGAAGTCGGTCAGCGGGCGCGGGTTCGCCACCAGCGAGCCCGTCCCGCTCGGCGAGGTGCCGCCGAACACGAGCGAGGAACGACTCGCCCGGGCGTCGCGCCGGGCCTCGAAGAGGGAGAAGCCGCCCACCGCGATGAGCGCCAGGGCGATGACGCCGAGCAGCGCCCAGAGCAGCCGTCGATTGCGGCGTGGGGCGCTCGGTCGGGTGGCAATGGACTCGCCGGACATGTTCCTTCCCTTCGTTCTGCGCGTGGTGAGGGGCCTCGCCGCCCCACCTCACACTGTATCCGCGTCGCCCTACGGTTCGCGCACCTCGGCGCGGACCCGGACCTGTCCCGCGCCCTTGAACGTCAGCATCAGGTCGATCGTGTCGCCGGGCGTGAGGGTGCGGCGTACATTCGCCAGCACCAGATGGTAGCTGCCTGGATCGAAGCGGACCGTGCCGTGCGCCGGGATCTCGACGCTCCTGACCTCGCGCATACTCGCCACGTTGTTCGTGATCTCGGTGCGGTGCAACTGCACCGCAGCGGCGGCGTCGCTGCTGATGCCGAGCAATGTATCTTTGCTGTCGCCAGTATTAACGACCATTAGATAGACGACGCTGTTGCTGCCGCCCATCATCGCCGCCGCCCCTCCGCTTGTCGGCGTCGCGTCACTCGGTGCGGCGATCGCCGGACGTGCCCACGGATCGCGCACGCTGATAATGCTCGGCCCGCCGCCGCAGGCGGTGAGCGATCCGATGACCGCGCACATCGCAAGGCTGATCGCTATACGTCTCCCGTTAAGCATAGGATTTGGTCGTCCCTCTCGCGTCCCACATCGTCGCTGCGGCGTCGGTTATCGCGCAGGGAGGCATTGCCGCGCATCGCCAGCGCCGCCATCGGCAAAGGCGCGCAACGCGAGGGGAAATGCTCACGATGGCGATTCTCGGCGTGCTGCGAGAGCTTTCCCCTCGCTTAACCATACCGAGGGTCGTCGTCCGGTGGTAGCCCGAAGCCATCCCGGTCGGCGCGGTGAGGTCGCGCGAGGTCGTTGCAGACAGGGGTGTCCCACGTCGCTACCGGGCCGGGGACACCCCTGCGAAGAATAGGGTGCGCTGGCTAACGCGGCGTGACGACGAAATCCTCCGTGGTCAGCGCGGCGACCGCGCCGCCGTCGCCCGCGAGCGCGCCCTTGAGGGCCGCGAAGAGCTGATCGACCGGCAAGGCGGCGGCGATTCCGGTGGGGAGCCCCTCGATCGTCAAGATGCGGTCGGGCGTGCCGGTCTTGAGATAGCTGGGGCATTGCCCATTATCGGTGTAACCCTTGATCAGCCCCGCGACGAACGCGGCGGGGTTCTCGCGCATCTGCTTCAGGATGCTGTTCTCCTCGCGGTCGAGCGGGCCGAGTGTGCCCGTCTTCCCGACCGTGCCGTACCACGTCTGCCAGAGATAGGCTTCGGTCAGGAAGCCGCGCAACTCGAAGGCGTAGCATTCCTGCGCGTTGCGCGCGCCGCCATTCACGTTGAAATCACTGGCGTGCTGCATCTCGTGGACGAGAATAATCCCGGCCCCGCGTGGCTGCGCGGTGTAGGTGTGGTCCACGGCGATCAGGTGGTATCGCCGACTGGCGAAGCCATACGCGCCATCCTGCTCCAGATTCTGGAAGAGCAACTGGTAGCGCCCCGCGACCGCCCCTGGCAGGTATTGGAACCTGGTATCGGCATCCCAGATCGCGCCGATCGCCGCGCGCATCTCCGGCGCGAGGCCGGTCTGCGGCGCACCCGGCACGATCGCGGTGTAACGCCAGTTGTAATACTGCAAGCCAACATTCCCCATCTCCACGCGGCTCGCGGCGGAGTTGGCCGGATTATAGGTGAGGGTGCGGCGCTCGAAGAGCTGGAGCAGCACGCGGGTCGGCTTGCCCCCCGCGCGGACGGTGATCCAGTAGGGCTCGCTGATCGGCAGGCCGGTGGCGTAGAAGAGCGGATCGAAGAGCGCGCCATCGACGACCTTCTCGCTGGCGAAGTCCAGAACGGGGCCGCGACTGTTGAGAAAGCCCCAGAAGGGGGCGGCGATACAGTGCTTCGTCTCCTGCACGATCATCTGACAAGTCACGCCGCCCGCGTCGGTCGCGCCGACCTGACCGGCGCGGTCGAGCGTCTGGGCGACCGGCTGCCCCGCCGCCAGCGGCGCGTCGCGCAGGCGGTCGCCGAAGGAGCGGTAGGTCGGGCCGGTGTCGTCGGCGAGGTCGCCGAACGGCACCTCGGCGGGGGCGCGCACGGCGTAGCGGACCGGGTTGACGCCGACCTGGACCTGCCCGGTCACCATCTCCGAGACGAGCAGGCCGTTGGTGACATAATACTGACTTGCCGGATCCGCCGTGGGAGCATTGATCTCCATCCGTGCCTTGTCCCAGTAGAGGACCGGACGCTCGTCGTTCGGCAGCCCCAGTCCCGCCAGCGGCTCCATGACGATCAGCGGCACGACCGGCTCCGGCCCCCAGAGGAAGGTGCGGTCGCCGCGCACCGTGGGCAGATCGGTGCGCGCCCAGACACGGTCGAAGCCGTCCAGGACCGGATCGGCGGCGGCGGCGGCGGGGGCGACATGCGGGAAGAGGGTGAGTAGCAACAACAGCGCCATCAGGGCGATACCCGGGCGCGCGAGCAAACGGCGGGTCGGCATCCTCAACTCCTTGTCGCTATGCGCCACACGCGGTTGCTCGCTATCGGCGCTGGTGACCAAAGACCGCGCCAGTCGCGCCCGGGTCGGCGGCGTGCCGAGAGGGTTGGTGGGAGAGAGACATCCGCGATGTGGTGATGGTACGCGACCGTGACCTCGCGGGCAAGAGGGGTGGCGTAGCGGCCTGTAGCGGAGGAGGCCGTATCGCGGTGGGCGCTCAGAGGGGACACTATAGCGGTGCCGTGTTGGGAGCGCGCCCCTGCGCGTGGAGGCCACTATGATGGCCGTGGTGGTGCCGTCATCGGCCTGTATTCGTAACGATACTCGTCGCTGATAGCACCCTTGGAAAAGTCGGCGGCACGGTGTGTGGCGACGCGCTCGAAGCCTATACGCTCGATCACGGCGATCGAGGCGGCGTTCCGGGTATCGATCTCCGCCGTTACGACATCGACGCCGTAGTCGCGAATCAACCGCTCGATCACGCGCTCAACGGCTTCCCGCGCATAGCCCCGGCGCTGGAAAGGCACGAAGATCATGTATGCCAGCGCCGCCGTGCGGTTGGGGTAGACCGTCGCCTCGACGGTGCCGACCGGCGTACCGTCGTGCCGTTGCCGCGCGATCCAGTTCAGCCAGAGTTGTTGCCCATCGGGTGACCGGCGCGCAGCGAGCCGCCTGTAGCGCGCCCGGGCCGTAGGAAGGTCCGGCGGTGGATCCTGGGGGATGAAGGAGTAGAGCTCTATCGTGCGGAGTTGCTCGTAGGTCGCCTCGGCATGGTCGGCCAGCAGCGGCTCCAGGACCAAGCGGGGGGTATGGAGAGGGGTGTCCGATAAACCCTCGCGCATCGCCGTCCCCCTTGGGGTACCATCCGTCGATGGATGTGGCACCGTACTCGGCCCCGCCGCCGCTCGGGGCACCCAAGGCGGACAGGTGCCCCGAGCGGCGATGATCGCGAGGGGCGCGGGGGAATTCCCCCGCGCCCCGTCCCTGAGCGGCGACCGCCCTACGACTCCCGGAGATCGGCGAAGAGGGCGGTGCTCAGGTAGCGCTCGCCGGTGTCCGGGGTGATGACGACGATCATCTTGCCCGCGTTCTCCGGACGCTTGGCGACCTGGACCGCCGCGTGGACCGCCGCGCCGCAGCTGATCCCCTTCAGCAACCCTTCCTCGCGCATCAACCGTCGGCTCATCGCGATCGCCTCGTCGCCGGAGACGTGGAAGACCTCGTCGTAGACGTCGCGGTCGAGGACTTCGGGGACGAAGTTCGCGCCGATCCCCTGGATCTTATGCGGGCCGAACTTCCCATCGGTCAGCAACGGCGACTCGGTCGGCTCGACCGCCACCACCTGGATCGAGGGCTTCAGCTTCTTCAGCACCTCGCCCGCGCCGGTGATCGTCCCGCCGGTGCCGATGCCGGCGACGAGGATGTCAACCTGGCCGTCGGTATCCTGCCAGATCTCCACTGCCGTGGTCTGGCGGTGGATCTCCGGGTTGGCGGGATTCTTGAACTGCTGCGGCATCCAGGCGTCGGGGGTCTGGGCCAGGATCTCCTCGGCCTTCTGCACCGCCCCGTTCATGCCGCCCGAGCCGGGGGTCAGCACCAACTCCGCGCCATACCCCTTGAGGAGCATCCGCCGCTCGACGCTCATCGTCTCCGGCATCGTCAGGATGATCTTGTAGCCGCGTGCCGCCGCCACCCAGGCGAGGGCGATGCCGGTGTTACCGCTCGTCGGCTCGACGATCGTCGTCTTGCCGGGAGTGATCTCGCCGCGCTCCTCGGCATCGACGATCATCGCCACGCCGATGCGGTCCTTGACGCTGAAGCCGGGGGAGAAGGATTCGATCTTGGCGATGACGGCGGCCCCCGCGCCATCGGTGACGCGGTTGAGGCGCACGAGCGGCGTGTTGCCGATCAATTGCGTCGCGTCGTCGGCGATCTTCGGACGCTGTTGACGGACCAGTTCGGTCGCATTGCTCGCTGTCGTGCTCATGGTTGTCCTTCCTTTCATCACCGGTGTCGCCGCGCGGCCTGTACCGGCGGATATCTATCGGTTATATCAACAATAACGCACCCGATCGTATTCCGTTCCTGGCAGATCTGCGATTCAGATCTGATAGTTGAGGACGTTATCGCGCTCCTGCTTGCGGATCAGGAGGGTTTCCAGGGTGATCTCACGCAGGAGACAATCCACGGACTCGTCGAGTTGCGCCCCGATCCAGCGCACCGCCCAGGAGTCGGTGCGGTCGTCCTGCGCGGTCGGCGTGATGTCGGTCTGGGGCAGGCCATCGAGCGCCCCGATCACCTCGGCGAGCGTGACCCGCTCCGGCGCGCGGGCCAGCAGATGCCCACCGGCGGGGCCGCGCACGCTCTGCACGATCCCGGCCTTGCGGAGGGTGAGCAGGAGTTGATTCAGGTAGGCGTCGGGGATTTCCTGGCGCTCGGCGATGTCGCGGCTCTGGATCGGCCCCTGCCCAAGACGTTGGGCGAGTTCTAACAATGCGCGGATACCGTATTCGCTGCGACTCGATAACTTCACACGCCACCCCACCTCGATGCGCAACCTGTCCGATGCTGTGAGCGGAATATTCTTCGGGTAAACCGCACTGTGCAGATGGCGCGCTTCGTCGCACGTCGGTTGTGCGACCATACCAAGGTCGGGCCACACGCGCAACTTTTCCGGTGGTAGTAGGGGCTTGACAAGCTGTACGTACAGCGGTATCCTATCCGTGGCGGGTAACACTCCATCCTCCCTCCTCAAAGCCCCCGGACTGTTTGGCGGCGGTCCGGGGGCACCCTTTTGTCCAAAAAAGCGCGCCGATAACGGGGGTGCCCCGTCGCGGTCGCCGTGCGTCGCACCGCGACGGGGCTTCTTCAGGCGTTGGCCTCGTTCTCCGGCTGGGGGAGGCTGCTGCCGAGGCGTAGCTGCTCCAGGTCGAGTTCGCGCTGGATCAGCCGCAGTACTTCGTCGCCGATCACGTTGCGGTTCCGCAGCTCGACTAGGGTCCGCCGTTGCGTGTCGCGCAGATCCGCGAGGAGTTGCGGGATCAGGACCGCCTGCGGCAGCATCGCCGCCCGCTCGGTGTCTTCCAGCCGGGTCAGGTGCCGTTCGTAGCGCCCGCGCAACTCGCCGAGCAAACGGTCCGGGAGTCCGTCGCGCCCCTCCCACTCGTCCAGTCGCCCGAGTGCCGCCCGCGCGAGCGCGGCGCGTGCGATCCCCTCCTCGCGGGCCGCATTATCGTCGCCGCTGAGACCGAGGAGCCGGATCAGCGGCGGGAGCGTCAGCCCCTGCCCGACGAGCGTGACGATGATCACCCCGAAGGTGACGAAGATGATCAGGCTGCGGTAGGGGAACGGCCCGTCGCCCGCCATCTCCGGCAGGGCCAGCGCGACCGCCAGCGCGATCACGCCGCGCAGCCCGGTCCACGCCACGACGCTCAACTCGCGCTTGCTGACGGGTTCCTCGCGTTTGTGCTGGCGCTGGATCACCCGTGCGAGGGCGCTGCTGGGGAAGACCCAGATGATCCGTACGACGATCACGGTGAATCCGACGACCGCGATGTCGCGGAGCAGCAACGGCAGTGGGTCGCGGTCGAGGGCGCGCAGGATCTCCTGGAATTCGAGGCCGATCAGGATGAAAGCCAGGCCGTTGAGGAGGAAGGTGCCGAGATCCCAGATCGCCCCGATCTGGAGACGGGCCTCCGGGGCGGCGGTAACGGCCCCCTTGCGCCCGATGACCAGCCCGGTGGCGACGGTGGCGAGGACGCCCGACGCGCCGAGGAGATCGGCGGGGAGATAGACGAGGAAAGGGATCAAGAGGCTCAGCGTCCCCTCGACGCGCGTGTCCCGGATGGCGAGCCGCGCCCGGCTGAAAAGCACGCCCGCGCACAGGCCGATCGCGATCCCCGCCCCCCCGGCGAGGAAAAATTGCGCCCCGGCGCGCGGCAGCGAGAAGGCGCCCGCCACGACCGCCGCGACGGCGGTCTTGTAGATCACCAGGGCGCTCGCGTCGTTGACCAGGCTCTCGCCTTCGATGATTTCGATGATGGTGATGATCCGGTGCGGGACGCCGAGGCGCGAGGTGATCGCGGTGGCGGCGACCGCGTCGGTCGGGGAGACGACCGCACCGAGGACGAAGGCGACGGCCCACGGCAGGGCGAGTAGGTAATGGCCGACGAGCGCCACGCCGCCGGTCGTGCCGATCACCAGCCCGATCGCCAGGGAGCTGATCGGGCGGAGATTCGCCCGGAAATCGCGCCAGGAGGTGTTGACCGCCTGCCAATAGAGAAGCGGCGGGAGGAAGACGAGCAGGACCAGTTCCGGGTCGAGCGTCACGTTCGGGACGAACGGGATGAAGCCGAGCGCGAGGCCGCCGAGGACGAGCACGATCGGGTAGGCGATGTTCAGGCGGGCGGCGAGCGGGATGGCCCCGGCCACCGCCGCGAGCAAGCCGAGGACGATCGCGATCTGCTGCATCGGAGCCTTGGGGAGTCGTGGGTCGTGGGTCGTGGGTCGTGAGTCGTGGGAGAAGTGGGCGGAGTAGGCGAGTAGTCCGTAGTGGTCAGCTCATTAGCATTGCCCGTCACCGGAACCGCGCCACCACTCACGACCCACGACTTACGACCCACGACTCGTTAGTACGACGCCAGGTGCATCGGCATGATGACGTGGGTGCTGTCGTTGTTGCCGACCGGGCGGATCACCCCGGCGCTGGCTGAGTTTTGCATCTCCAGCGCCACTTGCGGCGTCTTCAGCGCACCGAGCACGTCGTTGAGATAGCGGACGTTAAAGGCGATCTGCGCCTCCGGCCCCTCCACGGCGGCGTCGACATCGCTGGTGTTGTCGCCCACCTCGGCGGCGTTGGCGCTGATTGTCAGGCTACCGGGGGCATACTGGCCGTCGCCGGGCTTGATCGAGAGCTTGATGACATCGTTATTGTCGCGCGCGAAGTACGACGCCAGCTTGGTCGCCTCCAACAGCTGCGCCCGCCCGAGGACGGTGCGCGTGTTGTAGCCGGTCGGCACGATCTGCCGCCAGTCGGGGAAGGAACCATCGATCAGGCGGGAGAGGAATTCGATGTTGCCGGTGCGGCAGAGGAGCTGGTTGCGCCCGCGCGTCACCACGATCTCGACCGGATCGGTCGCGTCGCTGATCGCGCGCGCGAGCTCGTTGAGCGCCTTCGCCGGGACGATAATCGACACCTCCTCGGCGGCGGCCCCCACGAGTTCGGCCTCGCGCACGGCCATGCGGAAGCCGTCGGCTGCGGAGAGGGTGAGGCGGTCGCCCGCGAAGCGGAGGTGGACCCCGGCCAGGACCGGGCGGCTCTCATCGACCGCCGCCGCGAAAGCGACCTGCCCGATCGCCTCGCGCAGGATCGCGGGATCGATCAGCGCGGTCGGCTTCCCTTCCACCGTCGGGATCGCCGGGAAGTCCTCGGCATCGATCCCGCGGACGGTCGCCTTGGAGCGGGCGGCGCGAACGTGGAGCGCCAGGTTGCGGCGATCGAGCTCGAGCTTGACCGACTCGTTCGGGAGGTTGGCGACGAAGTCGGTCAGCAGGCGGGCCGGGACGGTCACCGCCCCCTCCTCCTCGATCGAGCAATCGACCCAGCAGGTGATGCCAACTTCCAGGTTGGTCGCGGCGAGTTTCAGTTGCCCCTGCTCGGTCGCGAGCAGGATGTTCCCGAGCACCGGCAGCGATGTCTTCGTGGCGACCGCGCGCGAGACGTGCCCCAGGCCCTTCTGCAACTGCTCCTGCATGATCGTCACTTTCACCGCATTCCTCCACGCCGACTCTTGCCGCCCGTCCGCTCGCCGCGCCGCAGGGCTATCCCGCGCCTGCTCCACCGTCGCGGGCGCTCGCTCTTTCGCTCGTATGGTAGGTGCATTCGTATCTACCCTGGTGGCGCGCAAGTATAGCACGCGCCGGAACCACCACGGGTGCGTTGCGCGTCCCGCGACCGCCGCCGCTGTGGCGGGCCTGTCGCCTACAATGGCGACAGCCCCGGCGTAGCAAACGCCGGGGCCGTCGCTCACGCTCTGCGTGTGCGTTTTACTTCTTGAAGTAGTTGGCGTTGATCGCGATGTACTCTTTCCACTCTTCCGGGGTATCTTCCTCGTAGTAGATCGCGTTGACCGGGCAGACCGACTCGCAGGCACCGCAGTCGATGCACTCCTCGGGATCGATGAAATACATGTCCTGGTCGTCATCGGAGTGGATGCAGTCCACCGGGCAAACCTCGACGCACGAGGCATCTTTGACACCTTTGCACGGTTCTGTGATGACGTATGTCACAGGAAAGTCCCTTTCTCTCGCCCGAACCGCTCGCGCGGCGGGCGTCCTTCTCCTTCGCAGCGCGTCGGACACGCCGGTGGCGACATTACAACGGAAAAGGACCTCCTTGTCAACCTGTGCGTATTCGTGCATCACCCGCGTTCGGACGCACGCATACGTTGACTAGCGTGGGCGAGCGCCGTACAGTGATCGGCGGTACGCGGGACGGTGCGAGCGAATGGAGGAGCGGGCATGGGCGGGATCGTTTTCGGGTGTATCGCGCCACACGGGGGGATGCTCGTCCCCGGTACCGGCGGTGTCGACGCGGGCAAGGCCCCGGCGACACGGGCGGCGATGGAGGAGTTGGGGCGGCGTATGGAAGCGTACCACCCCGAGACGATCGTGCTGGTGACTCCCCACGGGATGCGCGAGCCAGGAGCCTTCTCGATCCTCGATAGCGGGCGGGTCGCGGGGGAGCTCGGCGGCCCTCGGCGGGCCTCGGTCGAGTTCCGCGTCGATCGGGCGCTCAACGCGGTGATCGTGGCGGCGGGGGCCGAATTGGGCGTGCCGGTCGCGCCGATCACGCCCGGCATCCCCGGTGATCCGACAAGCTGCCTGGAGCTCGACTGGGGCGCGACGATCCCCTTCTGGTTCATGGGGCGTTCCTATACGCCCAAGCCGCAGGTGGTCGTCCTCTGTCCGACCTGGGAGCTCGACTGGGCGCTCTTCCCCCGTCTCGGCGAGGCGGTGCGGGTCGCCGCCGAGCGGAGTGGGCGGCGGATCGCCTTCATCGCCAGCGCCGATCTCGGCCACGCCCACGACTCGGACGGGCCGTATGGCTTCGATCCCGCCGCCGCCGAATTCGACGCGCTCGCCTGCGCCGTGGTGCGCGAGCAGGACCTGGGGCGGCTATTGCATTGCGACCCGGCCTGGATCGAGCGCGCGAAGATCGACGCCCTCTGGCAGATGCTCAATCTGCACGGTGCGCTCGCCGGGCAGGGCTTCCGGGGCGAACTCCTCTCCTACGAGGTGCCGACCTACTTCGGGATGCTTTGCGCGGCCTACGAACGCCCGGGTGATTGAGGTCAGGCGTTGGTTCCCGGCTCGCCGAGTTGTTTGGTTTCAGCCCACCTGACGATCGGGAACGCGGCTTCGTGCCCGACGAGCCAGGCCGTCGTGGCCGCCTCCAGCCAGTTGAGGAGTTGGCCGCTCTGAGTGGCGTCTAAACGCAGCAGCGCCTCGTATGGGGCGAGCGTCGCCGCTTCGAGGAGCGTCTTGTCCGCCTGCCAGGGACCATCGATCACGCGCTGCTTGACCGTGAGGTAGAGGCCGGTTTCCTCGCTGCGGAGCGCCGCTTCGTAGATCGCGGCATCGCGGTGCAGGTAGTAGCGTTCCTGCTGCCGAGCGCGGTGTTCGGCGTAGCGCGTCGGGCCGACGAGTCCCCCGCGTATCGCGAGGCGCAGGCGCGGGAGCAGTGCTTGCAGGCGCAGCGCCAGCATCCGATCGTCCAGGCGCTCATCGGCCCATTCGACGAAGAGGAGCACGCCGATCGCGAACTGCTCGGGCGTGGTCCCCGCGTCCGGTTCCGGCGTCGCGCTGACGATCAGCGGCGGGCGGTAGTCCTCGTCAGCCTCGGGTTCTTCGGGGTGCGTGGACACCGCCTGTACCCGGAAGGTGAGGAGATCGCGCGGCGCGGTGCGCGACTCGTTGATCCGCCGCCGTAGCCCCCGTAGCATCCATTCCCCTCATGTCGCGTCATCTGTGCGGCCTAGTCCACTCGCCCGCCAGACCAGGTCATCCCGGAAGTATGCCACAGGCGCGCTGCGGGCGATCCGGCTCGTGAGGCGATGGTATACTGGCCCGTATATTGCGAAGAGGGCGAAGCGAAAGCAGGGCGAGCAAAGATGAGCCGGATAGTCGACCGGACCGGATTGAACGAACGGCTCAAGCAGAATAATCGGCGTAGCGGCATGTTGGTCGGCGTGTCGATGGCGCTCGTCGTCGGGCTGCTGATCGCCTCGTTCACCTGGCTCTTCTTCCGCCTCGATCCCTTTTTCTCCGATTTTGCGGGGCGCAGCGGCGTCTCGTATGCCTCGCCGGTCGCGCGGGTCATCGTGTCGCCGCGCGCCGGTACGCCCACCGCGACGTCCTCCGGCGGGGGGATCGCTTCCGGCGCGATCCCGACCGCCCCCCCCATTGCGTCGAATACCCCGACCCCGACGGTGCTGGGCGCTGCGGGGACGGCGCGCGCCTCCGCCACGCCGAGTTTTCGGGCGACCCATGTCATCGCCGATTTCGGCCAGCAGGTGAATCTGCGCGCCGGTCCGAGTGCGGCGTCGGCGCGGGTGGCGCTGGTCGCGCCCGGCACCCGGCTGCAATTCCTCGACGAGCAGGAGCAGGCGGGTGAGTTGGTTTGGATGCGTTTCCAGACCGAGCGTGGCGATGTGGGCTGGATCCGGCAGATCGATATCACCGCCGCGCCCGCAACCCTGCCCGGCACCCCGGGCCTGACGCCGACCACGCGCTGATACAGCGCCGCATCAACCCGACGCGTACGGAAAGAGCGAGCAACGATGGCGACTTCGCAGCACGAATACCAGGAAACGTTGCTCGACCTCCTGCCCGAGCAGGGGGCATGGGGGGAAAAGGAGTACCTGTGGCTCACCGATCGCTCGCGACGGTTGATCGAATACGATAATGGCGCGATCGAGGTTCTCCCGATGCCAACCGAGATTCATCGGGCGATCCTGACCTTCCTCACGCGCGCACTGTTGCGGTATCTGGACCCGCGCGATGGCGTACTCCGCTTCGCGCCGCTGCGCCTTCATGTGGGTGTGGATAAATATCGCGAACCGGATCTCCTCGTCCTCCTCGATCGCGATGACCCGCGCCGCGCGCCGCGCTACTGGCTCGGGGCCGATTGGGTGTTGGAGGTGGTGAGCCCGGACGACCCGGCGCGCGACCTGGTGACGAAGCGCCGGGAGTACGCCGAGGCGGGGATTCCGGAGTACTGGATCGTCAATCCGCTCGACCGCACCGTGACGGTGCTGGCGTTGCAGGGAGATCGGTACGCCGAGCACGGCGTCTTTGCGGCGGGCGGGACGGCGACATCGCCCCTACTGGCGGATTTCGCGGTCGTGGTGGACGAGGTCTTCGCGGAACTGGATTAATCCGTCGGCGTGTATACGCTCGGCGTCTGGCTATCGTGGTGTCGGCGCTACTGGCGAGATTGCGTCCACGGTTCATGGAAGGAGCGGGCGGCGATGGCAACCTCGCAGCGCGAATACCAAGAATCAATGCTCGAACTCTTGCCCGAGCAGGGCGATTGGGAGGACACCGAGTACCTGTGGTTCACCGATCATTCCAAACGGCTGATCGAATACGCCAATGGCGAGATCGAGGTTTTGCCGATGCCGACGGCGACACATCAGTGGATCGTGTTCTTCCTGGGGCGACGCTTCTTCGATGCGCTTGCTCCACACGGCGGCATTACGTTGCTTGCGCCGCTGCGTCTACGGCTCGGCGAGCGTCAATTCCGCGAACCCGATCTCCTCGCCCTCCTCGATCGCCACGATCCGCGTTACGGCGATCGCTATTGGCATGGGGCCGATCTCGTCCTGGAAGTGGTGAGCCCGGACGACCCGGGGCGCGACCTGGTGACGAAGCGCCGGGAGTACGCCGAGGCGGGGATTCCGGAGTACTGGATCGTCAACCCGCTCGACCGCACGGTGACGGTGCTGACGTTGCCATCGGGGATTGATACCTATAGTGAACACGGCGTCTTCAGGGCAGGCGGGACTGCGACCTCGCCCCTGCTCCCAGGATTCGTGGTTGTGGTGGAGGAGATCTTCGCGGAGTTGGACTGAGGGCAAAGCAGGATGATCGCGATGGCGACTTCTACGCCCTGCGGTTATCCCAGTGCCGCAACAGCATGTTCAGTCCGCCGAGCAGCAAGAAACAGACGATGCCCGGGACGAGCGTGAGCGAGAGACTCTCCCCGAATAGTTGACGGTGATACCAGTAACGCACGAAGAAGAGCGTTGTCCATAGCATGGTATTGCCGAGCGCCGCCGTCCGCCAGGGATACCGCGACGAGAAGGGCGTCACAGTCAGCCCGTTCACGGGCCGGTGGCGTTGCGCCGCAGGCGTTCCAACTCGCTTGGTGCGTCCCGGTCCGCGCCTTGGCTCGTCCATGCCCCCGTACCCTCGTGGCCGCAGCGCAGGCTACAGCGTGTCCACCGGCAGGAGTTTGCCGGGATTCATGATGTTCTGCGGGTCGAGGGCGCGCTTGATCGCCCACATGGTTGCCAGGGCCGCGCCGTGCTCCTGCGCCATGAATTGCGGGCGCACCAGTCCGACGCCGTGCTCCCCGGTGACGGTGCCGCCCATCTCCAGTGCCAGCGCGTGGATGTCGTCCGACGCCTTGAGGACGCGCATCACCTCGTCTTCGTCGCGCGCATCGACCACGAACGCCGAGTGGACGTTGCCGCTGCCGATGTGTCCGTAGGTGGTGCAGCCGAGCCCCCACTTCTGCGCGATCTCGGCGATTCGGCGCAGCGTTTCCGGTATCCGCGTCAGCGGCACGGCGATATCCTCGCCGGTCGCGGCGCGCGTGGCCCCCGGCCTCACCGTCCCCGCCGCCGCGCCCATCACGCTCCGCGCCTGCCAGAGGGTCGCGACCCGACCCGGCTCGTCGGACCACTCCACCCGCTCGCTGTACGACGCGAGGATCGCGGCGACCGCCCGGGCCGTCTCGGCGACCCCGGCGGGCAGCCCCTCGATCTCGATCAGCAGCATCGCCTCGGCGTCCGGCAACGCCAGATCGGGGCGGTACTTGTTGACCGCGCGGATCGCGGCGCGGTCCATCAGTTCGAGGGCGGACGGGACGATGCCGCCCCCGAAGATCGCGCGGGTCGCCTCGCCCGCGCCTTCCAGACGGTCGAAGAAGGCGGTCACGACGCCGCGCGTGGGCGCCTTGGGGAGAATCTTGAGGCGGATCTTGGTGATCACGCCGAGGGTTCCCTCCGAGCCGCAGAAGATGCCGGTGAGGTTAAGACCGGAGGCGCTTTGCAGCGCCTTGGAATGTTGCGAGCCGGTCCAAATAATCTCGCCGGACGCGAGCACCACCTCCAGGCCGAGGACATAGTGATAGGTGCTGCCATAGCGGACGGCGCGCATCCCGCAGGAATTGTTCGCCACCATCCCGCCGATCGTCGCCATCTTGGTCGAACCTGGATCGACGGGAAGGGAGTAGCCGAGCGGCAGGAGTTGCGCGTTGAGGGCGTCGTGGATGATGCCGGGTTCGCAGACGACTTGCAGATTGTCGAGGTCGATCTCCAGGATGGTGTTCATGCCGCGCAGGTCGAGGGTGATCCCGCCCGCGCGCGGCACCGAGCCCCCGGTCATCGCCGAGGCCCCGGCGCGCGGCACGATCGGCACGTTGTGGCGTGCCGCCACGCGCACCGCGAAGGCGACATCCTCCGTGCTCAGCGGTTGGACGACGACATCGGGGCGACCGGGGCGGAGGATCGAGGCGAACGAGGCGTCGTACGAGTAGGCGAGCAGATCCCACTCGTCGGTCAGTACCCGTTCGTTGCCAAAGTGTGCGCGCAATTCGCGCAGCGCCTCCGTCGGAAAGGGCGGGCGCTCGGTTTCGATGCCCAGATCGGCCCTCGGCTGCTGCTCCGTTCGTGCCATCCTCGCCCCTCCGCATTGTGCATCGCGTGCCCACCACCATATCCGGTGATTATCGGGCGTGGGGGGAGGCTTGTCCATCGATGAGACGTGCGGGTGTCAGCGCAACGCGAGGACATCCTGTGCGCGCACCCAGCCGCTCGTGCCACTGGCGAGTCGGAACTGTTGCCAGATCACGCCATCGACGGTCGCTTCCTCGCCGGTCGCGGCGAGGAGGGTGCCGGGGGGGAGGGTGGTCTGCGCGGCGTAGGTCGTACCCGGCCCGGCGCGGAAATTCACCGGCAACTCGGTGTTGATCCGATCGGTTGCGGCAAAGGGGGCGTTCGTGGGGGTAGCAGTCGGCGTGCTGGTCGGCGTGCTCGTCGGCGTGTCGGTGGCCCTCACCGTGGTCGTCACGGTCGCCGTCATGGTCGCCGTCGCGGTCGCCGTGGTCGTCGGGCTGCTCGTCGCCGTGCCGCCGACAGCGGTCGGCGCGGTGGCGGTCGTGGTCGCGGTGACCTCCGGGTCGGGCGCGAAGATCGCGGAGGCCGGATTGGTCGGCGCGACCGTCGGCGTCGGTGCCAGGGTCGCGGTGAGGGTTGGTGGCGGAATTGTCGTCGTGGGCGGCGCAGAGGTGGCGGTCGATGGCGGGGCGGTCACGGTGGGCGGCGCGACCGTCGCGGCGCTGGTCGGGGTTGTCATGGGCGTCGCGGTCGCGCCGACCGCGGCGGTGGCGGTGGCGGTGGCGAGCGGCACCTGGGCGACGACCGAGGCTTGCGGGGTGGTGGCGGGATTGAGCGCGAGGAGGGGCGGCAGGCCGAGGCCGCCGATCCCGACGCCGAGCACGAACATCGCCGCGCCGAACAGGGCGATCAGCGCGCGCCAGCGTGCCGGGCGGGCGGGCGCGGTCTCCATCTCGGTGCTGCTCATACCACCCCTCTGTGCGTGCTGTCGCGCCGGTTGTACGTGGTGAAGGGTAGCATATCTGTCGGGGCGTTACAGAGGCCCGCACACGGACGGAATACGGCCCCCCGCACGGGCGTTGCGCCAGGGTGACCACGACGAACGTTATCGACGATGACCCGCGATGAAGAAGCGCCAGGAGAGTGTATGAGCACCCCAACGCAGTTGAAGGGCGAGCTGGACGCCAGCGGGCGTTTGCAGCGCCAGCCGAACGCCTTCACGGATCGCGTCACCGCCGACGGCAGCAGCGGCTTCCCGGCGGAGCCGGGGCGCTATCATCTGTATGTCTCGCTCGCCTGCCCGTGGGCGCACCGCTCGATCATCACCCGACGCTTGCTCGGACTGGAGGATGCCATCTCCCTCTCGACCGTGGACCCGATCCGCGACGAGCGCGGCTGGGCCTTCAACGAGGGGTACGCGGACCCGGTCAACGGCTTCCGCTACCTCAGCGAGGCGTACCTGAAGAGCGATCCCGACTTCGCCGGGCGCTACACCGTCCCGACCCTCTGGGACCGAGACGGGGGACGCATCCTCAGCAACGATTACCCCGACCTGGCGCTGCAACTCGGCCAGGCGTTCCTCGGCCAGGCGAAGAACCCGATCGACCTCTACCCGGAGCCGTTACGCGCCGAGATCGACGCCGTGAATGCGGTCGTCTTCGACGAGGTGAATAATGGCGTCTATAAGGCCGGCTTCGCCACCACGCAGGCGATCTACGACGAGGCCGTGACGGCACTCTTCGCGCGGCTCGACTGGCTGGAGGAGCGGCTTTCCAAACAGCGCTATCTCGTCGGCGGGCAGTTGACGGAGGCGGATATCCGCCTCTTCCCGACGCTGGTACGCTTCGACGCGGTCTACCACGGCCACTTCAAGTGCAACTTGCGCCGCCTGATCGACTACCCGAATCTGTGGGCCTACGCGCGCGATCTGTACGGGCGCCCCGGCTTCGGCGAGACGGTCGATTTCGATCAGATCAAGCGCCACTACTACGGCACGCACCCGCAGATCAACCCGACGCGGATCGTGCCACTCGGCCCGATCATCGATTGGACGATGCCGCACGGGCGCGAGACGCTCGACTAGGCGCGGCGATTGTGGCTGGTACTGTGGGAACGCTATGGGGGAACAGATGAGCGCGAGTATGCGCGAGCGGGTGGGACTGGTCGTCGCGGGGCCGGATAGCCGCGCGGTCGTGGACCTGATCGTCGCCGCCGAGGAGGCGGGGGTCGGGCAGGTCTGGATGACGCAGGGGCCATCCACGCCCGATACCCTCGCGATCTACGCCGCCGCCGCGATGCGGACGCTGACGATCGGGCTCGGCACCGCGATCGTGCCGACCTACCCACGCCACCCGCTCGCGCTGGCGCAGCAGGCGCTGACGATCAACGACCTGGCACCGGGGCGGCTGCGCCTCGGGGTCGGGCCGAGCCACAAGTCGATCATCGAGGGGGCTTACGGGCTCTCGCTGGACGCGCCGATGGCGCACCTGCGTGAGTACGTGGCGATCCTCCACGGGCTGCTCAACGAGGGGCGGAGCGACTTCGCGGGCGACTTCTACCGCGTCAAGGCGAGCTTGCTGCGCCCCTCGACCACGCCGATCCTGATCTCCGCGCTGCGCGAGGGGGCGTTCGGGCTGGCCGGGGAGATCAGCGACGGCGCGCTCTCCTGGCTCTGCCCGCCCGACTATCTGCTGCGGACGGCGTTGCCCGCCCTCCGCGCCGGGGCCGAGGCGGCGGGGCGACCCGCGCCGCCGCTGGTCGCGCATGTCCCGATCGCGCTGAGCGAGGATCGCGCGGCGGTCGTCGCGGCGGGGCGGGAACTGATCGGCGGCTACGCGCGAATGCCGTTCTACGCCGCCATGTTCGCCGATGCGGGTTTCCCGCCGCACGCCGACGGCACGGTGCCGGACGCGCTGGTCGATGGCCTCGTCGTTTCCGGCGACGAGGCGACGATCGCCGCGCGCCTCCGCGAACTGTTGGATGGTGGGCTGGACGAATTGATGGTGCTGCCGGTGCCGGTCGCGGACGAGGCCGCCGAGCGGCAGCGCGCGGCGCGGCTGGTGGGCGGGTTGTAGGGCGCTTGCGCCTCCCGGTGAACGCATGATGGATGAAGAAACCCGCGCGAACGAGGCGATCATCCCGGAGCACGAGAGCAGCGTGCGCCGAATGATGGCGGATGCTCATAGGCGTCCATATCACCCGCTGCGGTCGTTAGCCGAGGCGCAAGCCGTGCCCGACGGGGTGGTGATCTTCGAGGGCGATTGGGGTGGGCAGATCTACGCGACCTGTCCCGCCTCGATTGTCCGCTGCTCCGAGGAGACGCTGAGGGATCTCCTTTGTGATCTCGATGCGGTCGGTTGGTGCGAACTGGACGGCGCACGCGTCTTCTACGAACGGCATCCGAGCGGCACGAGTGTTTCCGGTGGGATGGGTGGCGGACGAGTTACCGATGATCTCTGGGTGCATCCGCGCATAAAAGCTCTCGGACTCTCTGCTCCGTTACGCGCGGCGCTGACAAACATTTAGCGGCCTTATCGTTCGCTCTACTACGAATTAACCCTGCGGGACGATACCGACTTGGACGGTTTTGTCTTTGGCGCGATCAGGCAGTACGACGAAACGTTCGGACTTGCGTTCGTTGGTGCCCCTGATGGTACACGCGCGGGTATCAGGTGGCGTGGTGCTGAGCCGGAAAAGCTGAACGCCCATAAAAACCCTTCTGGGGATACGAAACGTTACTATACCGATCCCAACTACGGTGAGACGGCGAGAGCCCCCGATAACGTAATGCGGGGTGTCTGGAATGTTGCTTCCCCCTTCTCGATTCCTACGGCAGGCGGTGAGGAACAGCGCGAAATAGCGCGGCGCAACCTCGCCGCTGTGCTGCCGAAGCTGCGAGCGCATTGGGAGGCATGGCGCTCAGGCGAGCGCCGCCAGCCCCGCACCGCCAAGCGCCGCGAGCGCGACGACGAGCCACGGCGGCAGCTTCCAGATCGTCAGCAGGCCGAAGGCGGCGAGCGCCAGCGCGAAGTCGCGCGGGGTGAGGATCGCGCTGGTCCAGACCGGCGTGTAGAGCGCGGCGAGGAGCAGGCCGACGACCGCCGCGTTGATTCCGCGCAGCGCCCGCCCGAAGGCGGGATGCGCTCTCAGGATTTCCCAGAAGGGGAGCGCCCCCCAGATCAGCAGGAATGACGGCAGGAAGATCGCCCCGATCGCCAGCGCCGCGCCGGGGAGGCCGTTCGGACTCGGGCCGCGCACCGCGCCGAGGTAGGCGGCGAAGGTGAAAAGCGGACCCGGCACCGCCTGGGTTGCGCCGTACCCGGCCACGAATTGCGCGTCGGTCAGCCAGCCGGGCGCGACGGTCGCGGTTTGCAGCAGCGGCAGGACGACGTGACCGCCGCCGAAGACCAGCGCGCCCGCGCGGTAGAAGCTGTCGATCAATGCCACGCCCCCGCCCGGTGCGACGAGGCGCAGGAGGGGCAGCCCGGCGAGGAAGGCGAAGAAGAGGGCGAGGCAGGCGACCGCGAAGCGGCGATCGACGCGCGCCCGGCCCGGCGGCACCAGGGGCGCGTCCTCCGTGGCGAGGAATCGCCAGCCGACGAGTCCTGCCCCGGCGATGACCCCCAACTGGCCGATCGCGTTCGGCACCAGCAGCGCGACGATCGTCGCGACGACCGCGATCGTCGCGCGCGCTCGATCGGTGCAGAACTGGCGGGCCATCCCCCAGACCGCCTGCGCCACCACCGCGACCGCCGCGACCTCCAGTCCGTGGAGCCAGCCGTTCCCGGCGACCGCGAAGCGCTCCACGCCGAAGGCGAAGGCGACCAGCAGAATCGCCGAGGGCATGGTGAAGCCGAGCCAGGCCGCGATCCCACCGAGGAGGCCGCCGCGCAGGGTGCCGATGCCGATGCCGACCTGGCTGCTGGCCGGGCCGGGGAGGAACTGGCAGAGGGCGACGAGGTCGGCGTAGCTGCGCTCGTCGAGCCAGCGCCGCCGCACCACGTATTCCTCGCGGAAGTAGCCGAGGTGGGCGGTCGGCCCGCCGAACGAGGTCAGCCCCAGGCGCAGCGCGACCCGGAAGATCTCACCGATGGGACTTGATACGCGAGGCGTGGCAGTCTGCTCGCCGAGCGTGGCCGGTTGTGGTTCGGTCATCACCCCTCGCCGCTTCTGTCCTCGTCCCGCCGTGTCTCAGTCGCCGGGGAGCGCCACCTGTTCGGCGCGTGCGTCGCTGCCGCGCGCGGTGAGTGCCTCCTGGCGCAGCGCATGGTCGATCAGGACGAGTGCGGCCATCGCCTCCACCACCGGGACCGCGCGCGGGAGAACGCAGGGGTCGTGGCGGCCACGGCCCTTCAGCGTCGTCTCCTGGCCGTGGCGGTCGACCGTCTCCTGCTCGTGCAGGATCGTGGCGGTCGGCTTGAACGCGGTGCGGAAGAAGATCGTCTCGCCGTTGGTGATGCCGCCCTGCACGCCGCCGCTGCGGTTCGTGCGCGTCCGCACCCTGTCGCCGTCCATGTAGAAGGGATCGTTGTGCTCGGTGCCGGTCAGCGCGGACCCGGCGAAGCCGGAGCCGATCTCGAAGCCCTTGGTCGCGGGGAGACTCAGCATCCCCTTCGCCAGATCGGCCTCCAGGCGGTCGAAGACCGGCTCGCCCCAACCGGGCGGGCAGCCGCGCACCGCGCAGGCGATCACGCCGCCGACCGAGTTGCCGGCCTTGCGGATCGTGTCGATCAGCGCGATCATCCGCTCGGCCCCGTCCGGGTCGGGGCAGCGGACCGGCGTGCGCTCCACGGCGGCCTGCGTCACCGTCTCGGGGTCGCAGGCGACGCCGATGTTGCCGACCTGCGCCACCCAGGCGATGACCTCCACACCGTAGCGCTCGCGCAGCAGCTTCTTGGCGATCGCGCCCGCCGCGACGCGCCCGGCGGTCTCGCGCGCGCTCGTGCGCCCGCCGCCGCGATAGTCGCGCGTGCCGTACTTGGCGTCGTAGGTGTAATCGGCGTGGCTCGGGCGGTACTTCTCCGCGATCTCGCTGTAGTCGCCGGAACGCTGGTCCTCATTGGGGATCAGCAGGCTGATCGGCGTGCCGAGCGTCTGTCCGCCGAAGACGCCGCTGAGGATGCGGACCGTGTCCGACTCCTTGCGCTGCGTCACAAGCCGACTCTGCCCCGGTGCGCGCCGGTCGAGTTCGGGCTGGATATCGCCCTCCGACAGCGCGAGCAGCGGCGGGCAGCCGTCGATCACCGCGCCGATCGCGCCCCCGTGCGATTCCCCCCAGGTCGTCACCCGGAAGAGGTGGCCGAATGTGTTCCCCATGACGCGCCTCCGGCGCTGAAGTCGGCAGTCGGCAGTCAGCTAGTCAGCAGAAGGGATTGCCCTCCTGCGCAGGCCACATACCGCGCGCCGCCCTTGTCCTGCCGACTGCCGACTGCCGACTGCCGACTACTCGTTGCTTTCGCTCAGCCACTTGCCGTAAATCGTATAGTCGCTGCCGTTGGTCCGGCGGAAGCCGTAGCGCTCGTAGAGGTACTGCGAGCGGATGTTGTCGGCCTGCGTGCTGAGGCCGATCCGCCGTGCGCCGAGTTCGCCGAGGCGCGTGACCGCGTAGTTGAGCGCTTCCAGGCCGTAGCCGGTCCCTTGCCGGTCGGGGATCACCGCGATCCGGTCGAGGTGCCCCCACCCCCGGTAGGAGGTGATGCCGGTGTAGGCGACCGGCGAGCCGTCATCCTCGTAGGCGACGCTGATCTCCACGCCGAAGAGGGCCAGGTAGGCGTTGAATTCCCCCTGACTGTTCCACCAGAGCCAGGGGAAAGCGGCGTGATCGACCGCCAGCAGATCGTCCCAGTTGGCCGGGGTGAGGGGCGCGAAGCGGAGGCGCGTCGGGGCGGGGATCGCGCGGGGCAGGCGTGGCAGTTCGTAGATGATGATGTGCTGCAAGAGCTCGAAGTCGATGCGGGCGTAGAAGCTGTCGCGCCGCCCCTCGTACTGATCGAGCATCACCACCAGCCGCTGGCCCCCCTCGCGGCAGCCCGCCACCAGCGCCGCCACCAACTCCTCGCTGCGGAGTCGCCCGGACAATTCCTGGATCACCGTGATCTCGTCGCGGTGCCGCCAGGGCGCGCCGACCAGGTATTCCCCGCCGGACGGGAGCCACCAGGAGAGGCCGGGGTGGGTGAGGACGTGTTGTTCCAACTCCCGCGCGTTGAAGCTGCTGCTCCAGCCGAGCGAGAGGCGCGACACGTCCTGCGGCCCCAGCCGTACCGGCGTCTCGTCCGCCGGGCCGTGTGGCGCGCGATTGAACCCGAGCGGTCTCATCGGCACCCGTTCCTGGCGAGACCCGGCCCGACCACGCCCCGCGCGCTGTGGAGGCCAACACGCTGTTCGCGCCCCATCGCTCGCCCCCCTCGTTCCATTATCAGCCGGGCCATCGCTCGCCGCGCCGACGCTACCGCTCGATCCAGACGGTGTCCAATTCTTGCACGCCGAGGGGGGTGATCGCTAGCCCCCGCACATACGGCTTGACCAGAGTGTAATCGGTCGAATAGTAGCAGGGGATCACCACGGCGTCATCCAGGATGAGCTGCTGTGCCTGGAGATAGAGGTCGCGCCGCCGGGCGGGGTCGCGCTCGCCTGCGGCGGCACGCAGGAGCGCGTCCACCGCCGGGCTGCTGTAGCCGGTGTGGTTCTCGCCGCTGCCGGTGCTGAAGAGCAGCGCCAAGAAATTCTCCGGGTCGGGGTAGTCCGCCACCCAGGTCAGCTCGAAGGCCGGGTAGTCGCGCGCGCTCAGCCCGGCCAGGTAGGTTGGCCACGGCACATCGATCGCCTCCAGCGTTATGCCCAGGTCGCGCGCGTAGACCTTGCGGAGGCTGACGCCCAACTGACCCCCCGCGCCGTAGATGCGCGCGCCGCCAACCGACCCTGCGCCGCCGGGCCGCGCGGCAAGGGCGGCGCGCGCCGCGTCGAGATCGCGCGACAGGACGCGCCCGGCCCAGGGACCACCCGGCATCGTCGCGGGCACGATCCCGTCGGCCAGCGTCGCCTTGCCGTCGAGCCCCACGGTGGTCAGGCGTTCGCGATCGACCGCCTGGGCAAAGGCGCGGCGGGTCGCCGGGTCGTCGTAGGGGGGCTTCGTCACGTTGAAGCCGATATAGGTCAGCGAAAGACCTTGGGTGACGGTTAACTCCGCGTGGAGCGGGCTGTTCGTGGCCAGGACACGGTCGACCGAGCTGAGCGGCACGCGCGTGGCGTCGATTTTCCCCGCCTCGTAGAGATTCATCGGGGAACCGGCCCCCTCGCCGTAGAGGAAGGTGACCTTTTCCAATAGCGGTGCCCCGGCGTAGAAGCGCTCGAAGCGCCGCAGTTCGATCTGCCCGTCGGTGAGGCGCGCGAGACGGAAGGGGCCGCTGCCGTTCGGCGCACGCGCCCGGTCGACACCGCCCGCGCGGACCGTCTTCGCGTCCACGATCGCCGCGACCGGGTAGCTCAGCTTCATCAGGAAGGGGATCTTGGGCGCGCCGAGCCGGATCTCGACCGTGCGCGTGTCGAGCACGCGCAGTCCGGCGAGGCTGGCGCTGCGCCCCAGTAATTTATCCGCCGCGCCGAGGATGTCGCCGAGATAGGTCGCGCCGGGGAGGCTCGCGCCGCCGCCCGCCAGCGTCGGATCGGTCGCCCGTTCCAGGCTGTAGCGCACCGCCTCGGCGTCGAGCGGGGTGCCGTTCTGGAAGGTGAGATCGGGGCGGAGGGTGAAGGTATAGGTCAGGCCATCGTCGCTGACCGCGATCCGCTCCGCGAGATCGGGCACGGCGTTGAGCTGCGTATCGAGGCGGACGAGCCCGCGAAAGAGCTGATGCGCCAGGAAGCTCGAATTGGCGTCGCGCACGAGGGCCGGATCGAGCGTGGGCAGATCGCCGCCGAGCGCCAGGGTCAGCGCCTGCTCGCCGCGTGGCATCGGCCCTGGCGCTCGGTCCGACACGGTGCTGGTGCTACGCGGCGCGATCGGCGCGACCGTCGGTGTTGCGCCGGTCGTGCAGCCGCTGAGTACCGCGAGGAGGCAGAGCGCAAGGATGAGGCTGGCGCAGCGATGGGGGCGGACGCGGCGGCACCTGAGCGCTGTGTTCCCTCGGTCTCCGCGCATGATCGTTTGCCCGCTCCGCCTTGACGATCGACTTAGCGCCGCGCTACCCGCTGCGCTGCGACTGTGCGACACGATTGTAGCAGCGCGGTCTCGTGTCGCACAGCCGTCGCAGCGCGGGCGACATCCCACCAAGGGGCAGCCGCCCGCGCGGTATCGGTTGCTAGCGGTCAGTCCTCGTACTTGATATCCACCTGGCCCCGCGAGCGTGCCGATTCGAGGATCGCGTCGCAGATCACGGCGTTGCGGTAGCCATCCTCGAAGGTCGCGCCGTGCGGGGCGATCGGCGCGCCGGTGGCGATCGCGTCGAGGAGGTGGGTGACCTCGTGGACGAAGGTGTGCTCCCAGCCGATGATGTGCCCCTGCGGCCACCAGTATTTCCAGAAGGGATGGTCGCTCTCGCTGACCAGCACCGAGTGGAAGCCCTGGGTCGTCTTCGGCTCGTCGTCGATCCAGAAGACCTGCAACTCGTTCAGGCGTTCCAACTCGAAGCGCACCGTGCCGCGCTCGGCGTTGATCTCGATCACCTGATGGTTCTTGCGCCCCGCCGCGAAGCGCGATGCTTCCAGCGTGCCGACCGCGCCGTTCTCGAAGCCGACCGTCGCCACGAAGGCGTCGTCCACCGTGACCTTCGCGGTGCCGCTGCCGTCGGCCAGCGGGCGCTCCGGGATGAAGGTGCGGGTCATCGCGCCGACCGTTGTCGGCTCGCCGATGAGGTAGCGCGCGAGGTCGATGATGTGCGCGCCGAGGTCGCCGAGCGCGCCGCTCCCCGCCGCGTCCTTGTCGAGCCGCCAGATCTGCGGCGTGTTGTAGTGCGGCATGATCCACTCTTGCAGGTAGACCGCGCGGAAGTGGTAGATCCGCCCGAGTTTGCCGGAATCGATCAGGTCCTTGATCAGCCGCACCGCCGGGACGAAGCGGTAGTTGAACGCGACCATGTGCTTAACGCCCGCCTTGCGGACGGCGTCGAGCATTGCCTTCGATTCCTCGGCGTTGCGTCCGAGCGGCTTCTCGCAGAGGACGTGCTTACCCGCCTGCGCCGCCGCGATCGTCGGCTCGGCGTGCATGTTGTTGGAACTGACGTTGTCGAAGAGCTGTATCCGGTCATCTTCCAGCATCGTGCGCCAGTCGGTGTAATACCCTTCGTAGCCGTAGCGCGCTGCCGCCGCGCTGGTCGCCTCGGCGTTGCGCCCGCAGATCGCCACCAGCTTCGGTATCGCCGGGGGCGGGTAGACCATGTAGGGGATCGTCTTATAGGCATTGGTGTGGGCCTTGCCCATGAACGCATAGCCGAGCATCCCGACGCCGATCTCCGGCGCCTCCCCCTCGGCCCTGGCGCTCGCCATGGTGGTAAAGCCGGTCTGGTTGCTCATGTGTTTTGTCCTCCACGTATAGTCGGCAGTCTGCGGTCAGCAGTCGGCAGAAAATTAGCCCTCAGTCGCGCGGAATTTGCGAATCAACCCACTCAAGAGGCGACCGACTTCGCTACACTGACCAAGGAGATCATCGCCTCTTGCCTGCTCTAGCAGATGTAGATTGAGTGCGATCAGGAGGAGCGTTTCAGTCTCGTGGAGCGAACCATTAGCGATAGACAGATGGTGGGCAAACTCTCGTGTACCTGTGCGTCCTTGCCCCTCGGCGATATTCGCTGGCACTGAAACCGCTGCACGACGGAGTTGGCTGGTAAGGCCATATTGCTCTTCCTTCGGCCAGGTGTTGCTTGCCTGATAGATCGCCGTTACCAGGTGCATCGCTTTCTGCCAGGCGTGAAGATTACGATACCTACCAGTTCCTCCCATCCTTGCCCTACACCCGCTTTCTGGCGACTGCCGACTGCCGACCGCCGACTCGCCATTACCGCGCGAATGCCGCATCGAACGCCACGGACGAGGGGGCGAAGTCCTGGCGGCGGATCATCGCGAGCGCTTCCTGCGCGCCGTACTCGCGGTCCATGCCGCTGTCCTCCCATTCGATCGAGAGGGGGCCGTTGTAGCCGATCCGGTTCAGGGCGCGGACGAGCAGATCCCACTTCACGTCGCCGCGACCGGGCGAGACGAAGTCCCAGCCGCGCCGCGCGTCGCCGAAGTCGAGGTGCGAGCCAAGGATGCTGCTGCGCCCGGTCAGCCGCACGCGCGAGTCCTTGACGTGGACGTGGTAGATGCGGTCCGGGAACTCCTCGATGAACATGACCGGATCGACGAACTGGTGGATCAGGTGGCTCGGATCGAAGTTGATGCCGAACGCCGGATGATCCCCCACCGCATCGAGCGCGCGGCGGGTGGTGATGATGTCGTAGGCGATCTCGGTCGGGTGGACCTCCAGGGCGAAACGCACCCCCTCTTGCTGGAAGGCGTCGAGGATCGGCGTCCAGCGCGCGGCGAAATCGGCGTAGCCCGCGTCGATGTCCGCCTGACTCGTCGGCGGGAAGAAGTAGAGCTTGCTCCAGACGCTGCTGCCGGTGAAGCCGGTGACGGTGTCCACGCCGAGGAGCTTCGCCGCCCTGGCGGTGTTGATTATCTCCTGGGCGGCGCGCTGGCGGACCCCCTCCGGCTCGCCGTCGCCCCAGAGCTCCGGCGAGAGGATGCGCCGGTGGCGCTCGTCGATCGGATCGCAGACGCACTGCCCGACGAGGTGATTGCTGATCGCCCAGACCTTGAGGCCGAAGCTCTCCAGCAGGTCGCGTTGCCCGCGCGCGTAGCCATCATCGGAGAGGGCCCTGGCGACATCGAAGTGGTCCCCCGAGCAAGCGAGTTCGAGGCCATCGAAGCCCCAACCGCTGACCTTCTCGGCCAGCGTGCGTAGCGGCAGATCGGCCCACTGGCCGGTGAACAGCGTGACGGGTCGTGGCATCGTGCCCCCCTTTCAGCAATGTGCGCGCTATGCGCTCCCACTTCGATCCGAGCCCCTGGTCCACCAGTTCGTCCCCTCGCGCACTCCCGCTGAGCGTACGAGTGCGCGTAGCGTATGCGGTGTGGGGGAGCGGCGCAACTCCGCGCCGCACGCAGCCTACGCCCATCGCAGCAGGGTCGGACCCAGGCCGAACGCGAAACGGTGGGATGCTCGCGGTGAACAGTAGCGGCGATGTCACCGCCGACGGCGATCAATTCGACCCCCGCCCCCGCGTCAGCGAATGTGCCACCACCTTTACCGGCACGGACAACTCGGTATCCGGCGCCCGGGTCGTGTCACCATACGCGGCGGCTCGGAGCACGCCGCGCCGACTACGGCCACGTTTTTGCGAGGAGCGGCACAACGGGGCGGATGGTGTACGCGCCCACGGCGCTGTACCATTCCCCGGACGCGCCGCCACGCGCGGCGGTACGGGCGGGGCCGAGGCATCGAGCGACGAAAGGGACGGCGTGAGCGTGAGCAGCAACGATCAGGGTACTCGAACTTTGCGGGCCGGGGTGATTGGCCTGGGCTACACCGGCAATCAGCACCTGCGCGGCTATCAGGCCCTCCCGAACGTGGAGATCGTGGCCCTGGCCGGCCTGGAAGATGCGCCGCGCGAGGCGTTGGGCGCGACCTATGGCGTGCCGCACCTCTACCGCGAGTGGCAAGAACTCCTCGAACGCGACGATCTCGACCTCATCAGCATCTGCACGCCGAACTCGCTGCACGCGCCGATCGCCATCGCCGCGCTCGAGGGGGGGCACCACGTCCTCTGCGAGAAGCCGCTGGCGCGTAACTCCGTGGAGGCCGAGGCGATGGTCCGGGCGGCGCGCGCCGCCAATCGCGTGCTCCAGACTGTCTTCAACCACCGGGCGCGCGGCGATGTCAGCCTCCTGAAGCGCCACATCGACGAGGGCGGGCTCGGGCGGATCTATCACGCCAAGTCCTTCTGGATGCGGCGCAGCGGTATCCCCTCCCTCGGGAGCTGGTTCACCAGCAAGGAGATGGCCGGCGGCGGGCCGCTGATCGACCTCGGCGTCCACATGCTCGACATGGGCCTCTATCTGCTCGGTGACCCGGTGGCGGTGACGGTCAGCGGGGCTACCTATGCCGAGCTCGGCCCGCAAGGGCGCGGCGAGAGTGCGTCGGCGGCCAAGCACATCGTCGGCAGCGCGTTCGAGGTCGAAGACCTGGCGATGGCATTTGTTCGCTTCGCCAACGGCACGACGCTGCAACTCGAAGTGAGCTGGGCCGTCTACGGCAGCGCGCACGACAATTTCGGCGTGACGCTCTTCGGCACCGACGGCGGGGCCGAATTGAACGTGGTGAACTACGCCGAGGAGGACACGCTGCGTCTCTTCACCGACGTTGCCGGGCAGCCGGCGGTGATCGCGCCGCGCATCCCGAAGAATGAAGGGCACCTCCGGGTGGTGCGCGAGTTCGTGGCGATTGTGCAGGGCGGCGAGTGGCTGCACTACCACGGCGAGGAGGGACTGAAGCGCGCGCAGATCATCGACGCCTGCTACGCCTCCGCGCAGCAGGGGCGTGAGGTGCTGATCGAGGCGGTGGCGGCGGGGGTCGAGTAGGGGTCCTGTTGGCGGCGCGGTGCTCCTCTGCTACTGTGAAAGTGCCGCCGTTCGGCGGTCGATATGGCTGCGGGCCGCTGCATAGGGGCGGCGCTGCGATGCGGAAAGGTGGGCGACGATGGCAACTTCCCCGCGCGTGACGGTGTGGAACGAGTATCGGCACGAGTTGCAGGACGCGACGATCGGCGCGATCTACCCCGAAGGGATTCACGGGGCGATCGCGGCGGCGTTGCGCCAGCACGGCTTTGAGGTCGGCACCGCCACGCTCGATGAGCCGGAGCACGGTCTGACCGACGATGTGTTGGCGAAGACCGACGTGCTGATCTGGTGGGGCCACAAGGCGCACGGCGAGGTCGACGACGCGATCGTGGCGCGGGTCAAGGCGCGCGTCCTCGGCGGCATGGGGCTGGTGGTCCTGCACTCCGGGCATTTCTCCAAGATCTTCAAGGCGCTGATGGGCACGACCTGCGACCTGAAGTGGCGCGAGGGGGGCGACAAGGAGCGGCTCTGGGTCGTCGCTCCCGGCCACCCGATCACCGACGGGATCGGCGAGTACATCGAACTCGATGAGGAGGAGATGTACGGCGAGCACTTCGATATCCCCGCGCCGGATACGCTCGTCTTCGTCAGCTGGTTCACCGGCGGCGAGGTCTTCCGCAGCGGCTGCTGCTACAGCCGTGGCGCGGGCAAGGTCTTCTACTTCCGCCCCGGCCACGAGACGCTGCCGACCTACCACAACGCCGAGATTCAGCGCGTGATCGCCAACGGCGTCCGCTGGGCCGCGCCGACCCGTGAGGACAACCGCCAGTTCGGCAACCGCAAGCCGCTGGAGGAAGTCCGTAGTCGGTAGTCGGTAGTCCGTAGAGGGAAGGGAAGAGATGAGCGGCCCGCCGGATGCTGATGAGGTTAGGAGCGAGATTCTACGGACTACGGACTACCGACTACGGACCGCTCCCACGACCGCGCTGCTGGTCGGCTGCGGCGGCATCAGCCGGGCGTGGCTGCGGGCGCTGCCCGAGGTGCCGGATCTGAAGATCATCGGGCTGGTGGACCTCTACGAGGCGACCGCGCGGGAGCGGGCGGCGGAGTTCGGGCTGACCGATGTGCCGATCGGCACCGATGTGGTGGCCGCGATCGAGGCGCTGCGCCCCGATGTCGTCTTCGACTGCACGATCCCCGCCGCGCACCCGGTCGTCACCCTCGCCGCGTTGGAGCGCGGCTGCCATGTCCTCGGCGAGAAGCCGATCGCACCCTCCCTCGCCGAGGCGCGGCGGATGGTCGCGGCGGCTGAGGCGTCGGGGCGCACCTACGCGGTGATCCAGAACCGGCGCTACGATCCGAATATCCACCGCCTGCGCGCGTTCCTGCGCTCGGGCGCGATCGGGCGGATCACCACCGTGACGAGCGATTTCTTCCTCGCGGCGCGCTTCGGCGGCTTCCGCGAGCAGATGGCGCACGTCCTGCTGTTGGACATGGCGATCCACACCCTCGACGCGGCGCGCTTCATCACCGGGGCCGATCCACAGGCGGTCTACTGCCGCGAGTGGAACCCGGAAGGGTCGTGGTACGACCGTGACGCCTCGGCGGTGGCGCTCTTCGAGCTGAGCGACGGTATCGCCTACACCTATCAGGGGAGCTGGGTCGCGGAAGGGGCCAATACGACCTGGGAGGCGAGCTGGCGGATCGTGGGGACGCGCGGCAGCGTGACCTGGGACGGCGCGACCGGTTTCGTGGCGCAGGTCGCGGAGGGGCGCGACGGCATCCGCTCGACCTACCGCGATCTCGAACTGCCTCCTGCTGCCTACGATCTCCCGACGGGGCATGTGGGCCTGATCAAGGACTTCGTGCGGTGCATCCGCGCGGGCGAGACGCCGCAGACGATCTGCACCGACAACATCCAGAGTCTGGCGATGGTCTTCGGGGCGATCGAGAGTGCCGAGCGCGGCGAGCGGGTCGCGATCGCGTTGTAGGGGACGAAGAGCGGGGAAAACGAAAGGGGCGGGGAGAATTCCATCTCCCGCCCCTCCGTTTTCCGCGTGCTACCGCGAGAGGTAGTTGAGCGGATTCACGTAGACGCCATTCCTGACGACGCTGAAGTGGACGTGTGAGCCGGTGGAGAAGCCGGTCGAGCCCATCGCCATGATCACTTGCCCCTGCGACACCTTCTGCCCGACGCTGACCCTCAGCGACGAGGCGTGGCCGTACTCGGTGCGGAAGCCGTTGCCGTGGTCGATGATCACTGCGTTGCCGAGCCCGCCGTGCCACCCGGCGAAGGTCACCGTCCCGGCGTCCGAGGCGACGACCGGCGTGCCGACCGCGTTGGCGATGTCGATGCCGTTGTGTCCGCCCGGCCCGTAGACTGCGGCATTGACACCAAACCCTTGCGTGAATGTCCCCTGGGCCGGGTAGATGAAGTTCCCGGTGGGAGCACTCGCGGCCTGTGCCGGGGCGGCGGACGGTGCCGACCTCGGGGCGGGTTGCGGGGTTGCGGTCGGCTGCGGCACGGCGGTCGGTTGCGCGGCGGGTGCGGGTGCCGCAGCCTGCGCTGGTGCCACTGCCAGGGTCGGCACCGGCTCGGGCGCGGTGGCGGCGGCGGTGGCAACCGCCTGGACCGGCGCGGGGGCCGGGGGGACCGGTCGGCTGCTGAGCGCCGCCTCGGTCGGGCTGAGATAGCTGGCGCGCGCGAAGCCGTTCACCCCATCGTAGCTTACGTCGTACCAGACGTTCCCCTGGGCATCGGTCGTCGGGCCGTCGAGGACCAGGAGGACGGTGCCCTCATCGGCGGCCCCGGCAACCGCGCTCTCGACCCCGGCGGTGGAGCGCAGGCGCAAGTTCCAACCCCCGGTATTGCTGACGGCGACACGTGCCCCGGCCCCGAAGGAATCGCTGCTTGTGATGGTCGTTCCGGTGGAGGCGCTGGCGGTGGCGAGCGGTTGGCGCGCGCTGAGCGCGGCGGATGTCGTGCTGAGATAGCTCGCGCCGACATATCCTTGCAAGCCATCGTAATCGACCGGATACCAGCCGTTCCCGGCGGCATCGCTGGTCGGGCCACCGAGCACGCGGAGCACCGCGCCTTCGGGGGCGGCGGCGACGATCCCGCCATCGAGGGCGGCGTTCGCGCGGATTCGCAGGGGCCAGCCGCCGGTGTTGCTGACCGCCGCGTGGTTGCCGGTAGTGAGGGTGCCGACGCTCGCCGCCGCGACGATCGGCGCGCGGGAGGTCAGCGCCGCGTCGGTCCAGGTGAGGTAGGCGGCGCTGGAGTACCCTCGGATGCCGTCGTAATCGACCGCGTACCAGGCGTTGCCCGCGCCGTCGCTCAAGGGGCCGTCGAGGATGCGGATCACCGCGCCCTCGGGGGCGGCGGCGATCGTCCCCGTGTCGAGGCCGATACCGCCGCGCAGGCGCAAATCCCAGCCGCCGGTGCCACTGACCGCAACGCGCTCGCCGACGGTCAGGGCGAGCGACTGCTGATCGGTCGCCGGTGCGGCACCGGCACTCGTCGCGCCCAGGTAGTCGGCGGCGACCCAGCCGACCATGCCCTTGTACGCGATCGGATACCAGGTTTGCCCGCCATTGAGGCGCGCGCCGCCGGTCAGGTTTACCGCCGCCCCCTCGGGGATGCCGCCGATGACCGCCGCGCTGAGGTCGGCCCCATCACGCATCCGCAGGAGTTCGCCGCCGGTCCCGGCGACGATCTTGGCCTCGCCCGTCGCGGTACTGCCGCCGCTGGTGCCGGATGTGCCGTTGGGGACGGTTGCGGCGCTGATCTGCGATGCGGGGGCGAGGTAGGCGGCGAAGAGATAGCCGGTCGTGCCGCCCGTATCGACGCGATACCAGAGATTGCCATCGTCGCCGACGCTCGGCCCGGCCACGATCGTGACCGGTGTCCCGGCCCCGAGCTGGGCCAGCACGGCGAACTGGTAGCCCGCATCGCTGCGGAGCAGGACCGCGTCGCCGCCGGTATTGGCGACGATCGCCGCATCGCCGGGGCCAAGGTTCGTGGCGGCGAAGGTGAGTGGTGTGCCGGTGAGCAGCAGCAAGCTGGCGAGGAGGAGCGCGCATGCTCCCCGCACGCCCCGTAGCGCGGGCATGGGTCCATCCTCCCTGTTCTCGTCCCGGCATGATCGCCGGGTACCCACCTGGCGGGGTGGGGGCGGGTCCGGGCCTTCTCCTCCTCAGTCCCTCCGTGCGACACCGTTGGCGCGGTGGCACACTCGCTTCATGCGGCGCATAGCAAGGCGGCGCTATACACCGATGTGGCTTCCATTCCGGGTCTGGATGAGGGCTGCGATGCTGCGACGATGTGGGCGATGCAGCGTGCGAAACAAAGAGCGTTGTACGGTCGCTCTTTGGCTGGGTGCAGACTAGCACGTACAACACTTATTGTCAATTGACAAGATGTCAATATCCGTCCGGTCGGATTGTTGCTACGCCCCCCGATAGTCTATTGGGCACTTTACGGACACTGAACCGTCGAAGGAGCGAATGAGGGGCCACATAATCGGTCCGACTGATGGCAGAAAACTATCAGACATAACGAACCTGATCACGCTCGCTATCGACCTTACTGGCACTATATCGAGCGATATCAATATGTCCGTTCATAGTGTACGGTAATAACTATTACGTGCTGCTGGGTTGATCATATCGTCATAATGCTGAGCGTCCGTCATCATATCCGAGCGACGGCGTATGACGGGGAGAGGATTGCTTCTCCTTGGCGCTCGCTTCCCCCTGAACCCTGTAGCTCCCGTACGGGTGTCCTCTACGCTAAAGGATGCTATTTTCGGGGCCCACAGCGAACCAGGAGCGCAGGACGGCCCCGCCTGGTCAACCAGGCGGGGCCGTCCTTTCTCGAAGAATGCGACGCGGCTCGATATGTGGCGCCACGCTTCGCGCCTGCGCTGGTCGGGACGTGCGGTCGGCGTTGGTGCATGGCCCGCTTGGGGGCGGTTCTTCATACCGCTCGCCCATCGGTGCAGCGTTATACCGGGGCGATGGCGCGGCTACTCCCGATCGCCCGGGAGGGTGTATGTGAGCGCATACCGGTGTTGCCCCTCGACGATCTCCAGCGTCATGGTACCGGCGAGCCCGACCAATTGCCCGGTGCCGGAGTCGGGCACGACGGCGATGCTCAATTCCTGAACACCACGCGCCATGAGGCCGTTGTGTTGCAGCGCGAAGGTGCCATCCCGCCCGTGCAGCATCCCGGTCACGCGCTCCAGTGCCACGTAGCCCGCCGAACCCTCGATGTCGGTCCGCACGGCGAGCATCTGTCCCGCGCTGGTCCCATCGATATCGCCGTGAAAGTGCTTGGTGATCGCCATGCGACCGACCGGATCGGCCTCGTCCGCCGGTTGCGGCGTCAGCGTGATCTCGAAGATTCCCCGCGCATGATTCGCCATGAATACCTCTTCTACGCTATCTATTTTGGCCCACAGCGCAGCGCGTCGCCCGATGGCCCTCACCGGAGGCCCGGCGGAACGAGTGAGGCCAGCGCGCCGACTGACTCTGCGAGTTGACGCGCTGGCCTCGCTGCTTCGCATCGGTAACGGTGCAGGCAGCGGCCCATGCCGCCACCGGCGCAAGGGGTGCTACTGCGCCCGCACCGCCACCTTGCGGATCGGCTCGCCGTCGATAGTGTAGCGACCGCTCATCGCGGCGATCCCGTCGGCGAGGCGCTCCAGGGGGATCTGATGCGAGACGAACCTGGCGAACGGGTAGGCTCCGCGCTCGATCAGCGTGCGGGCCTGGACGAAATGCTCGTGCGCCGACGCCCAGACGCCATAGAGGGTGATCTGCTTAAAGGTGAAGTGGGCGTACGGGTTCAGCGCGATGTCGCCGACATTGGTGAAGTGCCCGCAGGTGACGTACTGCCCGCCGCGCCGCAGCAGCCCAAACCCTTCCGGTAAGGCCGCCAGCACCCCGGTCGCCTCGATCACGATGTCCGCGCCGTAGCCGTGCGTGGAGTTCTCGCGGACGATCCGCGCGCGCTCCTCCGGGTCCTTGACCTCCGTGATGTCGATCGTCACGTCCGCGCCGAGCTCGCGGGCGAACGCGAGGCGGTCGGCGGGGGCACCGATCACGATCGTCTTGTGCGCGCCTAGCTCCTTCGCGCCGACAAGGCACATCAGGCCGATCGGTCCGGCCCCCTGGATCACCACCGTGTCGCCGATTGTGTAGTGCGCGCGTCCGGCGGCGTGCAGCCCCACGGCGAGCGGCTCCAGGATCGAGGCGGCGACCGGGTCGGCGTTCATCTGGTAGAACTTCGCGCCGGGGATCACCCACTGATAGCTGGCGAAACCGCCGGTCACCGCCAGCGGGAGGTCCTTGGTGAGGTTCGGCGCGGCGAAACCGTAGGAGCCGTAACCGGGCGAGAGACTCGGCTGGTGCGCGATCGTGCCGAAGAACTCGTCGTTGTTGGCGACCCCCGGCTTGAGGCCGATCAGGTCGCCCTCCTTGACCGGACGCCCGGTGCTGTCGTGCGTCACCCCTTCGCCGAGCGCGGCGATCGTCCCGACGATCTCGTGGCCGAGGACGGCGGGGGAAGGGACCGCCATGTGCCCCTGATAGACGTGTACATCGGTGCCGCAGATGCCGCACAGATCCTGCTTGAGGATCAGGCTGCCCGGCTTCGGATCGGGGACCGGTGCCTCGGAGATCGAGAAATTCCCGCGCACCCCGTCGAGCACCGCCGCCCTGCTGATCAGACCCATCGTGTTCCTCCAACCATGCGCTCGGTGGCGGGGCGTCCCACACGCCCCGCGCCGCCGTATCGCTCGCGACCCTGGCAGTATACCGCCCACCGTATCCCTGTCCAGAATAGCCTGCTGGCGCGCAGATACTCAGAGCGCGCGGCGCAGCGCCGCGATGCCGAGGTCGAGGAGCGGCACGATCCCTTCCGCATGCCCGTACTCGGCGAGGATTGCGCCGTAGTGGAGCGCGCGGAAGCGGGCGCGATCCCTGGTCGCCGCGTCGATCGCGCCGTAGCTGTCGCGGAACGTCGGGTGCGCCGCGACGGGCAGGAAGGTCCAGGCGAGGGAGAGATCGAGCGCGGGGTCGCCGAGGTGGACATCGCCCCAGTCGATGATGCCGACGAATCGCCCCGCCTCGTCGAGCAGCAGGTGGCGGGGATAGAGATCGCCGTGGACCCAGCGAGGCGGCGCAGTCCAGGCCGGAGTTTTCGCCAAACGCCTCGCCAGCGCGATCAACGCCCCCACTTCCGCCTCGGTCAGCGCCGCCGCGTTGGCGCGCAGCCTCGTGATGAGCGCGGGTGCGCGTCCGATGAGATCGTTGCGCGCGATCTCGTCGCCGGGTGCCCAGGTGCGCGTCGCCTCGTCGATCGGGATGCCGTGCAGCGCGCGCAGGAATGTGCCGAGCGGCGCGGCGAGCGACGTGCGCGCGGCGTCGGATAGGGGCACATCGGAGGCGACCGCGCCGTGCAGATAGGGATAGCCGACGAAGGGGTAGGGGAATTCGGGCGTCGGCGTGCCGACATAGTGGAGCGCGGGGATCGGCACGGGGAGGTGCGGGGCGAGCAGGGGCAGGATGCGCGCCTCCCGGGCCAGAAGTTCCGCCGCACCCTGTCGCCGTGGGAAGCGGAAGACGGTGTCCGCGCCGACGAGATAGGCGGCGTTGTCCCAGCCGATGCCGAGCGGGCGCAGCGCGAAGGCGGCGAGCGCGGGGAATTGCCGCGCGATCAGTTGCCGCGCCAGCGCCTCATCGAGCGGGATGTCGGCTAGCCACACGTTGCCCATACCCGGCCCCCTCGTTTGCCCGCCGCCGACCGCATCGGCATTCGCGGTGCGGGAGTGTACCGCGTCAGGGCGCGTCATGGTATCGTGCGTCTGTCCGGGCTGGCACGGACGCCGACGACAGGCGATAGAGGGGGCGACGAGGATGACCGGACCCGAGCCGCGCTGGGCCGCGACCGTGCGGAACTTCACCCGCGAGACGATGGCACTCCACGGCATCCCCGCCGCCGCCCTCGCGGTTGCCGAGGGGGGGCGGGAGCGTTTCGCCGCCGGGTTCGGCACCCGCGAGTATGGGCAGTCGGCACCGGCCACCCCCGATACGATCTTCGGCGTCGCCTCCGTGACCAAAGGCTTCACCGCCCTGGCGATCATGCAGCTCGCCGAAGGGGGGCGGCTCGCGATCGACGACCCGGTGGTTCGCTACCTGCCCGCCTATCGCACCCCCGACGCGGCGGGCGCGCGCGCCACCACGGTCGCCCACTTCCTGACGCACACCGCCGGGTTGCCGCCGCTGCCGTCGCGCTTCTTCGCGCTGGCACGGGCGACGGCGGGCGACCCGTACGCCGCCCCCCGCCCCGCCTGGATCGCCGATCACGCGCCGCTCGACACCGCCGATGACCTCCTCGACTTCATCGCGGGGGGCGATTTCGCGCCGCTCGGCCCGCCCGGCGAGCACTTCAGCTACAGCAATGAGGGCTTCGCGCTCCTCGGCGCGATCGTCGAGCGGGTCAGCGGCCTGCCTTACGCAACGTACGTGCGCGAGCGGATCCTCGAACCGGTAGGGATGAGCCGCAGCACCTTCGAGCGCGGGGCAACGCCGCCCGGTGCCGCCCTGGCGACCTTCCACGTCGCGCGCGATACCCCGCACGGTCGGCGCGCGATCCCCGCGCCGCAGGGGAACTACACGCCCCTCTGGCACGCCGCCGGGGGGTTGAACTCGACCGCGCGCGATCTCCTGCGCTATCTGGAACTCATCCGCACCGGCGGCCTGTCCGGCGGGGTGCGGCTCCTCTCCGAGGCGGGGATCGCCGCGATGGTCGCGCCGCGCACGGCGGGTGGCGTGCCGGGGGCGTTCTACGGCTATGGCCTCGGTATCGTGCTGCGTTACAACGGCACCTGGCTCGTGCAGCACGGCGGCGGGAGCAAGGGGATCTCCGCGCACATCCTCGTCGCCCCGGCGCGCGACTACACCGCCGTCGCCCTGACCAATCTGGCCGACGTGCCCGCCGATCAACTGGCGCTCGCCCCGCTGAACAAGCTCCTCGATCGCCCGCTCGCGGAACGCACCGTGACTCATGGTGAGGCGACGTATCCCCAACGATTGCTCGAGCGGTATCTCGGCACCTATCGGGGGGGCGAGGGGCAGGAGGTGGTCGCGACCCTCAAGCACGATCGGCTGACAGTTCGTGTCGCCGGGCAAACGCTCGTCGCGCGTCCGGTCGGCGAAGACGGTTTCGTGGTCAGCACCCTCGCGGGTGAGTCCTACCTGCAATTTCTGTTGCCCGATGCCGGTGGCCCGGCCTGGGGGGTGCGCTCGGGGAGCCGGATCGTGCCGCGCGCCGCCGACGTGACCGAGTGAGCGCGGGGCGCGCTCGCGTTCTGTCGGCTGTACACGAGCGAATCAGAGGCACTTCACCAGTATCAGGCACGGGTTATCCACGCCCCACAATTCGACGATCTCTTCGAGCGGCAGGAAGCCCATCGCCGCGTAAAAGGCGCGTGTCCGCGCATACGCCGCGCTCGGACGTGACGGCCCGAGCGTTTTGACCTGGAGGAGACGGATGCCATCGTCGCGCAGAGCATCCTCGGCTTGAGCGAGTAAGAGGCACCCAATCCCCGACGATGATATTCTGGCAGGACACCGAGCACATAGAGTTCGCTCGCCACCGTCGTGTGTCGCCTGATCGTGAGGAAGTCGACGGCGCGCTCGCCGTCCAGCGCCAGCCACGTCGGCAGGGTCGCCAGATCGGTCGCGTAGCGATCGACCGCCTCCGGGTTGCCGAACCAGTCCGGTAACTCCCGCAGGATCGTCCCGGCCTGCGCCCCTGCATCGGCCACCGGCCCGACGATCGTCACCGCCATGTCAGGCACCCCGCTATCGTTATGGCGCTCATCGCCGCGCGCCCTGTTCAGGATTCCCGTGTTTCGCCCTGCCCCTTGCCCGCGCCATGCACGCCCTTGCCCGGCGCGTGACTGTGCCCGTAGCCGCCGTGATTGTGCCAGACCGGCTGGGTGTCGCGCGGGTCGGCCTTGAAGAGGAGACGCGGCGCGGTGAAGAGCCGCCGTGCCTGCTCCTCGCAGAAGGGGCAAGGAGCCGGCTCGCCCGCCGTGGCGACCGGGCTCTCGCGGTCGAAGCGTTCGCCGCACGCGCCGCACGCATACGCGTACCAGCGCCGTCCGGGCGCGACGATCGTCCGGTCCGTGCCGATGGTCGGCGGCTCGGGCGGCTGGATGGGTGTGGGCGATTCGGGCGGGACGGCGGCTGGCTGCGCCTCGGCGATGCCGACCCACACCTCCTCGACTGGTTCCGCCGTCAGCGCCGCGATGTGCTCCGTCCAGTAGTGGTGCGTCTTGGCGACCACGGTGATCACATTCTTGATCTCTCGCTCGACTGCGAACGTCGGCCCGGCGGGGAGGAAGAGGGTCGCCCCCTCGCGCCGCGCCGCGATATTCTCGCTGAGGATGGCGCGCAGGAGCCAGATCGCGGCCTCCTCGTCGGGGCAGGCGAGGCCGATCCAGCCCGGCGCGGCGTCGCGCACGATCGCCCAGCCGGTGATCAGGCGGAGGCCGCGCGTCAACTCGTCCAGCACATGCGCATACGCTTCCGGCGAAGCCTCGACCGCGTCGCGCGTGGCCGGTTCGAGGAGATCGCCGCGATGTGGCGGCCCCCCGGCGATCGCCAAGTCGCAAAACCCTTCCCAAACTTCGCCCCAGGCGACCTGTCCGCCCTCGTCATAGACGAGCTCCGCCGCGCCCATCGGGGCGCTGTTAACGCTGGCCGCGCCCCGATAACGTGGCGGCAGGATCGAGCGGAGCGTCGCCAGCCCGCCGTGCCCGCCGTCCGCGCCGTGCCCGTGGCCGTGGCCCGCATCGCCGACCGGCAGGCCGCTCGCCGCGCGAAAGCCCTCCCAGGTGATCGCCGCGAACCCCTCCGGCGTGCCGGGCGGGCACCCCTCCACAAGGAGGAGGCCCGTCCCCGCCGCGCGCAATGCCGCGATCTGCGCGGCCAGTAGCCTCGCCCCGCCCCCGGCCAGCGGCAGGAGGGGCAGCGCGACGACCGCGCGCGCGCCGAGTCGGACGCAGCGGGCCACCGCCGCGCCGAGATCGGGCGTCGTCTCCCCCAGGAACGCGACCTCGACCGTCAGCCAGTCGCGCCCCTCCCAGAGGAGCCGCGCCACCCGATAGGCGTCGGCGTTCGCCTCGGCCTCGGCGCTGCCGGGCGCGACGAGCAGGATAGCGGTGTCGGCGGCGTCGGGTCTGTTCGCTAAACCCTCCCAGGCATCGGTCGCTCGCCCTGTCAGGCGATAGGCGAGTTGGCGCGCGGTGAGGAGCGGGGTCGCCGGGACGACCGCGAGCCCCGGCCAGCGCTCGCGCGCCCAGCGAATGAGCCCGGCCAGCCCGTCCTCGATCGTGGGGTCGGGGGCGAGCCCGAGGCGTTGGATCACGATCCGCCGCGCCCCCGCCGCCGCGTACTCCTCGATCGCGCCAGTCACGCGGGCCGGACCCGCGCCGTCGCGCGCGCCAGCGTAGGCGCAGAGGCGCGCGGGGGTTCCGGCCCACGCGGCGACGAGGGCGGTCAGGCGCTCGTAGTCGCCCCCCGCCTCGGCGGCGTGGTCGAGGACGAGCAGGATCGCGGCGGGGGTGGCGTCCGGTGCGGCGGGGGCCAGCAGGCTCTGCCACGCGACATCGCCCCGCTCCTCCGCCTCGCCGAGCCAGACGCGCACGGCGACCGGGTGCGGCGTGATCGGATCGTGCGGGCCGAGGCCGTAGCCGACCCGCCGGAGACGCAGTGTCGGCGGGCGTTCGGTCGCCACGGTCGCCAGGAGCGCGGCGGCTGCCGGGGTCACCGGGCTGCCCGCGCGACCCTGCGGCGGCGCGACCGTCGTGATCTCCTCCACGCCGAGCAGCGCGAGGCCGACGAGTGTACCGACGACCGCCAGGATCGTTTCCGGCATCCCCGCCGGATCGTCGTCGCGTGCCGTCTCCCACTCTCCCGCCGCCACCCGCGTCAGGACGCGCAGGCTCCGCTCGCGGGTCGTCGGTGCGAGGGTGCTACCGGCGAGGAGGGCGCGTACCGCGCCGAGAGAGAGGGGTGTCTGCTCGCCGGTCACCGCGATCGTCGCGCGGGTGCCGGTGACGCCCGCTGCGGCGCGCTCGATCGTCAGCGTCCAGGCAGGGAGGGCGAGTGTCGCGAGTTCCGCGCGCAAGGCAGCGGCGTCGAGGCCGACATCGAGCAGCGCGCCGAGCGCCGCAGCCGTGCTGATCCCGGCGTACGGGTCGATATGGAGGGCCAGCGTCATCGTCTTCCTCTCCTAATCCGGCGACAGCGGGGGCAGGGTGGTCCAGTATTGGCATTTTTTCGGGCGCGGAATACTCACCGATCGGTGGTGTCCAGGCGATAATATCCGTAGGTGTGTCGCGCGACGAAGCCACAGGAGCGGTACAAGCCGAGCGCTGCGGCGTTGTCGGTGGCGACCTCGATATTGATCCGGCGCTCCCCTTCGGCGAGGAGGGTCGCGATTGTCTGCGCGAGAAGCGCGCGCCCGTAGCCGCGTCCCTGCTGGGAGGGGACGACGCCGAACGCGGTGATGTCGAGTCCCTCGCCGCTCTGGACGACGCGCAGGCTGCCGACCGGCTGCGCGCCGAGGGTGACGACGAACCAGCGGCGGTCGGGGCGCGACTCGTCCTGCGCGATCCACTTCGTCACCTCGGTCAGCAGATCGCCGAAGGCGGCGGCGGTGATCGCGGCCAGATCGCCGAGGTCCGCCGCCGTGGCTGGGCGCACGATCAGGCCCGCTTGCGGTCGCACCGGCGGCACGCGGGCGGGATCGAGCGTCAGCCGGTGCTCGTTGTGGGCCAGGACGCCGCCGAGAGCGCGCGCGAAGGCCGAACCGCCCGCGAACGCCTCGTCGCAGGCGAGGAGCCAACTGGCGATCCCGCGCCCGACGAGTTGGGCCGTCGCCGCCGCCACGAGCGCCCGCCCGATCCCCTCACGTCGCCGATCCGGCGCGACGATCAGCGTCCCCTCGACCTCGTGATACCCGACCAGTTCGAGCACGCCGCCGACCCCGCCTGCGGTGCGGACGAGCAGATAGAGGGGGAGATTCTCTGCAGCGGGGTCGCCGGCTTTCAGCGCCATCAGGAGTTCGATGGCGTCGTGGCGATTGCACCGGGCCAACAGTTCGCGACTGGCGGCGAGCGCCGCCGGGTCCAGCCCGATCTCGGTCGTGATGGTATAGGTCGCGTGCCGCATCGCCCCCCTGCTCATCCCTTGTCGCACGTCGCAATTATCGCACGCGCCTGGTGACGACAACGACCCGCCGCAGCGAGCGCTACGGCGGGTCGTTCTGGTGAAGGTGCGATCGGCAGCTACTACATTCTGATTGAGCGGAGCGGATATTAGTCGGCGATCAGCCGGACGTTCTCAGCCCGCTCACGATCGGGATTACGCGGATCGATGCCGGCCTCGAACTCGACGCGCTGCCCCTCGCGGAGCTGCTCGAACTGTCGATCCTCCACGGCGCTGCTGTGGAAGAAGATGTCGCGGGTGGCCCCATCCGGGCGGATGAACCCGAAGCCCCGGTCGTCGCGAATACTCCGAATAGTTCCCTGTGCCATGTCGGTCGTCCTTTCTGCTGCGCCTTCACGCAATACGACTTTACCACAACTCGGGCCGTTGTGGAACCAGCTATCTGGACAGATCCTGCGGGGAATTATCAGTCGCCATCGTCGGCGATGAGTCGGTGTGTCTGTGCCCATGCGATGATCTGAAAGGCTAGGAAAATTGCGGTGGTCTGAGGTGGAATCGGGCGGAGTTGTAGGCGCACTCGCGCTCTTGTACGGCCTGCCGCACGGTGCTGTTCGTCGGGAAGATGAAGCAGCCGATTTCATCGCGCGCGCGCAGAAGATGATGTCGAGGATCGCCATGTCGGTCCCTGCGGCGAAGCCCTAACCCCACGCGGTGGAGAGGGCCGCGTAGGCGACCCTGGTCTTCCCCGCGCCGTAGCATGGCAGCCCGCCCAAACCCCGTCGTTGTGGCCCGTTCCGCTGCTCGCGTTCTCGCTGGCACTCACCTGCCGGGGGCAAGCCCCGCGAGAGGATCGGTGAGCGTGCGGCGGCGTAAGGCAGCGCCCTGGCAAGACGTGGTGGGCCGTTCCACCGCCGCGCTGTCGCGCTGTTCAGTCGGTGATCTCGAAGGTGACGAACTCTTGGGCCACCTCCAGTGCCTCGCCGAACGAGCGGGTCGCCAGGATCGCCTCGGCGGCCTCGTCGCCGGACTGGTCGTCCTCCTGGAGGCAGCGCCTGATCTCCTCGGCCAGCAGCGCGCGCTGGGGAGCACCTTTGATCGCCTCGGCGGCGTCGATGACTTCCTGGGGGATCGGGAATGTCGGCTTGCTACGGCGTGCCATCGGGTGATCCTTCCGTACGTACAATAACCGCACCCCAGGATAGAATATTCGTTCTGATAAAACAAGGCCATCGGTGCGTGTATGGCTACCGCGAGAGTTGGATAGTCAGGGATACAACGAGAGGCGGGGGCGGGGCGAATGTTCGCCCCGCCCCCGCCTCTTCCGTCGCTATGGCGCGATTAGCCGTGCTGGACCGGATAGCCCTCCTCGTCGAGGGTCGCCTCGATCTGCGCCAGGGTAATGCGTGCCGGGTCGAACTCGATCGCGACTTGTTTGGTCTGCTCGTCCGTCGCGACCTTGCTGACGCCGTTCAGGCCGCCGACCGCCTTGTTGATCGTCGCCACGCAGTGCGCGCAGGAGATGTCCGGTGCGGTCAGGGTCGCCTTCCGGGTACCCTCTGGGTGCGTGCTGCTCATGTGTGTCCCTCCATAATCGCGGACTGGTCGCACCAGTTCGCTACGCCTATCTATAATCTCCCGCCCGCGCGACACGCCGCCGCGCGGGGATGGAAGCACTGCTATCGCGCCCGGCGCGCTACTCGGCCTGCACCACGAATGCGGTCGTGATGACCTCGCCGTCCCGGTTGATCTGCACCCAGATCTTGTAGGTGCCCGCCGAGGGGAAGGTGGCGTTAAAGGCGAGCGTGGGGCCGAAGGGGCCGACCGTCGCGCCGTCCGCATGAGCGGCGGTCGCATCGTCGTGGCCGTGATTATCGCTCCCCTCCGCGTGGGTGTGCTGGAAGTCGCCGCCGCCGGAGCGGACGATCGCGATATGCGCCGCCGCGCCCAGGTATGGTTGCAGATCGCCGACCGCCTGCCCCTCTTGCGTGACGAGCACGCTCAGCGGCACCGTCGCGCCCGCCCGGATCGTCTGCGGCTTCGCCAGCGCCACCGTGATCCCGCTCACCGTTTTCGGCGTCAGGTCGGGCGCGGGCGGCGCACCGGGCACGCTGGCCGCGCCGACCGTCAGCTGCTGCCGGTCGAGCACCGTCTGGCCCCCCTGCTGGAACTCGCTGGCGAGGCTGTAGGTGCCGCTCTGTGGCAGCGTGGTCGTCACCGTGTAGGCACCGTCGGCGGCTAGGATCGGGTGGATGTGCTGGAACTGGTTCAGGTCCATGCTGGTCACGATCAGGTGCATCGGGCGCTCGTGGTCGAGCGGCAGGTCGGTGATCGGCCCTCCGCTCGCCGCGTCGCTGATCCGGTAGCGCAGGGTCACCGGCTGGCCCGGCGCGGGATTTGCCGGTTCGCTGTCCCACGCAACGCGGACCCCCGCCGTCTCGGGCGACACCGCGACCATCCCTGCCATCGCGCCGTGATCGTCGGACGCCGCGCTGGCGTGTCCGCCCATGCCCGTCGCGCCCATGCTCGCCGCGCTGAGGCGGAACGAGCCGATGCCGACCGCCAGCGCGAGGAGGGCGATGGCGATCAGGTAGCCACCGTCGGCGAGCCGCCGTCGCAGGGGCGGGTGGGCGATCTCGCGCACGTCCTTGGGCGTCGTCCAGCCGCGCAGGCGCAGGCTGTTGGTGACGACGCTGACGCTGCTCATCGCCATCGCCGCCGCCGCGATGACCGGGTTGAGGAGCTGCCCGGTGAAGGGATAGAGGACGCCCATCGCCACCGGGATGAGGACGACGTTGTAGGCGAAGGCCCAGAAGAGATTCTGCCGGATCACGCCGATCGTGCGGCGTGCGAGGGCGATCCCGTTGACCACCCCGCGCAGATCGCCGCCCACGAGGGTGATGTCGCTCGCCTCCACCGCCACGTCCGCGCCGGTGCCGATCGCGACGCCGAGATCGGCGGTCACCAGCGCCGGGGCGTCGTTGACCCCGTCGCCGACCATCGCCACGACCTTGCCACGCCCCTGCAACTCCTCGATCTTCGCCGCCTTCTCGCCCGGCAGGACCTCGGCCAGCACATACTCCGGCGCGATGCCGACCTGGTCGGCGATGGCCGCCGCCGTGGCGCGGTTGTCGCCGGTGAGCATCCAGACCTCGAGACCGAGGGCGTGCAGCGCCCCGATCGCCTCCCGCGACTCCGCCTTGACGGTGTCGGCCACCGCGATCAGCCCCGCCGCCGCGCCGTCCACGGCGATGTACATCGGCGTCTTGCCGTCCGCCGCGAGGCGCCCGGCCTCCGCATCCAGCGCCTCGGCGCGGATCGCCCAGTCGGCGAGGAGGGCGGCATTGCCCAGGAGGAGCGCGTGCCCCTCCACGACCGCGCTGATGCCGCGCCCGGTGATCGACTCGAACGACTCGACCGCGCCCAACTCCAGACCCAACTCCTCCGCCCGCGCCACGATCGCCTCGCCGAGCGGGTGCTCGGAGCCCCGCTCCGCCGCCGCCGCGAGGCGGAGTACGTCGTGAGTCGTGAGTCGTGAGTCGTGAGAAGAGTCGGTAGTCCGTAGTCCGTAGTCCGTAGAGTGGGGCTGCCGGGTGGTGCCTGTTGGTGGCACCGCGCCCTCACTGCCGACTGCCGACTGCCGACTGCCGACTATGACGTCCGTCACGACGGGCTTGCCGCGCGTGATCGTGCCGGTCTTGTCGAGGACGATCGTGTCGACCTTGTGCGCCCTTTCCAGCGCCTCGCCGCCCCGGATCAGGATGCCGGCCTCGGCCCCCTTGCCGGTGCCGACCATGATCGCGGTCGGGGTCGCCAGCCCGAGCGCGCAGGGGCAGGCGATGATCAGGACCGCGATGAAGGTTTGCAGCGCCAGGGTGAAGCGCGGGTCCGGTCCGAAGGCGAACCAGCCGACGAAGGTCAGCACCGAGAGGGCGAGGATCGCCGGGACGAAGTAGCCGGAGATCACGTCGGCCAGCCGCTGGATCGGCGCTTTCGAGCCCTGCGCCTGCTCAACCAGTCGGACGATCTGCGCCAGCGCCGTGTCCTTGCCGACCTTGGTGGCCCGGAAGGTAAACGCGCCGGTCGTGTTAATCGTCGCGCCGATCACCTGCACGCCCGGCGTCTTCTCGACCGGGAGGCTCTCGCCGGTCAGCATCGACTCATCCACGGCGGAGCGCCCCTCGATCACCACGCCATCGACCGGCACCCGGTCGCCGGGGCGGACGCGCAGCAGATCGCCCGCGACCACCTGGTCCAGCGGCAGATCGGACTCCCGCCCGTCGCGGATGACGCGCGCCGTCTTCGGGGCAAGGCCGAGGAGCTTGGTGATCGCGGCGCTCGTCTGCCCCTTCGCCCGCGCTTCCAGGTAGCGCCCGAGGAGGATCAGCGCGACGATGATTACGGCGGACTCGTAGTAGACCGCCGCTTGCAGCCCGAGCCGAGCGACCAGCGCGGGGAAGAAGGTGACGAAGACGCTGTAGCCATACGCTGCCGTCGTCCCGACCGCCACCAGCGTGTTCATGTTGGTGCTGCCGTGCCGCCCCGCCGCCCACGCGCCGCGATAGAACTGCCACCCGGCCCAGAATTGTACCGGGGTCGCCAGCAGGAACATCAGCGGGAAGATGCGGCTGTGATCGAACGGCAGCGGGATGAACATCGTCGCCATCAGGAGCGCGCCGACCGCGAGGCTGACGCCGAACTTCCGCCGCAGGCTCGCGATCTCACGGGCGCGCTCTGCGGCGGCGTGATCGGCCCCGTCGTCGGTGGCCGCCTCCTGGGCGAGGCCATAACCGGCCCGCTCCACGGCGGCGCGCAGGTCGGCGACCGTGGCTGCGCCGGGGTAGAAGCCGACCGTCGCGCGCTCGGTGGCGAGGTTGACGGCGACCGCCCCCACACCCGGCACCGTGCCGAGCGCGCGCTCGACGCGCCGGACGCAGGAGGCGCAGGTCATCCCGGTGATGGGCAGGCTGATCTCCTCGCGGCGGACGCCGTAACCCGCCTTCTCAACGGCGGATTCCAGGTCGGCGAGGGTCACGGTGGCCGGGTCATAGCTGACGGTGGCACGCTCGCTCGCCAGGTTCACGCTCGCCTCACCGACCCCCGCGACCCTGCCGAGGGTCCGCTCGACGCGGCGGACGCAGGAGGCGCAGGTCATGCCGGTGATCGGCAAGCTGATCTCCCGTTGCGAGGGCGGGCTTGCTGTCGGCAGATGCGGTAGCTCTGGTGCTGTGGTGGTGCGCTGTCGTTCGTCGATCGCCATGAACGCGCTTCCTTCGCCCCGCTCACGCCGGGCATAACACGATGGAAGAGTGCCGTGTTCAGCCCCGGCTATGCAGCCTGAGCGTACAAACCTAATCGGTGGCGGCGTCGCGCAACGCCCGCTCGCGCTCCCTGCGCCCTTGGAGCCAGCGGATGCCGAGCCAGAGGAGGACCGCCGCGCCGCAGATGATGGTCAGCACCTCCGCGTTGGCGTCGATGAAGCGCCGGACGATGTCGAGCGGGTTCGCGGCGAGCGATGCGGCGTAGCGAGTGAGGGTGATCGACGCCACCGTGCCGATCAGATCGATCGCCACGAAGAGCGGCCAGGGCATCCGACTCGCCCCTGAGAGGACGCTCGGGAAGGGGCCGGGCCAGATCAGGACCGCCAGCCAGCCGATGCGGCGGAAGATCCGCTCCCCTTGCCCGACGATCGCTTCGGCGTCGGCACTGCGCCCGACCATCCAGGCGATCGCGGCCTCGGCGTACCACCAGCCGAGGAGATAGAAGACGACATGGACCAGGAAGCGCCGCGTTGTGACGAGCGCGACGAGCAGCGGCAGCTCGACCCGCCCGCTGACGAGCAGCAGGATCGTGGTCGTCGGGTTGAGCAGCAGCAAGAGGATCGGTTGCTCGCGTGACAGGATCGGGGTCAGCGCCAGCCCCAAGAGCCCGGCCGCGTACAGGGCGGCGATGAGCGCCGAGAGGATGACGAGGCGACGGTCGGCGCGCGCCCCGAAAGGCAGGCGCCACCAGGTTCGGCGCTCGGTCTCGCGCGGCTGCTCTCCCATCCGACTAGCGCCGCGCCAGGCTGAATAACTCGGCCAACTCGCCGAGCACTTCCTCGTCCCGCCCCTCGCGGATCCCCTCAGGGACGCAGCCGCGAATGTGATCCTGGAGGAGCACCTGCTCGAATTTCTCGATCGCGCGCTGTACCGCATACGTCTGCTTCAGCACATCCACGCAGTAAGTATCGTCCTCGACCATCTTGCGGATGCCGCGCAGATGCCCCTCGATCATATTCAGCCGTTTCAGCGCGTCGTCTTTGGATGTTTGCATCGGTCTTCTCCTCGTTTTACCCTACCCCCTGGGGAGGGGTAGGGGTGAAGTATACGCCCGAACGTGTCGCCTGTCAATGTCGCAGGGTCGTGTGTCAGGGCTCTGTCAAAGTCGAAGTCCATCGGTTTACACTCCGGTTTGTGCTTGCCAGAGCCACAAACGGAGGAGGAAACCGATGGACGAGCGGCAGTATAGCAGCCTGGCGCTGCTGTTTGAGGCG
>JAABUN010001021.1_pt1 | contig 66660 bp, 66 predicted proteins | sample 5559311 | NCBI WGS metagenome assembly JAABUN01 (sample SAMN10711877, study PRJNA513370) | rock metagenome | isolation source: Antarctica rocks | place: Antarctica: Victoria Land, Siegfried Peak sud | reverse complement strand
CAAGCGACAAGGGCAAGGAGCAGAAGGACCAGGTCAAGCAGGACTTCCAGAAGGGCCGCGACCAGGCCCAGCAGGACGCCCAGCAGGCCAAGGACAAGGCCCAGGAGCGAATGGGCGCGAGCGGCTCTGAGAGCCCCAGCACCGAGCGGGTCCAGACCCAGCGCCCGCCGGCACCGGAGCGGTAGGGGGCAGGCCTCAGGAGTTGGTCTCGAGAGGCCGGCGGGGCGAAAGCCCGGTCGGCCTCTCTTGCTTTCCCGTCGGGTTCCGTTCGTTTCCACGCGGCGGTCCCGCAACGCAAAACGGCCGTCCGCCCCAAGGGGCCGGACGGCCGTGGTGCCGCTCAGTTCGGCCTGGCCGGCCGGTGAGCGCCTCTAGCTCCTGGCGAGCTCCCGCTCGGTGGCCTGCAGGACGCCCTGGCGCTTCTTGTGGCGCGTCTCGTACTCGCGCACCGTCTTCACCACGTCGTCATTGGCCGCGTCCAGCGCCTTGCGCACGTCTTCGACGCTCTGTTCGTCGTAGCCGGGCCAGGGCTCATCGCCGCGCAGCGAGCTGATCTTGTTGAGCACCGACGCGCGGTTGCTCGTCTTGCGCTCGTAGGCGTCGACCTTCGCGATGTCGATCTGCGAGAGCTCGGGCAACCGCTTGTTGATCTCGGTGACCTTGAGGTCGTCGTAGCCGGCGATCGCGAGATCCTCCTCGGACGCGGCCGCGCCCTTGATCTCCCCCTCGACCTGGGCAACGCCCGGGACCCGGCGCGCCTGGCGGGCCGTGGTGCGCGCGCGCTTGCTTGCCTTCTGGGCGGTCTCCTTGACCGTCTCCTGGGCGTCCTTGACGGCATCGGCGGCGCCGGTGCTGCTCGGGTCGTAGCTGGAGTCGCCGTCGATTTCGGCACGCACCACCGCGTCGACGAGCTTCGGAAGCTCCTTGCGCAGGCGCTCCAGCATCTTCTCCTCGTCGGCGCGAATGTCCGCCGCCAGCTCGGCCGTCTCCTCGTCACCCAAGCGGCGGCCCAGCGCCTCCAGCGCCTCGTAGGTCGCGATCTCGAGCGCCTCCGTGGCGCATTCGTCCTTGGCGTTCTTCAGGAGCTTCTCCTCGGGGCTGCCGCCGCGTACGAGATCGAGCGGGCCCTTGGTCAAGGCGAGCACCTGTCCCAGGACTCCCTGCACGACTCCCACGCCGAGTTGGACGGGGCTGCGGCCGACGCCAAGGTCTCCGAGACGACGTTCTACGCGCTCGGCGTGCTCCCGAGTCTCGTCGAGATGTCGCTCGAGCCCCCGGCGGTAGCGTCCGGCCGGGGTGATGGCGATATGCGCCTGAAGGGTGCGAACGAGGGCGAGCTCGGTGGCGTGCGCCTCACTCAGGTACTGGATGATCTTTTGCTGCTCTGGAATAGATGTCATGGCTGGAATCTACCCTCCGACGCGCGGCGCTAATCCGGCCAAAACGGCCTCAGGGTGGATCGGGCCCAGGGTTCAGGCGAGGCGCCGCTGGAACGCGGTCTCGAGCACCGGCTGCCCGTCCCCGTTCATGGTCGACCGTTCGATCCGAAGCGAGGCGCGGCGGCCGTCCAGCTCGAGAGTGGCCACTTGGTTGTCGAAGGTGGGGTCCTTGTCGATACGCCAGCGGATGTCAGGATCGGGGACCCCGGCGGCGCGGGCCAGTCGGCGAGTGACCGCCGCGGTCGGGCCCGAGGCGGCAGCCCGGATGAAGCTCCGCTCGCGGGAATCGAGTGGATTTCGGATGGGCGAGCAGACGGCCTGGTAGACGGAGCTCTCGACGCCCGACCCGCGCCGGAAGGCGACATCGGCCAGGTAGGCGTGATGCACGTCGCCCGACAGCGCGACGATCGAGGCGGGCGCCGGCCCGCGCTCCCCCGCCCCGACCTCCTGGAGGAGGCCGGTCATGCGCTCGAACGACTCGCCGAAGGCGGCCCAGTGCTCCAGGTCGAGCGCCTGGCGAAGCTTCTCTCCGAGCTTGGCCGCCGGCGCTCCCCAGGCCCCGGCACAGACCGCCTCGTTCCAGGCCTCCATGTGATGCATCCCCGGAGCGAGCAGAATCGGCAGCGTGGTTGCGAGCAGCAGGTGGTCGAAGTCGCCGGTGGCGCAGTCCTCGATGTAGCGCCATTCGTCGTCGTCGACCATGCAGCGGCGCCCGCCCGCCAGGATTCGCCCGGCGCGGGAGTCCATGACCACGAGCCGCGTGCGGCCGAGGTCGCGGTAGTAGGTCCAACGGCTGCCCTGCACCTCGCGGTCGGCGCGGTAGGCGTACTCCCGCAGCATCGGACCGCCGTCCGCGGCTCTTCGTACGCGCGCCAGCAGGCCGTTGTTCTTGAGCTCGGTGGGGGACAGGTTGCCGAGGTGCTGGTAGATCCAGTACGACATGAGCCCGCCGACGATGCGCTCGTCCCACCACGGCTTGGCACGCTGGGCCTCGAGCCAGTCGATCGAGGTGTTCCAGTCGTCGTGCACGTCGTGGTCGTCGAAGATCATGGCCGTCGACACAGTCGAGAGCAGCCAGCGCAGGGCCGGGTCGCTCCACGCCTCGAGGTAGAGGCGCGTGTACTCCTCGAAGTCAGCGATCTCCTCGCCGGGCGGCTGCTCGGTGTCGCGCCGCCCGCGGATGAACTCGAGGGTCGCGGGGGAGACCTCGTCCGCGTACACCTGATCGCCGAGGAGGAGGAGCACGTGAGGCCAGTCCTCGCGTGGCTCGTCGCGCATGCGCACGGCCATCGAGTAGAGGGCGTCTATCTCACGGCCACAGTCGTCCTCGTCCTTCGTGAGCGTGTAGGGCGGCTCGTGCGGGAGCGACACGCGGCAGGACCCGAAGACGAACCTGACCAGCTCGTCCCGGTGCAGGGTACGGATGACGCTCGGGGGGAAGTCGCCTTCTACAGCCGGCCAGCAGGACGCTCCGTTCAGCGTTACGCCGTACTCGTAGGTCGTCCCCGATTCCAGGCCCTGGATGACGACGATCGCGTAGTGGTGCTCCTCAACGGCGAAGGTGCGGCTGCGACGACCCAGCACCTCGACCTCGCACGGGGAGTCCGTCTCCACCCAGACGGTGGCCTCGGTCTCTCCGACGTAGCGAAGAACGGGTCCCAGTACGAGCTCGGCCACGGCTCGATGCTATTCGGGCGCCCGTACGAAGCGCGCCCCGCGGCGACTCTTGCTTTCCTTTTGCGCCATCAGCGCGCTGTCCGCAGCACGCACGACCGCGACCTCGTCGACCCCGGCCGCGAGCTCGGTCACCCCGTAGGTCACTCCCAGCCGCGGCTCCTCGTCGGTCGAGGCGTTCGTTGCGCGCACCGCGGAGGCAACCCGGGCGCACACGGCCTCGGCCTCGTCGATGGGGGTGTCTGGGAAGAGCACCGCCAACTCGTCGCCGCCCCAGCGGAAGCACCGGTCACCGGTGCGAACCGATTCTCTGACGATGTCGGCGAACCTGCGCAGGTACTCGTCACCCACGACGTGTCCGTGGATGTCGTTGACGTTCTTGAATCCGTCGAGATCGAGGAGGGCAAGCGACATCGGGGAGGCCGCTCGCCGCGTTCGGCCAATCTCAGATCGCAGCGCCTCGTCGAAGGCGCGCCGGTTGCCGAGACTCGTGAGTGTGTCCTCGAGCGCAAGCTGCCGCGCACTGTGCGCCCCGGCACGCAAGCCGACGCGCTGCGCGCGTACGTAGACCATCAGCACGAGCACGGCGCTTCCCGCCGCCAGGGTGAGCAGCACGACGCGGGCAACCTCGGCCAGATCAGCTCCGTAGAGCAGCGGCAGCGACGCGGTCACCGCGGCCACGAGCAGCAGCACGATCGCGCGCCGGGGCGGATGCAATCCGACCCCGGAGCAGACCCAGAGCACGAGCAGGCCGCTGTATGCCGCGCCGGACCCGTCGGCGAGCCAGTCGAGAACCGCCACCTGGGCGATGCCGCCGTAGCTCACCGCGAGCAGTTGGTTGACATCTGCCCGACGCCGGGTGTCCAGCAGCCACCAGGGGCCCACGGCGCCGCCAACCAGGATGAGCGCCGCGATCACCCAGCCGGCCGAGCCGAGATTCTCGGTCGGCGGCGAAAAGGGCAGGAAGAGGGCCGTCAGAACGGAGCCGAGGGTCCACAGCAGCGCGATCATGCGCCGCGCGTTGTCGAGATCCGCTCCCGCGTAGGGATCGCCCCCGCGCGCGAAGAGACCCTTCAAACCGCGGGTACGAGTCCCGGACACTGTCCCCCCTGTCATAGCCCTGGTATCGGCACCTTCACGTGTCAGTGTAAGCCGCCGCTTGTGCTGGCAAACACAAGTCGTGCTGGCGCTACCAGCCGCTGGTTCCGGCCCCGCCCTTGAACGGCCCGACGATCGCCGGCGTGATCCAGCCCCCGTAGAAGTCACCCGGCTGAGCCTCCACCCGCTCGTCATCGACGAAACAGGCATCCATCCGACCCGGATAGAGCGATATGTGGTCGAGCAGCGCCTCGTACGGCGGGGCGGGCCGCGGGTAGAACCAGGCTGCCGCTTCCTCCCGGCGGTCACCCGCCTCCACGTCCAGATAGGAGGCATGCCCCTTCCACTCGCAGAAGCTGCGCCGCGGCGATTCCGTGAAATACGCGGACACGACGTCTGTCCGCGGGATGTACAGCGTGGGCGGATGACTCGTCTCGAGCACCCGCAGGACCCGGGTCGAGTCGGCGACCACCAAGCCACCGAGCTCGACCCGCACCCGCGCCCCCAGCGCCTCGAGCGCCGGGGGTCGCGGGTAATCCCACACTGATTCCCTACTCACAGGGCTCCGCTACTGGACGAAGCCGGACTCCTTGAGGTAATCAGCAGCCACCTTCGTCGGCTCCTGCTTGTCGAGATCGACACGCGAGTTCAGCTCCTGCATGACCTCCTCGGTGAGCGGCTTCTGCACGCGCTCGAGCACCGCCTGGCCCTCGGGCCCGATCTCCTTCAGCTTCTCGTTCTTGATCCCGAACGAGATGTTGTAGGGCGGGAACAGCTCCTCGTCGTCCTCGATGATCGTGTACTTGTCGAGGGTCAGCTCGCCGTCGGTCGAGAACACGAAGCCGAGGTCGGTCTGATCGTTGTTGAGCGGCTCGTACTTGGACTCGGTGGAGACGAACTTCAGCTTGAGCCCGTATTTGTCCTGCAGCCCGAGCAGGCAGTCGGTGCGCTGACGGCACTCGGGGAACCCGGTGATCCTCAGCATCTTGTCGACGTCCGCAAGCTCCGACAGCTTGGTCGCGCCCCCGAGCAGGTCCGCCTGCTTCTCCTTGGTGGTCGCGATCCTGAACGTGTTCTCGAACTCCGTCCGGGGAAGGGCGGTGATGCCCTCCTTCTCGTAGTTCGTCTTGGTCAACTCGTACGCCTCGTCGGGATCCTTGGGCACCTCATCGGTCTTGACGTCGAAGAAGGACGTCAGCGACGTGCCCGTGTACTCGGGGTAACCGTCGATCTGCCCCGACTTGAGAGCCTTGAAGGCGATCTGCTCGGACCCGAGGTTCAGCTCTTTCTTGACCTTGAAGCCCGCAGCCTCGAGGGCCTGGGCGTAGATCTCGCCGAGGACGAACTGCTCGGTGAAGTTCTTCGATCCGACTGTGAATGACTTGCCCTCGGCCCCGGGGATCTTCTCGATCGTCTCGGCCGAGGTGTCGCCGCCTCCGCCGCCGGAGGGAGCTGGGCTGCTGCTCTCCTCGTCGTCGCCGCAGGCGGCCACGGCGAGCGCCAGGATGAAGGCGGCCAGGGCCGCCACGATAAGTCGCATTGCCTTGCTCATGTCTGTACGGAGCTCCTTCTGTGTAGGGGTATGGAGAAGCGTTTCCCGCGCGGCGTCGCCCCCGGCGACAGCTTGAGGCCCTTCGGCGTGAAGGCCCGTTGCAGCGCGCCCAGCCCGACGTCGGCGGCCAGCGTGATCAGCGCCACCACGATCGCCGCCCCGATCTGACCGGCGGTCCCGTAGGTCTGCGGGGTCACGATCGGCTCGCCGAGCGTCTGCACGTTGGCGAGCGGGGCGATGGTCGCCGTGGCCACGACGTTCACGGTCGAGGTCCGGATGCCGCCGAAGATGATGGGAAGGGCCAGCGGCAGGCGCACGCTGCGCACGATCTGCATTCCGCTCATGCCCATCCCGCGTGCGGCGTCGACGGCATCGGCGTTCACCTGACGGACGCCGACGTAGGTGTTGGTGAGAATCGGGGGTATGGCCAGGAGGACCAGAACGGCGCACACGTTCGCGAAGCCGATCCCCAGGAAGGCGATGAAGAAAGCGAGCAGCGCCAGGCTGGGTATCGCGCGACCGATGTTGGAGGTGCTGATGGCCAGGAACTCGCCCTTGCCGATGTGACCCAGGTACAGCCCCAGGGGAACGGCGATCGCGGCCGCGATCAGCACCGCCACTCCGGAGAGGAGAAGGTGGGTCACGGTGAGATCGGCGATCTCTGCGAGGCCACCGATTCTCACGTCGCCGCCGACCGAGTCGCGCTCCTCGAAGATGAAGCGGAAGCCGTCGCCGAAGTCGCCCAGGAACGCGAGGAGCATCATGCCGCCGCACGCCTCCAGGGCGTCACGAGGCGCTGCACCGACAGGATGAGCAGATCGAAGACGGCGGCCAGCAGTACCGCCAGCCCTCCTGCCACGGCCACGTTCGAGCGAAACTCACGCTGCGCTCCGCTGCTGAAGAACTGCCCTAGACCGTCGCCCCCGGCGAAGAACGCGAGCGTTGCGAGGCCGATGGTCGTGGTGGTCGCTATGCGCAGGCCGGCCATGATCTCCGGGACCGCCAGCGGCAGCTCGACCCGGAACAGGAGCTGTCGCTCGGTCAGCCCCATGCCCCGAGCCGCGTCCTTCGTCTCCTCGGGCACGTTGTCGAGCCCGGTCGCGACGTTGCGGAAGATGATCAGCAGCGTGTAGGCCACGAGCGCCACCACCGCGGTCAGGTTGCCACGCCCGGTAATCGGCTGCAGGAGGAAGAAGGCAGCCAGGCTCGGCACCGTGTAGAGCACGCCCGTGACCCCCGTGATCGGCCCGGTGAGCCACCGGCGCCGGTGGGCCAGCAGCGCCAGCGCGGTGGCAATCGTGAATCCGATTCCGACGGAGATCACGGTCAGGATGACGTGGTCCACAAGCGGGCCGAGGTAGCGGTCGAAGTTGTCGGCGATCCAGTCGGGGCAGAAGCCGTTGTCCGCGACGCAGGTGCTGCCAGAGCGCTCCCGGAGCTGGACCTGGGCGAGGACTACGTTCATTCGCCCGGCGTGAGCAGCTCGGCTCCGGTGCGTGCCTCGGTCACGGGAGCATGCAGCGTGTGTGCGAGTACCTCCATCGAGAGGATGCCCGCAACACGGCCGGTCTCGTCGACGACCGGGCCGTACTGGGTGTCCTTCTCGAGCAGATCGGCAAGGGCGTCGCGGAGCACGTCGTCGAGCTCGACCATCGGCTCGGCCCTCGACCGCAGCTCGGGGCGAACGCGCTCTCCGGTCAGACCTCGCTCGCTGAGCCAGCCGAGCGGGCGACCGGCATCGTCGACGAGCAGCGGGATGTCCATGTCGGCGTCCTCGATCTTCTTGCGCACGTCCGCCACCGCCTCACCCGCGCGGACGATCGCAGCCTTCCACAGGTCGATGTCGCGCACCCGCTGCAGAGCGAGTCGCTTGAGGGCCCGGTCGGACCCGACGAAGTCCTCGACGAACTCGTCTGCGGGATACATGAGCAGCTCGGCCGGGGGCGCGTACTGAGCGAGGATTCCGCCCTTCTTGAGCACCGCGATGCGATCGCCGATCTTGATCGCCTCGTCGATGTCGTGGGTCACGAAGACGATGGTCTTCTGAATCTCGGCCTGCAGCCGGAGGAACTCGTTCTGCAGGCGCTCGCGGTTGATCGGGTCGATTGCTCCGAAGGGCTCGTCCATCAGCATCAGCGGCGGGTCTGCGGCCAGAGCCCGCGCCACGCCCACGCGTTGGCGCTGGCCGCCCGAGAGCTGGCCCGGATAGCGGTCACGCGTGTCGGCCGGATCGAGCGATACGAGCTCGAGCAGCTCGTCCACACGGGCGCGAATGCGCTGCTTGTCCCAGCCCAGCAGCCGCGGCACGGTGCCGATGTTGTCGGCGATCGTGAGGTGCGGGAATAGGCCGATCTGCTGGATTGCGTACCCAATCTGGCGGCGCAGCTCGGCCGGCGAGCGATCACTGACGCTCTGGCCGTCGATGAGGATGTCGCCCTCGGTGATGTCGATCATGCGGTTGACCATGCGCATCGCCGTGGTCTTGCCGCAGCCCGAGGGACCGACGAGTACGCAGATCTCGCCCTTCGGAACCTCGAGGGAGAGGTCGTTCACCGCGGGCGCGTCCTGGCCCGGGTAGCGCTTGACCACGTGGCGGAACTCGAGGCCGGCTGCGGCGCTCGCGCCCACGGGTGACCCCGAAAGGTGGTCTGTGTTCGTCGTGGCCAAAGGGAGGTCCTGGGTACTGAGGCGCGGTGATGTTAACCGGATGGTCACCCAGATGCACTAACGGGCCAGGCGTGCTGGGCCGGAGGCGACTTATGCTGCCGGCCGCCGGCAGCAGGACCGGCGACCACAAAACGAGAGGCGATCATGAGGCTGTACGTCTGCTGGGGCACCTTCACCACCACCCCACGGCCCGGGGGGCACCCGTGCGGCAACGCCCACCGCGCGCTCACCGAGGCGGGCCATCGACCGGAGGTCGTCAAGTCCTACGGTCTGGCTCCCCTGCCCGATGGGGTGTTCAATCGGACCCGTGGGCGCCAAGAGGCCAAGCGCCTCACTGGCAACAGCCAGGTGCCGGTGCTGGTGACCGACGACGGCGAGGTGATCGCCGACTCGGTCGACATCGTCGAATGGGCGCGGGCCCACCCGGCGGCCGGAGTCCAGGCTTAGGCCGCAGCCGCCTCGTCCCGTGGTGTTGGGCGCCGGCGCTTGGCGGGGACCTTGCGTCGCCCTGGCGCGGCCGATGACCGGGCCGCGGGGCGACGCTTGACGTCAAGCTCACGATACGACTCAAGTGCGTCGGCCACCGCCCGATACGCGCGCGAGTTGACACTCATGCCGCAGTGGCTCGCCGCCACCTCCAGGTGCTCGGCGTCGGGGTCGAGGCACGAGCGCCAGTCGACGATGCCGTCCTTGCGCGAGTAGATGGAGAGGTAGCCCACGCCCGCGGGGAACTCCGACACGAGCTCCTCGGCGAAGCTTCGGCAGCAGTCGCCGCTCAGGCAGGAGTGCCGAAAGAGCCCTGGCGTGCCGAGCGAGCCGAGCACGCCCACGGCGAAGACCTGCAGGCGCACCAGCGGGTGGATCGACGCGGCGCTGTAGGTGGGGGTCCCGAGCGTCACGATTCCGGACACGAGCTCCGGGCGCCGGACGGCCAGCGCCCTTGCGAATTGCCCACCGCGGCTCTGGCCGACGATGGCCACCCGGCGGCCGTGACGTTCGGCCATGCCTTCGAGGCGCTCCTCGAGGCAGTCGACCGCGGCCCCGGAGCAGTTCACGTTCATGCGAATGCCGGCCTTGCTCGTGTGGTGTCCGGTGCGTCTGAGCCACTGCGTCATCAGCATGAGCGAGTTGTCGCCGGCCAGGAAGCCCGGGAGCAGCATGACGGGCTGCCCGCCGGCATCCGCCACGCCGTCGCCGTGGTAGACCGGGCTGCGCAGGAGCGACATGGCTTCGAGGCCGATGCGGCTCTCGCGCCAGATGGGGGGCAGGGGTGGTAGGTGGGGAGCTCTCATACGCGCCCGGCCGTGTGCTGGCCGACCGGGACGGGGCGGGGTATACCAGCCCTTACGGAGGTCCAAACTCGCCGGATCATCAGCCGTGGCTGCCTGCGGCCTCGCCCCGACTCGGGGCTACGGGCGCACTACGATGCCGCGATGCGCGCCGTCACCGTCCGCGACGGGGACCTCGTCATTGGGGACAGGGCCGACCCCGAGCCCGGCGCCTCCGAGGTCGCGATTCGCGTGCGTGCAGCCGGTCTGAACGGCGCCGACATGCTGCAGCGCCGGGGCCGCTACCCGGCTCCGCCCGGGTCGCCGCCGGACATCCCAGGCCTCGAGCTGGCCGGCACGGTGGTGGCTCTCGGGCCGGGGGCCACCCGGTTCGCCGAGGGCGAGAACGTGATGGCCGTGGTGGGCGGGGGCGGCCAGGCCGAGATGGCCACTGTGCACGAGCGGGCCCTGATGCCGGTGCCGGAGGCACTGGGGTGGTCCGAGGCAGGCGGCGCGCCGGAGGTTTTCACGACGGCGCACGACGCGTTGTTCACCCAGGCCGGACTCCAGCCCGGCGAGCGCCTGCTCGTGCACGGCGCCGCGGGAGGGGTCGGCACTGCCGCGGTCCAACTGGGCCGCGCCGTCGGTGCGCGGGTGACGGCGACGGTGCGGAACGCGGAGCTGCGCGACAGCGTGGCGGGACTCGGCGCCACGGCGGTCGCGCCCGAGGGGTTCGAAGAGCACGGCCCCTTCGACGTGATCCTCGAGCTGGTGGGCGGCCCGAACATGCCCGCCAACGTCGGCGCGCTCGAGACCCGCGGGCGCATCGTCGTGATCGGGGTGGGCGCCGGCCCCAAGACCGAGCTCAACCTCCTGGCGTTGATGGGCAAGCGCGGCAGGATCTCGGCCTCGACCCTGCGCGCCCGTCCACTCGAGGAGAAGGCCGACGCCATGCGCCGGGTGGAGCGTCACGTGCTGCCCCTGATCGACAGCGGCGCCCTGAAGGTGCCCGTCGCCGCGACCTACCCACTCGACGCGGCGACTGAGGCCTACGAGCGCTTCGAGGCGGGCGGCAAGCTGGGCAAGGTCGTACTGACGATGGACGGCGCTTGAGCGGACCTGCTGCACGCTCGCGCAGCGGATGGAAGTCGAGCGCAGAGGCTCGATTAGGGTGCGAAAACCAAGCTGAGCGAGGACGCAGGGGTGAACGCTTGCACCGCAAGCGAAACCCCGAGGACAAAGCTCAGCGCCGGTTTGCAGCCCCCCTAATCGAGCCTCTGGATGATCATGGCCATACCCTGGCCGCCCGCCGCGCACATGGTCTCGAGCCCGATCTGCTTGTCGCTCGTCTCCAGGCCGTTCAGCAGCGTGGTCATGATGCGCGCGCCGGTCATGCCGAACGGGTGGCCGAGTGCGATGGCTCCGCCGTGCGGGTTCAGCTTGTCCATGTCGATGCCGACCTCGTCGGCGATAGGCAGGACCTGCGCCGCGAAGGCCTCGTTGAGCTCGACGATGTCGATGTCGCCGATGGTCATGCCCGCGCGGTCCAGCACACGCCGAATGGCCTCGATCGGGGCCACGCCCATGAGCTCCGGCTCGAGCCCGCTCGTTGCCGAGGCCACGATCCGCGCGCGCGGCTTCAGCCCCAGCTCCCGAGCCCGGTCCTCGGACATCACGAGCACTGCCGCCGCGCCGTCGTTCAGCGGACACGAGTTTCCGGCGGTCACCGTCCCGTCCTCCTTGAAGACGGGCTTGAGCTGCCCGAGCTTCTCGACGGTGGTGCCGGGGCGCGGGCCGTCGTCCTTGTCGACGCTGCCCTCGGGCGTCTCCACCGCCACGATCTCGCGGTCGAAGAACCCGTCGTCGCGGGCCTGCACGGCCCGGTCCTGCGAGCGCTTCGCGTAGGCGTCCATGTCCTCGCGGCTGACCCCGTACTTCACGGCGACGTTCTCTGCGGTCAGACCCATGGGGATGTAGGCGTTGGTGCGCCCGTCTTCGCCGTTGACCTTCTCGTTCTGGGTCTCCGGGAGCAGCGTCTCGCTGTTCGGCCCGACGCGGGTCACGGATTCGACGCCGGCGGCGATGAACGTGTCGCCCTCACCCACCTTCACTCCGTAATAGGCGGTGCGAATGGCCTGCAGGCTGGAGGCGCAGTAGCGGTGCACGGTGGTGCCCGTGACGCTGTTGGGCACGCGGGAGAGCAGCCCGATGATGCGCCCGACGTTGTAGGCCTGTTCCCCCTGGGGCAGGCCGCATCCGCAGATGAGATCCTCGATCGTTGCGGGGTCGACCTCCGGGTTGCGGTCAAGCAGCGCGTCGACCACGTAGGCGCCCAGGTCGTCCGGGCGGATCTGGGTCAGCGATCCCTTGAAGGCTCGGCCAATGGGAGACCGGACGGCGTCGACGATTACGGCTTCGGGCATGGCATGATCTCCTTTTTGACGGCTACAGTCCGGGAACACCGACCGACCGTGACCGGGCGGCGCGGACGGCCGATGCTACGGGGCCGACGTGTTCGAGGGCCGTCCTCAACGACAGTCTAACCCTCTAGTTGAGACTTAGATAACCCCTGTTCTCACGATTTTCAGCGCCATCACGAGCGATTTCTTGCGTTCGACGCTTGGGTAAACGGCCCGAACGGCCGACAGAGGGGGGAGCAATGCAGCACCGCGCCCTCTTCATCTCCCTCGTCTGCGTGGCCATCGTGGTGGCCTCGGCGGTAAGTCTGACCCTGCCGGCATCGGCCGAGGTACGTCACTTCACGGTGCGTCTCGACGACGGATCGGTGGTGGCCCTGACTGTCGACGTGCCGCCCGGTACGCCCGTCGATCAGATCGACCTGCCCGGGGTTCCGCTTCTAGAGGGCGGACAGCCGCTCGCCGCCGCCGAACAGGGAAGTGGCGTCGTGGACCCGGCAGCCGCACCCGTCTCGGAGGAGCCGGCCGCGACGGCCGATGACGCTGCTCCGGACGTGCCGGCGGTCGATGAGCCCAGCGGAGGCGAGCTAACGCCGGCGCCCGGCGCCGACCGCGGCGACGGTCAGGCCGGCAGCGGCGACGCCCGACCGCACAAGCGCACCCGCACCCCCCGGCACCCCCGCGCGGACAAGCCTCGAGGCAAGGTTGAGCGTCGGCCGCGACGTCCGTCGAAGCGTGAGCGCCCGACCGCCGCGCCAAAGCCGCGGCTCCGCCAGCCCGACGGCGCCCCGGCCCCGCGTAATCCGACCTACTTCGACGCGCTGCCCGGTCCCTCGCAGGCCACCGGCGTGCCCAACTTCGTCATCCGCAAGTTCCACGTACCCCTCTTCTTGCTGCCGATCTACCAGGCCGCCGGGATCCAGTACGGCGTGCGCTGGGAGGTGCTCGCGGCGATCAACGAGATCGAGACCGACTACGGCCGCAACCTGAATGTCTCTTCCGCCGGCGCTCTCGGGTGGATGCAGTTCATGCCCTCCACCTGGAAGGCCTACGGAGTCGATGCCAACGACGACGGCCAGAAGGACCCCTTCAACCCGGTCGACGCCATCTTCGCCGCGGCACGCTACCTCGACGCCTCCGGCGCCGAGACCGACATCCGCGAAGCGATCTTCGCCTACAACCACGCCGACTGGTACGTGGACTCCGTGCTCATGCGGGCGCGCATGATCGCCGGCGTGCCGGAGGATGTCGTCGGCTCGCTCACCGGCCTGACCGAGGGCCGCTTCCCCGTCTACGCGCGGGCCCGCTACGCCGACGACCTCGCGGAGGGTGGTGCCACCAAGACGGTCTCGGTGGGTGAGAACGCCGCCAACCTGATCGAGGACGACGAGAACCGCCGTGGCATTCGCATCTTCGCCCGCAGGGGCGCGCCGGTGATCGCCGTGGGCGACGGCGTGGTCAAGAAGATGGGCGTGTCCGACGCGCTCGGCCGCTACCTCGTGCTCCAGGACGTCTACGGCAACCAGTTCACCTACTCGAACCTGGGCTCGCTATCGCGCCTACACCCGGTGCCGAAGGGCGACGCCGCCGGCCGCCGCGGACTGAACACCGCCGACGCCATGTCCGCCCGCGACCCGCGGCCGACAGCTCCGGCCTCCGCCGGGCGCCAGCCCGACCCTTCGGACGCGGGCTCGGGTACCGCCCCCCGTGGGAACAAGAAGGTGCGCCTCTTTGCCCATCCGCAGCGTCCGCGCTCGCAGCGCGCGGGGGGGCTGATGCAGCTTCTCGAAGCGGGCGTGAGCGACGACCCCGCGGGCCTCGAGCCCGTCGGGTCCCTTGGTGGCTGGGAGCGCTTCCGCAACTACTTCTCGCGCCCGCTCAACTTCGACCCCGAGACCATGCGCCTGGAGCGCCTGCGCCCCGGCGCGCGCGTCATCGGCGGCACGATCCTCGGCAAGCTCGGGGGTCCGCGGCAGGGCCTCGGCTCGCACCTCTACTTCGAGATCCGCCCCGCCGGTCGCGGCGCGCCGTTGATCGACCCCAAGCCGATCCTCGACGGTTGGAAGTTGCTCGAGTCGACCGCGATCTACCGTGCCTCCGGCCGCAATGCCCTGTACGGCGAGGGCGGCTTCTCGATCGGCCAGATCCTGCTTCTCCCGAAGCCGCTGCTGGAGCGTCGCGTGTTGAACGACGAGCGCATCCAGATCTACGGCTGCGGGCGCACCGACATCGAGGGCCACCAGATCGACCGCCGGGTGCTGGCCACGCTCGCCTACCTGTCGGAGTCCGGTCTCCGGCCTACGGTCAGCTCGCTGAAGTGCGGACACGGCTTCCTGACGGCCAGCGGCAATGTGTCCCACCACTCCTCTGGCAACGCGGTCGACATCTCCGCCGTCAACGGCGTGCCGATCATGGGTCACCAGGAGCGCGGCGGGATCACCGAGCAGACGGTCAGGCGCCTGATGCGCCTCCAGGGCACGCTCGCGGCCGACCAGATCATCTCGCTGCTCGACCTCGGCGGATCCACCCTTTCGATGGGCGATCACGACGACCACATCCACGTCGGCTTCCGCCCGATGTTCGGGAGCAACGAGAAGCTCGGGCAGCAGGCCCAGGCGGTGCTGCAGCCCGGTCAGTGGTCGGATCTTCTCTCGCGACTGCGGGAGATCGACAACCCCACCGTGCCGCACCGCGTTTCGCGCTTCGCCATTCCGTCCAAGCGCGGGAGCGCGTCACACGCCGGCGACTGACGCGGCCGCCGCCTAGCGCGGCGGCATCCTCAGCGCCCCGTCCAGCCTGATCGTCTCGCCGTTCAGCATCGGGTTCTCCGCGATGTGGCAGGCGAGTGCCGCGTACTCGGCCGGGTCGCCCAAGCGTGACGGGAAGGGAACCTGCTGCCCCAGGGCCTCCCGCGCGGGCTCGGGGAGCGCGGCAAGCAGCGGAGTGTCGAAGGTCCCGGGGGCGATCGTGCACACCCGGATGCCGTTGCGGGCGAGGTCCCGGGCGGCCGGGAGTGTGAGCGCCACCACGCCGCCCTTCGAGGCCGCGTAGGCGGTCTGGCCCATCTGGCCGTCGTAGGCCGCGATCGACGCCGTCATCACCACGGCCCCGCGCTCGCCGCCCTCGTCCGGCTCGCCTGCGGCCATCGCCGCGGCCGCGAGGCGCAGCACGTTGAAGGTGCCGATCAGGTTCACGCGCACCACCGTCTCGAAGGGCGCGATCTGCGCCGGCCCCTCGCGGCCGACGACCTTCTCCACCCAGCCGATGCCGGCGCACGAGACGGCCAGGCGCAGTGGGCCACCCAGGTCGGCCACCGCGCGCTCGACCGCGACGCCCACCTCTTCCTCGCTCGTCACGTCGGCGCGCAGGCCCAGCGCATTCTCGCCCAGCTCGGCGGCCAGGGCCTCCGCCCGTTCGCCGTCGCGATCGACGATCGCCACCCGGGCCCCGCGCTCGACCAGCATCCTCGCCGTGGCGGCCCCGAGCCCCGACGCGCCGCCCGAGACGAACGCCGTGGCGCCTTCGAGCTTCATGCGGCCAAGGCGCCGGGCGCCGGCGCGAGCGACTCCACGAGCGGCCCGTACACGTCGGCGGTGGCCGGCGTCCCCGGCGGTAACAGCGGTATCGGCATGAGCACCGGCGTGGTGATGCCGCCGTCCCGGTAGGCCTCGAGGCGTGCGCGTTGCCCCGCGGCATCGCCGAGGATGAAGATGTCCTCGATCAGCTCGCGCGGCGCCACCTCGACGGCCCGCGCCCGATCGCGCGCTCGCCACGCCTCCACGAGTGGATCGATGGCCTCGCCGTAGCCCAGCCAGCGAAAGAACTGCTCGTACACCGGCACGGTGGCATAGGCGGCGAACATCCAGCTCGCGAGGCCGAACGCCTGATCGGGGTCGCCCTGGATGCAGAAGAAGCGACACAGCACGTCGGTTGAGCCTTCCTTCTTGCCGCCCTCCCGCTCGCCCGCGCGGATGCCCTCCATGACCTTCGGCAACGACGCGAGCGGCAAGAAGTTGACGAAGGCGCCGTCTCCCAGCTCGCCCGCCGTGGCCAACATCCGTTCTCGGAGCGCGGCGATGTAGATCGGCACTGGGGCGGGCGGCGGCTGCTCGAGCTTGAAGCCGCCCTCGCCGGCGCGCTCTCCCGCAAGAGCGGCGCGCAGGAAGGCGACCGTCTCGCGTACGCGAGTGCGCGGGCGCTCGAACGGGATGCCATTCCAGCGCTCGACGATCACGTTGGACGACGATCCGATGCCCAGGCAGAAACGCCCACCGCTCGCGTTCTGAAGCGCCGCCGCGTGCTGGGCCAGCACCGCGGGCCCGCGGGTGAACACGTTGACCACCCCGGTGCCCAGGCGCACGCGCTCGGTCCAGGCCGCCGCCAGCACCAGCGAGGTGAACCCGTCGTGCCCTCCCGTCTCACCCGACCAGGCGTCCGTGTAGCCGGCGGCCTCGGCCGCCCTCACGATCGGCTCGTGCTCGGGCAGGGTGAGCCCCGGAAGCTCGAGGGATAGGGCCCAGCGGCCGGACATCGCGCAGCAATCTAGATGATGGATCCCCCGGCGGGGGCCCCTCTGGTGCGATCCGCGCCCGTGTTAGGTAGGGTCCGGCCCGGTGGAGGAGAGGGTGCATCTTTTGCGGTCCCGACCCGTGCCCTTGGCACTGGTCCTCGCCGTGGTCGTGCCGATCGTGTTCGGCGCCATCTGCGGGTATGTCCTGGGGATCAACGAGATCGCCTACGTGGTGCTGTCGTTGCTCGGCATCGCCGGCGGATACTTCGCCGGATACGAGCACGACGGGCCGGGGGAGGGCGCCTTGCGCGGTCTCGTCGGCGGATCGCTCTTCGGCGGCTTCATCCTCCTGACAAAGGAGCTGACCGGCGAGGAGCCGAAGGCCGAGCTCCCTGACCCGGAGATCCTCCTTCTGGTGCTTACCACGGGCCTCGGTGTGATCCTGGGAGCCCTCGGGGGTCGCCGGCGCGCCAAGGACATCCACGAGCCCGCCGAGGCCGAAGAGGAGAAGCCCGTCTTCTCCTTGAAACGCCTGAGTCTCCCGGAGTTCGTGGGCTTTCTGGGGGCGGGAGTGCTGCTCGCGTCGCTGTTCATGCCGTGGTTCGGCACGAGCGAGACGAACGAGAACTCGACGCTCTGCATGAAGCGCGGTGGGGACATGTGCACGGCCTGGGAGACCTTCGCGTTGCTCGACTACCTGCTGCTCGCGGCGTGCATCGCCCCGTTCGTGCTCGCCTACATCCTGGTCCGGGGCCACAAGCTCACCTGGCGCCCCGGCGAGGTGACCATGATCGTCGGGATGATCGCCTTCTCGCTCGTGCTGCTGAACGGGATCATCCTCGGGCGGCCGGGCGAGCGAAGCGTCGAGATCAGCCTTGAGTACGGCTACCTCGTCGCGCTGGCTGGAGCCGCCGGGATCGGCGTCAGTGGGCTCCTCCGGCAGGCGCAGGGCGGCCGCGCGCGCAAGCCGCCCGGCAGCATCTAGCGGTGGCCACCTCCGAGCCGAAGGTGGCGTCCGACGCCGCTCAGGCCCCGGACCGCAACCTCGCGCTCGAGCTGGTGCGCGTGACCGAGTACGGAGCGCTCGCGGCGGCCCGCTGGGTGGGCCTCGGCGAGAAGGAGGCCGCCGACCAGGCCGCCGTGGACGCCATGCGGCTGATGCTCGACAGCGTGCGCATGGACGGCACGGTGGTGATCGGGGAGGGGGAGAAGGACGAGGCGCCGATGCTCTACAACGGGGAGCGCATCGGGGACGGGTCACCCCCCGAGGTGGACATCGCGGTGGACCCTCTCGAGGGCACGACGCTGGCCGCTGAGGGAACGGCGCGAGCGCTCTCGGTGATCGCGCTCTCCGGCCGCGGGCAGATGTTCGACCCCGGCCCGTGCGTGTACATGGAGAAGATCGCCGCTGCCGACGAGTACGCGCACCTGCTCGACCTCGACCGCCCGCTCGGCGAGACGCTCGAGCTCGTGGCTCGTGAGAAGGGCACGGGAGTGGGCGAGGTGACCGTGATGATGCTCGACCGGCCACGTCACGCATCCGCTGTCGACGAGATCCGCCGCGCTGGCGGACGCATTCGCTTCATCTCCCACGGGGACGTGTCTGCCGCCCTGCTCGCCGTGACCTCGGGCTCCCCCGTGGACATCCTGTGGGGGATCGGTGGCACTCCGGAGGGAGTGATCTCCGCCGCGGCCATCAAGTGCATGGGGGGGCAGATCCTCGGTCGGCTGTGGCCCCGCGACGACCGCGAGCGCAAGGCGGCGCTTGACGCGGGATATGACCTCGACGAGATACTCGACCGTGACCGGCTGATCGGCGGCGAGCACGTGTTCTTCGCCGCTACCGGGGTCACCGACGGGGACGTGCTGGAGGGCGTACACCTGAACCCCCGCGGGGCAACCACGGAGTCGCTCGTGATGCGTACCCGGTCGCGCACCGTCCGGTGGGTGAAGGCCCATCACGATCGCGCCAAGCTGCGCGAGATCAGCGACGAACGGATCGGTTAGACGGCCGCACGGCGGTCGGCGCGCTCTGCCCGCTGCGCCGCCCGCAGCGCCCCGACTCGCGAGGGCGCGAAGTCGAGATTGGCCAGCGAGCGCAGGAAGGCGTGGGTGACCACCACGTGGATGCGCAGCTGGGTCTCGCGATAGAGGACGCGTCCGAGACGCGAGAACCAGCCCCACCCGGCCAGCAGGGGATAGAAGTTGGCCACCTCCGAGCTGACCGTGACCGTGACCTCGTCCTCGGGGGCGCCGTCAGGGGTCGCCTGCGGCCTACCCACCGAGATGCGCAGGTAGCCGCGGCCACGGCCGCTGGGGGCCACCAGCAAGCCACGATCTATGCGCCAGGTCACCGTGCCGCAGTCGCCCTCGGTCTCGTAGTCGGGCGCGTGGAAGCGCAGGAGCACAAGCGGGCGCCCCAGCACGGCGATCTCGCGTGAGTCGGGCGTGTACAACACCCGCAGCACGCCGACCGTGATGCGGGTCAGGTAGCGCCAGTAGGTGGCGGCCAGCCGTTCCAGGTACTCGGGAGTCCACATGCGCTCGAGGTCGGCGCGCGGCAGCGTGATCTCGGCCTCCTGCCTGGAGCCGACGCTGCCGTCGGGGGAGGACTCGGCCTCGGGCCCGTCCGGCCGGAGGGTCACACGCGCGAGCGCGCGCCGGCGGCGCCGCGACAGCCGTCTTGGGTCCCGAGTGCGCATCAGATGGCGGATCCCATCGCGGGTCAACGCTATCCCCGCTCGCCGGGGGGGCGAATCGCGCTCAGGCGGGCAGCAGCTCAACCTCGACTCGCTCCCCGGCGGCAACGGCGCCCTCCCCGGCGGGCACGAGCGCGAAAGCGCCGACGTCGAGCATCGAGGTAAGCCGGTGCGAGCCCTGCTCGCCGGTGGGCTCGACGTGCCAGCCGTCAGGACCCGCGGTCAGGTGGCAGCGCACCACCTGGTCCCGCCCCGCGGTCCGTGCGAGCGGCGAGCCCGCGACCGCCCACGTCCTTGTGTCGGTGGGTTCCGCCCCCTGCAGCTTGCGCAGCGCCGGCCGCACGAAGAGGTGGAAGGTGACCATCGATGAGACGGGATTGCCAGGGAGACCGAAGACGAGCGCCGCCGCTGTGGTGCCGAACCAGGTCGGCTTGCCGGGTCGCAGCCGGACCCCCCAGAAGCCCTCGGTCACGCCAAGCTCCGCGAGCGCTTGCTTCACGTGATCGTGCGCACCCACCGAGACACCCCCCGACACGCACACGACATCGGCCACCTCGAGCGCCGTACCCAGTGTCGCGAGCGTGGCCTCGGGGGTGTCGGCCGCGATTGCCTCGCCCACCGCGATGGCGCCTGCGGCGTGGGCCTGCGCGGCCAGTGCCACCGAGTTGGAGTTGTAGATCTGCCCGGGCAGCAGCTTCTGGCCGGGCTCGCGGAGCTCGTCGCCGGTGGTCACGATGGCCACGCGCGGCCGCCGTGCACATGCCGCCAATTCGCGCCCAAGCGCTGTGAGCAGCCCGAGCGCGGCGGGATCGAGCCGCGCTCCGGGGCCCAGCACCGCCGTACCCGCCCGAAGATCCTCGCCGGCTCGGCGAACGTTCGAGCCCGGTTCGACGGCGGGACAGAGGACGTGGTCTGGCTCGACGCGCTCCGTGCGCTCGATAGGCACGACGGCTTCCGCACCCCTGGGAAGGGCCGCGCCGGTGGAGATGGGCATGGCCGTGCCGGGCTCGAGAGGCGTCTCGGACGGCCGCCCCGCTCGAGATTCTCCGCGCACGGTAAGCGTGCGGGACTCGCCGCTCGTAAGCGCGTATCCGTCCATCGCCGAGGAGGCAAACGGGGGCAGGTCGAACGTGCTCACGACCGTCTCCGCGAGAATCCGTCCGAGCGCCTCGCGAACGGGCACAGGCTCGGGCTCGAGTGGCCGGACGCCGGCCAGCACGCGTGTACGGGCCTCGGCGATGTCGATCGGCCCGCTGCCCGAGCGGGGGCCGGATGGTCGAGGCGCGGCCGTCAGCGCAGTGGAAGGACCCTGAGGGCGGTCGCCTCGCGCAACGCCTCGGGGGCCTCGACCGGCTCGCCGTACGGGTCGCCACGCCGACCGGCGGCGTGATCGAGCCGCTCCTCGGCGGCCGCCAGCAGATCGTGCGCCGACGTCCCGTCCTCGGGGCAGCAGGCGAGGCCCGCCTCGGCCAAGCGGCCCTCCTCGCCGATCAGGCGCCAGGCCGAGACGCGCAGGCGGTCCACGGCCGCGCGAGCGTCCCCGGCGCTCGTGCCGGGGAGCACCACGGCGGTGCCGTGCCCGGCCGCGAGCACCAGCTCACCCTCGCCGGCGGCGTGCTCGAGGGCGATCGCCCAACGCTCGTTGGCAGCCTCCGGCGACCGGACCTGTCGTCCAAAGCGCCGGACCGTCGGAAGGTCTTCATCGAGGGGGCGCGGCCCGGGTCTGGCCGGCGTGTCCCCCGCCGTTGCCACGAGGGCGACCGCGAAGGGCTCACCGGTCCGTCGATGGGTCTCGAGCAGCGCGTCGATCCGGCCAAGCAGCCCCCCGTCGGGAGCGGCGACGCCAGGAGCCGCCTTCTCCCCGTTGGGCTCGAGAGCTTCCAGCAGGAGGCGCGCATCGGACATCCGAGCGCCCAGCGGACGTTCGGAAAGCTCCGCGAGAGAAGAGCGCTCCACGACCATCGTCAGCCAGCGACGCACCGCGCTCTCGTGCTCGGAGCTGATCGTCGGCGCCGTTGTCGCGGCGTCTGTCGTGTCCGGAGCCTTCACGGGCATATCAAAGCCCCTTTCGCGGACGGCTCGTCATTTCCTGCACGAGCTTTGTGCGGTACTTGCGGCGTTTCCCGCTTCTCCACTCGTGCGGTCGGGAGGTCGCTCCGGCCGTCCAACTAGCATCGCGAAGCCGCCCGACCGGAAAGTTTCAGTGCCCGACCGTCAGGTTCGCCCCTCTCTCCAAGCTCTGGACGCTCCGCTGACCCGCCTCGCGGGCGCGCCTGACGAGCTTGTCAAATCCTGGCTCCTGCGCCTGGTGCAGCGCGCCTCGCTCCAGGAGATCGAGCGCCTCCCCACGGATCGCATGGTTCGGGAGCTACCCGACATCGTCGCCGCGCTGCTCGGCAGCCTGCATTCCGATCACGCCTCGAACGGTGCGCTCAAAGCCGTGGCCGCCGAGCAGGCGGCGCGCATGGCCGACTTCCGGGCGAGTGCCGCCGCCGGCGGGGGTCCTTCCGAGCTCGCCCGGGACGTCGCCGCGCTGCATTCCGTGATCCTCGGGGCGGTGGGGCGCGAGCTCGGAGCTCGCGAGCCCGAGGCTGTGGTCATTGCGGCTGAGCGCTTGGCCGAGCTCTTCGGGGCGGTGCAGGCCGCCGCGGTGGAAGAGCTCGTGAGGGATCGCTCTCGCGAGCTCGAGTGGCTCGCCAACACGGACGCGCTCACCGGCCTATACAACGTGCGCTATCTGCGCCAGCACCTGCGCCATCTCGTCGGCGTCCAGGGGCGCTACGGGCACCCCTTCGCGGTTCTCGTTCTGGACGTCGACGGCCTCAAGCGAGTCAACGACGCCCACGGGCACGCAGCCGGGGACGAGCTGTTGATCGCGGTGGCCTCCGCCATGCGGGAGACGGTCCGCAGTATCGACACGCCGGTGCGCATGGGGGGGGACGAGTTCTGCGTGCTGGCTCCGCATCAGACCGCGTCCCGGGCGCGTCAGCTCGGCGAGCGACTGGCCGCGGCGGCCGAGCGGCACGAGAGCCCGGCCGGCGCGCCGGTGGCCATCTCCATTGGCGTCGTCTCGTGTCCGCAGCACTCGGTCGATCCCGAACGGCTGCTCGAGCTCGCCGACGAGGCGATGTATCGAGCCAAGTCGGCGGGCACGGGCGTGTCGGTGGGTGAGCCTGACGGGACCACCGCCGCCGAGGGAGAGCGCAACGGCCACTGAGGCTTCGCTCAGGAGAGGTCTTCCACGGCCCCCCCCTCGGCGAGCCCGTCGGGCCTTCCCTCGGCGAACCGCAGGGCGTTGACCACGGCTCCCCCCAGCAGGATCAATGCGAGCGCGTAGAACCACAGCAGCACGATCACTATGAACACGAGCGAGGTGCCGAGACCGGCGATCGTGGATACGTTCGACAGGTAGAAGGGAAACGCGTAGTCGATCGCGCCGATCGCGACCGTGGCAAGCGCCGCTCCCGGCCAGATGGCACGCCACGGCACCGAGCAGTTGGGCACGGTGCGGTATATGAGCGCGAGGACGAGGAATAGGAGCACCCCGGCTGCGATCAGCGACACTCCGAACACCAGCCCGTGCACGTTCGACAGGCCAAGGGGAAGGTCCTCGGTGCCCTTCACGAGGATGCTCTGCAGCGTCGGCACCGCCACCGTGGCCGCCATGAACAGCAGGACCACTCCCAGCATCGCGAGAGCAAAGCGCTTCTGCTGAAGCCACCTGCGGCAGGTCACGTGGTACAGCCGGCAGAAGGCGGTGTCGAGCGCGCCCCAGAACGAGGCCCCGATGTACACGCTCGTGAGAAGGGCGAAGATCCCGAAGCTGGTCGACGAGCCGCGCACGCGCCCGAGCGTCTGGATCAGCGTCGACTCCGCGGCGCTCGGAAAGATCTGCTGCAGGTCCTCCAGCACGCTCCTCTCGAGCTCCGGGCTCTGCAACACCCGGCCGGTGATGAACAGCGCCACGAGCGCGAGCGGGAAGATCGAGAGCAGGAGGTTGTAGGCCACCATGCCGGCCAGGCCGGTCACGTTGTCCTCGTAGGCCTTGCGATAGAAGGCGGCCACATAGCGCCCGATCCGGGCAAGGGGCGCCACGCGCCGCCGAGCGCCGCTTGGGATGACGGCCAACGCCCGCTCGGTGGTTCTCAGACCGTCGTAGCCTCTCAGGGCCGGGGGATCCGGCCGAGTACCCCGCCGGCGGCCCGCGATGCCACGCCCAGGATCGCTCCGGCCGCCCGGCCCGCCGCCCGAACGACGTCGCTCGCGGCCTCGCCCTCGGTCACGCTTCGATCACGTCGGTCGGTGGCGACCCTGGGCGGGGGCGCGGCGGGCGCCCCACCGAACCGTCGCGCGCTGCGGGTGGCCGCGCGCGAGCGGGGAAGGTTGCCGAGAACGCTCGGTTCGTCGCTCATGGAGCCGCTCGGCGCAACCGTGCCCCGATGACCGAGCTGGTTGGAGTGAGGGGTCTCAGGAGTGGGTACACGACGTTCGCGAGTGTCGGCGCAGGGGGCTTCCCGCGGTCGGGGCCTCGTGGACTGACCTCAACATAGCCTCTACACTGAACCGGCATGTTTCGATGGGTCAGCTGCGCGCTCTGCGACCCACCATCCGAGAGAATAGGACGGAATGTCAGTAGCTGAGCTACAGGAGCTCGACGAGGTCAAGCTCCTCCTCACCAAGGGTCAGCAGGTCGGTGTGCTCACGTACGCCGAGGTGGCAACCGCCCTCGCGGAGGTGGACCTCGACGAGTCGGACATCGAAGACCTTCATGGCTTCCTCGAGAAGTCGGAGATCGAGCTCGTCGAGGAGGTCGATCCCGCGGTGAACGCCGCCCAGGAGGAGCGCGCGGTCGAGACCAAGGGCCGCAGGCGCCGGGCCAAGGCCCAGGTTGACCAGCTCAAGCCGGACATGACCACCGACTCCCTTCAGCTCTTCCTGAAGGACATCGGCAAGGTCAGGCTGCTCACCGCTGCCGAGGAGGTCGACCTGGCTCGCCGCATCGAGCGCGGAGATCTCGACGCCAAGCAGAAGATGGTCGAGTCGAACCTACGGCTCGTGGTGTCGATCGCCAAGAACTACCGCAACCAGGGCCTGCCGTTCCTCGACCTCATCCAGGAGGGCACCCTCGGGCTGGTGCGGGCCGCGGAGAAGTTCGATTACCGCAAGGGCTTCAAGTTCTCCACCTACGCCACGTGGTGGATCCGGCAGGCGATTGCCCGCGCGTTGGCCGACAAGGCCCGCACCGTGCGGATTCCCGTGCACGTCGTGGAGAAGCTGAACAAGATCGGGCGCGCCGAGCGCAAGCTCGTGACCGAGCTCGGTCGCGAGCCGACTCCCGACGAGATCGCCGAGGTCACGGGCATCGACCCGGACGAGGTCGACTCCATCAAGCGCTCGGCCCAGGCGCCGATCTCCTTGGAGAAGCCCGTGGGCGACGAGGAGGAATCGGAGTTCGGGCAGTTCATCGCCGACGAACGAGCCGAGTCGCCCTACGAGCGCGCGGCGGAGATCCTCACCAAGGAGGCGTTGCGGGAGGCGCTCGAGAACCTGTCCTACCGCGAGCGCCGCGTGCTGGAGCTTCGTTACGGGCTGGGCGGCGAGCATCCGCGCACGCTCGACGAGGTTGGCCGCACCTTCAACGTCACGCGCGAGCGCATACGCCAGATCGAGAACCAGTCACTCAAGAAGCTGCAGTCCCTTGCGGAGGCTCAGAAGCTCCGCGACGTGGCCTAGCTGACTGATTCAGTCATCTAACGGCGAGGCCCCTCAAGCCCGACCGCGCCCCGTCCGATAGAAGGAGGGTGTTCGACCTCCACACGGCTCTCCAGCGCGTAGTCGAGGTGGGGGGATCGGATCTCCACCTCAAGGTGCCCTCCGTGCCGCTCATCCGCGTGCACGGCAAGCTCGTGCCGATTCCGGATGTCGACACGTTGAAGCCCGACGACACCGAGCGGGTGTTCCGCCAGATGGTCACGGACCCGGCGCGGATGGAGGAGTTCAGCGAGGAGCACGAGGTCGACTTCTCCTACAGCGTCCCCGGTTACGGCCGCTTCCGCGTGAACGCCTTCATGCAGCGTGGGTCCATCTCCCTCGTGTGCCGAGCGATCCCCCACGACGTCCGCTCGCTCGAGGAGCTCGGGCTGCCGTCGGTCATCGCCCAGATCGCCGAGGAGGAGCGCGGCATCATCCTCGTGACCGGCACCACCGGCTCGGGCAAGTCGACGACGCTCGCCACGATCATCGACCACATCAACACCCGCGAGTCGAAGAACATCGTCACCGTCGAGGACCCGATCGAGTTCCTGCATCGCGACAAGCAATCGATCATCAACCAGCGCGAGGTCGGCCAGGACACGGGCTCCTTCAAGCGTGCGTTGCGGCGCGTGCTGCGCCAGGACCCCGACGTGATCCTGATCGGCGAGATGCGCGACGAGGAGACCGTGAGCACAGCGCTCTCTGCTGCCGAGACCGGCCACCTCGTGCTCTCGACCCTCCACACGCTCGACGCCGCCGAGACCGTCAACCGAATCATCGACTTCTTCCCGCCGCACATGCACCAGCAGGCCCGCGCCATGCTGGCGAGCACGCTTCGAGGCGTCGTCTCCCAGCGGCTCGTGCCCACCCCCGACGGCGACGGCCGCGTGGCCACCTGCGAGATCCTGCGCAGTACCGGCCGCGTGCGCGACATGATCATGAAGCCGGAGGAGACGAGCCGGCTGCCCGAGGCGATCGCCGAAGGTGAGTACTACGGGATGCAGACCTTCGATCAGGCTCTCATGCACCACGTGAGGGAGGGGCGCGTCGCGATGGTCGACGCTCTGAAGGCCGCCTCGCACCCGCACGACTTCAAGCTGCTCGTGGCCTCCGAGGGCCAGCGCTCGAACTCGGTCGAGCAGGTTTACGCAGCCTGAGCCAGGCTGGGGCCTTGACAGGAGGGCTCTCGGCGCGGAGGGTATGCCCCTACCCCTACCGCGATACAAGGAGAGCCATCGATGCAGAGCACCCTCGGCGAGTTTCAGGAAACCGCCTCCCAGGAGGCGTTCGCGCTTCAGAACTCCAAGCTTCTGAAGATTTCCCTCAACCAGATCACGGTCCAGGCCAAGCTCGGCTCGATGGTGGCCTACCAGGGCGACGTGAAGTTCGAGCACGCGGGCGCCGGCGGGGTGAGCCGCTTCATCAAGAAGGCCGTGACCGGCGAGGGCACCCAGCTCATGAAGGCGGCCGGGACCGGTGAGCTCTTCCTCGCCGACACCGCGCAGGACATCCACCTGATCAAGCTGGAGAACGACCAGATCACCTGCAACGGCGCGAACGTGCTGGCCTTCGACGCCGGCATCGACTGGGACATCAAGAAGGTGGAGGGCGGCTTCGCGGGAGCGATGGCCGGCGGCCTCTTCAACATGGCCCTCGCGGGCACCGGATGGGTGGCGATCATCTCCGACGGCCCCCCGGTGCTGCTGAACACCGGCGAGGCACCGACGTTCTGCGACCCGAACTCGGCGATCACCTGGTCGAGCGGCGTGCAGACCCAGATCAAGACCGACGCCAACCTCAAGACGCTCATCGGGCGGGGATCTGGCGAGACCATCCAGATGGGCTTCTCGGGCGCCGGCTGGGTGCTGGTGCAGCCGAGCGAGGGCCGCATCGCGGGGCCGACCGCGGGATCGAGCGGTGGCGGAGCCGGCGGCCTGCTCGGCAACCTGGGCGGCTGAGGGATTCATCGGGGCGTCAGGCCGGCGGGAAGCGCGGGGCCCAGCCCTCGTGCTCACGCCGGCGGCGTTGATGACGAACGAGATCGTGTGATACCAGCCGGCGGTGATGACCAGCTCCAGGATCTGGTCATCACCGAAGTGCCGGGAGAGGTCGGCAAACAGCGCGTCGCCGACCCTGCTGGTCGCGTGCAGCTCGTCGGCGAGGCGGAAGACCGTCGCCTCGGCCTCGGACCAGACCGGGTCGCGGGCGGAGCCGTGCACGGTGGAGGCGAGTTGCTCGTCGGTGAATCCCACGGTCCTCCCGAAGACCACCAGCGTGTCGCCGGCAGGTGACGCCGCCGAGCAGCCCTAGATGAATCAGTCATCTGGTGCCAGCCGATCGACCGCGCCCAGCACCGGGCCCCAGACGCTGCTCGCAAGCCGTCCGCCAGCTGGTGCTTCATTAAGTGAAGCGCACGAGGTAGACTTTGAGGTTCGAGATGATGGCCGCCACCGCTGAAACCTGCCCCGTGTGCGCGACCGCAGAGCTCGTCTGCGCCAAGTGGACGATCCTGCTCGTGCGCGATCTCGCTGCCGGGCGTAGCCGCTTTTGCGAGCTCGAGCGGTCGCTTGCGGGCATCAGTCCGCGGACGCTGTCGCTGCGGCTGCGGGCGCTCGAGGAGCACGGCATCGTCGAGCGGCGGACCCTTCCCGAGGTGCCACCGCGCGTCGAGTACGCCCTCACGTCGAAGGGCCTCGCGCTGCTGCCGATCATCGATGACATGCGCCGCTTCGGCACGGAGTGGCTGTGCGGGGTCCCGGCTAGCGATGAGTCGCTCGCCGTGCCGGCCGGCGCCGGCGCGCCCGCCTGAGCGACCCGTGCGGCCGGGCCGGGGGGCCCCGGCGCACCGGCTGCAAGAGGATCCGTTGGACGCTTTTACTTAGCGGGGGGAGTCAAACCGTCCAATCGATTCAACGGAGCTCTAACGGGGATCGATTGGACACTCCTGGACCCCCTGGGGTCCCCCGCCGTCCAATCGTTCGCCGAGCGCGCGATTGCAGGACCGGCTCGGCCCGCGGCGAAAGCGCCGCCATGCGGAACCGGCAGCTCCACGACGCCCTCCGCGACTTCGCGCTCGAGGCGGCGTCGCACCTCACCGGAGAGCTGAGGGCAGGAGCCGAGATCGGCTTCGACCTCGACGAGGAGCCGGGCTCGGGTTCGGTCCTGTACCACTACCGGCCGCTCACCGAGGAGTTCATCGCCGAGCGTTGGCCAGAGCTTGCGACCCTGCCGGGTTGCCGCCGGGCCGCCGCGGCGCTCGGCTCGGGAGCGGATGACTACCTGCGATTGAAGGGTCTGCCGGGCACCGACGCCGAGCCGGCGCTGCAGGCCATGCTCGAGCGCCTCTATGAGGGCCAGACCGACCTCGCGTTTCCGGAGGAGCGGTTCGAGCGCGTCTACGCCGAGGTCGAGCGGATGCTGTACGAGGACACGCACGCCACGACGGTCATCGCCCCCCTGCACGGCGTCACCCTGGAAGGCGACGATCCGATCAACGTGGCCGACGGGCTGGCGCTCGTCTCGGCCTCCGAGCTCGACCCGCCTCCCGAGGCCGTTCGCTCGCACCCGATGGCCGGCTCCGAGGTACGCCCGACCGTGATGGCCGTGCTCACCCGCGGCGTGGCGGCTGGCGAGCCGTTGCCCTTTGATGAGGCCGGCGAACGGTTCGCCGGCCTCGTGCGCGCGCTGCGCCTGTTCCGGCCCGGCGGCGTCGTGCTCGGGGGCGCCGCCTACGCGCGGGTGGACGAGGGCCCGTGGCGCTCAGGGCCGCTCTCCCCGGCGGGGCTCTCGCGCGGAGACGAGTTGCGGCTGGCCGCAACCGACGCCGAGGAGCTGCGCGAGCTCGTCGAGCAGCTCGACGGCCCGCGGCGCGCCGGTGCCATCGCGTGGGCCATGGCCCGCTTCCAGATGGGGGCCGAGCGAGAGCTGCACACCGACGCGCTGTCCGATTACCTCCTTGCCCTGCGGGCCCTGCTCGACGGGGGCGACGAGGTGGGGCGGGCCAGCCTCTCGCTGCGCCTGGCCGCGCTGTGCGCGGAAGAGGCCGACCGGCGGGCGGTGGCTCGGAGGGTCGAGGCCGCGTTCGCGCTCGAACGCTTCGTGATCGGCGGCGGCAGTGAGGACGGCTACCTCGAGACGATCGGCTCGGAGACTCCGGCGGCTCTCGCCGCCGAGCTCGAGGACCACCTGCGTGCGCTGCTGCGCGACGTGCTCTGCGGCTACCTCGACCCGCACCTGAAGGCCGCCGCCGACAACGTGCTGCTCACAAGCTCGGAGCCAATCGAGATCCGGGCGCGGGACCTGCGCGGAGACGGTGGGCGGTCGACGGTGGACGGTGGTCGGAGCGGCGAGGTCGAGCGTGCCGAGGCCACCGTTGCGGACCCCCAGGACTTCGAGGGGGAGCTGCCCGCGGAGCCTTACGTGCCCGCGGTCACGCCCTCGGTGGACTGGGACTTCGAGGACGACCCGGGGAGCTACTCGGCGCCGATCTAAGCAGGCTGAGGCCGGACCGGTCAGGCCCGCAGCTCCTGAATCCGCTGCAATATCAGGAACGCCGCCAGGGCGATCAGGCTGCCGACCAGCACGTACCTTCCGAAGTGGAGCAGCAGGATCACGCTGGCCACGAGCGCGAGGATCACCGCGGTCCGGTTGACCGTCCGCACGAACGTGCCGCGCAGGATCGACTCGCCCAGCACGAGCGCGATCAGGAGAACGGTGACCCCGGCCCAGGCGTCGCTCGGCGCGAACAAGATCAGCGCCACAACACCGACGAGCAGAAGGCTCAGGCTGAAGGCGGCGAACAGCTCGGCGACGCGGGTGAACCGCATCTCCGCCGGCGGCACCGGCTGGGCGGCCTCGTGGATATGGGCGCCGGGCTCGTCGCGTCGGCCGGCCCGCATCCGCTCCAGCCGCCGCATGAGCCCCTCGAGCACCGCCTCGTTCTCGGAGCGCTCTCGGCGCAGTGTCCGCACCCGGGCGGCCAGCTCCGCTATATGGGCCTCGAGCCGCCCATGCTGTGCCGCGAGGTGCGGGTTGCCCTCCATGCTCTCGAGCCGGATCCCAACCCGCTGAAGCGTGGCCGCTTCCCCGGGGATCAGGGTGTCGAGCTCGTCCTGCCGCGCCGCCAGCATCTGCGCCTCGGCCGTCAGCAAGTCGAGCTCGACGGGCGGCGGCGGCACGCTGTCGAGCCCGGCAAAGCCCAGCGGATCGAACCACGACGGCCTGGGGGACCCGTCGCGGTTGTACATGGGTCCTCCCGGAGCGTTTTCTCCCGAGATCGGGTCCTGGGCGTAGAAGCCCCACAGCCCGCGATACGCGCCGGTCCACGGCGTCGCCTCGGAGATCTGATTCGGCGTCCACTCTCTCTCTTGGCCGGGCCCGACGCTCAGTCCGTCCCCCCGCGCGAAGTCGATGAAGGGCGCGCGGAAGGGGCGATTGGTGTCGCCGGCCTGCCCCAGGGTGTCGCGCCAGAACTTCGCCAGCACGTCGAGCGCCTGTCGGGCGCGCTTCGGGATTGGCAGCGGCACCTCCCCCTGGTACTCCCCGGCCTTGAAGTAGGAGGCGTGCGATCCCGCGCCCGCATACACGACGGGGTGAAGGCCCTCCAGCGTCAGCTCGTCGCGATCGTCGAAGCGGCGCCGGAGGTCGGCGCCGTGGAAGTCGTGCGATGCGTACGCCACCCATTCGGGCTTGAGAGAACCGTCCTGCTCGTACAGATACACGGTCACGAGCTCCCAGTCGGACTCGTGGTCGTTCACGCCGTAGAAGCCCGAGCGCCAGTTGTTGTAGGCGAAGAAGAGCCAGTACTGGCAGATCGTCCAGCCGCCCTGGCGCACGACGCGTCCGTGGTAGACGTAGCGCTCCTCGCGCTCCTGCATCGCGGCGTACTCGAGCGCCGCGGCGGCCGCCGTGGCCTTGGGTACGCGACCGCGCAGGAGGAGCGTTGCCGAGAACAGCGCGTCGATCAATCTCGGGAGGAGGCCGCCCCGTGCGAGGCGACCGAGACCGGCGCGGAAGCGGTGCGTCTGGGTGCGTCTGAGGCGCTGGAGGCCGGTCAGCGCGCGAGCGCTCTCCTCGATGTTCAGGGGATGCACGAAGCGCAGGTAGAACACCGAGCCGAAGCGCGCCGCCCTGGCCTCGGTCAGCTTCTCCATCGTCAGCTCCCCCTCCGGCACCACCTGCTCGTCGCGATCGTCGGGGAGGTAGAGCCAGAGGCCGCAGGAGCGCACGTAGCGCTCGACGTCCATCGGGAAGAACTGTTCGCCGCCCGTGAAGCGCACGACCGGCTCGAACTCCCGCAGGAGCTCGAGGTCAGTGGCTGTCGACTGGATTGCGTGTTCGTCTGGCGGGCTGGACATTCCCCGTGTGCCTGACCCCGAAGGCGATCTGCACGTCGGCCGGGCTCAGGGCAAGCACGGCGAAGGTGTTGATCGCCATGCTCACGTAGTTGGGATCGTCGAAGAAGAGGTAGCGCAGAATCTGGTTCGTGAGGCCGACGACAGCCCAGATCATGAACGCCGCCCACCCCCAGGAGCGCATGAGGAACGCTCCGACGGCCGCGGAGAGCGCGCCAACGCCCAGGCCGATGTGGAAGGCGCCGTCGATGATCTGCTCGTTCCCCCCCTCCCGCACGGCAAGGACGCCGTAGGTGAGGCTGTAGATGCTGATGGCGATCGCCAACAGCGCGACCAGGGTGACCGAGACCGGGCGCTTTCGCCTCGCCGCGTGAGTCCTTCGCAGACCCATCAGGAGGCAGCGAAGAGGTGCTCGTTCATCACTGCGAGCCCCGCCACGTCGTGCACGTCGTCGTCGAGGTAGGGCACGATGATCAGCGGCTCGCCGCGGAGTTCTTCGGCCAGCCTCGTCACGTTCTCCTGATCGCGCTCCGCCAGCGCGCGGTAATCCTCGAAGTTGCGCGCCACGCGCTGGGCGAGCGCGTCGTCCAGCACGCCCGCGAGATCTTTCACGAGGGCGCCATCGGAGCTGCCCGAGCCCGCCTCGGTGTGCATGCGGTTCACCACCACGCCGCCGAAGGGCATGCTGCGCTCGCGCAGCCGCCGGTTGAAGAACACGGCCTCGTCGATCGCGTCCCGCTGCGGGGAGGTCACGAGCACGAACGTGCTGCGCGGATCGGACAGCAGCTTCGACACGCGCACGGCGCGCTCGTTGAATCCCTCGGCCAGGTCGCCGAAGGCCGTGAAGAACTCGGACAGGTCCTGCAGGAGATCCACGCCGGTCACGCGCTTGAGCGCCGAGAACAGCAACCCGGTGCCGCGCCCGAACATCTTCAGGCCGGTGCGTCCCGGCTTGAGGAAGAACTGCAGCGAGCGCGAGTCGAGGAACTTCGACAGCCGCTCCGGAGCGTCCAGGAAGTCGAGCGCGTTCCGGGTGGGCGGGGTGTCCAGCACCAGCAGGTCGTAGGTGCCCTCGGAGTGCAGCTCGTACAGCTTCTCCATCGCCATGTACTCCTGCGAGCCGGCCACCGCGTTCGACAGCTCGCGGTAGATCCGGTTCTCCAGGATCCGGTCCCGCGAGCGCTCGTCGGGAGCGTAGGACTCGACGAGGTCGTCGAAGGTGCGCTTGGCGTCGAGCATCATGGCCCACAGCTCGCCCTTCATCTCGAGGCCGGCCGCGGCGAACCGGTCGGCGCCGACCTGAGTCGCCTCGTTGCCGAGCTCGGACAGGCCGAGCGAGTTGGCAAGCCGCTTGGCAGGGTCGATGGTCAACACCACGCAACGCTTGCCCCGCGCCGCCATGCCCATGGCGATGGCCGCCGAGGTCGTCGTCTTCCCGACCCCGCCCGCGCCGGCGCAGACACAGATCTCCTTGCCCTCGAGGATGCGATCGAGAGCGACGCTCACGAACCCACCCCAACGGCCCCGCAGAACCACCTTGTCAACTGTGAACCGTCAACCCTGAACTGCTTCACAGCAGCTTCTTCTCAAGCTCACGCGACAACCGCTCGAAGTCGTCGAAGTCGAGCTCCGGCTCGAACAGGAACGGAAGCGTGGCCACCTGATCGCCGGCCTCCCGGCGCAGGCGGCGCAGTTGCACGCGCTGGGCGCGGGCACGGTGGTGCTCGGACAGGGCGGAGCGCAGGGCGTCGGCGGACCCGTCGGGTGCATCGGCCTGGGCGTGGGCGATGCGCTCGGCCTCGGCGCCGTTGAAGCGTTCGGGATAGAGCCCGTTGACGACGATCGCGTCGAGCTCCATGCCCATCTCCTCATCAAGCATCCGACGGAAGTCGAGCGTCTCGTTCACCGGCATCTCCTCGGGGAGGGCGACCACCACCACGCCGGTCTGCTTCGGGTCGACGATGAAGGCGTGGATCTGATCGGCCTGGTTGCGGATCGGTCCGGTACGGGCGATGTCTCGGAAGGTGCGCGGCGTGCGCAGCATGCCCAGGCCGTGGCCCGTGGCCGGGGCGTCCACAACCACCAGGTCGTAGGGCGCGGCCTTCACCCACCTTCGTTCGAGCTGGGCGAGCTCCCAGATCTTGCCCATGGTCACCATCTCCCGCAGGCCCGGGGTCGCCGCCGCGAGGTACTGGAAGATCCGGTTCGAGAAGAGCACGCTGTAGAGGGCCTTCGAGCGGATCTGCACGCGCAGGTACTCCTCCTGGGCCCGCTGGGGGTCGATCGAGATCGCGTACAGGTTGGGAGCGATCTCCGACTCCTCGAACCCCACCCCCTCGCGACGGAACGCGCGCGACATGCGCTCCTGCTGCGACACCTCGCACACGATCGTGCGCTTCCCCTGCCGCGCGGCCACGAGCCCGAGTGCGGCGGCGGCGGTCGTCTTGCCCACGCCGCCCTTGCCGGTGACGAAGATCATTCGCTTGTCGAGGAGCCCGGGCAAGGCGGAGAGGCTATCCGCGCGCTCGATCGCGTCGGCTGCGGGCCGCGATCGGGGGCGATTCAGTCTCCGGTGTCCTGCCTTGTAGGTGCAGGAGACCACCTGGGTAGGACAGCGTCCGAGCCCCGCGGGGGAGGAGTCCGCTCGGGTGGTGCGAATAGTCACTTCGACATCGGGTCCGCGCCACCCGTACGGTGGCTCACCCTTCTCCCCCTGGATCAGGAGCTCCACGCAAATGGCAAAGGCCAAGGCCAAGGTGATCGCGTTCGCCAACCAGAAGGGTGGCGTGGCCAAGACGACGACCACGCTCAACCTTGCCGCGGCCTTCGTCGAGTCCGGCCACCGCGTGCTCTGCGTGGACATGGACCCGCAGGCCAACCTGACCATGAGCCAGGGCATCGACCCCGACTCGGTCGAGAAGTCGATGTACGACGTGCTCGTTCACCACATCCCGATCCAGGAGGTGATTCAGCACCGCGAGGCCGACATCGCCTGCGCCTCGATCGACCTGGCCGGAGCGGAGATCGCGATGTCCACCCAGATCGGCCGCGAACGCTCGCTGGAGAAGGCCTTCGCACCCATCAAGGCCGACTACGACTTCATCTGCATCGACACTCCGCCGAGCCTCGGGCTGCTCACGATCAACGCCCTCACGGCCGCCGACAAGGTGATCGTCCCCGTCCAATGCGAATATCTGTCGATGCGGGGGCTGATGCAGCTGAACACCACGCTCACCATGATTCGCGAGAACCTCAATCCCAAGGTGCAGATCGAGGGGATCCTGCCGACGCTCGTCGACAGCCGGACGGTGCACGCCAAGGAGGCGATCGAGCTGCTCGAGGAGAACTTCGGCGACCGCGTGTTCGCCTCCCGGATCAACAAGACGGTGCGTTTCGCCGAGGCACCCGTGAAGGGCATGTCGGTGCTCAAGTACGACCCGGATGGCAAGGCGGCCTACAGCTATCGCCAGCTGGCAAAGGAGGTCCTGGGCAATGGAAAGGGCTAAGCGAGCGAGCATGCGCGAGGGGCCGCTGGCCGACCTCTTCCGCCGGACCGAGGAGGGCGAGGACGGCGCGCCGCGGGAGTCCGTGGCCGAGGCGCCGCCACACGTGCGCTCGCCGGAGGAGCGTCTGCGCGACGTGTTCTCCGCCGACATCCCCGAGAACATCATGGACGCCTCCGATGTGCCGCCTTCGCGGCCGCGCTACGGGCGCGAGGAGCCGCGGGTGCCGGTGGGGCCGCAGCCCACCCACAAGCCGGTGTTGCGCGTGATCGGCGTCGGCGGCGCGGGTGTGAACGCCGTGGACCGCATGGTCGAGGCCCAGGTCGAGGGCGTCGAGTTCATCGCGGTGAACACCGACATGCAGTCACTGCAGCGCTCGAGCGCGCACCAGACCATCCAGATCGGCAGCGACGCCACCCGCGGGCTCGGCGCCGGCTCCGACCCGGAGAAGGGCCGCCACTCGGCGATGGAGGACTACGACCAGATCAAGGCGGCCCTGAAGGGCGCCGACATGGTCTTCGTCACGGCCGGCGCCGGGGGTGGCACCGGCACCGGTGCGGCTCCGGTGGTGGCACGGATCGCCCGGGAGGTGGGCGCGCTGGCAGTGGGTGTCGTCACCAAGCCGTTCAGCTTCGAGGGCGCGCGCCGCAGCGAGCAGGCCGAGGCGGGCATCGAGGAGTTGGCCCGCGAGGTGGACACGCTGATCGTGATCCCGAACGCCCGACTGCTCACGGTGCTCGATCGCAAGACCTCGATGGTCGAGGCCTTCCGCATGGCCGACGACGTGCTGCGCCAGGGCGTGCAGGGCATCTCCGACCTGATCATGCTGCCCGGCCTGATCAACCTCGACTTCGCCGACGTGCGCACGATCATGTCGAAGGCCGGCACGGCGCTGCTCGGAATCGGTATGGGCACCGGCGAGAACAGGGCGGTGGACGCTGCCCAGCGTGCGGTGGCCTCGCCGCTGCTCGAGACGTCCGTGGAGGGCGCGCGCTCGATCCTGCTGTCGATCACCGCGGGGCGCGACCTGTCGCTCTGGGAGGTCAACGAGGCCGCTAAGACCGTGGCCGAGGCCGCCCATCCGGACGCCAACATCATCTTCGGCGCGATGGTCGACGAGAACGTGGTCGACCAGGTGTGGGTCACGGTCGTGGCCACGGGCTACGGCGAGCCTGCCTTGGCGGCAGCGGAGCCGCAGTTCGTGCAGCGGCCGGCACGCGTCGGTGGCTCGAGGAGCGTGGCGCAGGGGGCGCGAGATGCCGACCGCGAGCCGCGGGTGATGCGGAGCCCCCGCTCAGAAGGTGCATCGGTGGTTCCTGCCGATCTCGACATTCCGGAGTTCATACCCCGACGCTAGCGTGTAGCACGGATCGTGCTACGGTCCCCCAATGGCTCGCTCCGTGCACGTGCGTCTCGACGACGACGCGGTTGCTGCCCTCAGCATCGTTCGCTCGTCACAGAGCCTCACTGACTCGGAGGCGGTACGAGTGGCACTGCGTGAAGCCGCCGCACGTCGGCGCCGGAGCACTGCGATCCGCGCGGAGGTGGCTGCGCTCGCTGCGAACCAGGAGGATCTCAGAGAGATGGCGGAGATCCGCGAGCTCATGGAAGACCTTGCGCCGGACTTCGAGTAAGTGGTTCGCGGAGAGATCTTCAGACTGCGCCCGCCTCGTCTGAAGCGAGGTCATGAGCAACAGGGCGGTCGCTACGGAGTGGTCGTGCAGGCTGACGTTTTCCTCGGACTGAGCACGGTCCTGATCTCACCCACGTCGACACGAGCCGCCGCGGCCGGCCACAGACCCGAGATCGAAGTGGACGGCACACTGACGAAGGTGATTGTCGAGCAGACGAACGCGATGGACCCGCAGCGCCTCGGCCCCTCGGCCGGACGCCTCGACGCGGCCGAGATGCGTGAGGTGGACGAGGCCCTCGCGCTCGTGCTCGGCCTCTGACGCATCGGAAGTAGAGTCGCGGCAATGAAAGGCGTGGTCGCAGCCGGTCATCGGCTGACGGCCGAGGCAGGTGCACAGGTTCTGCGCGAGGGCGGGAACGCGGTCGATGCCGCGGTGGCCGCCGTGCTCATGTCGTGGGTTGCCGAGCCGACGCTCACCGGGCCGGGGGCCGGAGGATTCATGCTCGTCCACACCGAGGGCGGGGAGAACCACCTGCTCGACTTCTTCGTCGCGGCCCCCGGCCGGGGGCTCGACGGCCACGCGCCGGCGGCCATCCAGTCGGTGGAGGTGCGCTTCGCCGAGGAGGGGGTGCAGAGCTTCGGCACGGGCCCGTCTTCGTGTGGGGTCTACGGGACGCCGATCGGCGTGGCGGAGGCCATCACGCGTTTTGGCACCATGCCGTTGTCGGCGCTCGTCGAGGGCCCCGCGGCCGCGGCTCGCCAGGGCGTCGAGGTGGCGCCCATGCAGGCGTTCCTGTTCGAGATCCTCGAGCCGATACTCCGGTCGACGCCGGAGTGCGCCGCAATCTTCATGCCCGAGGGGCGGCTGCTCCACGCCGGCGAGAAGATGACCATCCCCGAGCTGGGAAGCCTGCTCGAGCGCGTGGGCAGCGAGGGACCGGGCTTTCTCTATGAGGGTGACACGGCGCGGGCGGTGAGCAGCTGGGTGCTCGACCGCGGGGGCCTCCTGACCGAGGAGGATCTACGCGCCTACGCACTGATCGAACGGGAGCCGGCGCGGGCCGATTACCGCGGGCGGGAGATCCTGACCAACCCGCCGCCGTCCTCCGGGGGGATCCTCATCGCCTACGCACTCGACCTGCTCGAGCGGCTCGACGAACCGGGTGACCTGCGCGCCCTGGTGCGCGTGATGGACCAGGCCAACCACGCGCGCACCGACGAGTTCACGGCGGGCCTCCACTCCGAGGGCTACCTCGAGCGCTTCCTGGCGGCCGACGCGCTCGAGTCGGCAGCACACGAGATGAGCGGGCGGCTCGGCTCGACCACCCACATTGCGGTGATGGACGCCGGCGGCGCCTGCGCGAGCGTGACCTGCTCGAACGGGTCGAGCTCCGGCGTGGTTGTGCCCGGCACCGGCATGCACCTCAACAACATGCTCGGCGAAGAGGACCTCAACCCGCTCGGCCACCACCAGCACACGGCGGGCAACCGCATCCCGAGCATGATGGCCCCCACGGTGGTACTGGGAGAAGGGCGCGCCGAGATCGCACTCGGATCAGCGGGATCGAACCGCATCCGCTCGGCGATCCTGCAGACGATCCTCGGCATCGTGGACGACGGCCTCGAGGCCCAGTCGGCCGTCAGTCGCCCGCGGCTGCATTACGAGGGTGGAGTGGTCGAGGCCGAGCCCGGTGTGGACCCGGGGGCGCTGGACGCTCTGGCGGCGGAGGGCTGGCGCGTGCAGCGCTGGGCCGAGGAGAACCTCTACTTCGGAGGGGTGCAGGCGGTGGCGCGGGACCCGCGGACCGGGGAGCTGAGTGGTGGGGGGGACCCGCGGCGGGGTGGGGTGGCGGTGGCGGTGTAGCTGTGCCAGTAACGCTTCACGCGTCTGGGCCCGGATCGAGCCGACGCCTCAGGCCCAAGCCTTCACGAGCGTGAACTCGACCCACCCCTCGAGCCGACGCTCGGAGTAGTGGTGTCCCTCGCCCGCCGCCCAGGCCGCCAGGTCGATGGGCGCCTCGGGGTCGGTGGCCAGCACCGTCAGAGCGCTGCCGGCCGGCAGATCGACCATGCGGCGCCTGGCCATCGTCAGGGGTAGCGGGCAGGCCAACCCGCGGGCATCCACGATCGTCACAATCACCGATTGTGGCGTCTGCACCAACCCTGGCCGTGATCCTCTCCGCGGGGGAACCCGAGCGCCTCTACTCAGGCCTGTCGCTGCTGGTGTCGGCGGCCACCGACGGCGAGCGGTGCGCCGGCCTCGCCACCTTCCGCGCGCTCGACCTGCTCCTCGACGAGGATCTCCTGCGGCGCGTGCAGGAGCCCGAGGCCACGCCCTCGCTGGCGTGGGCCGGGCGGGAGACGTTTGCACGATCGCTCGTCGAGCTGCGGGACACGGCTTTCGACCTCGACTCTCTGGCGCTGTACGCGTGCTCCGCGTCGGTTGAGACGATGGCCCTGAGCGCTGCCGACCTCGAGGGTCGGCTCGACGGCGTGATGTCCACGCCGCGCTTCCTTCGACAGGCCGGGGGCGGGCGGCTGTTGTTCGTGTGAGGGCCGCTTTCGGGGCGCTCGGTGTCGTGTGCCTACTGATTGGGTGCGGAGGTACCTCGGGGGACCTGATCGCCTTCGAGGTCACCGGCGGCCACGGGCCGGTCACGAGCCGTTTGGTGCTCACGAGCGACGGTCGTGGGCGGTGCGGGGAGGGGGAGCTACGGACGATCCCCAACGATCGCCTGATCGAGGCTCGAGCCGTGGAGCGCGACCTGACGGACCTCGCGACGGTCGGGCGCGAGTTCGCGGGCGGCGATGAGCCGCGCTTCGTCGCTCGCACCAAGGACGGGATCGTGCGTTGGGGGCAGGGGGCCGAAGGCCTGCCGGAGGCGCTCCCCCGGGCGGCCCGTCTCGCGCTCCTCCTCGAGCGCGAGCTGTGTCGCGGCGGCTGAGCCTGGATCCAGCCTAGGGCCGCACCTTCCCGTTCGAGCGCGCCCGTTCGACCGCCTTCTCCGCGTAGTCGATCCGCTGCATGGTCGTCTTGAAGAGCTCGGCCACCAGCTCCATCCGCGCGGCCGCGGAACCGGCTTCGAGCAGGTCCTGCTTCCCGTCGGGCGCGAAGTCGATCGTCGCGGCCATCCCGTAGGCGTCCATGGCGGCCAGGTCCTCCTCCTCGGGGCGCGAGTCGGTCACGCGCTCGACGAGATCGGCGTAGCCCTCGCGCGCGGCCTCGGCCAGCTCGGGATCGGGCTCCTCGCCGTCGTCGTCGAGCAGCTCGACATCGCCCGCCGGGTAGGGAAGGGTGTCGATCCGGCGCAGCAGGCGGAAGGGCCGTGTGCCTTCGACCACGATGTTGAGCCGGCCGTCGTCCATGCGCTCGAGCACCTCGGCGACGGTTGCCGAGCAGCCAACGTCCTTGAGCTCGTCGTCGGCGAGCCACACGATGCCGAGCTCGCGCTCCTCCTCGAGGCACAGCCCGATCATGATGCGGTAGCGCTCCTCGAAGATGTGCAGCGGCACCCGCTCACCGGGCAGCAGCACGAGTCCGAGGGGAAAGAGCGGGAATTCCTCGAGCAGCTCTCCGATCCGGCAAGGCTAACGCTTGATCTCGGGCCGGACCGGCACGCGTAATGTTGGTCGATGAGCGCCCTGGTCTGGTTTCGCCGCGACCTCAGGCTGGTCGACAACCCGGCCCTGTGTGCAGCGCTCGAGCGCGACGCGAAGGTCGTGCCCGTCTTCTGCCTCGACGATCGGCTACTCCACGGCCGCTTCGCCTCGGGCCCGCGGACGCAGTTCCTGCTCGAGTCGCTGACAGACGTCGATCGCTCGTTGCGCGAGCGCGGCAGCCGGCTGGTCGTCCTTCGCGGCCGGCCGGAGCACGAGCTGCCGCGGCTCGCCCAGGAGGTGGGTGCGGGCGAAGTGCACTTCACCCGCGAGGTCACGCCCTACGGGCGCCTCCGAGGCAGTGAGGTCCACGGCGCCTTCGCGGCGGCGCGCGTGGCCGAGCACGCCCACCCGGGGCTCAACGCGGTCGACGACGTGGCGGCCCTGACGACCAAGGACGGGCGCCCCTACAGCGTCTTCTCGCCGTTTCACCGCTCGTGGCTCGCGGCGCCGCGCCGGGACGTCCTCGACGCCCCGGCTCGCGTACCGCTGCCGAGCGGCCTCGAGGACGGCGGCGGCGTGCCGACGCTCGAGCAGCTGGGCCTCGAGCAGGAGGTCGAGGAGCCGATGCGGGGCGGCGAGGGGGAGGGGCGGCGGCGAGTGGACGCCTTCCTCGAGCAGCATGTGTACGACTACCGCGACAACCACAATGCGCTGGGAGCCGACCGGAACTCCCGCCTCTCGCCCTACCTGCACTTCGGCTGCCTGTCGCCGCGGGAGATCGAGGATCGTCTCGGGGACTCCGAGGGCGAGGGTGCCTTTCGTCGCCAGCTTTGCTGGCGCGACTTCTACCACCAGGTGATCAACCGCTTTCCCGAGAGCGCCCGCGAGGAGTTCCAGGAGCGCTACCGGGGCACGATCCAATGGACGGGCGGCGAGGACGAGTTCCAGGCCTGGACCGCTGGTCGCACCGGCTTTCCGCTGGTGGACGCGGGCATGCGCCAGCTACGCCACGAAGGGTGGATGCACAACCGCGCGCGCCTGGTGGTCGGCTCGTTTCTCACCAAGGAGCTGGGCATCGACTGGCGGCGCGGCGAGGCCTGGTTCATGCGCCTGCTGCTCGACGGCGACGAGGCCAACAACAACGGCAACTGGCAGTGGATCGCCTCGGTGGGCACCGACCCGCAACCCTTCTTCCGTCGCATGTACAACCCCGCCTCGCACATGGAGCGCTTCGATCCCGACGGGCACTACGTACGCCGCTACGTGCCCGAGCTCGGACCCGTTCCCGACACCTACATCCGCGAGCCGTGGACCATGCCGATCGAGACACAGGAGGCGGTGGGATGCGTCATCGGCTCCGACTACCCGGCGCCCATCGTCGAGCGCAAGGGTGCCCGCGCGCGGGCTGCCGAGCGCTACCGGACCGCGGCCGCGGCCACGGGCTGAGGAACGCCCACCGGGCGGACGCCGGCAGCGGCACCCGCGGGTGTCCGCGCCGACACCAGCAGGTTGTAGAAGACCGTCGCCGGGAGCCGAGGCTCCAGCACGGCCCTGTCGACCCGTTGAAGGAAGAGGTAGCCGCGGCAGGCGTACTGGTACCAGAGGCGAGGAAGCTGGAGCGGCTCGGCGGTCGACTCCAGGGTGCGGTTGAGCCAGCCGAACCAGCTCGAGGCCAGCTCCTCGCCGCTGACCCTCACGGTTTCGAAGCCGGTCCTCCGCAGCGGTCCCTCGAGGTCGGCGGGAGTGAAGGCGTGCACGTCAACCGAGAACTCGAGAGCGTGCTCCACGGTCGAATGCTCGTTCGCGGCCTCGCTGCGCTCGGGCGTTCGCATCGCGCGTCGCCACAGGGGCGCGGCGGACATGGCCACGCGCTTGGGCACCTCGGCGAGCCGGTTCCCGGTTCGCGACGGCTCGCCGCAGAACACCACGGTGCCGCCCGGGCGCAGGACCCGGCGAAACTCGGCGAACGCGGCGTCGAGGTCGGGCAGGTGATGAAGCACCGCATGCCCCAGCACCAGGTCGAAGGAGTCTTCGTCGAAGGGCAGCGAGGCCGCCTCGCAGCGGACGGTTTCGATGTCCAGGCCAAGTCGCCCGGCGGAGGCGCTCAGCTCGTCGAGCATGCCCTGGGAGATGTCGGTGGCCACCGCGCGCTCGATCACGCCCGCCCGCAGCAGGTTGAGGCTGAAGTAGCCGGTCCCGGCTCCGATCTCCAGCGAGCGGGCGAACCTGGGGGCCTCGTGGTCGAGCGCCTTGCGCAGCTTGCCGACCACCTGGCTGCGGCCTGATTCCTCGTAGTTGATGCCCCACTTGACGTCGTACTCGCCCGCGGCCACGTCGTGGTAGCGCACGTTCACGTCCTTGATGTGGTCGGCCCGCCCGTCGCGCACGGGCGCCGACTATAGGGACGGCAAATCCGCGCCGATGAGCGCCCGGGCCGCAAGCTTCAGCCCCACTGCGCGTCTACACTCGCGCCCCTTTGCCCCCGGCCGCCGAGCACACCCAGCAGCACCAGCCCACGGGCGTTCCTCCCCTCAGCCTCACCGGCGAGCGGACCCTTCCCGACGTCCCGGCGGAGAACTACTGGTACCGCCGCCACCTGGCCGTGTACGAGTGGATCGCCGCTCGCTGTGGGGGTCTCGACGTGGTCGACCTGGCCTGCGGAGAGGGCTACGGCACCGCGGTCCTTGCTCGCCGGGCGGCGCGGGTGACCGGTGTCGACGCCAACCCCGAGGCGCACGAGCACGCCCGCCTTCGCTACGGCCGTCCGGGAGTGGGCTTCGTCCGTGAGCTTGTCGAGAGCTACGCCGAGCCCTGCGATGCGGTCGTCTTCCTCCAGACCATCGAGCACGTGCAGGATCCCGAGGCGCTGATGCGCCACATCCGTTCGCTGCTGCGGCCGGGCGGCACGGCCTACGTCTCGACCCCGAACCTGCTCACCCTCGCGCCCGCCGGCGCTGAGAAGTCCGACAATCCCTGGCACGTCCGCGAGTACCGGGCCGACGAGTTCCGGGCGCTCTGCGAGTCCGCCTTCGAGAGCGTGGAGCTGCTCGGCCTGTTTCACGCCCGCAAGCTGCGGCTCCACGAGCAGGCGATCGACGCCGGATGGGACACGCTCCATCCTCGGCTCGGCATCACCAAGGGCTTCTACGACCGTTTCGTGCCGGCCATCTCGGCCCGGGACTTCACGCTCCGGCCGGGCCCGCTCGAGCGGGCGCTCGACTTCCTGGCCGTCCTCAGGTGACGTCCCCTACGCCTGCTCCCGAGCGCGGCGCACTGGCGCTCGTGCTCCACTCGCACATGCCCTACGTCGAGGGTTTCGACACATGGCCCTTCGGCGAGGAGTGGTTGTGGGAAGCGGCGGCCTGCGTTTACCTCCCCCTGCTCGACGTGCTCGACGAGGCGCCCGTCACGCTCGGGTTGACGCCCGTGCTGTGCGACCAGCTCGAGGCCATGCGCGGCGAGCCCGGTGAGCGCTTCCTGCGCTTCCTTCGCGAGATCCGCGAGCCGGTGCACGCCCACGATGCCGACGGGCTGGACGATGGGGGTGAGCACGAGCTGGCCGCGGAGGTGCGTCGGGCGGCCGGCGACTACCGCGCGGCCGATCGACGCTTCGAGGCCGTCGGGCGGGATCTCCTTGGTGCGCTCGGGGCGCTGAGAGGTCCATCGCTGTGGACCTCGGCAGCCACCCACGCCGTGCTGCCGCTGCTTGCCACCGACGCGGGACGGGCGCTGCAGGTGGCCACCGGAGTGGCCGCTCATCGGCGACGTTTCGGGAGCTTCGGCGGCGGCTTCTGGCTACCCGAATGCGCGTACGAGACCGGCGTCGAGCGCCTGCTTGCTGCACACGGCGCGAGCGCCTTCTGCGTCGATCAGACCGACGCCCTGGGCCTGGGGTCGCTCGACCATCTCGAGCCGGTGGCCACCGGCACCGGGGCGGTGGCCGTCCCGATCGACTGGGAGACGATCTCGCTGGTGTGGGACCCCGCCGGCTACCCGGCCCATCCGACGTACCGCAACTACCACGGGCGCACGATCCACGACCTCAAGCCGTGGAGCAACGGCGGCGAGCCGTACCGGTACGAGGAGGCGGTGGCCCTCGCCCGCCAGCACGCCGTCGACTTCGTCGACCGCGCGGTCGGCCGGCTCGCGGCCTATCGCTCCCAGCGTGGCCGCGCCGGGCTCTTGTGCTGCGCGCTCGACACTGAGCTGCTCGGCCACTGGTGGTACGAGGGCCCTGTGTGGCTTGCCGGCGTGCTGGAGGAGGCCGCCAGGCGCGGGCTCGACCTCGTGACCCTTCCTGACGCCCTCGATGGGTTCGAGCCGGTCGAGCGCACCCTGACCGCGTCGACCTGGGGGATGCCGAAGGACCTGAGCACCTGGGATTCGCCGGCCGTCGCCGAGCTCGTCTGGACGGCCCGGAACGCGGAGCTTCGCACCGTGGCCGCTGCGACTCTTGCCCCCGACGCCACCGAGCCGGCGCTCGAGCGCGCCGCCCGCGAGCTGCTTGCCCTCCAGGCGAGCGACTGGGCGTTTCTCACCACCCGAACGCTTGCCGCCGACTATCCGCAGCGGCGGGTGGCAGGCCATGTCGCGGCCAACGCCGCGGCGCTGCGCGCGCTCGAGGGCTCCGAGCCGGCGCCCGAGCCCACGCTGCGCGGTCTGGCTCCCGATCTCGAGCCGGCCGCGCTCCTCGCCTAGCCCTCACCGCGCCCGTCCGGGGCGACCTCGTTCCGCGAGTCTCGGCGCTCCGGCGCCAAAGCACGGCCGCGGTCCGTGACATGATGCGCGTCGCTCGAGCCCGGCCACCGCACACGCTCCGGCATACGCAGACCGTGACCCGCGTCCTCATCCTCTCCTGGGAGTACCCGCCCCTCATCGAGGGCGGCTTGGCGCGCCACGTTCGCAAGCTGGCCGAGAACCTGGTCCGGCCCGATGTGGAGGTACACGTGCTCACCCGGGGGATGGAGGAGTCGCCCGAGGAGGAGGAATGCGGCGGCGTGCTGGTGCACCGGGTTCGCGAGCCCAAGCGCCCGCGCGAGCTCGGGGAGTTCGTGACCTGGGTCGAGCACATGAACGCCGACATGCTGGCCGCGGGCGTCGAACTCGGCGACCGGTACACGTTCGACGTGGTGCATGGGCACGACTGGCTCGTGGCCGTGGCCGGAGACCACCTGGCCAAGCGCTTCCGCTGCCCGCTCGCGGTGACCATCCACGCCACCGAGTTCGGCCGCCACCAGGGGTGGGTGGAAAAGCATCCGCAGTCCCACATCCACGGTGTCGAGCGCTGGATGGCCAATCGCGCCGACCGGGTGATCACGTGCTCCGCGTACATGCGCGATCACGTGGCAGACGTCTACGGGCTGGAGGAGAGCCGGATCATGGTGATCCCCAACGGGATCGACCCGTCCGAGCTCGTGCCCGTGGCCGATCTCGACGAGCTTCGGGCGCGCTACGCGGCGCCCGAGGAGCGCCTCGTGCTGCTGGTGGGCCGCCTCGTGTACGAGAAGGGCTTCCAGCTCGCGCTCGAGGCCCTGCCCGGGCTCATCGAGCGGGTGGGCAACGTGCGCTTCATCATCGCCGGCTCCGGGACCCACGAGGCGGAGCTGCGCGAGCAGGCCACGCAGCTCGGCCTCGATGAGCACGGCACGTTCCTCGGTTGGATCGGCGACGACGTGCTGCACTCGCTCTACCGCATCGCCGACCTGACGGTGGTGCCCTCGATCTACGAGCCGTTCGGCCTGGTGGCCCTCGAGGCGATGGCCTCGGGCTGCCCGTGCCTCGTATCCGACACCGGCGGCCTGCGCGAAGTGGTGCCCAACGAATCCGTGGGATTGCGCTTCCGCTCCCGCGATCCGCGCTCGCTGGGTGCGATGGCAGAGCGACTGCTCACCGATGCCGAGCTGCGCGACCGGATGGTGGCCGAGGCCTCCGAGCACGTGCTCACCTTCGACTGGGCAGACGTCGCCCGGCAGGTGGCGGTCACCTATCGCGAGGTCACCGCGGCGAGGGAAACGGCCCAGCGCTGACGGGGCGGCCCCGGGCGGCCACCCCCGCCCTCAGCGGTTGACCGTCGACATGTCCGCGTAGCGGTCCCCCGCCGCAGCGCCCACGGGAGCGGCTTCGTCGATGGAACGAAGCTCGTCCTCGGTCAACTCCACCTCGGTGGCACCCACGTTCTCCTCGAGGTACTTGACGCGCTTGGTGCCGGGGATCGGCACGACGTCGTTGCCCTGGTGGAGCAGCCATGCCAGTGCCAACTGGCCCGCGGTGCAGCCCTTCTCCTCGGCGATGACCTTCACGCGCTCGGCGAGCTCCATGTTGCGGTCGAAGTTCTCCTTCTCGAAGCGCGGGAAGCGCTGACGGCGGGAGTCGCCCTCCTCGATGTCGTCGGGGGACTTGAAGCGACCGGTTAGGAAGCCGCGTCCCAGTGGGCTGTAGGGCACGAACCCGATACCGAGCTCGCGCAGGGTGGGCAGGATCTCCTCCTCGGGCTCGCGGCTGAACAGCGAGTACTCGGTCTGCAGGGCGCTGATCGGGTGCACCGCGTGGGCGCGGCGAATGGTCTCGGGCGCGGCCTCGGACAGGCCGAGGTAGCGCACCTTGCCGGAGTCGACGAGCTCGCCCATGGCGCCGACGGTCTCCTCGATCGGCACGCCGGGATCGACGCGGTGCTGGTAGTAGAGGTCGATGGTGTCGACGCCCAGGCGCCTCAGGGAGGCGTCGCAGCATGCGTGCACGTAGTCGGGCCGGCCGTTCACGCCGAGGAACGAGCCGTCCTCGCCGCGCTGGTTGCCGAACTTGGTGGCGAGGACCACGTCGTCGCGACGGTCCTCGATCGCCCGGCCGACCAGCTGCTCGTTGGTGAAGGGGCCGTACATGTCGGCGGTATCGAGGAAGTCGACCCCGAGATCGAGCGCTCGCTGAATGGTGGCGATGGCCTCGCCCTCGTCGGCGGTGCCGTAGAACTCCGACATTCCCATGCAGCCGAGGCCTTCGGCGCTCACGCTGAGGCTTCCCAAGGTGCGGTGGTCCATCGTCGGTCCTTTCGATCTGGGTTCACAGTTGACAGTAGACAGTTCAACCTGCGCTCATCTGTCAACGGTCAACCGTCAACTGTCAACCGCCCCTCAGCTCACCCCCAGCGCATGAGCCTCGGCTCTTCCCGCATCCGCAGCACCCGCGCCGGCACGCCCCCGACGACCGCGTTGGCCGGCACGTCCTTCGTGACCACCGCGCCTGTTCCGATGATCGCGTTGTCGCCGACGCTGACCCCCCGCAGGATGCAGGCCCCGTAGCCGATCCACACGTTGTGGCCGACGCGCACGTCGCGCTTGTAGATGCCCTGCAGGCGCACGGGACGGTCGACCTCCACGGCGCCGTGGTCGAAGTCGATCACCATCACGCGGTCGGCGATCACGCACTCGCGTCCGATCGACACGTTCTGAAAGGCCGACACGGTGCACTCCTGACCGATGACGGTCTTGGCCCCGATCGAGACCCGTCCCTCGTGGCAGCGGATCTTCGTGCCGTGCCCGATCCATGACCAGCGTCCGAGCGAGAGCTCGCCGCGGCGGCCGATCTGCAGCACGACGTCGGGCGCGAGGAAGGTCAGGCCGTCGAGCCGCAGCCGCGAGCCGTACGTCGACAGGTAGCGGCGCCGCGCGAGGGTCATGATCATCCGCGCGTACCTGACGTTGAGCATGCGGTTGCGTCGCATGAAGCGCAGCAGCGTGAGCGGACCCCCGTGGCGGGGCGGTGGCGGTGTCCGCAGCTCGGGCGGGGCGTCGCTCGGAGGGGGGCCGGCTACCGCACGTGTGTCGTTGGCGGACGCGGCCTCCACGGCCGCGGAATCCTATTGGGCCGCCGTGGGGCTCGAGCGCCAGCCCTACGTGGATCCGTAGGTGCCCTGGCACCCACAAGCCTTCAAGCGGCGCCCTGGACGCCGAGCATGCGCTCGACCGCGGCCACGAAGCGCTCGGCGGTGTCGAGAAATTGGTCGGCTTCCTCGGCGCCGACGAACACTCCCTCGTAGGTGACGGCCATGCGCGGCTTCTCCGCGGCGTGGGCGCGCGCGTGCAGCTGCGCGTCGAAGCGACCGCTGGCCACGAACGTCCGGTGGAAGGGGTGCCAGGTGCCGTCGTGGGTCCGCGCGAACAGATACACGGTCTGCTCGAGCCGTGGCAGCAGCCGGTCGAGCACGCGCCCCGCTCCACCTCGCTGACGGTGGTCTCGGCCAGGGCCGTCATCGATCGAACGGTACCGCCGCCCGCCCGCGCTCCCCGTACCATCCCGCGCCCGTGGCCGCCTCCGGACGCACCGCTGCCGAGCTTGCCGAGCGCCTCCTGGCCGGAGACCGACGTGCGCTCGCCCGCGCCATCTCGCTGGTGGAGAACGACGACCCCGAGGGCTGGGCGCTCGTGCGGGAGGTCTATCCGCACACAGGGCGCGCCGCCATGGTCGGCTTCACCGGGCCGCCGGGCGTGGGGAAGTCGACGCTGATCGGCCGCTTGGTCGGGGAGGCGCGCAGCCGCGACCGGCAGGTCGCCGTGCTGTCGATCGACCCGTCGTCCCCCTTCACCCATGGAGCTCTCCTCGGCGACCGCATCAGGCTCACCGACCACTTCCTCGATCCCGGCGTGTTCATCCGCTCGATGGCCAGTCGCGGCTCGCTCGGCGGGCTGTCCGAGGCCACCCTCCAGGCCGCCCTGTTGATGGACGCGGCCGGACGCGACGACGTGTTCCTCGAGACGGTCGGGGTCGGCCAGGCCGAGGTCGACATCATCGACCACGCCGACACCGTCGTGCTCGTGCTCATGCCGGGGTCCGGCGACTCGATCCAGGCGCTCAAGGCAGGCGTGATGGAGATCCCGGACGTGATCGTCGTGAACAAGGCCGACCATCCGCTCACCGACACGATGGTGCGCGAGATCCGCGGTGTGCTCTCGCTCGGCCCCCAGGCCGGCTGGCGGGTGCCGATCGTGCGCACCGAGGCGTCGAAGGGCGTGGGCGTCGAGGACGTGGTGCAGAAGCTGCACGACCATCGCGCCCACATCGAGGCCGAGGGCACGCTTGCCGAGCGCCGCCGCCGCAACCTCATGAACGAGGTGATGGCGCTGGCTGCGCTGCGGCTGCGCCGGCGGCTCGAGGAGTCGGTGCGGCGCGACCCCGACGTGCAGGAGCTGCTCGACGAGGTGGTCGCCCGGCGTCTCGACCCAGCGAGCGCGGCGGCGCAGCTGCTCGAGCGCAACAGCGGCTGAGCCGCCCGCCGGCCGCGGTTACTTCGCCTGCCCGGCGGGCTCCGGTCTCGGTGCGCCCCCGGCCGTCGCCGGTGAGCTTGCGACCGCGACGCTCGGCCGGTTGGCCTCGGCGGCCACCCAGCCGAGCACCGCATCCACGAATGGCAGCGGCCGCTTGGGCACCTCGTCGAGAGCTTCGATCAGGGACCGCCCAGCGGGAACGAGTGACGGCCCGGCCCCGAGGTCGTCAAGAGCCGAGGCGGCCTCGGGCACGGACGGCACGCGCCGCAGCCGATGGAGCACCCGGCGCGACACATCGCGCAGGCCCGTGGAGCCCGCGGCGGCCCTCAGCCAGGTGGCCACGAGCACCAGCAGGGCTGCTCGCGCGGCGCGACGCAGCGCCTCGTCGAGCCCGAGGCCGCCGAACATGCTGAAGCTGAAGGCGCTGACGGCCAGAATGGCGGCGAGCACGGCACCGGTGGGCAGCACCTCGGGGTCCGAGCGGGCCGCGAACCAGGCCAGGACCAGCACGCCGGCGACCGCCGCGAGCAGCGTCCACGAGGTGCTCGACAGCAGTACGACGAAGCCCGCGGCCGCCACCACAGATACGAGACGGGGATCGAAACGGCCCTGCGCGGGGCTCGGGTCGCGCCGCTGGAGGTCTTCGGCGACCCGGCCTGCCTCCTCCGGCCAACTGCGCAGACCGCGCCGGTACACGAACACCTGCACGGTGCTTGCGAACGCGGTCCAAACCAGCAGCGTCACACCCGTGAGGGTCAGGGCCGCGGTGGTGCCGCCGGGAAAGAAGGGAAGAGCGTCGTAGGTTCCGGCGTAGGCGTCGAGGCCGCCGAGGATCACCCAGATGAAGAAGGCGGTCGTGACCATGTTGTGCAGTATCCGAACGAGCGCGCACGCGAGGAACTCGATGACGGGAGAGGCGCTGCGGGCCTCGAGCCGACCTATCCACGGTGCGCTCATGGCCTGGGTCAGTGGGACCCCGAAGCGCGCCGGCCCCATGATCGCCACCGTTTCCAGCATCGCCGCGAGGCTGACCCCGAACCCGCGGCGAGCGCCGTGTTGCTGGGCGCCTCGCGCCAGCGCCACGCCTCCGGCCAACGAAACCCAGAAGCCCCCCGAAGGGGCGGCGCGCGCGGCGAGGAACGACACCGTGGCCACGCGGGCAAGGCCCGATGACGGAGAGGGCGAGCCCGCGTCCTTCATCCGGACCACGCCATGATGCCGACGCTGTGACCGGATCCCACGCACCTGACCGTAGCGCCGGGCCCTTCGAGGTCTGGGCGGCGCGGGCCTGGAACGTGTTCAACGAGGGCCGGCCGTTCTCTCTCGTCTACCCCGCTCTGGTTCTGCTCGTGGCCGCGCCGATGGGCCTCGGGCCGCGCGGCGGCCTGGTTACGGCCCTGCTCGGCGCGCTCGCGCTCGCGGGCGTCCTCGCCGCCTTTCCCTTTCCCCTTCGGGGTCGCGCGCTGTTGTGGCTGGCCGCGGGCGCGACCGCAGTGCTGCTCGAGCCTTGGCGGGCTCCGTCGCTCCTCCTCGGGGCGCTGGCCGGTTACGCCTTCTTCACCGTCCTCTTCTGGGGCACCCTCTACTACCACCTGCGCACCGGAGCGCCGTGGACCAACTTCACGCGCTTCTGGCGCCTGGTGCTGACCAACTCGGACCCGACAAGCGGCAACGCGCTCGAGCAGGTGCCGAAGCTCGTGATGACCCTCAGCGCGGCCACGCTGCTCGCCGAGGAGCCGACGTCCGGGAGCGCGCTGCGGATCTCGGCGAGCGCGCTCGTGGTCGCGGTGCTGGGAGCGCTCGCCGGTCGCCACTTCGCGAGGGCGCGCCTGCCCACGTATCCCGCGCGTGTCGAGCCCGAGGCCGCCCCGGCAGCCGGCCTGGCGGAGCGCGTGTACGTGATCGTCGTGGACGGCTGCAACCGCGGGCGCCTGTGGCAGGCCCGCACCCCCGCGATCGACCGCCTGGCCCGCGAGGGCACCGAGTACCTCGGCGTCGAACCTGCCTACCCGGCCCGAACCGTGGTCTGCTTCTCGTCGATGCTCACCGGTGCCACTCCGGCCGAGCACGGCATGCGCTCGAATTTCGCGCCGCGGCTGGGGGTTCGCCGGGAAAGCATCTTCGATGTGCTCGACCGGCACGGGCGCCGAGGGCGGCTCGTCGGGATCGCCCATCTGCTCGACCCGTTCGGCGAGCGGGTAGTGCAATCGGTCACCTCCGTGCAGCCCACCAGCCGCATCGACCATTCGCTGGTGGCCGCAGGGCGCCGAGCGGTCGAGGACGACGACCCCGACCTGCTGGTGCTCCAGCTCCTGGCCGCCGATCAGCTCGGCCACGTGCGCGGCACGCGCAACAGCGAGTACCTCGAGCAGATCGAGGAGACCGACCGTCACGTCGGCGACTTCCTCGCCTGGCTCGAGGAGCGCGGACGGATCGAGGGCGCGACCGTGATCCTGATGGCCGATCACGGCCAGGGTCGCGGTATCGGCGGCCACGGCCACCTCGACTGGGGCGAGTCGCCGGTGCCCTTCGTGGTCTGGGGCCGCGGCGCGGTGGCGGGTGGCGTGAGCCACGAGCGGCGGTCGGTGCTCGAGCTGGCCATCACGATCAGCACGCTGCTCGGCCTCGAGCCGCCCGCCGCGGCGCGGGGCAAGCCGCTCGTTCCCACGCTCGACCCCCTCGTCGAGCGACCGGCCGCGGTTGCCGCGCGCCCGGGCGGCGCCGAGGCTCCGCCGAATCCGCGCTGCGTGGCGATCATCCCGGCCCGCAACGAGGAGGCCGCCCTCGGCGGAGTGCTGGAGCGCCTTCCGAGCCGGGCCTGTGGCATGGCGGTGGACGCTCTAGTGGTCGACGACGGCTCGACCGACGACACGGCGGCCCTTGCCCGCGCGGCCGGCGCTCGCGTGATCTCACACGCCGAGCCGCGCGGTCTGGGCGCTGCGCTGCGTACCGGACTCGAGCACGCTCGCGACTCCGGCTACGCCGCTGCCGTCTACCTCGACGGCGACGGCGAGTACGACGCCGCCGAGCTCGAAAGGGTGCTCGATCCGGTGGCCCGCGGCCGCGCCGAGTACGTGCTCGGCTCCCGCCTCCTCGGCTCGCGCGAGGGAATGGCGTGGCACCGGGCGCTCGCCAACCGTGTCGCCAGCTCGCTACTCGCCACGCTGATGGGCGGCACCGTGCTCACCGATGCCCAGACCGGCTACCGGGCGTTCGGCCGGCGAGCTCTCGTGGCTGCCCACATCCGCCACGACTACAACTACGCCCAGGTACTCACGCTGGCGCTCTGGGGGGCCGGCATCGAGCCGGTCGAGATTCCGATCGGCTACCGCCGCCGCGCCCACGGCCACTCCTTCGTCCGCTACCCGGAGTACCTGCGGCGTGTCGCACCCGCGGTTTGGCGCCAGTGGCGCGACTCGAGCGCAATGAGGGCCACCGCCGCCACCGCGAGCACCGCAGCGACCACGAACGGGAGCAGCACGTCGTCGTCGAACCTCGGGAACGCGGCCTCGAGCGGCCCCCATGGAGCCGAAGGCCTCCCGGTGGCGAGGCCCCCCTCCCCGAGTCGCACGTCGACGTAGAGCCAGACCGAGGCCACGAGACCGATCAGCGCTAGCGCGAGGCCCGTTCGCGGCAGGCGCCTGAGCCCCCAGGCCATCAGCGGCACCGCGAGCGGCAGCGCCGCGAGGAAGTGCCGGGGCGGGAACCAGAAGCCGAACATGGTCGGCGCGGCGAAGGCCGCCACGAGGTACTGCGCGACGAGGGCCGACAGGCAGATGCCGGCGGTCAGCTGGGCGGTGTGGTGTGCGGACTCGAGCCGTTCGCGACGCGCGCGAAGGAGCAGCCAGGCTCCCACCGCCGCGAGCGCGAACACCGGTGCCCAGCGCAGCAGCCCGTACTCGCGGTCGATGGCCAGGGCGACGACGCGGTAGGCGCGGTTGACGATGTCGGCGGCCCCGACCGCGTCAGTGGCCGCCTCGCCGCTCCCCTCGGCGGCGTAGGGGGTCGCCCCGCCGTAGAGCCGGTCGTTCACCAGCACGCAGAGCACCACGCTCGCCCCGATGATCTCGGCGCCGCCGAGCGCAAGCAGGCGGCGGTTTCGGCGCAGGAGCCAGCGCGCCGCCGCCACGCCGATCACCGCTCCGGCCGGCACGAACTTCGTCCCCAGCCAGGGGAGCAGGGCAAGCAGGGCGAAGCAGCCGATGGCCGCTCGGTGCGAGGTCCGCTCCTCCAGCCGCAGCGCGAGCAGCGCGGCGCCGGCGAGCAAGGCGCCCGCCGCGAGCTCGGGGTAGACGGCGGTGCCGTAGGCAACTAGCGGCGGAGACAGCCCGGCTGCGAGCCCCGCGCCAAGCGCCCAGGGGTCGGGCGTGACCCGTCGGGCGAGCACGTAGGCGAGCATCCCCGCGAGCGCCGCCACGGCGGCGAGGAAAAGCTCGACCCCGGTCTCCCCCGCCAGCGCGAAGGCCGGGGCGATCAGCAGGGGGAAGCCGACGCCGTGGGGCTCGTGGAGCCGCCCCATCGTCTCCACGCCCTGAGGCTCGAGCGCGAGGGGGTAGAAGCCGGCGTAGGCGCGCGTGTCGTACTGGTTGAGCACGTCGAGATCGCCGTCCTCGACGAGCGACTTGGCGGCCAGCAGGTAGTGAGGCTCGTCACCGCCGTAGTCGGAGGTGGCAAACGCGTCGAGCCCGAGCGTCGCGGCGTACACCGCGAACAGCAGGAGCCCGAGGAGGGCCGCCCGGGGCCGGATCTAGGCCCCGAGCTCCCGGGCGATGATCATCTGCTGCACCTCGTCGGTGCCCTCGCCGATCGTGAGGATCTTGGCGTCCCGGTAGAAGCGGCAGATCGGGTACTCCTCGATGTAGCCGTAGCCGCCGTGGATCTGCACGGACTCGTCGCAGGCCTTCACCGCCAGGCGGCCGGTCTTCAGCTTGGCCTGCGCGGCGGCCAGGGTGAAGGGCCTGCCGGCGTCCTTCAGTATCGCCGCCTTGTAGGTGAGAAGTCGCCCGGCCTCTATCTCCGCCGACAGATCGGCCAGCTTGATCTGGATGGCCTGGAACTTGGAGATCGGCCTGCCGAAGGCACGGCGCTCGCGCGCGTACGAGAGTGCCTCGTCGAGCGCGCGCTGCGCGCAGCCGACCGACAGCGCCGACACGCTGATGCGACCGCCGTCGAGCGTCGCCAGGAACTGCTTGAAGCCCTCTCCGCGCGGGCCCAGCAGGTTCGCCTCGGGCACCTGGCAACCGTCGAAGCTCAGCGGGCGGGTGTCTGATGCGTGCCAGCCCATCTTGCGGTACGGCGCGCCCACCGAGTAGCCGTCGGTGCCCTTCGGCACGATCAGGTTCGAGACCTCGTCGTCGCCGGTGCGTGCCGTGATCGTCACAGACCCCGAGATGTCGGTGCCGGCGTTGGTGATGAACTGCTTGGCCCCGTCGATCGTCCAGTGACCGTTCTCTTGCCTGGCGGTGGTACGGGCGTTCCCGGCGTCCGAGCCGGCCTCCGGCTCTGTCAGGCCGAAGGCACCGAGGCGCCGGCCGGCGCACATGTCGGGCAGCCACTCCTCCTTCTGGGCTTCGCTGCCGAAGGCGTAGATCGGGTAGGTGCCGAGCGAGGTGTGTGCCGCCACCGTGATCCCCACCGACTGGTCGGCGCGCCCGAGCTCCTCGATCGCCAGGGCGTAGGACAGCGTGTCGGCCCCTCCGCCGCCCCAGCGCTCGGCGTATGGGATGCCCATGAGCCCCAGCTCACCCATCTTCGCCACGAGGTCGTAGGGGAAGCGCTTCTCCCGATCGAGCTCCTCGGCGATCGGCATCACCTCGCCGTCGGCGAAGTCACGCGCCAGGCGTTGGATCGCGCGCTGCTCGTCGGTCAATTCGAGGTTCATCGGCGGCGGCGGATCGTAACGACCGATCCTTCCCAGAAGTCGATCTTGCCACGGAGGGGGGCGAAATCGCTAGCATGCCGCCCTTCGACATAAGTCAGCCGAGTCTCCACCGCCCAGGCGGAGGGGATCGGGGGACCCGCTTGGGCCGGTTGTTTGCCGGCCCCGGGGCGAGTCGCCGCACATGCGGCGTAGCGCAGTCCTTCTGCGCGAGCCCGACAGCTAACCCCGTAGGCAACTACCGAAGGAGACTGCGTTGTCCCGCCGTGCCATAGCCGTACCTGTCCTTGCGCTGTCGTTCAGCGTGCTTGCCGCCGGAGTTGCCGAGGCGAGCCACCCTGTCGTGCTTCCTCCCTCGCCCGAGCGCGCGGGCGCCTCCACCGCCTCGGAGCAGCGCAACCCGGACGCGGCCCCCGGGGGCGCGCAGGCCTTCGCCGCCAGCGCGCTGCGCCTTGGGATGCGTGACGGGTACGTCGTGCGCCTCCAGCGCCGTCTGAACATCCGTGCGGACGGGCAGTTCGGTTCGAAGACCGAGCGGGCGGTCAAGTCCTTTCAGCGTCGCCGCGGGCTCGTGGCCGACGGCGTGGTCGGGCCGCTGACCGCGCGCGCGCTCGGTCTGGCCTTGCCGCGGGTCCAGCGGGTGGGGGGCTCCCGGCAGGGCAACATCCCCGGCGCGCTCGAGAAGATCGCTCAGTGCGAGTCGGGCGGCAACCCCCGCGCAGTCTCGCCGAGCGGTCAGTACCGCGGCAAGTACCAGTTCGACCGGGCCACCTGGCGGTCGATGGGTGGCTCAGGCGATCCGGCCAGGGCATCAGAGGCCGAGCAGGACCGCCGTGCGCTCGCGCTGTACCGCCAGCGCGGTTCGGCGCCCTGGCCCAGCTGCGGCTGAGCCAGGCTGAGGGACGGGTGGCGATCCGGCGCGCCTAACCACCACGTTCGTCACTGAGTAGGCACGCAAGCAGCACACTCGCGCGCCCCCGGTCGGTCGCGCACTCGTAGCGTCGGCGACATGAGGGACGAACGCGGCGTGGCAACGGTCGAGTGGACGGCTCTGGTCCTGGTCGTGTCGCTGGCGCTCGGGGCGATGCTCACGGTCGGGCCGCGGATCGACGGCCGCGCCTACGGTGCCTTCCTCGCCCACTCGATCCTCTGCGCGGCCCGCGGTGGCTGCGACGACGGTGACGACGAGCTCACGAGCGCCTACGGAGCCGGCGACGCCGCGCTCGTCCGGCGCTACGCGCCCAACCTGGTCTACGAGCCGGGCACGTTCAGTCTGCCGGTCGACTGGCGCGAGTGCCGCTCGCGCCGCTGCTCGGACGCGCCCGACGATCCCGACCTCGACGCTCACCGCTCGGCGCGTAGCGGCCATCGCGCCACGGCGTTCACCCGCGTGGTGCGCGAGGGCGGCGAGACCTTCATCCAGTACTGGCTCTACTACCCGCAGTCGCGAACCACGGTGGCCCACCTCTCCGGCGCGTTCGAGAAGGCCGTGAGTCCGCTGCGGGTGATCGGAATCGAGCCGCCCAGGCCACCCGGCGCGCATCCCGACGATTGGGAGAGCTACCAGGTGCGGCTCGGTGCCGACGGCCGGACGACGGTGCGCGCCTCCTCCCACGACGGTTACCAGGGCTGCAAGCAGCGCCGCTGCCGGGACCGGTGGACGCCCTGGACGGGATGGACGCGCGTGTCGTGGGGCAGCCACGCGGGGCATATCCCGCTGCGCTCCGAGCGCGTTGATACGCGCGTGGACCGGCGCCCTCCGTTCGTGCACAGCGATTATCGCTACACGCCGCAGTACCCGGGGCGCGACCTGCGCGAGCGCACCAGCACGGGACCGGGCCTGCGCCTGGTGCCACTGGAATCCGTGAACCGCGGCGCCTACCGGCCGCTCCCGGGGAGCGGGATCACTCCGCCGTGGGAGAAGGAGGTGTACGACCACCCGCGCAGCGACTCGACGGGTTGATCGGAGGCCCGAGATGGCTCTCGAAGCCGCCACCGACCGACACTTTGCGAGCCGGCCCAATACGCTCGCACTCCCGAGCAAGGAGACCCCGTGGCGGACGAGCAGACAAGTGTGGGCGGGCGCCGGTTCGCCCGGGAGGTGGAACCGATCACGCCGGACTTCGCATTCGAGATGTGCGAGGCCTGGCGGGAAGGCTTCAACGAGCACAACGCCGACGCCTGCGTGGCGCTCGTGACCGATGACGTTCTGTTCGACGACTCGGCCTTCTACGGCGGAGTGGCCCGCGGCCGGGAGGAGGTGCGCGCTGCGCTCGAAGGGGCCTTCCGGGCCCTGCCCGACGCCCGTCTCGACGAGGCGGATGTCTTCCTCTCCCTCGACCGCCTCAGGACGGCCGTCTCATGGCGACTCACCGGCACCCATCTCGGCCCGCTGGATCCTCCCGGGTTTGCCCCGACGGGCCAGCGCATCGAGGTCGTCGGGAGCGAGATGTTCGAGTACCGCGCCGGTCAGATCTGCGCAGCCACCGTTCGCTGGGACATGGCCGACGTCGCGCGGCAGATCGGCGCGGCGCCCCCTCTCGGGAGTCGCGGCGAGCGGCTGGCGGTACGGCTCCAGCGCCTGACCGCTCGGCGCCTGCGGAAGGAGGCGGGCGCCTGATGGCCGTCGACTTCTACCGCACCCCGGATGAGCGCTTCGACGACCTGCCCGGGTTCCCGTACGCGCCGAAGTACCGCGACTGGCAGGGCCTGCGGCTGGCCCACATCGACGAGGGCGAGGGCTCGCCGATCGTGATGTTCCACGGCGAGCCGACGTGGTCGTTCCTCTACCGCAAGGTGATGGAGCCGCTGCTCGCGGGCGGCCACCGCTGCATCGTGCCAGACCTGCCGGGCTTCGGACGTTCCGACAAGCCCACCGACGACGGTTGGTACTCGTACGACAACCACACGGCCGCGATGGTCGCGCTCTTCGAGGAGCTCGACCTCACGGACGCGACGATCGTCGTCCAGGACTGGGGTGGGCCAATCGGGCTTCGCATAGCGGCCACCGAGCTCCCCGAGCGCGTGTCACGGATTGTCGCGATGGACACCGGCCTCTTCACCGGCCACCAGGAGATGAGCGAAGGCTGGAAGGCCTTTCGCGACTTCGTAGTGAATACGCCCGACCTCCCGGTGGACATGCTGGTGGCGCGCGGGTGCAAGACCGAGCCTCCGCCCGAGGTGGTGGCCGCCTACGCGGCTCCCTTCCCGACGCAGGAGTCGAAGGCCGGGCCGCGCACCTTCCCGCCGATGATCCCCCTCACCCCCGACGCGCCCGGGGCCGCGGCCGGCCAGGCGGCGGCCCAGGCGCTCGTCGAGAACCCCCGCCCGTCGCTCCTACTGTGGGCTGACTCCGACCCGGCCCTGCCGCTCGACCCGGTGGGGCGCCAGGTACAGACGCTCTTCCCGAGCGCCGACGAGCTCACCGTGATCGAGGACGCCGGCCACTTCCTTCAGGAGGATCAAGGCGAGCAGATCGGCACGATCATCCGCGACTGGCTGGCAGCCTGACAGGTACGCGTCGGTAGTCTCCGGCGAGGAGGAGCACCCGAGGGAAGAGAGAGGTTCGCCATGGCCGTAAGCGTCACCCTGTCCGAGGTCCAGCGGGCCACTCTCACCGCGGCGTGCGACACGTTCGTGCCCTCGCTCGAGGTGGCCGACGATCCGCATGGGCTGTTCGCCCGCGCCGGCTCCGACATGGGCGTCCCCGACGCGATGGAGCAGAAGCTCGCCACCCTCCAGGAGGAGGAGCTCGAGGGCATGCGCCAGCTCCTCGACGGCCTCGCCGCCCAGGGGCTCACGCCCGAGGCGCCACAGGAGCTCCGCGAGCAGATCGTGCATGGCGTGGCCGAGTCGGGCCCCGACGGCCTGGCCGGCATCTCCGCTCTGAAGGGCCTATCCCTTCTGCTCTTCTACGCCCTTCCCGATCCCGAGACCGGCCGCAACCCCAACTGGCCGGCCATCGGCTACCCGGGCCCCGTGTCCGCCCCGCCCGACGTGCCCAAGCCGATCCAACCGATCGTGCCGAGCGGCGACGACATGACCCTGACCGCCGACGTCTGCGTGATCGGCTCCGGCGCGGGCGGTGGCGTGGCCGCCGCCAAGCTGGCCGCGGCCGGCAAGGACGTGATCGTGCTCGAGGCGGGCGGCTACTACAACGAGTCCGACTTCAACCAGCTCGAGCTGTGGGCCTACGAGAACATCTACCGCGAGGGCGGCATCACCCAGACCGCCAACGGCTCGATCACGATCCAGGCGGGCTCCAACCTCGGCGGCGGCACCACCGTGAACTGGACCAACTGCATCCGCACCAACGGCTGGGTGCGCGACGAGTGGGCAAGCGTTTTCGGGCTCGAGGGCCTCGACGGGCCGGACTACGACCGCCACCTCGACACGGTCATCGGCCGCATCGGGGTCACAGACGCCTGCAGCGATTACAACGGCCCCCACCAGCGGTTGGAGCAGGGCTGCGAGAAGCTCGGCTACCCGTTCCGCAAGATCACCCGCAACACCGACCCGTCGACCTACTCCGCCGAGAACGCCGGCTTCCTCGGCTACGGGGATCAGTCGGGCTCCAAGCAGGGCACGCTGAAGACCTTCCTGATGGACGCCCACGAGCACGGCGCGCGCTTCGTCGTGCGCTGCCGCGCCGACCGCGTGCTCACCGAGGGCGGCCGCGCGGCGGGCGTCGAGGCCACCTACACGGGTCCGGAGGGCGACCAGACGCGCGTGGTGGTGAAGGCCCCCCAGGTGGTGGTGGCCGCCAGCGCGCTCGACTCCCCGGCGCTACTGCTGCGCTCCGGGATCGGCGGTCCCGCGGTGGGCGACTACCTGCGTCTCCATCCCGCCACGGCCGTGCTCGGCGTCTACGACGAGCCGCAGAAGTCGTGGTGGGGGCCGCCCCAGAGCGGGCTCACCGACGTGTACTCGAACCTCGAGGACGGCCACGGCTTCCTCATCGAGGGCGCCCACACAAGCCCCGGCCTATTCGGCTCCGCAGTTCCGTGGCAGTCGGGGCTTCAGCACAAGGAGTTCATGTCCACCGGCGCCGAGCAGGCGTCGTTCGTCTTCCTGATCCGCGACCGCGGGCACGGCAAGGTCACGATCGACCACCGCGGCAACGCCGTGCACCACTACGACATCACCGACGAGCTGGACGAGCGCATCTTCCGCCGCGGCATGGAGGAGATGGTGAAGCTGCACGATGCGGCGGGCGCCCAGGAGATCCTCACCTTCCATCGCAAGCTCCTGCACTGGAAGCGCGGTCAGGACGTCGACGCCTTCCGCCAGACCGTGCACGACGCTCCCGTCACGCCCTACGACTCGGCGATCTTCGCCCTTCACCAGATGGGCTCGTGCCGGATGGGCAAGGACCCATCCACGAGCGTCGCCGATCCGTGGGGCCAGCTGCACGACACAAAGGGCGTATGGATCGGCGACGCGAGTTGCTTCCCCACCGCCACGGGCACCAACCCGATGGTCACGACGATGGCCATGGCCCACCGCACCTCAGAGGCGATCGTCGCATCCTCCGACTGAACATCTGAAAGGGACCCGCACGAAATGAAGACGCTCTACACAGCAGAGGCCACCGCCACCGGCGGCCGTCAGGGCCACGCCCGCACCTCGGACGGCCACCTCGACGTCGAGATCGCGCTGCCGCCGGAGATGGGCGGCTCCGAGAGCGACGCCACAAACCCCGAGCAGCTCTTCGCCGCGGGCTACGCCGCGTGCTTCGGCAGCGCGCTGCAGGTGGTGGCCGGCCAGCAGGAGAAGGACGTGAGCCAGTCGAGCGTGACCGCCCGCGTGGGCATCGGCATGATCGGCAAGGGCGCCTTTGGGCTCGAGGTGGAGCTGCACGTGGCCATTCCCGGGATGCCGCAGGACGAGGCGCAGGCCCTGGTGGAGCGCGCGCACGAGGTCTGCCCCTACTCGAACGCCACGCGCAACAACATCCCGGTCGAGCTCACGATCGAGGCCGGCCAGGCCGCCGAGGCGACGGCCTGATGGCGGCCGAGCGGCTGACGGTCGGGGACCCCTTCCCGGCCGTCACCCTGCAATCGGTCGACGGGCCGGTGGACGTGAGCGAGCGCTGGCGCGACGGTCCGCTCATCCTCGCGTTCGAACGCCACTTCGGCTGACCCCACTGCCGCGCGCACCTCGCTCAGTTGAGTGAGGCCCACGAGGAGATCCGCTCCGCCGGCGGTGACGTGATCGCCGTCTTCCAGTACCGAGCCCAGCCGACGCGCAACTTCTGCCGCCAGCGCGGAGCCACGATCGACTGCTACGGCGACCCGGAACGCGAGGCCTACCGCGAGCTCGCGCTCACCGAGTACTCGGCCATGGACTTCATCGGCCCGAAGCAGGCGTTGACCACGCTGAAGGCCGCCACGAAGGGCCACTTCGTCGGACTCCCGAAGGGCGGTGACGTGAAGCAGTCGCCCGGCACCTTCGTAGTTGGCAGCGACGGCCGCGTCCTGCTCGCCTACTACAACGAGGACTCGGCGGACAACGCCCCGATGGAGCTGGTGATGGACGCGGTGCGGAAGGGAGCTACGGCGGCGGCGTGACCCTGCGCACCGCGCGGTAGGGCTCCCGCGCCGCGGCTACTGCTTGCGGGCGATGGCCCGGGCGAGCTCGGTCTTCGTCATCGTCGAGCGGCCCTTGATGTCCAGGCCGCGCGCCCGCTCGAGCAGCTCCTGCTTGGTGTTGCCGAACAGGTCCACGCCGCCGAACGTCTCACTCGGCCGTTCGCGCGCCTCGCGTCCGCTCTTGGCGGCCTGGGGGTCGGAAGGGCCGGGCTCGTCCTTGGGCTCCCAACGATCACCCACCTTCTCGAAGGAGTGCTTGAGCGAAGCGAACGCGGTGCGCCGCGCGCGCTCGCCGTCGCCGTACTCCTCGACGGCGCTCTCGAGCGTCTTCAGGTAGGTGCGCTGGGCCTTGTGCGGTGAGCGCTTGAGGGTTCCGGGCAGCTCGTATTCGCTCTTGGGCATCCTGGGCGCGTGGTGCCCTGCCGGGGCCGCCGCCAAACGGGGTGGGGCAGCGCGCAGAGCGAACAGGGTCACATGGCCGTGGCGGAGCCATCAGGCTCGCGTCGGTCTGTGCACGCGCGGGCGCGGCCCTGACTGCAGGATTGTGGCGCTCAAGGGGACCACAATCCTGCAATCGTTCGTCCCTGAGACCACGCTGAGTGAAAACCCTGCGACTGGCCGGGAAGCGCCGGCCGCGCCGACCCGCGACAATGGGCGGTCAATGGCCAACGTCACCTTCGTCACCGGCTTCCCGGGCTTTCTAGGCACCCGTCTGGTGGCCTCGCTCCTGGCCGCCGACTCCGCGGCGCAAATTGTCGCGTTGGTGGAGCCGCGCATGGCCCGCCAGGCCGCCGCCGCCGCGGCGGTGCTCGACCCCGAGCGCGTCGAGATCCTGCCCGGCGACATCGCCAAACGCCGGTTGGGGCTAGACCAGTCCGTTCACGACCGCCTGGCCGCCGAGATGACGAGCGCCTACCACCTGGCGGCGATCTACAACCTGGCCGTGCCGCTCGAGATCGCCCAGCGGGTGAACGTGGACGGCACGGGAAACGTGATCGAGCTCTGCGCCCGGGCGGACGGGCTCCAGCGCTTCAACTACGTGAGCACGGCCTACGTCGCGGGCGTACGCAAGGGCGTCGTCTACGAGCACGAGCTGCTGATGGGCCAGCGCTTCAAGAACCACTACGAGTCGACCAAGTTCCAGGCCGAGGTCTGGGTGCGCGATGCCATGACCACCGTGCCCACCACGATCTACCGCCCGGCCATCGTGGTTGGTGACTCGCGCACAGGACAGACGCAGAAGTTCGACGGCCCCTACTACCTGTTGCGCATGCTCCAGCGCCTGCGCGAGCGGAACCTGCCGATCCCGCAGATCGGCCGCTCGACTGCGCCCTTCAACGTGGTGCCGGTGGACTTCGTGATCGACGCCATGGTGGCGGCCGCCGGCGACCCGCAGTCGATGGGGGAGACCTTCCACCTCGTCGACCCGGAACCGCTCCAGGCCTCGCAACTGCTCGGCATGCTGAGCCAGGAGTACCTCGGCAGGGGCACCGACTACCGCGTGCCGGGACCGGTGGTGGCGGAATCACTGCGCATCAAACCGCTGCAACGTTTCCTGGGCGGCACTCCGCGTGAGTCGATCCGCTACCTCAACCACGAGGTCCGCTTCGACACCCGTCGGACGGGCGACATGCTCGCGCGCCAGGGGCTTCGGTGCCCCAGCTTCAGCGAGTACGTCAAGCCCGTGGTCGACTTCTTTCGCCGCCACGAGGACGACCCGGCGTTCCTCGGCGAGGCGAAGCCACAGCAGTCCGAGCCGTCGGAGCAGGTGTTCGCCTAGCCGGGCGACCTCTCAGCCGATCGGTGAGGGGAAGAGGCGCGGGTACTCGATCGCCGGGCAGCGATCCATGACCACCTTCAGCCCGGCCCGGCGCGCCCGCTCGGCCGCGGCCTCGTCGATCACCCCGAGCTGCATCCACACCGCCTTGGCACCAATGGCGATCGCCTCGTCCACGTGCGCCCCGGCCTGGTCCGAGCGGCGGAAGATGTCGACCACGTCGACCGGCTCGTGGATGTCGGCGAGCGTGGCGTGGCAGCGCTCGCCGAGGAGCTCGCCTCCGACGGCGGGGTTCACGGGCACCACGCGGTAGCCCTTCGACTGCAGGAACCGCGACACGCGATGGCTGTCCCGCGAGGGGTCGGGAGAGCAGCCCACGACGGCGAAGGTTCGATAGCTCTCCAGGATCTCGCGCGCGGCGTCCGAATCGTCGATCGGCGGATCCTACGCGCGGGGGTCACTGTGCCGGAAGAGCCAGCAACCCCATGCCGGCTGCGGCTACCGGCCGGCCCGCACGCTCGTCTTGCCCCGATGCAGCCCGGGCTTGCGGGCCACGGCCCCGTAGAGACCGGGGCGGGGGAAGCGGGCACAGATCCTCGCGCGGCCCCGGGTGTCCGTTGCCACGCGACGCTGCCTGAAGCTGACGATGGCGTGCTCGAGCGGTCGGCGGCCCACTCGCGCTCGGAACCGAACGCACGTCCTGCGACCTGTCTCAACCTGTGAAGGCGACCCGGTCAGGCGGATCCGGCGAGGCCTACCGGGCGAGGGTTCCTGCCCGGGCGGCGGAGTGAGCTCCCGCACCGCACCGTCGAACCCCGTCACGAACAGGTGTGACTCGGGCCAGCCCGGCCCGCGCCCGAACTTGACCGCCGAGGGATTCTGGAGGCCCGCGGCGATCACGCACGAGGCGCCCGTGGCCGGGTCGAGCCGGATCACCTCGCCCGAGCCGTTGGCCGTGATGTAGAGAAGGCCGGAGGCGTCGATCGTGAGGTCGTCGAGGCCCTTGGGCGCACCGGACCCGCCGAGTCGCGCCACAACTTCGATCTGTCGTGGGTCCGCGATGCGCACGCGACGCACCGCCGACTCGATGGTGAAGGTCTCGTCCACGTACAGCCACGTGCCCGTGGGATCGACGGCCAGGCCATTGGTGTCGTCGAGGTCGGCCCAACGAAGCTGGGGCTTGCTGGGGTCGGCGGCCGCCACACGGGTCAGCCCCGTGCCGCGACCGAGGTCACGACTCACCACCGCGTCGCCATTCGGCAGGAACACGAGCCCGTTCGGCATCGTGAGCCCCCGCGCGTAGCTTGCCCTCACGCCGGTGTCCAGATCGACGGTGTCGATCGTCCCGTCGCTCCTCCCGAACAACCCGGACGGCGCCGAGTCGCCGGTGTTGAAGAAGAGGGTGCGGCCCCGCACGCGCAGACCACCCGGGGCCTCGACCTCGGGCACCACCACGGTCGTCATGCCGTCGGGGGTCAGGCGCTCGACGGCCTTGTTGGAGGAGGCCGAGAGCAGCATCCCGCCGCGTCCGTCCGGCTCCAGGTTCTCGAGGCTGCCGAGGCCCGAGGCCACGGTGCGCATCGTCCACGGCCTGCAGTCGGTGTCAGGGGCCGCCACTGCGCCTGGAGCCGCCGCGAGCAGGACGGTGGCCGCGGCGGCGAGCGAGAGAAGGCGCCTGTGCATGGCGGCGCGAGTCTAACTGCCGCGCACCTGCGCCTCGCCAGCGTCTACCCGGCCGGAGCGGTGCTTACCGAAGGTTCGCCTGAGCGATGCGGGTCGTGAAAGGGACACACCAGATCACCACCGTGCCGTATCGCTTCAGATCGATGCTGCGTGGGATGTCGTACTGCTGGTCGCCCTTGGTGCCCTTCAGTCCGCCGATCTCCTCAAAGTCGGTCACGTCCGCGTCGCTGCCCGGGGTGCCGGCCGTGAGGTACACGCGCAGGCCTCCGGCTCCCGGGTCGACGTCGAACTCGCTGAACGTGAGCTTGCGTTCCCCGGAGGGCAGCTCCACCACGGCCGCCTTGCCCGAGCCGCGGTGGCCGCTCTCTCCGCTGAAGCTGCCGCTGAGGGTCCGCACGTTGCCGATGGGCGCGGGCGTTCGGCGGTCCTCGATCGCGCTCGATCCGCGGTCTCCAGAGCCGGGGCCGCTGCCGGCCGTGGCGGCCTCGCCGTTCGGTCCGGCGGGCGCCCCGTTCGGGTCGCCACTGCCCTTCGCGGACGACCCGCCGTTCCTGGTCCGCGCGTTGCGTGCGCGTCGGCCGCGTGGGCTGTTCTCTCTCGCGCGCGACCTGCCGCTGTCGGCGCGAGAATCGCCACCGGCCGCGGCGGAACCGCCCTGCGCCTCAGCACCCTCCGCGGCCGGGGCCGCGGGCGCGGCGGCCGGAGCGCCGGTCACGATCTTCTCGTCCACCTCGTTGCCGCGGGAGGTGGCGAAGAGCACCGCGCCCAGGGCAAGACCGGTGAGCGCGACGGTGGCGAGCACGCCCTTCTGCTCGGAACTCCTGCCCCGAGCGAGGAAGAGGAAACCGGCGCCCGCCGCGGGGAACCACAGCAATCCGGCGCCGATGGCCACGAGGCCGCCGGTGTTCACGTTGCGGGAGATCAGCACGAAGCCACCGACGAGCACGGCGGCCATGGCGAGAACCGCCAGCACGCGCGTCACGATGCCGCGCGCCGACCGGGGGTTGCTGGGTGGGCTGGCTACGGACATGCGACGCGTCCGCTACCTGACGGCCCGGCCGTTCGCGCGCAGCACCAGCCACAGGCCGCCGAACTCGAAGACGTTCTGGCACAGAACCTCGCCGGGCCGCGAGTCCCCGACGTAGTAGTAGAGAGGCTGCCCGCGGTAGGTGACTTGCTTGCGCCCGTTGCGCCGGGTGATCGTGTCCAGAAGGCCGCCGCGCGCTGCGCCGCTGGCCCTCGGCGCGGAGGTCGTGTAGAGGGGAGGCCACGCCCGCGCGCAGTCTCCGTAGCAGCGGCTCGGGCCGC
>JAABUN010001020.1_pt1 | contig 66714 bp, 55 predicted proteins | sample 5559311 | NCBI WGS metagenome assembly JAABUN01 (sample SAMN10711877, study PRJNA513370) | rock metagenome | isolation source: Antarctica rocks | place: Antarctica: Victoria Land, Siegfried Peak sud | reverse complement strand
GAAAATTCTCGTCTCTTTGATGATTCCTGCTTAGTCTGCTATGTTCTTCTTCAGACAAAGTTTTGACAAATTTTGTTGGCACTTTCATTCCTTCATTATACCTCAGAACTTTGTCTTGCCTGCTTATTATCCCGATTTAGTCATTGTTTGCGGCGAAGATAACGAAGATGAATATTACGCGGTTAAGCCGAAAATGATTATCGAAATTCTTTCGCCAAGCACGTCTCTGACCGACCGGCGCGAGAAAATGTTTGCTTATAAGGAAATCGAAGGCTTGCGCGAATACGTGATGATTGAGCAGAACAGAATGTATGCCGAAATTTACCGCCGGCGCGAAGACGGCGATAATTTGTGGGATTGGATTGAATATGAAACGGGCGAGGAAATCGAATTTGCTTCCGTGAACTTTAAAATGCCGATGACGGAAATTTACGCGGGCGTCGAATTGCCGACGCTGGAAGATTGGGAAAGGGAAAATTTATAAAAATGATAAAAGCGATTTTGATGGATTTTAACGGAGTGATTATCGACGACGAACCGCTTCATTTGCGGGCGTATCAGGAAATTTTCAAAGGCGAAGGCATCGATTTGACCGAAAGCGATTATTACGCGTCTCTCGGAATGGACGATAAAGCGTTTGTAAATGCCGCGCACGCGCGCGCCGGACGCGAGATTTCGGATGTGAACCGGGAAAGAATTATCGAAGCTAAATCGGCGAGCTGGCGAAAGTTGGTTGACGCGGAAATTCCGCTGTTTGCAGGCATCGAGAATTTTGTGCGAAAAATGGAAAAAGATTTTGCTTTGGGCATCGTCAGTATGGCGCGGCGCGAGGAAATCGAATACGTTTTGGAGAAAACCGATTTGCGCGAATGTTTTTCGATAATCGTTGCCGCCGAAGACGTGTCAAATCACAAGCCGCATCCCGAATGTTATATGAAAGGTTTTACATTGCTCGACCGCGCGCGCACCCGAACCGGCAAACATAATCCGATGGTTCAGGGCGAATGTCTCGTCATCGAAGATTCGCCGCCGGGTATTATGGCTGGAAAGAGCGCCGGACTTAAAACACTGGGCGTTCCGAACACGGTTTCAGCCGAACGGTTAAGAGAAGCCGGAGCGGATTCGGTAACGAAGAATTTAGCCGATTGGATGCCCGACACCGTGCGCCGCGTTTTTGTGTGAGAACTTTTAGCCACAGAGAACACAGAGAATACATAGAGAAATGAAAAACAGATAATAAAAAAGTAAAATATTGCTTCTTAAATTTTCAATTTTCCGTTTTCAATTTTCAATTTCTCTTTTCTCCTCTGTGTTCTGTGCGGCTAAAATAAAATAAATATGTCCGAACATTTAATTGAAATCGAAGAAGCGCGGGAAAGTCTGCTGGCTTGTGCGGCGTATCTTGCCGAAAATATTAAGAGCGCGGACGGTTACGCCGAGGCAATGAAGGAAATCGTGCCGCGTTATTTGGAAAAGCGGGAAGTCGATTTGGCGGCGCAGCTTGCCGATTCGATTGCCGACCCGTTTATCCGCGACCGTCTGCTCTCGAATGTGGCGGATAAATGCGCGGAAGTCGATGATGACGAATATGCTTTGCAGTTAATCGAATCAATCGAAGACGCCGGTTTGCAGGGCGAAGCGCGCGAGCGGATTGCGATGAGAAAAGCCGCCGCCGGCGAATTCGATAAAGCCTCCGAGATTGCCGATGCGCTTGACGAACCTTCGCACGCTTTCGGAATTATCGCCTATCATTTAACCTGCGCAAACCGCGAAACCGAAGCACGGAAAACGCTCGGACGCATCGAATACGCGGCGGCGAAAGTCAACGCGTTTCAGTTAATCGCCGAACATTACGAGCAAACCAATCAAATCGAAAAAGCCGTCGGCACACTCGACGAAGCCTTAATCGACGCCGGAGAAATTGATTTTCCCGAAGAAAAAATCAGAATTCTGCAAAACGTCGCCGGGCATTACGCCAAAAACGGCAGAAACGATAAAGCCGTCGAAACTTTCGACAGGGCGAAAATCGCCGCCGAAAAGCTCGATAATTCGCACCGGGATGTTTTTCTTGCCGGTATCGCGGGCGGATTCCTGCGCGCCGGAAGTCTCGATTTAGCCGACCGGACGCTCGACGGCGTAACGGACAAAACGCAGATTGCCGCGTGTCTGTTGGGTTTTGCGCGGGAATTTACGCGCAGAGGCGAAACCGGCGAGGCGCTCGAAGCGCTCGAAGAAGCCCACGCTATTTTGAAATCGCAGCGCGACCGCGAAATACGCGACAGCCGCGCCCGCTACGGATTATTAACCGCCGTCGCCGTCCAATTCGCCGGAATCGAAAAGCCGGAACGCGCCATCGAAATAGCGCAGAACATAGCGGACGAAACCGAACGAACATCGGCGCTCTCGCAAATCGCGCAGGTCTGCACGACGCTCGAAAAAGACGAAATCGCCCGCCAATCGGTCAACGCAATCGGCGAAGATTCCGGGCGAATGTCTGCTCTAATCAATGTTTCGGACGTGAAAAACAAACAGGGAAACACCGAAGAAGCGCTTGCGATTTTGAACGAAGCGGCGCATTTAGCCGAAACCGTTCCGCAGCTGTCGGCGCGCTCGTCGGCTTTGGGCGAGCTGGCGAAACGCTTTGTCGAATACGGCGAAACGGAAAAAGCGCGCCGCATCTCGCACGAAAATCTCGAAACAATCGCGCAAATCCGCGACGAAACAACGCTCGCCGTTTCTCTGGCACAATTAAACGACGTTTACGAGCAGGCGAATTTTCAATTGACCGAGCCTGAAAAAACAATTATTAAAACGCTGCTCAAGCGTTCGGAATGGTAAATTTTCAAAGAATCAAAAAAGGCGCAGCGACAAAATATAGAAAAATTTGTCGCCGCGTCTCTTATATATATAAAATAATTATCAGTTGGCGATATAAGAACTCAACATTCTGTTGAGCCATTTTCCGTTAATTTTATAATATTCGTAGGTTGCACTGCTTTTACCGGGAAAAAATCCTCTGGCAAGATTGTTATGCGTGAAAGTAACCATCACGTTGTAACCGTTAAACTCGATTTTTTCAAATTCTCTATAATCAAGCTCTCGTCCTTTGTAGTTTTTAATATCGTCGTCGGTTAAAAGAACAAATTCGACCTGCGGAAATTCGGGCAGAAGGCTGGCGTCGAGATTTTTCCCGGATAATTTTATAACGAGTTTTTCCTTCGCCGGTTCGGTTGGTATTTGTTGTTTGATTTGAAGTTTCTGTTCCAAAAGTGATTTTATGATTAATTTTTTATCCGCTTCGGTAAACTGCGGTTTCACCTGTTTGCCAGTCTGCGGTTTTGTATCGACGGTTTGCGCGAATACAGGCGAAACGCACAGCGGAAATATGAGCGCGGCGAGCGAAAATATTAAAGTTCTTTTCATAGTTTTTTCCATTTGAAGATTTTTGAAAATTAACAGTTTTCAGCGGCAAAATCAATAAAAATTTACCAGATGTCGTTGGTTAATAAATCTTCAAACGTATCGCGTTTTCTAATCAATTCAACCGTTTTGTCTTCTTTGATTAAAACAATCGGCGGCAGAAATCGGGCGTTATATTGAAACATCTGCGCGACGGAATACGCGCCGCAGTTTAATAAAGCCAGAATTTCGCCGGGCGCGATGTTTTCCGGCAAAAGGCGATAATCGGGCAGACGATTTTCGCCTTCGATGTCGAAATAAACGTCGCCGCCGTCGCACAACGGTCCGGCGACTTTATACGTGGTTTCGTGCCGCTCGCCGGCGCGATTTGCCGAAATCAAATGGTAATACCATTTATAAGTTTCCATCGAAAGCAGAATATTAAAACCGGCGTCGGTCAACAGCCACGAGTCATTTTGAATTTCAGATTTCAGATTTCGGATTTCTTCCGCCTCATAATTCGTTTTTCCAATCGGTCGCTGTTTGTAATTTCTAACCGTCGTCAGACAGATTCCCGCATCGCCGATTACGCTTCTGCCCGGCTCTAATAAAATCGTCAAATCGTTCCACAACTGTTCGACGCCAAGCGTTGCGGCTTGATTTCGCGCCTTTGCCGTAATCGCGCGCATCACGTCCGCCGGTTCTAAATCAGCCGCGAAAAGCTCGCGCCGTTCCTGTGTGATTTGAAAAGCGCCGGACGCGTCGCGCAGATAATTGACGGGAAAACCGCCGCCGAGATTGATGTGCGAGATTTTACAGCCGGTTTCTTCGTAAATGCCTCGAAGATGCGAGAAAAGTACTGAAATTGCGGTATCGAACGGTTCGACATCGGGCGTTTGCGAGCCGAGATGAAGATGAATTCCGCATAAATTTAAAGATTCGTTTGCGCCGTATTGCCGGAAAGCCGCGTAAATTTCATCGGACATCATACCGAATTTCGATGTCAGCATCGCCGTCTGCAAACCGCTGTGCGTTTTCGTCTCGATTTCGGGAACGAGGCGCAGGGAAACATTCGCCGTTTTATTTAAGGAGCGCGCGACCGTTTCAATCAACTCCAATTCGTAAAGCGAATCGACTTGAATCGCGTAAATTCCGGCGTCAATCGCCGCTTCGAGTTCTTCGACCGTTTTACTTGTGCCGTTAAAAATAATTTGTTCGGGCGAGAAACCTATTTTCAATGCTTTCCAAAGCTCGCCGCCGGAATTTACTTCCAAATCCGCGCCCGCGTCCAAAACGGTTCGCAGAATCGCCATATTTGAATTGGCTTTGGCGGCGTAGCAAATCTTTAAATCGGCGGGCGTAAATTCTCCGGCGCGCTGCAATCGTTCGATGTTTCGTTTTATGCGCGAACGGCTGAAAACAAACAGCGGTGTGCCGTATTCTCCGGCTAAATCAACTGCCGAAACGCCGTCTATACATAATCGATTGTTTTGAACTTCTAAAAAATCTTCGATTTCCCAACTAAAACTCATACAATATGCCAATCGACAGTAGAAAATAAAAGCGTCTTTTACCGGGAGCGCGGGCATCCTGCCCGCTTTTGAACGCGCCTTGAGCGTTCGGGAAGCGTTTAATTAAATATCGAGTTTGAATTTATTACGGCGTTTATTCGCGCCGTCGCGCTCGATTAGCGGGCAGGATGCCCGCGCTCCGACGGGCGTTCGCCGATACGGCTCTCTAACTATTGATTCACATACAATAATATTCAGCCGCATTCATATTGAAACTTTTTCAGGGCGATAAATTCGGCAAAAATTATCGCGCGGCTTTTAGTTCGATTCCAGTGCCGCGAGCGTATGAGCCGACGGTTATCGGCAATTTACCTTTGAAGTCGATTTCGCCTGCGAGAGCGCGAGCGGCGGCGCGCTGCAAACTCGTCATATCGCCGTAAGCGACCGCGTAAGTTTTCATTTCGGGAAAGCCGCGCAGCAGATACGGATTGCCGAAACTGACGTTTATCGTGTTCGGATTATTCCGCAGAACCTCCCGCAGAACCCGGACGCCGGTTTCGGGCAGACCGACGCTGTTTTTCGCGCCGCTTCTGACGCGCCCGAAAAGTCCGGCAATAACCGTTTCGGCGTTTTTCGCTTTCTCAATCGCTTCCTGAACTTCTTTTTGGGTCGAGCGCTCGTCAATAACGATTCTTTCGACATTCAGACCGAGCCTGCGCAGTTCAGCCGCGAAAGTGTTTCCGGCAAAAAAGCGGTCTTCTCCGTTTGTAATGCACAAAACGACGGCTTTTTTGTCTCTGCGAACGGGCAGATTTTTGCCGTCGTCTTTAACGAGCGTCATCGCATTGGCGGCAATTTCGTCGCTTAACTGTCTGGTTTGCGGATTCGAGACAAGCGTGTCGATTCGGTCAATCGGCGTAATTTTTTCTCTTGTTAAACCGAGCTGGAATTTCCACGCCAGAACTTTGCGAACCGATTCGTTTAATCTCTGTTCGGAAATTCTGCCGGAGGCGACGGCTTGCTTTATTCCGCGAATCGCCGCGTCGGTGTCAGCCGGTTTTAAGATAACGTCCGCGCCCGCTAAAATCGCCCGCACAGCCGCTTCGTCCTGATTAAAATAAATCGTCAAACCGCTCATATCCATCGCGTCGGTAACGATTAAGCCGTCGAATCCCAATTCTTTGCGAAGCATTCCGTTAATAACGACGGGCGAAAGCGTCGAAGGAACGGTCGCCGTTTCGCTTTTTACTTCCGATTCGGTGTACGACGCTTTTATAGATTGTTTAAGCGGTTTTATTTCGGTCGAATCAATTTGCGGAAGGGAAATATGCGCAATCATTACCGAGCCGACGCCGGCATCGACGACGGCTTTAAAAGGAACAAGCTCGATTTGTTCGAGACGACTTTTCGGCAAATCGATAATCGGCAGACCGCGATGCGAATCGACTGCCGTATCGCCGTGTCCGGGAAAATGTTTCGCCGTCGCCAGCACATTTTCAGACTGCAAGCCGAGCATAAAAGCCGACGCGAAACGCGCTACTTCCTGCGGATTTTCGCCGTAGCTGCGGACATTTATAACCGGATTATCGGCGTTGTTGTTAACGTCGGCGTCGGGCGCGAAATTCCACTGCACGCCGAGCGCCCGCGCTTCACGCGCCGTAACTTCGCCTTGCCGACGCGCGAAATCGGATTTTCCCGTCGCGGCAATCGCCATATTCCACGGAAAATTTACGGTTTCGTCAAAACGCATTCCGACGCCGGTTTCAAAATCGCCGGAAATCAGCAGCGGAATTTTGGCGTTTTCCTGCATACGATTGACCAGATGCACGGTTTCATAGACGCCGCCGACAAAAACCGTGATGCCGCCGACTTTATTTTCGACAATCTGCCGCAGGAGTTCTTTGTATTCGGGACTTTCCTGATTCAAAAAACGCGCGTTGATGCCGATGTGAACGAGCTGACCGACCTTTTCGTCCGTCGTCATTTTCTTCAATTGTTTGTCAGCCCATTTAAAGGCTTTTGCCGACGGGCGAAATTTTGCGTTCTGCGCCCGCGCCGAAAACGGTATAACGAATAAAAGAACGAGAAAAAGAGCGACGGATTTTTGAAAACTTCTTAAAATCATTTTTTAAATTAGTGCGCGAAAGATTATTTTGCGGAAACACGCACGTTAGTCGAATGTGTTTCCGCATTTAACAACGAAACTTCTGAAATATAATTTAACTTATATCAGGCTTGCTAATCAATTTGCGATTTGCTATCAGCATTAAATATAAAGCTCGCCGCCCACGCGACGAAAAATGTCGTCAGACTTCCGAACAGGACATACCACGTAAAAGCGATGTTTGTCGCAAATTTGATGTAAATCAGCAGCAGAATACTCGCCGCCATTCCGATTAAAGCAGGCGTCTGCGTAACTCTTTTCAAAAACGCGCCGACCAGAAAAACGCCCAGAACCGGACCGTTGAAAAGGGAAGCGACCGACAGCGCGTTGTCGAGCGCCGAGCGCTGCTGTTTCATAACGACGAGCGCGACGACGATTTGCACGACGCCGACAACTAAGGTCAGCCATTGCGAAACGCGCAGGTAATGTTTGTCGGAAAGATTTTGGCGAAACGGTTTGTATAAATCATTGACGAAAGTAGCGGCAATCGAATTAAGAGACGAAGACAAAGCCGCTGCGAAAATCGCCGCGATAACCAAGCCGCTCAAGCCCGACGGCATATGTTTTGTTATAAAATCAGGAAAAACTTTGTCGCCGCCCGTAAATGGAAAAGTCGCCGCAATACCTGAACCGGCAACGCCTGCATTGGCGTATTCCGGCGCGTTATAAGGCGCGTAAAAGGCGAAAAGCAAAACGCCGATAAATAAAAAACCGATAAATTGTCCGAGAACGACCGCGCCGGACGAGAGCAAAGCCAGCGACGCGCGGCTCGGTTTATTCGTGCAGAGATAGCGCTGGACGAGATACTGGTCAGTTCCGTGCGTTGACATTGTGAGAAAACAGCCGCCGATTAAGCCCGCCCAGAACGTGTAGGTTTTTGTAAAATCGAGCGTGAAATCGAAAATCTGAAATTTGTTAAACTGCTGCCCGATTTCCAGAACGCGCGGCATTCCGCCTTCGAGTTGATTGAAAATAACGACCGCCGCCGCAATCGCGCCGCCGATATAAATGCCTAATTGAATGACTTCGACCCAGATGACGGCTTCCATTCCGCCGTAATACGTGAAAATTATCATCACGACGCCGAGCAGAATGATTGACGCGATAATAACGGTCGCTTCGTCGGCGTTCGGCACAAAGGCGACGTAGACGGCGGCAAGCACAATCGCCGTCAAAAGCAGACGAATTCCGTCTGCAATATTTCGCATCACGACGAACAAAGCCGACGCCAGCATTTTAACTTTCGTCCCGAATCTGTCGCCCAAAAGCTGGTAGACCGTTTGCAGCTCGCCCTTAAAATACATCGGAATAAAGAGCAGGGAAATAACGACGCGACCGAGCATATAACCGAAAACGAGCTGCAAAAACTGAAAATTTCCGCCTCTGGCAAACGCGATTCCGGGAACGGAAATAAATGTAATCGTCGAAGTCTCGGTCGCCACAATCGAAGCGGCAATCGCCCACCACGGAACTGAGCGGTCGCCGACGAAATAATCTTCGGTCGTCTCCTGTTTCGGCGCAAACCAGATGCCGAAAAGAGTTACGCCGATTAAATAGCCGAAAATAATGATTAAGTCTAATGTTTGCATTTAGATTTTGGGTTACGAAACTGTATTTTGTTTTCTAACTGGACAATTGTTTGATAGCTTTTTCTACCACAAAATCGTTCGCGCTCAAAGCCTTTTCCGCCGCTTCACGATTTACGTTTGCGTGAAACATTACGAGCGCGATTCTTAAATCTTCGTTCGCTTTTTTCATCAAATTTTCGGCTGCCGGTTCGTCCAGAGAAGTTTCCGCCATTAAAATTCGCAATGACCGCTGCTTTAATTTAATGTTGGAAGATTTGACGTTAATCATTCGGTTGCCTTTGACGTAGCCGAGCCGAATCATCGAAACGGTCGAGAGCATATTCAGAATCATTTTCTGTGCCGTGCCGGATTTCATACGGCTCGAACCCGTTATCGCTTCCGCGCCGACGATTGGAACGATGGCGATTTCCGCCGTCTGCGTCAAAAGCGAACCGGAAACGCAGGCGATGCACGCCGTAAAACAGCCAAGCCCGCGCGCAAATTCGACCGCGCCGATTGTGTAAGGCGTTCCGCCCGAAGCAGCGATGCCGACAACCGAGTCTTTTTCGGTTAAGCCGCGTTTTTGTAAATCGGTTTTTCCGGCTTCGTTGTCGTCTTCGCTCGCTTCGACGGCTTTATAAAGCGCGTCGTAACCGCCCGCGATTATTCCCTGCACAAGTTCCGGCGAAACTCCGAACGTCGGCGGGCATTCGCTCGCGTCGAGAACTCCGAGCCGCCCGCTCGTTCCCGTGCCGACATAAAAAAGTCGTCCGCCGTTTTGCAGTCTTTCGACGATTTTATCAATCGCGGCGGCGATTTGCGGCAAAACTTTTTCCACTGCTAAAGCAACGGATTTGTCTTCGTCGTTTATAAGGCAAACCGCTTCGAGTGTGGAAACGCGGTCGATATTCGCTGTTTTCGGGTTTTCCTGTTCGGTTATCGAAATAGACATAACTTTCGCGTTAGTCTGCCAACGGTTTTTTAAAAGGTCAAGATGAAAGGCGAAGTTTTTTAAATTATTAAAATCTTTTCCCGAAATTGTCCGAAAAAGGTTGAAATATAATTATAAATCTATAATCTAGAAAATGTGTCCAGGTTAAACACGGTTTGTTATTGTCTAACATCTCAATTCTTCCAAAATCAACGGATTTTTACTGTTAACTAAAATGAAATTACAAACGCAAACAAATGAATCGACTCGTCCGCCCGCGTTGCAAGTCGGGTGCAGCGCCTGCTCTGAAAAAATTACGCTCGACTTTGATTTCACGATGGCTTTTCAGCCGATTGTCGATTTCGAGCAAAAAACCGTCTTCGCGCAGGAAGCTCTGTGCAGAGGTTTGAATAATGAATCGGCGGGCGAAATTCTCGGACGCCTGACACCGGAAAACATCTACAAATTTGACCAGTTGTGCCGCGTCAAAGCCGTTTCGCTCGCCGCAAAATTGGGATTCGAGTCGTTCGTCAGCATAAATTTTATGCCGAACGCGGTTTATAAACCGGAAAACTGTCTACGGACGACACTCAAAGCCGCCGCCGACAACGATTTTCCCATCTCGCGGATTATTTTTGAGATAACCGAAGTCGAGCGGGTTAATAGTGATAATCATCTGAAAAACATCGTTACCGAATATAAGCGGCAAGGACTAAAAACCGCGATTGACGACTTCGGCTCAGGATATTCGGGCTTGAATCTGCTTTCGATGTTCCAGCCGGACATCATCAAGCTCGATATGGAATTGATACGCGACATCGACCGGCATTTCGTTAAAAGAGCGATTGTAAAAAACACTATCCAGATTTGCGACGATTTGGGAATAACGGTCATCGCTGAAGGCATCGAAAACAAAAACGAGCTTAACGTCCTGCGCGATTTCGGTCTGAATCTGTTTCAAGGATATTATTTCGCCAAACCCGCTTTTGAATCAGCAGCGGAAGTTTCGCCTGATTCTTTCGCGTCGTAATTGTTTGCCGAAATCAGGATTTGCGTCAACCACAGTAAAAAAGAGCAGTCAATAGCCGATTTCTTTTGAAAATCAACTGCGCCCGGCGGTTTTGGTGAAATTTTCAAAAGCGAGCAGCGCGGCGGCGTGTGCCGGAACGAGTTTCGGTTCGGCAAGAAAGGCTTTCGGCGCGATTTTGCGGATTGTTTCGAGCAGCGAATCGGTTATCAAATCTCCGGCTTTAAAGATGCTGCCGACACAGCCGACCGGAAATTTCTGCGAGTTTAATTTGAGTTTTTCAATAACCGCCCGCGCCGCCCATCCGAGTTCGCGTCCGGCGTCGCGCATAATTTCGACGGCGATTTCGTCGCCCGTTTCGGCGATTTCGACCACGTAGCGCGCAAAACCGGCAATTTTCGCGTTGTCGATTGTCGGCGCGTAAATCGCCACCGCCAAATCTTCGAGGTGTCCGGCGCGAAAATACTCTATCGCCGTCTCGCTCAAATCGGTTTTTTTGCCGCGTCCGTCCGACGCTTTAGCGATTGCCTGAAGCGCGCGCCGCGCAATGCCCGCGCCGCCGCCTTCATCGCCGGCAATCGGTCCCCAGCCGCCAGCCGTTTCGGTTTCGCCCGCCGCATTTCTGCCCATACAAATCGAACCCGTTCCGGCAATCACGACCAGACCGGCTTTGCCCAATGTAACGCCGTATAAAGCAACCGCCGCGTCGGTCGTTACTTCGATATTTCGTATTCTGAGACGCGAGAAAAAACTTTCCCGCACGCGACGCCGCAAATCCTCGCGCCGGACGCCAGCCAGTCCGAGCGCGGCGGAAACAATGTCGCCGCGGCTTCGGTCGGCGGCGTCGCAAGCCGCTTCGCTGGCTTTGACGATGTTTGAAACAGCCGTCTCGACGCCGACGCGCAGCGGATTTGAAGCGCCGGCAAAGCCTTCGGCGACGAAATCATTGGCATCATTTAAAAGAATTACGTGAGTTTTCGTGCCGCCGCCGTCGACGCCTAAAAACAAATTATAAGAATTGCGCGGGCGACGTGATTTCAAACTATTTGCCGAACTTAAAACCATTAAATATTTTTATAGACGAAAAAACGACTTTGGTATATTCTAACTATTCTTGCTCTATAATAAAAACTAAAAGATTTTATCCGCGCGATAACAGATATTGATGAATGATGAATTAAAAATGTTTCTATTCATCGTTCATCACTTATCGTTCATCGTCCAGAAATATGGAAATAAGACAGTTAAAAGCGTTTCTGGCAATCGCCGAAGCGAAAACTTTTACGGCGGGCGCTAAACGCGTCAATATTACGCAGGCGGCGGTTTCGATGCAGATTCGGCAATTGGAAGATGAAGTCGGTTTGCCGCTGTTTATCCGCACGCCGCGCCGCGTCATCGTTACCGAAGCGGGCGAATATCTGCTCGAGCGCGCCCGAAAAATTCTGCGCGAACACGACGCCGCGCTTGCCGAAATCGCCGAAGTCGCGGGCGCGGAACACGGTCGCCTGCGCATCGGTTCGGCGTCGGCGATGTTTGCGACGATGCAGCTGCCGAAAATTCTTGAAACATTGAAACAGAAATTTCCGCGCGCCGAAATCAACGTCAGTTCGGGAACGAGCCACGTTCTTGTCGAAAAAATTCTGCACGGCGAGATTGACATCGCGTTCGTTTCACTGCCGGTAGAAACGGCGAATATTCTGACCGAATTGTTGTTCAGCGACGAAATCGTCGCCATCGCGCATCCGAAACATCCGCTCGCTCGCCAAAAATACATCAGCGCGGCAGCCTTAGCCGGAGAACATCTGATTTTAGGCGAAAAAGGCGGCAACACGCGCCGCCTGATTGACGATTTTTTCGCGGCGGCAAACGTTAAGCCTAATGTAATGATGGAGTTATCCAGACAGGAAGCTATCAACCAAATGGTCGAAAACAATATGGGCGTCGGCATCGCGGGCGCGAAAACCGTTTCCAAAGACATCGCCGACGGCAAACTCGTTTCGTGGTGGATTGAGGGCGCGGAAATCAAATGGGATTTGGGTCTTGCAAGGCTGCGCGGCGGTTATTTTTCGCCAATCGGCAAAGAATTTATCAACTACTGCAAAGACAGCTTTAAGGAAAGAGAACGGGAATTTAAGCTAAAAAGTAAAAAGTAATAATGACCGGAACTTTAAAGTGTGGAAACACGCACGTAAGTAAGTGTGTTTTTCACCGTAAATGGAAATTTCGCCTTACTTCGTGCAGGCTTCTGCAAAAATGAGAAAGTTCTAAGGACAAAGGTAAAAAGTAATGTTAAAAGTTAAATTTTCAAAATTAAATTCAAATATTTCAAATAAAATCGGCGTTTATCCGCGTTCATCTACAGTTAAATTTTCCGCAAACTTGAAAGTATCCGCGATTTTATTATTCACTCTTTTACTACTGCCGTGCGTCTCTGCAAAAGCGCAGGGTTTGCCGCTCGCCGCGCCGCAAACGGTCGGAATGTCAGCCGAAAAGCTCAATCAAATCGACGCGCTCGTTGCAAAAGACATCAATGATAAAAAACTTCCCGGCGCGGTCGTCATCGTCGGACATAAGGGAAAAATCGTTTTCCGCAAAGCATTCGGCAATCGGGCGTTAGTTCCGGCGGTTGAAAAGATGACGATTGACACGATTTTCGACGCGGCGAGTTTGACGAAAGTTGTTGCAACGACGACTTCGATAATGATTCTGGTTGAGCGCGGGCAAATCAGATTAAGCGACACAATCGGCAAATTCATTCCCGAAATTCAAGACGAAAACGTCAAACGAGTTACGATTCAGCAGCTTCTCACGCACGTTTCAGGCTTTGCGCCGGATTTCGATTTGCGCGAAAAATGGACAGGGCGCGACGGAATGCTGCAAGCGCTTTATAAAGAAAAGTTGCGGCAACCGGCGGGAACGAAGTTTGTTTATTCGGACATCGGTTTTATTGTGCTTGGCGAGATTGTGCAGAGAGTCAGCAGCGCGACTGAAAATGACTTCACAGCCAAAAATATTTTTGACCGAATCAATGCAAACGATTCCGAATTTCTTCCAATAACCGACTTGCTACATTTAGTTCCCGGTCAAACTAAACAAATGACCGACGCATTTTCAAAGCGAGTTGCGCCGACTGAAAATATTAAAGGACAGCAAAGCTATCTCGGCGGAAAATTTGAAAGTCAATTTGTTGGACAATTAGAAGGAGTTGACGCTAATAAAATTTTGCGCGGCGAAGTTCACGACCCGACGGCTTATCGAATGAATGGAATCGCCGGACACGCCGGACTTTTTTCGACCGGCGACGATTTGGCGCGTTTCTGTCAAATGCTCCTTAACGGCGGAATTCTTGACGGCAAGCGCGTTTTGTCGGCGCAGACCGTTGCGCGAATGACAGCGCCGATTGTCGTCTCCGAAGACGGCGCGACGCGCGGACTCGGCTGGGATATGAACACCGGATTTTCGTCGAATCGCGGCGAGCTTTTTCCGCTCGGCTCATTCGGACACACCGGATTTACGGGAACGAGCGTCTGGATTGACCGCGTATCACAAACTTTTGTCGTCTTTATGTCGAACCGCGTTCACCCGGACGGCAAAGGCGACGTTACACCGCTTCGCGCCAGAGTCGCAACTGTCGCGGCGTCGGCGGTCGAAGATACGCCGATTGAAATGACGCGGCTTGCCGAAGACATTTATTCGTCGCAGGTCGCCGCGCAAATTCCGAGATTTAAAGAGCAAGTCGAAAACGCCAAAAAATTAACCGCGACGAACGGCGAGCAGCGAACGATGAACCAAGTCGTTTTAAATGGAATCGACGTTTTAGAGCGCGATAAGTTCAAACAATTAGAAAATCTTAAGATTGGACTCGTAACAAATCACACGGGCAGAAATTTGTCCGGCGTGCAGACAATCGACGTTTTGAAAAACGCGCCGAACGTCAAACTGGTCGCGCTGTTCTCGCCCGAACACGGCATTCGCGGCGCGCTCGACGAAGAAGGAATCAAGGATTCAAAAGACGAAAAAACAGGCTTGCCGGTTTATTCGCTCTACGGCGAAACGCGCCGCCCGAAACCGGAGCAGTTGAAAGATTTGGACGCGATTGTCTATGATATTCAGGACATCGGCGTTCGTTTTTACACTTACGAAGCGACGCTTTTAAACGTGCTGGAAGAAGCTGCCAAAGCCGGAAAACCCGTTTTCGTGCTTGACCGCCCGAACCCGATAAACGGCGAAACCGTCGAAGGCGCGATTGCCGACGCCGACAAATTATCGTTCGTCGTCTCGCACACCGTTCCCGTGCGGCACGGTCTGACAATCGGCGAGCTTGCCGGAATGATGAACGCCGAAAAGAAAATCGGCGCGGATTTGAGAGTTATAAAAATGGAAAACTGGCGGCGCTCGATGTGGTTTGACCAAACGGCGCAGACGTGGACGAATCCGTCGCCGAATATGAGAAGTTTAACGGAAGCGACGCTTTATCCGGGAATCGGTCTGCTCGAAACAACCAACGTAAGCGTCGGGCGCGGCACGGACACGCCGTTTGAAGTCGTCGGCGCGCCGTGGCTCGACGGGCAAAAGCTCGCCGCGTATCTGAACAGCCGAAATCTCGGCGGCGTCCGTTTCGTTCCCGTAAAATTCAAGCCGAACGCTTCGGTTTTCAAAGACACCGATGTCGGCGGAATCAATATTTTAATAACCAGCCGCGCGCAGTTTCAATCGGTCAAAACCGGCATCGAAATCGCCGCCGCGCTCCGCAAACTCTACCCGAACGACTGGCAAGCTGAAAAATTCAATCGCCTGCTGGCAAACGGCGCGGCTTTTGAACAAGTAAAGCAGTCCGCCGCGCCCGAAGACATCGAAAAAACGTGGCAAACCGATTTGGCGGCATTCTCAAAACGTCGGGCATCATTCTTGCTGTATAAATAGACAGATTTAATTTACAAACATCGTCGAATTTACGGCAAATCACTTAAAACCAAATATCGCTTAATTTATATGATTTAGGCGCGTTTATTTGCCCGGTAAGCTATAACGAAAAATTGAAGTAATTTCCAAAAATCGAAATTTTTCTTATAGCTCCAACCTTTGTTTTCGTAAATTTTTGAATATTGAAAAAGGATAAAAAAAAAGAAAGACTATGAAACAAAACTTTCCGCAAAAAATACACTTTTTGTTTTTGGCAATCGCGCTGCTGCTTAGTTTCAGTGGGTTTGTCGCAGCACAGGAAACCACCGGAACTTTAGTTGGAGTCGTCCGCGATTCATCGGGTGCGGCTGTTGCCGGCGCGACCGTAACAATCACTGACCCGACTAAAAATAACACTGTCGTACGCACTATAACGACAACCGACGAAGGCGTTTTTTCGGCTCCTAACTTAAATGTCAGCACTTACACGATTACGGTCGAAGCCCCGAATTTCAAGAGAAGAGTTCAAACCGATGTCAAGCTCGATGTCGGCGCGCGCCGCAATGTCGATATTGCGCTCGAAGCAGGGAATATTTCGGAAACCGTAACGGTAGAAGCCGACGAGGTGGCAGTCAATCTAACGACGCCGACCGCCAGCACGACTATCAGCGGCGACCAGGTGCGCGAGCTTTCCGTTAATAATCGCAACTTCGTGCAGCTCGTTACGCTCGCGCCCGGCGTCTCGAACAATCTCGCCGACCAAGTTTATGTCGGAACGACAAATCCCAACGGACAAGCCAACACAGTTCAAATTTCCGTAAATGGCGCGCGCAGCAGCCAAAATACTTTTACGGTTGACGGCGCGGACATTACCGACCGCGGTTCTAATCTGACGATTCAAGCATATCCGAGCATCGATTCAATCGGCGAATTTAAGGTTCTGCGCTCGCTCTATCCGGCTGAATCGGGCAGAAGCGGCGGCGGGCAGGTCAACGTCGTAACGCGCAGCGGAACAGACAAATTTCACGGCTCGTTCTTTGAATTCGTCCGCAACGAAGAATTTGACGCCAACAGCTTTTTTAATAATCAGCGCGCTCCGTTCGGTATAGACGAAAACGCAAAAGCCAGACGCTCGCCGTTTCGCTACAACAACTACGGCTTAACCTTCAGCGGACCTGTTTACGGGTTCAATTTTGGCGAAGGCGGCGACGGCGGACTTTTCAGAAGATACGAAAAAACATTTTTCTTTTTCTCCGAAGAGCAGCGCAAAGACCGGCGTTTTCCGACTTTGATTTCCAGCGTTCCCGACGCTCAGCTAAGACTGGGCATTTTTCCGGTTCCAATTTGTTTAAGCGCCACAATTTCCGGCACGACCCGAACCTGCACAAACATTTTGCCAGCCGGAACGCCGCTTTCTTCCCGCGCGGCAATCAATCCGGTCGCGCAGTCGTATCTGACCAATATTTACAATAGAATACCGCTTCCGAACGATCCGGGCGTTGCATTTCGTCTGGTCTCGCCGGGAAGCGGCAGGTCGGATTTCCGACAGGAAATTATCAAAATCGATACGAGTTTGACAAAAAATTTGTCGGCTTTTTATCGTTACCAGAGAGACGAAATTCCGACCGTTGACATTAACTCGTTGTTTTCGGCTGGTTCGGGGATTCCGGGCGTTTCCACATCGGAAACAAATTCGCCGGGTCGCGCGCACACTTTGCAGATGAATTACGTCGTCAGTCCTAATATGATTGTCGAAGGTCGTTACACGTATTCCTACGGCGCGATTTTGAGCAACACGACAGGTTTGCTGGCGCGCGAAAATTCGCCGATTAACGTTCCGCTTCCGTATGCGAGCGGCGACGACCGCGTTCCGCACGTCATAGGAAACGGTTTTAATAGTTTAGTTGCCTTCGGTCCGTATGATAATTTTTCGGACAAAAACGATTTCAGCGGCAGTCTGACTTATATTTTCGGCAATCACACGACCAAATACGGCGGCAGTTTTTCAAAATACCGGAAAAACGAAAATGCTTTGGGCGGCAGTAATCAAGGCTCGTTCAGCGGCTTTCTTAACACGACAGCCGCCAGCCCGACGCAGGGAAATGTTTGCGTTAATCCGGCAGACCCTACATCGTCGGTTGGTGTTATCTGTCCCGCCGGACTTTCCAGCGCTTCGCAGTTGTTCGCCAACTTTCTTCTCGGAACAAATGTCTCGTTCCTACAATCGAAATTTGATTTGACGGCGGATTTTCGGCAGCGCAATTTTGAGGCTTTCGCTCAGGACGAATGGCGCGTGAGACCTAATTTGACTTTGTATTACGGCATTCGTTATTCGTTCTTCGGCTCGCCGTGGGACAGAAACGGATTTTTGACTAACTTCGTCCCGGAGCTTTTCAATCGCGCGGACGCGCCGCTGGTTACCGGAGCGGGAAATCGCGTCGCCGGAACGGGAAATTTCTGTAACGGATTGATAATTAACTCGCAAAATATTCCGACAACTTTGCCCGCAAACTGCACACCAACCGTTTCGCCTTATGGTAAATTTGTCGTCGATGCGAAGAAAAGAAATTTCGCGCCGCGCGTCGGTCTCGCTTTTGACCCGTTCGGCAAAGGCAAAACTTCAATTCGCACCGGCTACGGAATTTATCACGAACAGACTTTAGTCGGAACTTTCCTGCAGAATCTCGGCGCGAATCCGCCGTATCAGGAAACGATTAACGTCAGCGGAACGCGCCTCGACCAGCCGATTCCGGTCGGCGCCTCGGTCGGAGTTGTTTCATCACTGGCGGCGCTGACGGTGCGCGGACAGCAAACCGATTGGAAAACGCCGTATATGCAGCATTGGTCATTGGATTTACAACAGCAATTGACCAGCAAAACGCTTGTAACGGTCGGATATTACGGCTCTAAGGGAACGAATCTCATCGGCATCGTTGACATTAATTTACTGCCGCCGGGAACGGCGAGCAAAACGCAGTGCGCGACGGGAGCTAATACGACTGCGACTGCCGGAGCGACGCTCGTTCCCTGCAAACAGCCGGGCGTGCCGTTTTTTACAGCGGCGGCGGAATTGATTCTCGACCAGATTCGACCTTACAGAGGTTATCGCGCAATCAACATTATTCAACCGCGATTTAACTCTAATTACCACAGCTTACAAATTTCCGCGCAGCAGCGTTTTTCCGGCGATTCGCAGGCTGGTCTCGCTTATACGTGGTCGAAAAATTTGACCGACAGCCAGACCGACCGTTCATCTTCTCCGCAGAATCCATACGATTTGCGCTCGGAATACGGACGCGCCGCGCTCGACCGTCGGCATATTATAACCGGCAACTTTAGCTACGAGCTGCCGTTTTATAAATCGCAGGAAGGTTTTATCGGCAAAATTTTAGGCGGCTTTCAAACGCAGGGCATTGTTACCTATCAAACCGGCTTGCCGTTTACGGCGACGGTTGCGGGCTACGACCCTGCCGGTATCGGTTTTCTCGGACCGTCGGCTTCGGGCGGTCGTCCAAACCAAATCGGCAATCCGAACTCCGGCGCGCCGAACAGCCAAGAGCAGTTTTTCAATCCGGCGGCGTTTCAAACGAATTTCACCCAAACTTCTGGCGTACCGGAGTTGCCCGGCGACGCGTCGCGCGGCTCAATTCACGGACCGCGGACTTTTCGGCTCGATTTGACGCTATCGAAAAACATTCGGTTCAGCGAATCGATGCGCCTGCAGCTTCGAGCAGAATCATTTAATGTTTTGAACACGACAAACTTTAGCTTTTTCGGAGCGTCGGCTTCTTCATTTAATGCCAATCCGTCGTTGAACAGCTTCGGTCGTGTAACGGCAACACGCGACCCGCGAACTTTTCAATTCGGCGTGAAATTCTACTTTTAGGTTTTCGCGGTTTGAAAACCTTTTCGGCTCGCGCTGCTCAAAAAGCGGCGCGGGTCTTTTTTATTTGCGTCCCGTTCTTAAATTTGAAAAAATTCGGATATGAAAAATATTTTGCTGAAGAATGCGGTTTCAGACAATAGAGAAATTGCAGGTGATTCGATTCTGATTGAAGACAATCGCATTGCGAAAATTTTCGGAGCAGATGAAAGTTTTCAAATCGGTGAAACAATCGACCTTAACAAGTTGCAAGTTTACGCCGGATTTATCGACATACACAATCACGGCGCGGTCGGCGTCGATGTTAATACGGCGACGGCGGATGATTTGCGAAAAGTTTCGAGATTTTTGGCGACCGAAGGCGTAACGGCGTGGCTGCCGACTTTTGTTCCCGATAGAGCAGAAAATTATCGAAAGGTAATCGATGCGATTGATGAAGTGATGGCAACGCAAGATGACGAGCAAAGCGAACCGGCGGCGCGGGTTTTGGGCGTTCATTATGAAGGCGTTTTCGCCAACGAAAAAATGTGCGGCGCGCTGCGTCCCGAATTTTTTAAAACCTTTATAAACGGCGATGAAATCGATGAAATTCCGATGCTGAAAGCTACTAACGCCATTCATTTGACGACGCTCGCGCCGGAAATCGAGGGCGGCATCGAACTTATAAAAGAGTTGAAAAAACGAAATTGGATTGCCTCAATCGGGCATACGCGGGCTGATGTTGAGACATTAAACAAAGCGTTTGAAGCGGGCGCGAGTCATATCACGCATCTTTTTAACGCGATGACCGGCGTGCATCATCGAGAGGTCGGAGTTGCGGGCTGGGCTTTAGGGAACGAAGAAATTTCGTGCGAGATTATCGCCGACGGCATTCACGTCGCGCCGCCGATGTTGAAATTCGCGTATAGAAATAAAACGGCGATGAATCTCGCGCTTGTCAGCGATTCAGTCGCGCCGACAGGTTTGGGCGACGGTGATTTTGAACTCTGGAATGAAAAAATCTCGGTTATAAACGGCAAAACTCGAAACGAGCGCGGAAGCATTGCCGGAAGTGTTATTACAATGCTTGACGCTGTAAAAATGATGTTGTCTTTGGGAATCGCGCCGGAAGAAGTTTCACGAATGGCGAGTTTTGTTCCGGCGAAAGTTTTGGGAATCGAAAAAGATTACGGCACGATTGAAACGGGAAAACGCGCCGATTTGGTTGCTATGGACAAAGCGGGAAATGTAAGAATGACAATCGTCGGCGGGCGCGTCGCTTTTACGGATATGTGAGGTCAATCTGATTTTCCTTCGGTTTGCGCGTTACCAGAAACAATCCGGCGAAAATTAAAATGGCGGCTAAAACTACGCGCAGAGTGAAATGTTCGTTCAGAAAAATTACGGCTGATATAAAACCGATGAGCGGCTGCAAATAAATATAAATCGCCACGACGCCGGGCGAGACGCGCGCCAGCGCCCAGGCATTTAAGTAGTAAGCCAGAATAGTCGGGAAGATGACAATCATAGCGATGGCAAACCACGTCCAGCCGGGGACGCTTCCCAAATTTACGCCCCGCATCGAATACGCACCGAGCGGAACGGTAACGATTGAACCGAACAAAAACAGCCAAGCCATCGATTTTAACGCGCCGTAATGCTGTATCAACTGTTTGGAGACGGCGATATAAGTCGCGTAGAAAAAACAATTGACGATAATAAACAAATCGCCGCGCGTCGTCTCGCTCGAAAAACTCGCCTTTGTCGGGTCGACTAAATAAATAACTCCCGCCGCCGCTAAAATCACGCCGAAAATCTTGCGCGCCGAAAGCCGGTCGAATTTCAAAACGACGCTGACCAGCAGCGCGAAAATCGGAATCAAAACTGCCAGCAGAGAAGTATTAGTTGCCGTCGTCAAAGATAAGCCGTTGATAAAAAGCATTTGATTCAGCACGACGCCGAGCAGACTGTAGAGCAAAAACCACCAGTAATGCGATTTCTTCTCCAGCCGTAAGCCATTTGACGAGAAGGCTTGCAGGATTACGAAAGCAAGCGCCGCGCCGCCGACACGAAAACCGACCAGCGCAAAACTCGGAATCGACTGCAAAACGTATTTGCCGACGACGGGAAGCGTACCGAAAAAAAGCTGCACACCGAGCAGCGCCAGATGCGGCGAGTAATTTGTCGTTGCGGCGGTTTGTTTTTCCAAAATTAGTCGTAGTCCAAAAAAATAAAGAACGGACGAGCCGCTCTTTAATTTGACGGGGAAATTGCGTGTAAAAATTACATCAGCATCAAAATCGGATTCTCCAGCATTTGCTTAAACGTCTGCAAAAATTTCGCGCCCGTCGCGCCGTCGATGACGCGATGGTCGCACGACATCGTTACGTTCATAATGCTGCGAACGACGATTTCGCCGTTCCGAACGACAGGTTTTTGAACCGCGCCGCCGATTGCTAAAATCGCCGCTTCCGGCGGGTTGATAATCGCCGTGAACTGCTCGATGCCGAACATTCCCAGGTTTGAAATTGAAAACGTCGCGCCCGTGTATTCTTCGGGCTGAAGTTTTTTCTCACGCGCTCGCGCCGCCATTTCCTTTATCTCTCTGGAAATTTCGGAAACGCCTTTGCGGTTCGCGCTCCGAACGACCGGCGTAATCAAACCGTCTTCGACCGCGACGGCGACGCCGATGTCGGCGTCTTCATAAAAGCGAATCGTTTTGTCCTGATACGACGAGTTGGCAAACGGATGTTTCATCAAAGCCTGCGCCGCGACTTTAACGATAACGTCGTTGACGCTGACTTTCTCATCGTCTTTTAAACTGCCGTTAATTTGCTTGCGAAATTCGAGCGCCTTGTCCATTTCGATTTCGATTGTTAAATAAAACGTCGGAATCGGTCCAATCGATTGAGCGAGACGCTGCGCGATAACCTGCCGCATTTTTGAAGTGTTTTCGTCGCGGAAACGCGAAGCGCCCTGAATATCGGCGGCTTGCGCGAAATTCGGCGCGGACGCGGTTTGCGGAGCTTCTTCGTCCTGATTGCGGACTGCGGACGGCGGACGGCGGACTTCCGCCATCGCCGTTTCGATGTCGCGTTTGATAATGCGCCCGCCGGGACCCGAGCCTTTAATAAATTTGAGATTGACGTTGTTTTCCGAAGCCATTCGCGCCGCAATCGGCGAGACAATCATTCTGCCGTCCGATTTCTGATTTTGAATTTCTGATTTCGGATTTTCCTTTTCAGCATCTTCAACCGCGTCCGGGCGCTGGTAATCGTAACTGCGCCCTTCGGTTTCGGTTACGTTTTTCTGCGCGGTTTCGCTGCCGGAAGTTTGCGCGGCTTGATTTTGAGTTGGCGTCGGTTGTTTCGGTTGCTCGACGGGCTTTTCGGCGACTTGTTCCTGCGATTTTGCCGCGCCGTTTGAAGCGCCGTTTCCATTGCCGACGATTTCGCCGAGCAGCGCGGAGATGTCTTCGCCTTTTTCGCCCGTAATGGCAATAGGTTCGCCTAAACGAGCCGTATCGCCGCCCGCTTTGATAATCTTCAGCAGCGTTCCGCCGGTCAAAGCCGTCATTTCCATCGTCGCCTTGTCCGTATCGACTTCGGCAATCGTCTCGTTCGCCTCAAACGTGTCGCCTTCGTTTTTCAGCCAGCGCGAAATTTGTCCTTCTTCCATCGTCGGCGAGAGCTTCGGCATTAAAAATTTTTCAGCCATATAGAATTATTTTATTGAATAACGATTGGTCAATGAGAAAGCCTCACCAACCTGATTTATCTTTTGCTCATTTCAGCCAAGCCTTCTAATCTTGTCTCAATTGCTAATCTCTTGGCTTCTTCCTCTCCATATTTCTCAATTCCGAAAGTTTTTACTCGACGCACATATTTCTTTGGACTCCACCGCGCCTCCCAAACTTCGTAAATGTGTCCGTATCTGGGTTTGAGAAGCCGCCGCACCCCGATAATCTCTCCGGTTCTGGCGGTTTTCCTTTCGGCAAACTCCAGTCTGCTCATTTTCGGATGTTTACGTCTAAGTCGGCGGTAATGCTTTTGTGCAGCCTCGAGCGCATCATCTTTGTTGGCATAATCAGAATCTTTGAAGAATTCAGAAAAGGATTTACCACGACATTGAAGACGAACCTGCCAGCCGTTAGCTCTATTTTTATAATTTTCTATCCGTGTAATTCCTTTTGGCATAAACCATTAACCTCACAAACCAATCAATTACAATTTTGCTGATAACAGCCTTCGACCGCTCCATAAAGATTTTCGAGCAATTCTTCAAAAGTCTCGCCCTGCGTCGCACAGCCTTCAATTGCCGGAACTTCCGCTCGGTAACCACCTTCTTCCGCTTCGTGAATTACAACTTTCAATTTCATAAATTCAAATTTGTCTTGCTTCTGTTTTCCGCAATCATCAGCAATCTTTCTTCGCGTGTTTTCTTCGGCTCGTTGTAACCGTTTTGACCGAACGGCTGTAATTTTTCCAGCCACAAATCTTCGAGAAAAAGCAAATCTGCAAGGTAGTCGTAACCGTCAATTTCTTTCGGAAAAACTTCTTCCAAAACTTCAAAAGCAAAATTTTCGCCGCCCTGCAATTTCCAATCGGATTGAAGCGTTTTGCTCGGATGAATTCCCATTTTCAATTGGAATTCGCCGCTGTTAAAACTGCCCGGAAGATTAAGACTCGAAGCGACATAAACTTTTTCGTTGACCGTATTGCGAATCTGAAAAACGCCCATCGGTCGCGGGTTTTGTTTATATTGGCGCTTCAAATCTTTTTTGTTCATTACAAATAACAAACTTCCTTAATCGCCGCGATGATTTTATTTACATCCGGCAAGGCAAGTTCTTCCAGATTTTTCGCATACGGCATCGGCGCTTCGGCGGTTGAAATTCGTTTGACCGGCGCGTCCAGATAGTCGAAGGCGTGTTCCATAACCTGATGCGAGATTTCCGCGCCGACCGAGGCGAAAGCGTGCGATTCTTCGGCGACGACGAGACGATTAGTCTTTTTAACCGATTTGACAATCGTATCGATGTCGAGCGGTTTTACCGTGCGCGGGTCAACGACTTCAACGGAAACGTCAAATTCTTTCTGCATCTGTTCGGCGGCTTGCATTGCGAGCGGAACGGTCATCGAACGGGCGACGATTGTGCAGTCCGTTCCCTCGCGTTTGACATCGGCAACGCCGAGCGGAATCGTGAAATCTGCGTCTTCGGGAACTTCGCCTTTGACGCCATACATTCTTTCCTGTTCGAGAAACACGACCGGATTATCATCGCGGATTGCCGATTTCAAAAGACCTTTCGCATCCGCCGGAGTTGACGGCATCACGACTTTTAAGCCGGGAAAGTTGGCGTAAAACGCTTCTAATGCCTGCGAATGCTGGCTCGAGACTTGATAAGCCGAACCGTTCGGACCGCGAAAGACAATCGGAACTTTGAATTGCCCGTTCGACATATAAAGCATTTTCGCAGCGTGATTGATAATCTGGTCGCTGGCTAAAATCGAAAAATTAAACGTCATAAACTCGATTACCGGACGCAAGCCAGCCATCGCCGCGCCGACTCCGACCGCCGCGAAACCGAGTTCGGTAATCGGCGTATCGACCACGCGCTTGTCGCCGAATTCCTTCCAAAGCCCGCGCGTAACTTTATAAGCGCCGTCGTATTCGGCGACTTCTTCGCCCATTATAAAGACGTTTTCGTCTCTTAAAATTTCCTCGCGCAGTGCCTGGTTGAGCGCGTCGCGGATTGTCAAAACTGCCATAAGTTATTTTGTTAATTCCAATTCTTTTTCTTCCGTCCAAGCCGGTTTCAAATCGTGATATAAAACATCAGGGTCAATATCCGCGCCGTTTTCCCAGACAATCGTTCCCATTCTTTCATCAACTTTCATCGCCCGAAAAGCTGTTTCATCATTTTTAATTGTTTCAAAAACTTTACCGCGCAAAAAAGGCTTTAAATTAATTTCGCGACTTGTGCCGTCGGTAAATTTTATCGAAACCACAAAATCTTCGAGTGGTTTGACTGATATAACTCTGACTAATCTCATAGCTAAATAAGCGGTTTGATATTTATTAAAGGCTCGCTTTGTCTTGCTCTTTCCCAATTGGCTGACAATTCCGCGCGATGTAAATCTGCCCATTCGATAACGAGATTATGCGCCCGGCGCGGCAGTTCGCCCGCGTAAATCCGCAAAGTCTCTATCTCATACAACGCTTCGTCTTCGCCGTATTTCGCGTGAAAATGCGGCGGCGCGTGGTCGTTGTAATACATATAAATAACGATGCCGAAAAATTGGCTGATGCACGGCATTTTAATTTACGCGTAAACGCCGGTAAATAATTCTTTCTCGTCGGGAAGCGGACTTTCGTCGGCAAATTTTACGGCTTTTTCAACCGCATCTTTCGCCCGCGCTTCGATTTCGTCGTAATCGGCGTCGGTGATAACTTTCGCTTCGGTCAAACTTTGTCTAAATAAGAAAATCGGGTCGCGTTCCTGTTCTTTTTTGATTTCCTCGGTCGTGCGGTATTTTCCCGGGTCAGACATCGAATGTCCCATAAACCGATAACAGCGAATTTCGAGCAGCGTCGGCAGACTTTCGTTTCGAGCGCGTTCGATTGCTCTTAAAGTCGCTTCGCGGACGGCTAAAACGTTCATTCCGTCAACAAACTCGTTGGCTATTCCGTAGGCTTCGGCTTTTTGCGCGACGCTCGAAATCGACATCGCGCGTTTCTGCGACGTTCCCATTCCGTACTGGTTATTTTCGCAAATATAAATGCAGGGAAGTTTCCACAGCGCCGCCATATTCAAGGACTCGTGAAACATTCCCTGATTAACCGCCGCTTCGCCGAAAAAGCAGAGTGTTACATTGTCCGTGCCTTTATATTTCTGAGCGTAAGCCATTCCCGTGCCGACGCCGATTTGCCCGCCGACAATTCCGTGTCCGCCGAAAAATCCGTGTTCTTTCGAGAACAGATGCATCGAACCGCCTTTGCCGCCGACGTTTCCGCCCGCGCGCCCGTAAAGTTCAGCCATTACAGCTTCCGGCGCGATGCCTTTGACCATCGCCTGAACGTGGTCGCGGTATGCGGAAATTACATAATCGTCTTCACGAAGCGCCATTATCGAACCGATTCCGACGGCTTCCTGACCGATATAAAGATGACAGAAACCGCCGATTTTGCCGACGCGATAGACTTCGGCGCATTTTTCTTCAAAGCGTCTGCCCAAAACCATTTCGTAAAGCATCGCTTTTAACAGTTCGGGTTCGACCGATTTTATCGAAGATTTCTGGTGCTGTCTGCGTTCCTGATGTTCACTTTTTGAAACTCTCGAATTTACCTTGTCGGTCAATTCTGCGCTGTCGCCGTTTCGGGCAACTTTGTTTTCCGGTTTGTCGGCTGCGCCGTTTGTTGAATTTTTGTTTGTTTTCGTCGCTTTCCGGCGTGTCGCTGTATTTGCCAAAATCGTTTCCTCCGCGCCCGTTTATGAAAAATGAATATAAAATTTATAATAGCTTTGGAAAAATTATAAGCGACGAGCAATCAATTGTGCAAAAACGCCGAAGCAATTATAAAATTTTGGAATAAAGCGTTTGAAAAATCGCCTTTTAATCGAAGATGCGGCAAAATAATAATAATCGGCATCAAATCAATCGAAAATATGTTTCACAAATTCCGGTTTCAAATTTTTATATTTCTATTTTTCGTATTCATTATTTTTCCGTCGATTTCTTCGGCTCAAAATCCGGTTTCGTGGACGCTCGAATCGGACGCCAAAGGCAAAACCGTAAAATCCGGTGAGCGATTTAAAGCCAAACTCAAAGCGAACATCGAAGAAAACTGGCATCTTTACGCCGTCGAACAACCCGAAGGCGGACCGTATCCGACAAAGATTACGATTGCCGAAAATCTGCCGTTTAATATTAACGGCAAAAGCTCGTCGCCCGCGCCGATTACAAAGCTCGACCCGAATTTTCAAATCGAAACTAAGTATTTTGCAAAAGAAGCCGAATTCGATTTGCCGATTGTAGCCGATGCCGAAACGAAAGCGGACGAATTGGCAGTAAATGTCAAATATCAGGTTTGCGACGACAAAGTTTGTCTGCCGCCGAAAACGGTTAAAGTTTCGTTTGCAGGTTTTGAAGACGCGAAGAAAAGCGGTCGAACGTCGGTAGAAAACAATCCGATTTCCACATCAAATGCCGAGCAGCGCATCGCCAACCCTGTAAACTCTGCAAACCCTGTAAACTCTGCAAACTCTCTATGGTCTTTTCTGTGGCTGGCAATTTCTCTGGGCGCGCTGTCGCTTTTGACGCCGTGCGTTTTTCCGATGATTCCGATTACGGTTTCTTATTTCACGAATCATTCGGCGGGAAATCGCGGCAAAGCCGTCAGAATGGCGACGGTTTATTCTTTGGGAATCGTCGGAACTTTTACGATTTTGGGAATGCTGCTGGCGATTTTCGTCGGCGCGGCGGGAATAAATCTGTTCGCGGCGAATCCGTATGTCAACCTTTTGATTACGGCGATATTTCTGTTTTTCGCCTTTAATCTTTTCGGCGCGTATGAAATCACCGTGCCGACAAATGTTTTAACAAGGCTCGATAATTTGACCAGAAGCAAGGAAGGCGAAGGCAGCGGAATTGTCGGCGCGCTGCTGATGGGTTTGACCTTTACTTTAACTTCGTTTACCTGCACGTCGCCGTTTGTCGGCACGATTTTAGTTTCGGCTGCAAACGGCGATTGGCAAAAACCGCTTCTCGGAATGCTCGCCTTTTCGAGCGTTTTCGCGCTCCCGTTTTTCGTTCTCGCACTGCTTCCGCAATACGTTTCGAGCCTGCCGCGCGCGGGCGGCTGGATGAATTCCATTAAAGTCGCAATGGGTTTTCTGGAAATTGCGGCGGCGATGAAATTTCTCTCGAATGTCGATTTAATCTGGAAATGGGGAATTTTTACGCGCTCATTCGTGCTGTCGGTTTGGATTGCAATCGGCGCGATTCTAGCGGTTTATCTTCTGGGCAAATTTCAACTGCCGCACGATTCAAAGCCCGAAAGAATCGGCGCAATACGCGTCGTTTCGGCGATTCTGAGTTTAGCAATTAGTTTTTATCTGCTGACCGGACTTTTCGGCGCTCGCCTGGGCGAACTCGAAGCGTTTCTGCCGCCGGAAGCTGAAACTTCACGAAGTTTTTTGAATAAATCCGGCGCGCCTGAAAAGCTCGATTGGAAACGATTTGAAAACGATTACGAAGGCGCGTTAGCCGAAGCTAAAGCCGAAAACAAGCTGGTTTTCGTCGATTTTACCGGCTATACCTGCACCAATTGCCGATGGATGGAAGCAAACATTTTTCCGAAAAGGGAAGTCGAGGACGAGTTGAATAAATTCGTCCTCGCGCGGCTTTATACCGACGACGGCACGGAAAACAACAACAAACATCAGGCGTTCGAGCAGACGACTTTCGGAACGGTCGCGCTTCCGTTCTACGCGCTTATCGACGGCGACGGCAAAACCATTGCGACGTTTCCCGGATTGACCCGAAACGCGCGCGAATTTATTGACTTTTTGCAGAAAAGACAGGAAAATTAGCCACGAACAAACACGAAAGAACACGAAATAAAAACAAAAATTTAAAACTCAAATAAAAATCCTTTTGCCTTAAAAACTTTTGTGCCTTTTCGTGTTTGTTTGTGGCTAAAACTCTTATGAAAACAGTCAAAATCGAAAATTTAATCGAGGGCTTGCGCGCGATTCCCGGAGCGGAATTCGACGGCGAGAATGTTTATCAATTTCTGCGCGAAAATCCGGTCTGCGTCGGGTCGATTGAAAAATATCTGCACTGGAGCGAGAAATTTTACACGCGCAATTTGATTTATAGAGACGAGCGGTTTGAGCTGATGGCGATTTGCTGGGACAAAGGGCAAGTCTCGAAAATTCATAATCACGCCGACCAGATGTGTTGGATGACCGTTCCAATCGGAAAACTTCGCGGTCAGAATTTCCGCGCCGTCGAAACAAACGAAGCGACAAACCATTGCAAATTAACCGAAACCGACCGGTTCGATTTGTCCGATTGCCTGACCGCTAAAGTCGAGCTTGAAGAACCGATTCACCAAATATTAAATCTGCCCGAATTCGGGACGCGCGCCGTCAGCATTCACATTTATTCAAAACCGTTCGATAAATGCCTTTCATACTGCCGCGAAACCGACCGTTTTGCCGAAGTGCCGCTTTTTTACACAAGCATCGACGGCAATCTGTGCGGCGACGTAAAACTTTGATTCCGCGATTAGTAAAACGCTTTTAAATGTTGCGTTGACAGCTTATCCGCCGAAGATTGTTTAGCCGGTGAGATGTTCGCGCTCCGTTTATTTTCGTTTCCAGCGCACGCCGTCCTTCGTATCTTCGAGAACGATTCCTTTTGCCGACAGTAAATCACGGATTTCGTCGGAGCGCGAAAAATTTCGATTGCGCCGCGCTTCCCGGCGTTCTTCGATAAGTTCTTCGATTTCGCGGTCTAAAATTTCTTCATTTTCCTCGCCGAAAATGCCCAGAACCGAATCGATTTTTCCGATAACCTCGAAAATCGAATCGCGGTTTTCGCTTTTTACGTCTTCGTTTGCCAGCGCCGTGTTGACGAGCCGCAAAAGATTGTGCAGCGAAGCGAGCGCCGCTGACGTGTTGAGATTGTCGTCCATCGCGGTCTCAAAATCGTTCAGCGATTTTCCGATTGACTGCTGCAATTCGGCATTGTTTCCGGCGGAAAGATTTGCTTCGCCCAGACGTTTGCGAAAATCGCGCAGGCGTTCGAGCGTGTGTTCCGCGCCGTCGAGCGTTTCAAACGTGAAATTTAACTGTTTGTGATACGGAACGGACAACAGCAAATAACGAATCGCCGCCGCCGAATAACCTTTTTCAATCAAATCGCGGAACGTGAAATAATTTCCCAGCGATTTCGACATCGTTTCGCCTTCGACTTTCAAATGTTCCGAATGAAGCCAGTATTTAGCGAAAAGTTTGTCGGTCGCGCCTTCGGATTGAGCGATTTCGTTTTCGTGATGCGGAAATTTTAAATCGATTCCGCCCGCGTGAATGTCGAAAGTCTCGCCCAGATATTTCATCGCCATCGCCGAGCATTCGATATGCCAGCCGGGACGCCCGCGCCCGAAACTTGCATCCCAGCCGGTCGGCTCGTCATCATCGACAAATTTCCAGAGCGCGAAATCCTGCGCGTTTTCCTTGTCGTATTTGTCCGTGTCAACTCTGCCGGAAGCGCCGGAAATATTGCCCTTAAAGTTTATTTTCGATAATTTTCCGTAATCGGGAAACGCGGAAATGCGGTAATAAATCGAGCCTTCGGATTCGTAAGCGTGTCCGTTTTCCAATAATTTTTCGATTATCTCAATCATCTCGGCGATGTGGTGCGTGGCGCGCGGCGCGATTTCCGGGCGTTCGAGTCGGAGCGCGTCGGCGTCTGCCCAGAACGCCTCGATAAACGGCTGGGTAAATTCGTCAATCGTCTTTCCGGCTTTTTTCGCTTCGTTGATAATGCGGTCGTCAACGTCGGTTAAATTAAAAACGTGTGTCAGTGCAAAACCTTTAAATTTCAGATAACGCCGCAGAACGTCGCCGAAAACAAACGTCCGAAAATTGCCGATGTGCGCGAATGACCAAACCGTCGGACCGCAGATGTAAAGTTTTACTTCGTTGCCGTTTAACGGTTGAAATTCTTCGAGCTGTCCCGATAATGTGTTTTGAAATTTAAGCATAAATTCTGAAAGGTTTAATTTTGATGCGATAGGGATTTGTAGTCAAACGCGAAATTTTCATTAACGTCTTTCAAATCCGCTTTAATGTAAAACTTTCGGGCTTCATCTGAAAACAAAGTTTCGCGGCTATAAAATTTTAAGGGATAATCTTTGTCGAAGTTTTCGATTAAAGCATTACAAATCTCGACAATCGATGCGTCATTTTTTGATTTCGTAAAATCGGCAATCGTCCGAATCCAGAAAACGGTCAGAGTTTCGTGATACGGCATATCTTTGGACAAATCGATTTGAAAAGATTTCAGAAGATTAAAAATTCCGCCGCGCATCTTGTCGCAAGCGTCCGATAACGACTTTGAATTTAAAATGTAGTAAAGCGCGACTGTCAAATGTTCGGCGTGTTTCCAATTTTCGCGTGGGATTGAACCGTTTTCAAAACAACTTACGACTGTGAGAATCTCGGCTTCGACTTTGTATTTCATAAAATTTCAGACGGAAAATATTAAGAAAGGTTTAGCCGCAAATTTTACGACATAAATACTCGAAGAAACTAGAAGAAACTAAGCAAGACCGGCGACGATGATTTGTTTCGGCGAATGGTTTGTAAAAGCGGATTCATCAAAATCGCCGAATTTGTGTTCGATGCGGAAATCGTTGTAGCGGAAAAGCGCGTCGAGTTCCTGCGGGAAGAATTGGCGCATCGTAAAATTTACGGTTTGTTCTTCCTTTATAAATTGATTTTTATAATGCCAGTTTAAGTGATTTATCTGCGTCGCTTTGTCGTAGAAAACATTTTCGGTCAGCACAATCCAGCCGTCGGCGGTTTTATATTCGCCGACAAAATAACGCTCATTCGGGTTTCGATTTAATAATTCTAAAGACGGATTAAAAACTTCGACGATAAATTTGCCGCCGGGCGCGAGATGTTTTTTGACCGACGCGAAACAGGCTTCGACATCTTCGAGATTATTTAAATGTTGAAACGAATTTCCGGCGACGAAAATGAGCCGGAATTTTTGATTTAAATCAAAAAAGCGCATATCGGCGTTGATTAAATTCGTTTCGGTGTTTTGATTATCGGCGCGCCGCCGCGCCCCGTGCAGCATTTCGTCGGAATTATCCAAGCCGGAAATTTCGACGTTATCGCCGGAAAGAGTTACGAGAAAATTTCCCGTTCCGCAGGCGAGTTCGAGAACCGGCGAGCCGTAACGCTCGATTTGGCGCTCGTAAAACGCGATTTGCTCGTCGTCGGGCTGCTTTTCGTGAACCAAATCATAGAGCCAGTCGTTATCGTAAAGATTTGCCATAAACGGAAAGTTTAAAACGGAAAATGGAAAATATTTTTTGATTTTTCATCAATTTTCCGTTTTCCGTTTTACATTAAGCGGCTAATTCTTCCGCTTCAAACTCGTCCATATACAGATATTTTCTCCACACCGGCTTCGATTCGGCATAGTGGCAGAGCAGAACGCGGTCAAGACCGATGCTCAGGTATTTCTGCGGCGTCAGAAGCGGCATTCTCGCCTGTTCGGGTGTGCGGTTGCCTTTGCGCTGGTTGCAGGCGACGCACGCCGTTACCAAATTTTGCGGCGTCGATTCGCCGCCTTGCGCGCGCGGCAGTATATGGTCGAGCGTCAAATCTTTGGCGTGTTTGGCAGCGCTGCAATACTGGCATTTGTAACCGTCGCGGATATAAATGCGCGCTCGCTTCATCGTCGTTTCCTGTCGTCTGCGCTTAATGTGAACGTAGGAGCGCAGGCGGACGACCGACGGCACGGGAATCGTCGTCGAAGGCGAATGCAGAACATTATCGCCGTCGTTTTCCTCGACCGTCAATTTTCCCGAAAACCACATACAAACGGCACGCGCCACGCCGATTGTGCCGAGCGGCTCGTAAGAAAAGTTTAAGAGCAGAACTCTACCCGTTATCAATGGATTTACCTCCCGAATTGTTGATTTTGTTTGTCCAAAAGCAAATACAAAAAAGATGTCGTCGCTATATATTGTGCCGGTTTTTATAACTGACACTATTTTAGATGATTTCTGTTTGTTTTGTATATGAAATTTTTTAAAAGTTAACGGGAAGTTGACAGAAAGTTGCAGGAAGTTCCAGAAAGTATGGAACAGTTTATAAAACTATTTCTCAAACCGCTTTAACTTCCTGTCAACTCTCTGTAACTCTGAAACTTCCTGTCAACTTCCTTACCCTTTAACGCAAACGACTTGTTTAAGCTGCGCGACAACCTCGACCAAATCGTTTTGGTTGCGCATAACTTCGTCGATGTTTTTATACGCCGACGGAATTTCGTCAATCACGCCCGCGTCTTTTCGACATTCGACACCGGCAGTTTGACGTTCCAAATCATCGCGCGTGAATTTCTTTTTCGCCGCCGTGCGCGACATTCTTCGTCCCGCGCCGTGCGAGCAGGAATTGAACGACTGCGGATTTCCCAAGCCTTTGATAATAAAAGACTTCGCGCCCATCGAGCCGGGAATAATGCCGAACATTCCGGCGTCGGCGCGAATCGCTCCCTTGCGCGTAACGTAAACTTTTTCGCCGAAATGCGTCTCCGGCGAAACGTAATTGTGATGACAGTTGACCGAAATTTCCGGCACGAATTCTTCGCCTTTATTGAACATTCGGTTAAACTGCCGCAGGAGACGCTTCATCATAATCTCGCGGTTTTTCAGCGCGTAACCCTGCGCCCATTCCAAATCGCGCCAGTAGTTTCTAAATTCTTCCGTTCCCTGAATAAAATAGGCGAGATTCGGGTCGGGCAGCTCATTTAATTTATGCAGAGATTTCGCCGTTTCGATATGACGCGACGCGATTTCGTTGCCGATATTGCGCGAGCCGGAATGGAGCATCAGCCAGACGTAATCGTCGGTGTCGAGACAAACCTCGATAAAATGATTGCCGCCGCCGAGCGTTCCCAACTGCCGTATCGCCTTATCGCGCCGGTGCTGAACCTTATTATGCAGACCGCCGAAATCTCGCCAGCCGTTCCACTCGTTCGATTCGTCAACCGCTTCCTTGTGTTCGCTGAACCCGACCGGAACGGTGCGCTCGATTTGCAGGCGCAAATCCTTCAATTTGCCGTCAAGAATCGCGCTCTTAAACGGCGTCTTGATTGCCGCCATTCCGCAGTTGTGAACGAAAACTCCCGCTTCCAAAGCAAAGTTATGATATTCGGGAACGGTTAAACAATAAACGTCTTCGCATTCTTCGATTGATTCGACACAAACGATTTTATGGTTGTAACCGTGCGAATAAAGCCGATGATTGTGCAAACCTATTCCGCTTTTAATAACTTCGCCGCACGTTTCGCAGTCATAAAGGCGATTGGCGATTTCCTTGCTTTTGGCGCGCCCTTTTTCGCTCCGGTTGTAATCGACCAGAAACTTTTTGCCGCGTTCGCCATTTTCGGCAACCGCCATCTTGAAATGTTCCGGCTTTTCCGCCATATACTTCAAAATGTTTTTCGTGCCGCGTTCGGCAAAATAGCGATGACCTTCGGCAGTTTGCGCTTTTGCGGACAAAGCGGCGACGCGCCTTGCTTCAAAGTCAGCCGATTGCCAATATTCATTTCGCTCGACAAGCCCGCGATGATAACGCGAATGTTCCGACGCGCTCATAAATTGCAGGTTTTCCGGGCGATTGTCAGACTCGTCAAAATTTTTATGATGAATCACGGTTCGCTCCGCTTCAAATCGCGGAACTTCGCCGAGCAATCCTGAACGGGCGACAATCCAATGCGCTTTCTGCATTCTGCCCGAATAATTTTGCTGAACCAGAACGTAACCGTCTTTATCAGTTTCACGATAAAGCGGCATTAGCGAAGTTTCCGCAGTTAAATCGTTCGCTTCGACAAAACTTCCATCCCGAAGCATAAATTTGTGGTCAGGCGTACAGCGAATTTCAGCGCCGTTGTCCAAAACTAATTTGACGAGTTCGGCACGGGAGCGCGTTTTCCGCGCCGTCGCTTTGGCGGCGACGACTTTTCCTCCATCCGCGCAGGCGTAAACGACAATTTCTCTACCGTTTTCCGCCAACTCTTTCAACGAATAAGATTTTCTGTCAATCGTCGGAACGAGCGTGTCGCCCGTAAAACAGCCGATGTCAACGCCCACAGTCGCTGGAATAACCGCGTCTTTGGTAGCGACGACCGAACCGACCATCGAGCCGATTCCCAGGTGCGCGTCCGGCATCAGGGCGACGTGTTTAAAAAGACACGGCAGGCGCGAGACGTTGCGGAGCATATTATGCTCGTCGGTCGAAAGTTCGTGATTGACCCACGAAAGAATATCGGCAGAAGCGCCGCTGATGTTTAATTTGTTATGTGGCATATTACCTCCCGAAAAAAAGAGAGCGGCAACTTTTAAGTTTCTAGCGAAGAAACCTGTGTTGCCGCTCCTAAAAATTAGTAAAACCTTTTTGTTTTGCTTCGTTTCGGGAGCGGAAACGAAGCCGCTCCCGCATTATTAAATATTTGATTCACAATGGCTTAAGCTGCCGAGTTCTGCCCGGTAATTTGATTTTTCGCTCTCCAGACAAAAAACCGGACAAACGCTCGCGTTAAACCACATTCTAAAAATTGCGGGCGAGCTGTTCGATGTTTTGTTTGTCTGAATCCAGCCTTGCGACATTAAATTTATCTCCAAAAAATTTGCTTCTCGTTAAGCAGTTGCAATTTTTAGCACAGACAAAAATCACTTGTCAAGATTTTTTGTAAAAAATATTAGAAAAAGAAAACTCATATCAAAAATGACAAAAGCCTTTCGGCTGTAAAATCATTGTTTTATTTGTAGAGATAAGTTCAATTATTTCTACATTTGCAGTTATTTCGCCGATACAGTGAAAGCGCCGGTTTTTTAATTCGTTTTCATACTTAATTTTTTTTTTCGGATTAACGGTAAACAGCAGTTCAAAATCTTCGCCGCCATTTAGAGCGAAGTCTAATTTCATTTCAAGATTTTGAGCGGCGAAATGAATATTTTTATAAACGGGAATTTTCTCGGCGAAAACCTTCGCGCCGACTTTGCTTTCGCGGCAAAGATGCGCCAAATCCGATGAAAGTCCGTCGCTCAAATCAATCATCGCTGTCGCTAAATCATTTTCAGACAGAAACTTACCTTCGGCTATCTGTGGAAACGGTTGAAGTTGTTTGAGCAAAAGATTTTTTTGTCCGGCTTTGTCGCTCGAATCAAATATGATTCCGTCTTCGAGCAGTTTTAAGCCCGCCGCCGCGCCGCCGAGTTCGCCGGTTACAAAAATCAAATCACCCGCTTTCGCGCCCGAACGCAAAATCGCCTTATTTTTTTTTACTTCACCGGCGACAATCGAATCGATGACGATTTTGTCGGGCGTTTTAGACACGTCTCCGCCGATTAGTTCGACATCGAATTCTTCCGCCAATCGAAAATAACCGCCGTAAAATTTTTCGACAAAATCCGTCCGCCAGATTTTTCCCGGAATGCCGATTGAAAGCATTGACCATACGGGTTTCGCGCCCATTGCCGCGACATCTGAAAGCGAAACCGCCAAAGCCTTATGACCGATGAATTCGGGTTTTGTCCAATTGAGACGAAAATCGATGTCTTCAACCAGCAAATCGGTTGTAATAACCAGGTCGGTTTTAAAATCTTTCGTAATGACGGCGCAGTCGTCGCCGATTTTTGACGAAGCCGAGCGGCGGCGAATTTGTTCGATAAACCCGAATTCCGATTTCATATTAAATTTATTGACATAAAATTATTAAACTCATACAATAACGGCGGCGGAAAATACAAAAAACATTAACATATCAGAGGCTCAAATGGGACAATTTGCAACGGCGATACCGGAAAAAATATTCTTTAAAATCGGCGAAGTCTGCGATTTAGTCGGCGTCCAGGCACACGTTCTGCGTTACTGGGAAACGGAATTTCCGATGCTCTCGCCGCAGAAAAACCGTTCAGGGCAAAGAAGTTACCGGCGACGCGACGTTGAAATCGCTTTGCGGATTAAGGAACTTCTTTACGACGACCTTTTTACGATTGCCGGCGCAAAGAAAAAATTGCAGCTCGAACTTCGCGAACCGAATCGTCTGAAAATCGTCCATTCCGAATCGGCGGCGAAAGAAACTTTTATCAGAGAAGTTAAAATACCCGAACCTGCGCCAATTCAGGAGTTTATTGAAGAAGATGTCGTTCAAGAACCGCTGGAATTGGAAAGCATCGAGGAGCTTGACGAAGTCGAACAGATACAAATGACAACATCGGTTGAAATAAACGAAGACCGCCGAGAAGCATTGACCAGTCTCGCCTCACAATTGCTGGAGTTGCGGGAAATGTTGAAAATTAAAAAATCTGAGACCGTCGAATCTTCGCGTCATAGAAATTATTGAGTTTGACAAAAGCCCGAATCGATGTCTAAGCTGAATAAATAAATAACGGGACGTAGCGCAGCCTGGTAGCGCGCACGCTTGGGGTGCGTGAGGTCGTGAGTTCGAATCTCGCCGTCCCGATTCATAAATAAAAAAGTCCGGCAATAATTATTGCCGGACTTTTTTATTTAAAGCTAAAATTATAATTCGTTTTCGTCGCCTTCCATTTTGACTTGTTCGGGTTCTATTCCGAACATTTTTTTATGCAGACGACTGACCAGAAACTGGTCGAAAAAAACAAAAATCGCGCCGACAACACAAAGAATGACGCCCAGAAACGGACTGACCGATAAACCGCTCTGCGCGGGATTATTACTGTTTCTATAGGCAGCAAATGCTTCGTCGAGCAGAAAAGTCTGAATAATAATAAAAGCCGCGAAATATAAAAAAGTCGTCCATAAAGCCCACGACTGCTGCATTCTCCAAAAAAAGACATTGGCTAAAACCAGCAGGATTATCGAAGAAAACCAGAGAAACATCCACGCTATTCCAGAAGAATTCTCGTAATTTTGAGCGACATTTGTCGGCGCGTCGATACTGGAAAGCCAACTGTAAGAATAAAACGTCAAAGAAGTCATTACCAGCACAGCTATTGCCAAAGCAATCAGATATATTTTGTTCCACATAACTGTTTTTGTATCACAAAGCCGTCAAGAAAACAAAAAATATCGGTTTGCTGAAATAATTTCAGCAAACCGATATTTAATTTACGAATTTATATTTATTTGCCCGGCGTAATGGTTAAATAAATCGTTTGTCCCTTTCGGTTTATCAACAGCAAAATCGGACGATTACCGGATTTTTCGAGTGCCGACTGCACATCTTCGACGGTTGCTACGGAATTTCGGTTGATTTCCATAATTACGTCGCCGCGCGCGATTCCTTCTTCGGATGCCGCGCCGTTCGGGTCGACTTCGGTTACGACTAAACCTTCGGTATCGTCGGGCAATCCGAGTTGTTTAAGCGTTTCGGGCGTTGTCGGCTGTAGGGAAAGTCCGAGCTTGCCGTTTTCGGACTGATTGCCGGAATTCTTTTGCTCTTGATTGGAACTTGAAGGTTTGTCGGTTTCGACATTAAATTCGTCGAGCATCGCGTTAAATTCCTGTTCATTACCGCCGCGCAAAACCGTAATTTTTATTGAATTTCCGGGCATCGTTCCGGCAACTTTATTTCTCAGCGTGTTGCTGTCTTCTACTTTTTCCCCGTTTATCGCCGTGATAATGTCGCCGCGTTTGATTCCGGCTTTACCGGCGGCGCTCTCGGGACGCACATTGCTGACAAGAACGCCTTTCGTGTCTTTTAATTCCAACGCTTTAGCCGTATCCGCCGTAATATTCTGAATGTTGACACCGAGCATTCCGCGCCGGACTTTGCCGTTTTGAACAAGCTGTTCCATTACGGATTTTGCCATATTCGACGGAATCGAAAAGCCGATGCCGATGTTGCCGCCGCCCTGCGAATTGGACAATATCTGCGAGTTGATGCCGACAAGCTCGCCGCTTAAATTGACGAGCGCGCCGCCGGAATTTCCCTGATTTATCGGCGCGTCGGTTTGCAGAAAATCTTCAAAACTGCCGTCGCTCAAACCTGTCCGGCGTCCTTTGGCGGAAATTATTCCGGCGGTTACGGTTTGACCGATGCCGAGCGGATTTCCGATTGCCAGAACAATGTCGCCGATGCGAACATTGTCGGAATTGCCGAGATTTAAAAAGGGAAGATTTTCGCCTTCGATTTTCAAAACGGCTAAATCGCTCGGCTGGTCGCTTCCGACTACTTTTGCGCGGAAAGAATTATTGTCGTTCATTAAAACGGTTATTTTTTCCGCGTCGCCGACGACGTGATAATTTGTCAGAATCATACCGTCCGCGCTGACGATTACGCCCGAACCGATGCCGCGCTGAATCTGCGGTCTCTGCGTTTGCGGCTGCTGCGGAAGATTTTTAAAGAATTCGCGAAGCTGCGGGTCGTCGAGCAGCGGATTCTTCTGCGCCGTCGCGGATTCTTTGCTTTTCTGTTCGGCTTCGATTTGGACGACTGCCTGGGATGTTTTTTCAACCACATCGGCGTAAGAAGTTCGCACGCCGTCAACGACAATCGGCTGAGGCGCGGCTGGCTGCTGAACCGGTGCGGAAGTCGTATCGGCTTTGCCCGGTAAATTTGTATTACAGCCCGCCGAAGATATTAATAAAACAACAATTAAAAAACTTAAAAATCGATAATTCATATTTTTTTGAGATGTTTTTTGAACATCTGTTTTCCTCAAATTTCGCCGGTAATCAGTTAGAACATTATTTCAAAAAGTTTTTGTTTTGAAAAGAATATTACGTCTTGAAATTTTACGTTAAAAAAGCAAGGAAAGTTCAGGTAAATTTAAAATTTCCAACTGAATCAATCAACACTTCATTTGACCGATTCGTTTGAAATACCATATTTCGGAAGTTTCGTGTTTTGTTTTTATCTTTTACCGCGAACTTTGGGCGTGTCGTTTTGGAAAATATAAGCCAGCGTTTTGTAGATAAGTTTGGCGCACAGAAAAGCAGGCGCGTCGGAATTGTCGGTTTTTGAAAATTCGACTAAATCCATACCGACGACGCGTTTTTTCGCCGCCAGTTTGCGGATTAAAGTTAAAACTTCATACCAGCCCAAACCGCCCGGTTCCGGCGTTCCGGTCGTCGGCACGAGGCTCGGGTCTAAACCGTCGATGTCGATTGTCAGATAGACATTTTCGGTCAGCGAATTGATTGCGCTGTCAATCCAATCGGTGCGCCCGACAATATCTTTCGCCCAGAAAATTCTCGTCGGTATTCCGCTGTCGAGCGAGCGCGCTTCGTCGGCTGAAATCGAGCGAATGCCGACTTGAACAGCCGGAATCTTCAAATCTTTAACCGTTCGCGCCATAATGGACGCGTGCGAGTGCGGCGTGCCGTCGTATTCGTCGCGCAAATCGGCGTGCGCGTCGATTTGCAGAATCGAAATGTTATGAAACTTTTCGGCGTGAGCGCGAATAACCGGACCGCTAACCGAATGTTCGCCGCCGAGCATACATAAAAATTTATTTTCAGCCAGCAACTCGTTAGTTCGCTCGTATAAACTGTTCATCATCGCTTCGGGCGTTTCGCGGGCGGCGAATTTTTCGAGCGTGTGAATTCCTATTTTATAAACTTCGGCGTCGGTTTCTTCTTCGTAGAGTTCCATATTGCGCGACGCGTCGATAATCGCCATCGCGCCCGCGCCTGTTCCTGCTCCAAAAGAAACAGTTCCTTCGTAAGCGACCGGCAGAATAAGAACACGCGCCGAATCGAAAGCGGAAAATTCGCTTTCTTCGATACCGGCGAAATTCATCGGTAAATTGGCTGAATGGCTCATAGTTTCAGGTTTCAGGCTTCAGGTTTCGGAAAGTGAAATTTCAACTTGAAACTTGAAACCTGAAACTAACTTTATGGAATATCGACTCCCAATTCTTTTCCGCTGAATGTAAAACTCGGTCGTTTTCTGCCTTTCATAAATTTGGCGGCGGTCTGCGAAAGCGCGGTTACGAGCATCGGCAGAGCAATCGACGGGTCGCTCGGAACGTAAGCGGTTGTGGCGTTTTTCAGTAATTTACCGAAAAGCTGTGTGTGATTTCCGCCGATTGACGGCGTTCTGACTTCCAAAGGCACGGAATCGGTTGTAATTGAAACCGCGTATTTATGACCGCGCGGCGTCGAGCGCGTGATATAGGAGGAAACTTCAGCCATATTGACCATACTCTGACTGCACACGCTTCCCAGAGTAATAATGCCGGAATTGCGCGTTTTCTGGGAAATCGTCATCATCTCCATCGTGTCCTGCGTAATGTCGAAGCTGAATTGAATCTTTTTTTCAAATCGCGCGCGGGCGATGCCGACGGAAAGCGGACTCGCCAGCAAATCCGGGCAGTAGACCGGAACGCGTGATTTAAACGCCGCCGTTAAAATGCCGTCTTCGTGGGCGATTTCGGCTAACTCGCGTCCTAAAAGATGAAGAAATTCCCGAATCGAATACGAGCGTGATTGTTCGAGTTGGTTGATAACGCTTCCGACCCATTCATCAGCTTCGCGGTATTCTTCCTGATTTGCGAGCAAATCGCCGATACGCGAAACTTCCGACGTTTCCAATTCCTCATCCGACATCGACGGATGCGCCTGATAATGATTGCGTCCAAGAATTTCGTGTATATCGTGAAACAAAACCGTGCCGGACATAACCAGAACATCGACGAAGCGGTTTTTTATGACGTAAGCCAGCAGGCGGCGCATTCCAGACGGAATTAAATTTCCCGAACCGCACAGATAAATCGTCGCGTTATCATCCAGCATATCGAGCCAAATGCGATGACCTTCGGCAAGCTGTTTCGCACCGAAGCCCGCGCCCTCCATTTTTTCAAGCAGTCCGGCTACCGAGCGGTCGCGGTCGACCGGAATCGGACGCGTCGGAACCGTTAAAAATTTTGAAGCCTTTGACTTTTTTTGAGCAACCATAGAATCTCCGTTTTTAATAAATAATTGTAATAAACTTTACTATTTCTAAATGACTAATAAATTGATTTTCGAGCTTTTTATTCGCTGCCGTTCGGCGAAAGATAGGTATAGCCGTCAACCTGTTTTTCATAGAATTCAATCAACCGGTCGCCTTCTCCAGCTGAAAGAGCGCCGTCTTTGATTCTCTGCATTACGGTTCGCCTGAACTGGTCGTGCAGCTGCGCCGGGTCGAAACGCACTGTCGCCATTGCGTCGCCGAGTGTGCCGCCCGGTATGACTTTTTTTATAATGTAGCCGTCTTCGCTAATGTGAATATGCGCTTCGTGCGGCACGCCGAACAAGTTATGGTTGTTGCCCATAACTTCCTGATACGCGCCGACGAGCATCATCGCCAGGTAATAAGTTTCGTCCTTGTTCAGTTTGTGCAGTTCGAGAACCGATTTGATGTCGTGCAAATCGACGAACTTATCGACTATGCCGTCCGAATCGCACGTAATATCACAAAGAGTAGCATATTCGGTCGGCTTTTTGTTGAGCTTGTGAATCGGTATAATCGGGAAAAGCTGCTCCAAAGCCCAATTGTCGGGCATCGAGCGAAAGACCGAAAAGTTGGTCAGATACTTGGCGCAAAGCAGGCGGCGAAGCTCATCGAACTCTTCGGCGACATACTTTTTCTGCTGTGCGAACTCATCGGCGCGCTCGCACACGTCCCAGAAAAGAACTTCGCCCTTACCACGGTCTTCAAGAGAAATCAAGCCGAGCGTGAACATCGTAAATAATTCTTCGCGCTGTTCGAGCGCGTCGTGGTAATATTCGCGGTAATTTTTCGCCGTGATGCTGCTCCGTAAATCGTAAAGTTCTTTGACAACCTGCGGGTCGTCTTCGTCAACGGTCAGCGGCGTTAAATCTTCGACAACCGTTTCGATTTCGTCCTGCACGTTTGTAACTAAAATCGCGTGATACGCCGACAGATAACGCCCCGATTCCTGAATAATCGTCGGATGCGGCACGTCCTCATCGTCGCAAACCGTTTTGATAACATAGATTACGTCGTTGGCGAATTCCTGGGCGTTATAATTGGCGGAAGATTCGTAGGAAGTGCGCGAGCCGTCGTAATCGACCGCCATACCGCCGCCGACATCGAGATACTGAATCGGAATCTGCATCTGGCGAATCTTGGCGTAGGTTCGCGCCGCTTCGCGCATCGCGCTTTTGATGCGTTTAATATCGGTCAGCTGCGAGCCGATGTGAAAATGAAGCAGCTTAAACATATCGATGCGCCCGGCTTCGGTCAGGCGGCGGATACATTCTAAAATCTCTGTCGTCGTCAAACCGAATTTTGCCGCCTCGCCGCCGCTTTTTTCCCATTTTCCCGAACCTTTCGAGTAAAGTTTGACGCGCAAGCCGACCATCGGCAGTTTCGTTTCCGGGTTTTCAGCCGTAACTTCTTCGGCAATTTTTATAGTGTGTTCAAGCTCGCTGAGTTTTTCGATAACGATGACGACGTTTTTTCCCGCCTGCGCGCCGGCAAACGCCAGCCGCACGAAATCTCTGTCCTTAAAACCGTTTAAGACAAGCAGACTTTCCGGCGATTGTTCGAGCGCGAGCGCGGCATAAAGCTCGGCTTTCGAGCCGGCTTCGAGACCGAAATTGTAGCGTTTTCCTTCCTTTAGATATTCTTCGATAACGGCGCGGTTTTGGTTGACCTTCATCGGATAGACACACATATGTCCGCCGTTGTAGTCGAATTCCTTTATCGAGTTTTTAAATGATTTCTGAAGTTTGCGGATTTGCCCGGCGAGAAGCTGCGGGAAGCGCAGAAGCACCGGCGTGTTGATTCCGCGCTTTGCCAAATCGTCGATAATTTCCTTAACGTCCGCCGTTAAACTGTCGTTCTCGGCGGCGCGGACGATTAAATTTCCTTTCCGATTAACGCCGAAATAACCCGCGCCCCAATTTTCGATGCCGTAGGTTTCGATTGTCTGCTCAATAATTGCGCTCAAATTGCCATTCTCCAAAAATAAAAAGCCGTTTGAAAATTCCGTCTGGAATTTTCAAAGAAGTAATAAAAACTTTTAAGTTATAAGAAATTTAACAAAAAACAAAATCCAGAACAACAACTTTCTTTTTCAAACAGGACTTTCTCAAATTTGAAAAGCGCCATTGTCGGAGCGCGGGCATCCTGCCCGCTCTTGAACGCTCCAAGCGTTCGCCCAAAGTTTAGATAAAAATCAACATTTAACTTTATCGGGCTTGCTTTAGATTGCTCGCGCAATCTTTGCGGGCAGGATGCCCGCGCTCCCGGTGAGAAAGTCCTGTCAAAAAAAAATCACGTCCTTAAATTCGCCTTTGCCAAAAAATCGCGGCAAACGCTCTGGCATACCTATTGCAATTTTATTTCGGCGGGAAATGTTGCTGATTTTCTCAACACCGGCTAAATACGTCTTTTTAAGAAAAATAAAATTTTAGTTTCAAACTTTTAAGTCGGTCATTGGCGAAACTTGTCAGTTGAAAGTGCCAAAAAACGTCACCGAATTTAATTCTCCGCGAATTACAGAGGCAAACCAGAATGGTTAAAAAAACTCAAAACGGATTTTCTCTAATCGAATTGCTAGTCGTCCTCGTCATCATCGCGGTTATTGCCGCTCTCGCCGTGCCGGCTTTGCTCCGAGCCAGACAAGCTGCCGAAAACGGAAATGCTTTCAGTTCTCTGAGGACAATGGTTTCGACAGAAACTTCCTTTTACGCCACAAACGGCAGATATGCTCGCTTAGACGAGCTAAACGGCGGTGTAAACGGAGGTTTCGGAACCATTTCCGAAGATAAACTTTTAAGGTCGGGATTTGTTTTCGTAATGAATCCGGCAAAACCGAGCGACGAGCAGCTTCGCGAAGGATTTCATATTACGGCGACAAGAGCTGTCGGCGGCGATCTGCCGTATGCGCTTGACGTCGATCAATCCGGCAGAATAATCGAGCTTTACAATAATGCTCCGCAGTAACTTGCTTTCCGATAATTCCTGTAAAACGAAAAATCTTATGAACATTTTTGAAGACCTAATCGATGAGTTAAAGGAAGAAAATTTGCTCGAAAAAAGCGATGCTCAAACGAAAAGCCCGAATGAGAAAGTTGTAAGCGGCGACAAAAAATCGGCAGCCAACCGCGAAAAACCGGCAGATTCCCGGCAAAACGATTCGTCGCTCGCTTTAGCCGATAACCCGAAAAAATCTGGAGCAGTGGATTTTCAAGTGTCTGAACGAAAATCGGCGGAAACAAAAAAGCCTGTTGACAAAACCGAATTTTTTCGCCGCCGCGCAACCGACGAAGTTTCGGGTCTGCAAATGGTCGAGCATATTTTTTCCGGCGTCGAGCGCCAGCAGAAGAAAATGGTTCCGAAGCCTTGTGACGATTTAGCGGTTAAAAAAGCGCTGCATAATTTTCTTCAGGTTTCCGAAAATGTAAATTCCCGGGAACACGCCGCCGCCGAGTTTGAGTTGATGCAGGAAACCGAAAGCTGGTATTCGGCTTTATCGCACCGCGACAAACAAATTTCAATTATCAATCTGCGCTCTTACTGCGAAGCCGCGCGACCGGCTTTAAGCGCGCCGGCGCTGCTCGCGCTGGCACGCTTTTACCGCAACTCGCCTTATTCGGAAGCGGTCAGAAGCAAATTCGATTTAATCGTTACGCGTCTTTTCTCAAAAGATTTGCCCGGCGAAAAAAGAGAAGTTACCTTCGGGCGCGACGACTTAATCAATCACTTATCGGAGCTTTATGCCGAATGGGAAAGCGTCTCGCTTTATGAAGGCGAGCAGGAAGAATCGGAAATTCTGCTTGCCGCCTTTACGTTTGAAGACTTTATGAGCGAAGCGCAGCAGGCTGAAGGTTTCGACGAACTTATCAAAAACGATTTTTTCAACCGTCTGCGAAGTTTTAAGGAAAGTGCCGGCGAGAATTTTTTTTCTCCGCTCATTACGGCGACCGCCGTCGAATGCAATATCAGAATCGGCAACAGATATGTCGAGCTGCTCGAACAGGAAAAGGAACGCGGAGAAGTTGAAAAATTAGGAAATAAATACGGTTTTCTGCACGACCAGGTTATTTCCGCCGCCGCCAGCAAATCGTTTCAGCTCGTCGAATTATTAAAAACCAGGTCGGCGGAAACGGAAAAGGCGGAAATTAAAGACGCCAAAAACGAAATTATTAAAACTGCCGGAGAATCGACAGGCACGGCGGCGACAAGAAAATCGACGCCCGACGCGCCGCGAAAAAATCTTCCATCGGTAAATAAATGGCTGCTTATAACGGCAGCCGCCGTTTTGCTAATCTCCGTTTCGCTCTACGTCTGGTCGATGTATTACGCCGCGCCCGAAAAATTATCGCGCGACGTGAAAAAGGTTAATATCGACAATTCCTCGCTGAAAGAATATGTCAGAGACGCCCGAATCGGCAACAACACTTTTTTTGCCGTCGTTCTTCCCGCGTGGAACAATTTAACGGCGGAAAAAAAGGAAGAAGTTTTAAAGAAAATCGTTACAATCGGAGCCGACAAAGGATTTAAAAATGTCCATCTTTTGAGCGCCGACGGAAAATCGGTCGGAACGGTCGCCGAAAACTTTATAGAAGTAAAAAATTAACGTTTATCAAATAAGCAGTTAGAAACAAATAAACCTTTTGAAATTGTTTCAAAAGGTTTATTTGTTTTAACGGCGAAATAAAATTTTCAGGACTTTCTCAAATTTGAAAAGCGTCTTTGTCGGAGCGCGGGCATCCTGCCCGCTCTTGAACGCCGGAGCGTCCGCAAAAGTTTAGACAAAAATCAACATTGAACTTTATCGGGCTTACTTTAGATTGCCCGCGCAATCTTTGCGGGCAGGATGCCCGCGCTCCCGGTCGGGAAAGTCCTGATTTTAATATTTTCCTGATTAAAACATTTAACAACATCGCTTTTGAACTTATTTTCCGCGTGTTGTAAAATCGCTTCTGATTTTGTCTGCCGTAAAAGCGGGCGATTTTCATCAAATATAACCTTTCAAAAACAGGAGCTTTAATGAACGCTAAACACGTATTGGATTACGCCGCCGAGCAGGGCGCGAAATTTTTCTCTGTCCGATTTACCGATTTGCCCGGTTCGTGGCATCACCTGACTTACCCGATTGAACAGATGAGCGAAGATTGTTTTGAAGACGGCTTCGGCTTCGACGCGTCGTCCTTAAGAGGCTGGGCGGCAATCAACGAATCGGATATGCTGCTTGTCCCGGACCCGTCGCGCGTCTGGATTGACCCGTTCGCCGAAGAAACGACGCTTTGTTTAATCGCCAACGTCGTCGACCCGATGACTAAGGAAGGCTATCCGTTAGACCCGCGCTCGATTGCGGTGCGCGCCGAAAGCTACCTGAAATTTACCGGCATCGCCGACACGATTTTCGTCGGACCGGAAGCCGAGTTTTTCGTCTTTGACGAAGTTTCTTATCACAATAATCAAAATTCAGCCGGTTTTTCGGTCAATTCCGAAGAAGGACATTGGAATTCGGGACGAAACGGCAACGAAAATTTTCCGAATATGGGAAACCAGATTCGCGCTAAAGAAGGCTACGTTCCGGTCGCGCCCGCCGACACGCTGATTGATTTTAGAAATGCCGTTTCGCTGATTTTAGCCGAATGCGGAATTCAGGTTGAATGTCATCACCACGAAGTCGCCACCGCCGGACAATGCGAAATCGATTTTAAGTTTTCCAATCTTCTGCACACCGCCGACAACGTGATGCTGTTTAAATATATCGTCAAAAACACCGCTTTCGCGCACGGCAAAACGGCGACCTTTATGCCGAAACCGCTTTACGGCGACAACGGTTCGGGAATGCACGTTCACCAATCGCTCTGGAAAGACGGAAACCCGTTATTCGGCGGCGACCAATATGCCGGATTATCGGAAATGGCGAAATTCTACATCGGCGGATTATTGAAACACGCGCCCGCGCTGATTGCTTTTGCCGCGCCGACGACAAACAGTTATAAACGGCTCGTTCCGGGTTTTGAAGCGCCGGTAAATCTGGCGTATTCCGCCCGAAATCGTTCCGCCGCCGTCAGAATTCCGATGTTTTCGCAATCGCCGAAAGCCAAACGTCTCGAATTTCGTCCGCCCGACCCAAGCTGTAATCCGTATATCACATTCGCCGCGCTGATGATGGCTGGTCTCGACGGCGTTCAGAACCGCATCGACCCCGGCGAACCGCTCGACAAAGATATTTACGATTTATCGCCCGAAGAATTAAAAGACGTGCCGAATCTGCCGGGAAGTCTTGACGAAGCCTTGACCGCGCTCGAAAATGACCACGAATTTCTGCTCAAAGGCGACGTTTTTACAACCGACATTATTGAACGCTGGATAAACCACAAGCGCGAAAAGGAGATAAAGCCTTTGAGACTTCGCCCGCATCCGCTCGAATTTTCGATGTATTACGACGTTTAATTTGCCGCGAAAGGAAATTAGCCGCGAACAAACACGAACAAGCACGAAAATTTTAAAACTTATTTCGTGAATTTTCGTGTTTGTTCGCGGCTAAAATTATTTCCCTTTTAATTTCTCAAAAGTTTTATCCGAAATATTTTCAGGCTGACCGTTTTTGTTTTCCCGTTTTTCGATTGTTTTAAGCTATAATCAAAAGCATTATGGAAAAATTAAACGTCATCTGTCCGTGCTGCGAAGCGACTTTGACGATTGACTCGGCGACCGGCGCGATTTTGGCGCACGCCGAAAAAACGAAGGCGCGCGGCTCGTTTGAAGATTTGCAGAGCGAGCTTGAAAATCAAAAAAATCTCCGCGAACAGCTTTTCTCGCAGGAAATGTCTGCGCAGAAAGACCGGGCGCGCATTCTCGAAGAAAAGTTTGAAGAAGCCAAAAAACGCGCGGGCGGCGACATCGACAAGCCTTTTAAAAATCCTTTGGATTTCGATTAAAACATCTACCGCAACTGTTAAAGCCGTTGGAAAAAATCTCACATTATTGTCAGAAATGCAGACAGCCGAACAACGTCGGCGAGCGAAACTGCCGACGATGCGGAACGCGTCTGATGATTGTCGTTTTCCCGCCGTCGATTCGCTACGACGAAGGAATCGTGCCGTCATACTACGAAGACCATCTGCTGGAAAGAGTTTCGCTGCTTGAATTACAGCTCGCGCAGGCGATGGAAAAAATCGGTATGATTTCTTCTTTTTTCGCCCGCGAAGCAAAGGAAATTAAAAAAGAACAGAAATTTATCCGCGCTTTTTCCGAATTGCTGAAAAGGGAAAATCCGCAGCTTGCCGAAGAATTCAGCCGTATGCACGGCGAAAAAATTGCCGGAACGGTTGAAAACATCGAAACCGGCGACGGCGAAAAAAATATTCAAAGCAAAATAATCGCCGCTCACAACAAACCGAACGGCGAGCTTTTTTCACATCTTTTGAAAGAGGGAATTCGGCTGCTCAAAGACGGCGAAGAAAAACAGGCGTTTCAAATGCTCGAACGCGCCGCTCTGTTATCGCCGGAAAACATTTCATTGCTTGTATTTACCGCCGAAAATCTTTACCGCGCCGATAAATTTGAAGCGTCGAAACGTTATCTCGAACGGGCGTTTGATTTAGAACCGGACAACGAAAAAGTTCTGCTTCTGCTCGGCGCGATTTACGCCGACGCGGGCGACACCGAAAAAGGGCGAAAGTTTCTGAGCGTGCTGGCGAATAACGAAAAAACAATCGCTTTAGTCCACGCCGTTTGGGGCGTAATGGCTGCCTTTGAAGAAAATTGGAGCGAAGCGATTGCCGCCTTCAAACTCGCTTTGGCTGATAAAGAAGCGCCCGAATTAAATTATTTAATCGGCTGTGCTTATTTTCAGCTGGGAAATTACAATCCGGCTCTCAATTTTTTTCAGAAAATCACCGACGGAGGCGTAAAATATTCCGACGCGCATTTTATGAAAAGCGTTATTTACAAAATCGGAGACGATTCGGAATCGGAGAAAAAAGAGCTGCAAATGATTTCGGAAATAAAAGAGCCGGGCGCGCAGTGCGTCGATTATTTAAGCGGGAAAAAACAATTTGATTCGATGACCGCGCTTCCGTTTCTGCACCTTAAACAACCGAAAAAACAATTATTGACCGGCGGCGCGCCGAGATTAAATAAATTTTTCCGCGAACGGATTTTCAAAGCAATCGAATAAATTTTATGAATGAAGAAAATGCGAACAAAGAAAAAATTATCGTCGCGCTCGACGTTGAAACCGCCGGCGAAGCCCGCGCCATTGTCGCCGAACTTCGCGGACAAGTGGGCGCTTTCAAAATCGGTTTGCAACTGTTTTCAGCCGCCGGCGCATCTTTTGTTCGGGAATTAGCCGAAGCGGGCGTCAAAATTTTTCTCGATTTGAAATTTCACGACATACCGAACACTGTGGCGAAAGCGTCGATTGAAGCGGCGCGAATCGGCGTTTGGATGTTTAATCTGCACGCTTCGGGCGGCGGCGAGATGATGCGCCGGACAGTTTCCGAAGCGCGCGAATTTTGCGGTAAAGAAAACATAATCTTGCCGAAAATAATTGCCGTAACTGTTTTAACGAGTTCAAGTCAGGAAACTTTAAGCGAAATCGGAATCGTTGGAAACTTAGACGAGCAGGTTGTAAAGCTGGCTAAACTCGCGTCAGAATGCGGTTTAGACGGCGTTGTCGCGTCGCCCCGCGAAATCGAATCAATACGAAAAAACGTCCGCGCCGCAAATTTTTTAATCGTAACGCCGGGAATCAGACCGAATTTTGCAACGAACGACGACCAGCGGCGTGTAATGACACCGGGCGAAGCCGTCGCCGCCGGTTCGGATTTTCTGGTAATCGGTCGTCCGATATTAAAAGCGGAGGACAAAACTTCGGCAATCGCAAAAATTTTAGAGGAAATCGCTTTCTACAAAAAAGACGTTTAATGTTCAGATTAAAAATTCACATTCTCAAGCTGCGAAAACGAACGGTTTTTTCCCGTTATAATGCGCGGCTATTCTCTTTTATCTTTTTGTCTTTCGGATTTTTTCTCGTCGCCTTTTTAATAATTCAGCCGACTGCCGCGCAAAATGCCGCCGCGCAAATTATACAACAAACGCCTTTTCGCATCGGCGAGCGATTGACTTACAACGTCTCTTTTGAAAAATTCAGCAACGCCGCTTACGCCGAAATGTATGTTGTTTCACGCGGCAAATTAGGCGAGAAAGACGCGGTTGAACTGCATTCCAAAATCAAGACCGTCAATTTCGTCAGCGCCGCTTTTTACGCGCTCGACGAAGAACGAACGACTTTCGCTTCGCCTCAGACCGGTTTGCCGCTCTATATTCGCAAAACTTCCAACGCCGGAGTTTTGCCGCGCGAAACAATTTTTAATTATCTGGTAAATCCGACTGCTGCCAATGATTTGCTGACGTTCATCTACCAAGCCAGAAACGCGGGCGGCGTCGGCATTTTTACTTTTCAAGAAGGCGAACAAACCTACAGCGTTAATTTACAAAACACTATCGGCGAGCGCGTGAAAACCGGCGCGGGCGATTTTGAGACGAGCGTTTCGACCGTGCAGAGTCCGTATTTTGTCGAACGGCAAATTTCAGATTTGCGCGTAAATTTCAGCGCCGACGAATTGCGGATTCCGGTTCTGATTCGCTTTAAAACTCCAAAAGGCGAATTTCGCGCCGAACTCGCCAGCATTCAGTCGATTGAACCGGAAACAGCCGCGCAGCCAGCCGCGACGCCGATACAATCGACATTACCGCAGAGAACGCCGACGCCGAGACCGACGCCGACACCGTATATCGAAAATCAGCCGCTGTCGTCCGATTTGCCTTTTGCATTGGGCGAAACTCTGGAATATCAGGTTTCGATGCTCGGAAAATTTTTCGGAAACGTCGCTTTGCAGGTCAAGGAACGCAAACAATTTGCCGGACAGGACAGCCTTTTACTGACGGCGACGGCGATTTTAACCGAGCCGGGAAATCCGCTTTTTAATTTAAACGACGCGGTTCGCTCGCAGGTCAACCCCGAATCGCTCGAGCCGCAGCAAATCGATTTGAAATCGACCGGATTTTTCGGTCAATACAATCAAACGGCGCATTTCGACCAGAAAAACGGATTCGTAACTTTTAACGGCGCAAACCGTGCGGCGATTCCGGTCGGAACGCACAGCTTGTTGTCGCTCGCCTACGCGATTCGCGCTTTTAACTTAAAGCCGAGTAAAGATGCGAATAATCCGGTCAACGATACGCGCGTCGCCGTGTTTGTCGATTCTCAGCCGTATGTTTTCACGCTCCGACCGGCAACCGGCGAAATTATCAACTTAAAAGGCGAAAAAATCGGCGCGCAGCTTATTACGGTTACGACCGGAAATGCGAAAATCGACCAGTTAGGCGCGCGCGTCTGGTTAAGCACCGACGAAAAACGCCTGCCTTTGCGGTTCACAATCGGAAATTACCAGGCTGATTTAATTTCGGAAACAAGTATTTCACCGAAATAACCGGTAAAATATTGTGTATTCAATAATAAAAATACATAAAAATTTATTGAAATTGAAAACTAATTTCAATTAAGATACACTGAATTTCTTAGAAAACATTTGTTAAAAGTCCTGACTTACAGCAAGAAAAAAGATTATGAAACTGACCAGTCTGCCGATTGGAAAAATCGCTAAGGTATTGTCGATAAACGGGAATACGCCGATAACCAAGCGCCTTATGGAAATGGGCGTCGTGCCGGGCGTCTCGATTCGGCTCGTAAAAAGCGCGCCGTTCGGCGACCCGCTCGAAATTCGGGTTCGCGGCTACAGCCTGGCAATGCGCAGAAGTGAAGCGCAGACAATCGAAGTCGAACAGTAATAAAAGTGAAAACCTCAACAGCAGTAAAAACTCAATCCGTTTCGGTTAGCGCCGCTTTGCCGACGATTGCACTGGCAGGAAATCCGAATGCCGGAAAAACTACGCTCTTTAACGCTCTGACCGGAATGCGCCAGAAAGTGGCTAATTATCCGGGCGTAACGGTCGAGCGCAAAGAAGGAATCTGGCGTTTGAGCGGTGCAGGTAAAACGCTGCATCTAATCGACTTGCCGGGATTATACAGTCTTGACGCGACATCGCTCGACGAGCAGATTTCGCACGACGTATTGACCGGAAAAGTCGCGGGTCTGGCAAAGCCCGATGTCGTCGTCGCCGTCGTCGATGCAACAAATCTCGAAAGAAATCTCTACCTCGTAACACAGCTTCTCGAATACAAAATTCCCGTCGTCGTCGCTTTAACGATGATGGATACGGCGGAGAAACAGAATCTCGAAATCGATGTCGAAAAACTTTCGCGCCTTCTGCAAGTTCCGGTTGTCGCTGTGAAAGCGAAACAGAGAATCGGCATCGGCGAGCTTTCAAAACAGGTTTTGTCCGCCGCAAACAATAAAAAACTTCCGAAACTCGAATGGATTTCCGACGAGTTGTCAGCCGAAGAAATTCATTTGAGCTTAACCGACAATGCCGCCGCGAATCGTCCGATTTTTGCCCGCTATAATTTTATTTCCGACGTTTATCAGGAAGTCGTCAAGCCGAAGGACGACGCGGAAAACGGCGTTTCGGAGCGAATCGACCGCGTTTTAACGCATAAGTTTTTCGGTCTGGTGATTTTAGTGGCGATTCTGCTGCTGGTTTTTCAGACGATTTTTTCGTGGGCGAATCTGCCGATGGATTTGCTCGAACAAGGCTTCGGCGTGCTCGGCGACTTTGTGCGCGCCAATATGGGCGAGGGAATTTTAACTGATTTGATTGTTGACGGCGCGATTGCCGGCGTCGGCGGCGTTGTTGTTTTTCTGCCGCAGATTTTACTGCTGTTTTTGTTTCTTTCTATTCTCGAAGACACGGGTTATATGGCGCGGGCGGCGTTTCTGCTCGATAAACTGATGAGCCGCGTCGGGCTTCACGGCAAAGCGTTTCTGCCGCTGCTGTCGAGTTTCGCGTGCGCGATTCCGGGCATTATGGCAGCGCGGACAATCGAAAATCCGAAAGACCGTCTGGCGACGATTTTAATCGCGCCGTTTATGAGCTGTTCGGCGCGTCTGCCGGTTTACACGCTGATGATTGCGACGTTTTTCAGCGGGCAGACGATTTTCGGTTTCCTGTCGCTCGGCGCGGTTTTGATTCTGGCGATGTATGCGCTCGGTTTAATCGTCGCAGTTATCGTCGCTTTTATTTTGAAGCGCACGCTTTTGAAATCGCCGCCGCCGCCGTTCGTAATGGAGTTGCCGCCGTATCGACTGCCGAATTTTCGCACCGTTTTTCAAAATATGTTCGTTCGCGCAGGACTTTTCTTAAAACGCGCCGGAACGGTGATTTTAGCGATTTCGATTCTGCTCTGGGCGCTGACTTATTTTCCGCGACAAAGCACGGAAGTCCAGAGTCCAGAGTCCAGAGTCCAGAGTCAGGAAACCGATGCGACGAACAAAGGACAAAAGACAAATGACGAATCAAAGCAGATTCAAAACAGCTACGCCGGAAAACTCGGACACGCTATCGAACCGGTTATTCGCCCGCTCGGTTTCGATTGGAAAATCGGCGTCGCGCTGATTGCGTCGTTCGCGGCGCGTGAAGTTCTGGTTTCGACTTTGAGCATTATTTACAACGTCGGGAAAGACGCCGACGCCGAAAACGACACGCTGATTCAAGCCGTTCGGGACGCCAAGAAAGACGACGGAACGCCCGCGTGGACGCCGTTGACGGCTTTGACGTTAATGGTTTTTTTCGTTCTGGCGATGCAGTGTATGTCAACCGTCGCCGTCGTCCGCCGCGAAACGAATTCGTGGACGTGGACGCTTTTTATGGTCGGGTATATGACGGGTTTGGCTTATCTGGCGGCTTTTATAACTTATCAGGGCGGAAGACTTCTCGGTTTCGCTTGATTATAAAAAACCGGCTGTAAATTAATTTAAATAAATGAATATTCAAAATATAATCGTCTTTCTCATTATTCTGGCAGCGGTTTTCTATGTCGGAAAACAGGTCTGGCAGAAAGTTAAATCTTTTTCCGGTAAATCGTCGTGCGCGAGTAACTGCGGATGCGGCGACGGTAAATCGACGGCGAAGAATTCTTTAGTGAACGTTCAAAAGTCGTAATTTTTTATTCGATTACCTTTCAAAGTTTTTCAAACGCTTACGCCTTTTTCATTCCAAATCGCCTCGAAATAACAATTATATCTTTCAGGACTTTCTCGCCGGGAGCGCGGGCATCCTGCCCGCAAAGATTGTGCGAGCAATCTGAAGTAAGCCCGATAAAGTTCAATGTTGATTTTTATCTAAACTTTGGGCGAACGTCTGGGCGTTTAAGAGCGGGCAGGATGCCCGCGCTCCGACTAAAGACGCTTCTCAAATTTGAGAAAGTCCTGTTTTTATGATTTTGATTTTCTTTCGCGGCTTTGCGGGAAATCTCGATTTCTCTCGCTTTAGAAGCAAAGCGGCAAAGTTTAAGGCAAAGTATTTTTGAGACAGCTTCTCATAAAAAATCCACTTCTTGACCAATCGAAAACTTTGCAATACCTTTGTTTATTAAGTTTTCAAATTCCAGACGGTCAAAATTATAAATGACAAATCGTATTCACCGCGAAATTATCGGCGGCAATCTTCTGGTTATAGGCGGAGCGGAAGACAAATATAACGAGCGCCGTATATTGAAAAAATTTCTGTCGCTGGCGGGCGACGACAAAGCGGAAATTTTAATCGTTCCGGTTTCTTCCGATTTTCCCGAATTCGCGGCGGACGTTTACGTTCAGGCGTTTCGGAATATCGGCGTCAAAAATCCGCGTGTTTTGCGGGCGACTTCCAGACAGGACGTTTTTAACGCCGACGCCGATACTTTACTAGACGGCGTAACCGGCGTGTTTATCACCGGCGGCGACCAGATGCGGCTGGTTTCAATCTTAGGCGGAACACGATTTTCTCAGAAATTGTCGCAATTGGTCAGCGAAACGAATATCGTCGTCGCCGGAACGAGCGCGGGCGCGGCGGGAATGAGTTCTTCGATGATTGTGCGCGGCGAATCGACGCCGCACCCGCAAAAAAATTCCGTCCGCCTTTCGCCCGGTCTCGGTTTTCTCAAAAATATAATTATCGACCAGCATTTTACCGAGCGCGGGCGCATCAGCCGACTGATAACGGCAGTTGCCTACAATCCTTATAACTTAGGAATCGGAATCGACGAAAATACGGCGATAATTCTCGATAAAGACGGCGTTCTGGAAGTTTTCGGCGAAGGCACGGTAACGATTGTCGACGGCGCGGGAATTACTTATAACGAGATTGCCGAAGTCGGCGAACACCAATCTTTCAGCGTCTGCGGCGTGCAGCTTCACATTTTGGGCGACGGTATGATTTACGATTATTTCTCCCGTCTTCCACTTCAGCCGCCGAGCGAGTTTCTGCTGCCCGATATTGAATAAAATAGTTGCAGATAGTTAGCAGGTAGTTTCGGATAGTTGCAGAGTTGCGGGAAGTTGTAAAAACTAAATTATGAAAAATTCTTCAAATTTCCTGTAACTATCTGCAACTACCTGCTAACTATCTGCAACTTCCTGTAAACTTTGAAAAATATATGAAAATTCTTGAAATCAGAACACTGCGCGGTCCGAATTACTGGAGCGGTTACTGGAAACATTTGATTATAATGCGTCTCGACATCGGCGATTACGAAGAAAAACCGACCGATAAGATTGAAAATTTTTACGAGCGCGTCAGCGAGCTTGTGCCGACGTTGGTTTCGCACGGATGCAGTTATCAGGAAGAAGGCGGATTTTTGCGGCGCATCAAAGAAGGAACGTGGGCGGGACACGTTATCGAACATCTGGCGCTGGAGATGCAGACGCTGGCGGGAATGGAAGTCGGTTTCGGCAGAACCAGAGAAACTTCGGAAAAGGGAATTTATAATGTCGTTTTCAGCTATACGGAAGAAGCGGTCGGACGCTTTGCCGCGCGCGCAGCCGTTCGCCTGTTTCTGGATTTAGCCGAAGGTGAACCTCTGCCGAAAATTAAAGAAAGTCTTGCGCGGGATATTCAGGAGATGCGCGAGATTCGAGAAGAAGTAAGTTTCGGTCCAAGCACGGCTTCGATTGTCGAAGAAGCCGAAAAACGCGGGATTCCGTTTATACGGCTTAACGAACAATCGCTCGTCCAGCTCGGTTACGGCATAAACCAGCGGCGAATTCAGGCGACGACGACCGATAAGACGAATATGATTTCGGTAGATATTGCCGGAAACAAGGCGGCGACGAAAAAACTTCTGGGCGAAATGGGCGTTCCCGTGCCGAAAGGTTTTCGCATTTATGACGAAGACGAAATAGAAAACGTCGTCGGCAAAATCGGTTTTCCGATTGTCGTCAAACCGCTCGACGCCAATCACGGCAAAGGCGCGTCAATCAACTTGAACACTTTGGAAGAAGTGCGCGAAGCGTTTCACAAGGCGAAAGAATTTTCCAGAAGCATAATAGTCGAAAAAATGCTCGCCGGCGCTGATTTCCGGGCGCTCGTTGTCGATAACAAACTCGTCGCGGTTGCCGAACGAACGCCGGCGCACGTTATCGGCGACGGAAAAAATACGGTTCAGCAACTGATTAACAGTGAAAACGAAAATCCGCTGCGCGGCTACGGACACGAAAAAGTTCTGACGCTGATAACAATCGATTCACAGACGAAAACGCTGCTCGAAGCGAAAAATTACACGCTCGAAACCGTTTTGCCCGAAGGCGAGATTTTATATTTGAAAGCGACGGCAAATCTTTCGACCGGCGGAACGGCAATCGACCGCACGGACGAAACGCATCCGGTCAATGTTTTTCTGTTTGAGCGGATTGCGAAAATCGTCGGTTTGGACGTTGCCGGAATCGACGTTATCGCGCCGAACGTAACCGAATCGCTGACGGAAAACGGCGGCGGCGTCATCGAGATAAACGCCGCGCCCGGTTTTCGTATGCATCTGGCGCCGTCCGAAGGCATCGGCAGAAACGTCGCCGAACACGTCGTCGATATGCTGTTTCCGCCCGGAAAACCTTCGCGCATACCGATATTCGCCATCACCGGAACGAACGGAAAAACTACCACGACGCGAATGATTGCCAATATCATACGCGGAAGCGGGTGCGTTGTCGGTTTTACGACGACAGACGGAACTTATATTCAGAATAATCAGATAGTTACGGGCGATAATACGGGACCGATTTCAGCGCAGCTCGTCTTAAAAGACCCGTCGGTTCAGGTGGCGATTCTGGAGACGGCGCGCGGCGGAATTATTCGCTCCGGCATCGGCTACGACCATTGCGATGTCGGCGTTGTTACAAACATTGCCGCCGACCATCTCGGTTTAAAGGATGTCAACACGCTCGAAGATTTGGCGCGTGTCAAATCGGTCGTGCCGCGCAGCGTGTCGCGCCGCGGTTTTGCCGTTCTGAATGCCGAAGACGACCTCGTTTTCAATATGCGTAAATTGGTTGACGGCGAATGCGTATATTTTGCGATGAATGAAGACAATAAAAGAATTCAAAAACATTCGAGCAAAGGCGGTTTGTCCTGTATTTACGAAAACGGCTATATCACGCTGCTGAAGGGAAAATGGAAAGTGCGCGTCGAAAAGGCGATAAATATTCCATCGACTTACGGCGGGCGCGCCGATTTTATGACTCAGAATGTTTTGGCGGCGACGCTCGCCTGTTTTGTTCACGGCGTTTCGCTCGAAGATATTCGCGTCGGACTGACGACTTTTAACGCCGGAACAGCGCAGACGCCGGGACGACTTAATTTTATAGAAGTCGGCAAGGCGACTGTTTTAATCGACTACGCGCACAATCCGGCGGGCGTAACGGCTTTGCAGAAGTTTATCGGGCAGATGCCATTTGAGCGGCAAACCGTCGTGATGAACGGGACGGGCGACCGCCGCGACGACGATTTACGCGAGATGGGAAGATTATGCGGCTCGTTTTTCGAGCGCGTCGTCATCCGGCGCGGGCATCATCTGCGCGGGCGCGACGAGCAGGAAATGTATCGACTGCTCGAAGAAGGAATCAAAGCGGGCGGAAAAACCGAATCGATAAAAATTATTCCCGAAAGCGACGAAGCGATTAACGAAGCGGTTAAAAACGCGGAAAAAGGCGAGCTGGTTGTCATTCTCGGCGACGACGTTTTAAACGACATCGCCATTGTCAATCAAATCCGCGACGAGATAAATGTTACTGTTTAATACAAAAAGAAAAAAGCGCGCTTTTTTTGATTCAATCTTTATAAATTTCAATATTAAATTCGCCGTCCGTTGTTATAGAACCGCGATACATTCCGTCGCTGTTAAACGGCAGCGCGACATTGCCGCTTGCGTCAACCGCAATCAAACCGCCTTCGCCGCCGATAACGCGAAGTTTTTCGATTACTTCGTTTGCCGCCTCGTTTAAGTTCAGATTTTTATATTTCATCAGCGCCGCAACATCGTAAGCGGCAACCGCCCGCATAAAAAATTCGCCGTGTCCGGTGCAGGAAACCGCGCACGTCTTGTTGTCGGCATAAGTTCCCGCGCCGAGAATCGGCGAATCGCCGATGCGTCCGAATTTTTTGTTGGTCATTCCGCCGGTCGAAGTCGCGGCGGCGATGTTTCCGGCTTTATCGCACGCAACAGCGCCGACCGTTCCGATTGGCTTTGATTTTTTCGCCGTCGTATTTTCGGCAATCGAAGTTTGCAAGTCGGACGTTTTTACTGATTTCTGTTTTTCGATTGTATGGTCAAGCTGAATAACGCCGGATTTTCGCGCTTCCAGCAATTGCCGGTAACGAACGTCGGTAAAAAAATAATCGTCCGGCGCGGATTCGACTTTCATTTCCGCCGCAAATTGATTCGCGCCGTCGCCCGCCAGTAAAACGTGTTCGGTTTTTTCCAACACAAGCCGCGCCAGTTTAATCGGGTTTTTGATATTCCGAACGGAAGCGACCGCGCCCGCCAGGTGAGTTTTGCCTTCCATTAAACAGGCATCCATTTCGTTTTTTCCGTCGTGCGTAAAAACCGCGCCGCGTCCGGCGTTAAAGAGCGGGAAATTTTCTAATTCGACGACGGCGGCTTCTACAGCGTCAAGCGCGCTTCCGTCCTTTTCCAGAATATTCCAGCCGGCAGTTAAAGCGATTTTTAATCCGCCGCGATATTCGTCTTCAATTTCGGGCGTCATTTCAGCTTTGAGAATTGTTCCCGCGCCGCCGTGAACGGCAAAGGCTATTTTGGTTCGATTCATAAGAAAAGAATAACTAAAGAAAAATAAATCGCAAAAAAAAAGACAAAAAAAACGGCGCTGCCTTCCACAAACAGCGCCGCTTACCTTTAACCCAAAATCCACAGGAGACAATGGATAAAAAGAATTTAAGCTAAAAGTCGCATCGTGTCAAGCTAATAATTTTTAAGCAAAACAGCAAACTAAATCGTGAGAAGATTTACACATTCGGTAAATAATTCGTCAAAACATTTATAGGTAAAAGCGTGAAGGCAAAATGCGAAAAAAAAGATAATACCGGCTAAGGTATTATCTTTTTTTTCGCATTTTTCGCAAAACTAAATAAATTATTGCCGGCTGAAATTAACCGGCGCGGGAAAACCTTTGCCTTTTAATTCGGCGAGTTCAAAAACTACTTCTTTCTTTCCTTTGATAGTTCTGGTTACCGAACCGCCTTCGGAATTATCGTTGACCTTTGAAGCGTTGCCGGTTTTTGAATTGGCATTTGAGTTTTGATTGACATTTGAATTGGCGTTCGAGTTTTGATTGACATTTGAGTTACTGTTAGCCGCATTCACGCCAACCGGCTGACCGGTCGCGTTGATTGCCATCTGCTTTAAGCCGTCAGAAATTTTCTGGCGGTTTTGGGCATTCAGACTGTCGAAGGAAACTCCGTAGGCGTCAAGCACGGCGCGGAGATTTTCTTCCGTGTTCGTTCCGCGCTCGTAGACATCGCGGAATATTTTAAGTTTTCCGTCTTCTACAACTATTGTTTCGTAACGAAGCTCGACGGGAACGGATTTTTCGAGTTTGAAGTTTTTAGTTTCCGATTTTTGCTTTTCGTAGTTTTTAACTTCTTCCTGCATCAACTCCGTGCCGGAGAGCCGGGCGATATTAAATGCAAAATCCTGAATCTGCCCGTTGGTCAAACCGACACAGCCGTGCGAGGCGAAACCGCCGAGCTTTGCGGGCTGCTTGCCGCCGTGAACGAGCGACGGCAAACCGATTGGAATTTTAATCGGACCGAGCGGATTGTCTTTGCTTCCGGCTTCGACTTGTTTGCCGGGCGCGAATTTTCCTTTAACCCACGGCTCATCCGGCGGTGTCCAGGTCGGATTAAAAATAATTGTGTCGGCTTTGCGCATTCCGACGGGAAGCGGAAATTCCGGGTAGCCGATGCCGATTTTATAGGTTTTTACCAGTTTGCCGTTGTCGAACAAATCCATACGATACGCCGGAGCGTTGACGACGATGCGCGTGTCGGTCGGAATCGCTCCGGGTTTTGCATTTGCCGCGCCGCCCGAATTTCCATCTGCATTTTCGCCGCCGTTCCAACGCTGACTGACCATTTCAAACAATTGCGCGGTTTTTTCTTCGCCTAATATTTCGCTAATCTGTCTGCTCGATCTTTCCTTCGCGGCGCGGGTTGAACCTGTATCTTCGCCGCTTTCGGACAGGTTGGAAACCGCGCTGCGTGCCGTAGTTTTTAATTTATCGATTTGCTCGTCGGTTAATTGTAACTTCGATTTCAATTCACCGGCGAAATTTTCTTCGGCAAACATCGCGTCCAGAACCGGAAGCGTAACGGGCAAAGCCGCCGCTTTGCTTTGCGCCGGACTTGCGGCAGGCGTCGCGGCGGGCGCGGTGTTGACAGCCGCCGTATTTGCCGTCGCTGTTGTATTTGTCGCGGGCGGCGCTTCACAGCCGAACGTAAACAGAGCGGCGAGCGGAAAAATATAAGCTATCTTGTTAAATCCAGACTTCTTAAACTGAAATTTCATTAAAAATCTCCTTAAAATTTGTGCATTCAATTGATGCGGTTTTATTGATTTCGGTTGAGCCAAAGCAATAATTATGCCTTTAATAAAATTTAAACTGTTAATTTAAGATTACGTTAATTAATGAGCTTCGATGCCGTCTTTGAGCAGCGGATAAGGATTTATTTCCGTGCCTTTAAAGACGTTTTTCGGGTCGTCGAGAATCGTAACCGCGAAATGCAGATGATTGTTTCCCGCGCCGGCGTTTCCGGTGTCGCCGACGTAGCCGATAACCGTTCCCTGCCTGACGAAGTCGTGTTCTTTGAGATTGTCGGCGCGTTTTTGCAGATGAGCGTAATAATAAACCATTCGTTTATCGGGACTGTATTGGTAAATCGTAATGCCTCCGCGCTCGCTGTCGAAAAATTTAACGATTTCGCCCGAAACCGCCGCGACTACGGGAGTTCCGCCCGCCGCCATTATGTCGTTGGCGTTATGAACGCGCCCGGACGAACGCGCGTCGTTAAAAGTATCGGTGATTTGCTCGCGCTTTATGCCGACGACGGGAATCATAATTTTGTCGGAAGATTCGTTATTTTCAGTCGCGGGAATCACTTCGGCTAGAATCGAAGGAACGGGCAGCGGCGTCGGGACGTTCTCCTTCTCGGTCGGGTCTAAAACGATTATATTTTCCGCCGAATCATTAACGACGTATTTTTTAAGAGCGTTTTCATATATAAAAAGTCCGGCGAAAAGATGAATCGCCAGTATGTAAATTACCAGAAATGAGTTTCTTAAAATTATAAAAATCCGTTTCATCAAAAATCATTTTAAGTTGATAATATAAAATCGACAAGATAATTCTCAAAATAATTAAAAAATTCCGAAAGTTTTTATTTCTTTTTATTTCAATGAACAAAAGCGGCGTCGAAAAAGATTCAGTCTCAAAATTTATAAAAAATCTGCCCGAAAAATTTCATTTGCCGAAAGATAAAATCGCCAAAAAATTGTTTGCCGAATACGGCGCGCTTTTCGTTGCCGCAAACGGCGCGATTCCGCCGGAAACGGTGATTTTCAAAAATGATGCGGCGGTCGAAAAATGGCAGAAAAGCGTAGAGACGGCAAAAGAAACAATCGGCGGTTTTGAAATCGAGCTGCAAACGGCGGCTATGAAACATTTGAAAAAGGCAGTCGCCGAAGCCGAGCGGGAAAATCTGACAATCACGCCGCGCGGCGCGGATTCGGCACGGCGAAGCTACGCCGATACCGAACAATTATGGGCGAGCCGCGTCAATCCGGCGCTGGTTCATTGGACGAGCGAAGGAAAATTGACCGAAGCAAAGGCGGAAAAAATTCGCGCTCTGTCGCCGTTCGAGCAGATTTCCGAAATCTTTAAGTTAGAAGAGAAGGGAATGTTTTGCAGCAAAGATTTGTCGAAACTAATTATTTATTCGGTCGCGCCGCCCGGAACATCGCAGCATCTGTCGATGCTCGCGCTCGACGTTGCCGAATTCGGTAACGCGGACGTGCGCCGGATTCTGGCGAAACATCGCTGGTTTCAAACCGTCATTTCAGATTTGCCGCATTTTACGTTTCTCGGTATCGTGGAAACGAAACTTCACGACGCCGGTTTGAAAAAAATAATCGACGGCGAGCGCGTTTTCTGGATTCCGAACCTTTAAATTTACGTAAATCACCGGGAGCGCGGGCATCCTGCCCGCAAAGATTGCGCGAGCAATCTAAAGCAAGCCCGATAAAGTTCAATGTTGATTTTATCTAAACTTTGGGCGAACGCTTTCGCATTCAAGAGCGGGCAGGATGCACGCGCTCCGACTATGCTGCCGCTTCATTTTAGTATTGATTGAGACAAAAATATTTTTTCCGGCAAACCGATTTGAAACAAACACTCTCAAATACGCGTAATCTCACGACTAAAATTTTTCGGCTTAAACCTACAAATTAAAACAATTAAATATGAATCAAAAAACATTTCGCCTAAAAGCTACGGCGTTTTTTCTATTGTTTCTGCTGACTTTTACGCAGATTGCGGCGGCGCGTCCGATGTCGCTTCCCGAAAGACGACAGGACGATACCGCAAAAGTTAAGAAACTTCCGCCCGTCAATTATGTCCGCAGCCGCGATGTCGATATTAAACATCTGGCAATCGACGTGCGTTTCGATTGGGACAAGGAACAGGTTTTTGGAGCGACGACGGTTAATTTCGCGCCGTTCAAAAATCTGAACAAATTTTATCTCGACGCGGCGATGATGACGATAAAATCGGTTGCCTTAGCGAACGGCGCGCCGCTTAAATATAATTACGACGGAAAAAAGGAAAAAGACAACCTCGAAATTCTGCTTGACCGCCAGTATAAACGGGGCGAAGATGTTTCCGTAAAAATCGAATACGCGACAAATTACGTTAACAAAGCCGACGGCGACACGGCAATCGGAAGTTTCGGACGCGGCGTGCGTTTTATAAAACCGACAGCCGAAAATCCGAACAAACCGCGCCAAATCTGGTCGCAGGGCGAAACCGAATTTAATCGCTACTGGTTTCCGTCATACGATTCGCCGAACGATTTCCGCACGACGGAATTGACCGCGACGGTCGAAAAACCGTTCACCGTCGTATCGAACGGAAACCTCGTAAACGTCAAAGACAACGGCGATAAGACGCAGACGTTTTACTGGAAAATGGACACGCCTTACGCCAATTATCTGACTTCAATCGTCGTCGGAGAATTCGCGGAAGTAAAACAGGATTACGCCGGAATTCCGGTTATCAATTACGGTTATCCGTTTGAAGCAAAAGAAGTTGCGGCGACGGTCAAACGTCTGCCGGATATGATTGGATTTTTCTCTGAAAAAACCGGCGTCAAATATCCGTATCCGAAATATTCGCAGGCGATGGTCGAAGATTTCGGCGGCGGAATGGAAAATATTTCCGCGACGACGCAAATCGAAGAAATGATTCACGACGAGCGCGAGCTGCTCGACGAAGACAGCGACAGCTTGCAGTCGCACGAACTGGCGCATCAATGGTTCGGCGATTACGTAACGACGCGCGACTGGTCGGACATCTGGCTCAACGAAAGTTTCGCCACGTATTTTCAGGGAATGTGGGACGAGCAATCAAAAGGCAAAGATTTTTTCCTTTACGACGACGTGCGCAAAAATCAGCTGGAATATCTAAATACCTGGAATCAGGGCAACCGGCGTCCGATTGTAACTAAATATTACGCCAATAAAGACGCGATGTTCGACAGTTACGCTTACCCGCGCGGCGGCGCGGTTCTGCATATGCTTCGCAAACATCTGGGCGACGAGAACTGGTGGAAGGCAATCAATCATTATCTGGTTTCAAACCATAACCAGCCGGTTTCGACCGAAGATTTCCGCATCGCCATTGAGGAATCGACCGGCGAATCGATGGACTGGTTTTTCGACCAGTGGCTTTTTAAAATGGGACATCCGATTTTTGAAGTCGTGCAGAATTATAATGAAGCGAGTAAACAATTGAGCCTGAGCGTCAAACAAATGCAGAAGATTGACCCGAACAACGAATTTCCGCAGGTTCGGTTTTTTCAAACCTTTGTCGATATAGAAATCGGAACGCCTTCGGGAAATCGCGTCGAGCGCGTCTGGATAAAACCGCAGGCTGAAAATAATTACACTTTCGCCGTCAACGAAAAACCGAATCTGGTAAATTTCGATTACGAAGGCACGCTGATTAAAGAATTAAAATTCGCCAAAACGGTGGACGAACTCATTTTCCAGATGGCGAACGACAAAGACATTATCGGCAGGCGCTGGGCGATGAGCGAGCTTTCCCGAATCGCCAAAACAAACGGCGCGGACGGAGAAAAAATTATGGCGGCTCTGAGAAACGCGGGCGCAAACGATTCGTTCTGGAAACTTCGCCGCGCCGCCAATTCCGAAATCGCTTCGATTGTTTTTCCGAAAGATGAAAAAACGGCGGTTAAACTGGACGAAGCGACGGCGCAGGCTTTTGTAAAAGCGGCTAAAGACCCGAATTCATTAACGCGCGCCGACGCTATCGAATTTTTGGGCGCGACCGGCGACCCGAAATACGCCGACCTGTATCTTTTGGCTTTAAACGACCAGAGTTACACGGTAATCGACAAAGCCGCCGTCGCGCTGGCGAAAACGAAAAGCCCGAAAGCCTTTGACGCGCTCGCCAAATTGACTAATACAAAATCCTGGAAGGAACGCATAAAAATCGCGGGATTGCGCGGACTTCTTGTCTTAGGCGACAAACGCGCCGAAGGTTTGGGCTTGAAAATCGAAGGTTAAACTTTTCGGTTATTCAAAGTTTTATATTTACTTTGTAAAAACCGTAAAAGTTATTTAAAAAAGGAAAACTCCGAATCGATTTTATATTTATAAAATCGATTCGGAGTTTTCCTTTTTACAAATTGGAGGCTTCAGACTTTACCGCAACACAAGCTGAAATTGCTGCCGTTGCTCTGTTCCCAGTCTAGCGGAGTTCACAACTCAAACCTTGTGCGGAGCCTGAAGCCATATATAAATGATGAATTATGAATGCTGAATAAAAATTAGTTCATTGTTCCGCATTCCTAATTCATCATTATTTGAATTATGGCGGAAAGGGTGG